>Ga0172372_10002362_pt1 | contig 28729 bp, 21 predicted proteins | sample LakKiv5m_2_FD_114544 | JGI IMG/M metagenome (GOLD analysis project Ga0172372, IMG submission 114544) | Freshwater microbial communities from Kabuno Bay, South-Kivu, Congo - kab_092012_9.5m | ecosystem: Environmental > Aquatic > Freshwater > Lake | place: Democratic Republic of the Congo...
AGAGGGATAAGTGCGGGGAAAGGGTTTCCCCGCTAAGAAATTTAATTCATTTTAATAGATAGAAACTTAGCAACATCGCCCGCTTTTACTAAAATAAGGACTTTTTTCCCTTTTTCAACGGTTCCAAGTGCCTCATTAAAGCTTTCTACGTTTGTTACTTTTTTGTGATTTAAAGATAAGATCACATATCCAGGCTTTAGCCCAATTTTTGAGCCCATAGAGCCTCTTTTGACATCTGTGATCACAACTCCTTCTTCTTTAGGGTTTAACCTAAAGTTTTTGATTGCCTCAGAGCTAATGTTTTCCACAGTAATCCCAAGAAGCTGGCTATTTTCAGAAGCGGTTAAAGTCGCTTTGCTATAGCTTCCAAGAGTGACTTTTACAAGGATCACTTTTCCTTTTCTATTTATTTTAAGCTCAACAACAGTTCCAGGAGAGTTTAGCATGACATCATTTTTAATAGATGCAGGTGATTTGACAGCAACACCATTGACTTCAAGGATAATATCTCCTTGCTCAACACCCGCTTTTGCAGCTGGTGAATCAGAAACGATGTCAGCAACAAGAGCTCCTTCTGTTTTTTCAAGACCAAGAGCTTCTGCCAAATCTTTATCGATTGGCTGAAGTGAAACGCCAAGAAATCCTCTTGAAACAGATCCTTTATCAATTAATTGCTTAGCAACATTTTTAGCGATGTTACTTGGAACAGCAAATCCAATTCCCATGTATCCACCAGATCTTGAAACGATTGCTGTATTGATTCCAATCACATTTCCATCCAAATCAAGAAGAGGCCCTCCAGAATTTCCTGGATTGATGGCTGCATCTGTTTGGATGAAGTCTTCAAGTTCTGTGATTTTTAGGTTTTGTCTTCCTTTTGCGCTAATGACCCCAACAGTGACAGAGGCTTCAAGTTGAAATGGATTACCAATTGCAATGACAAACTCACAAATTTCTACATCATCTGAATTTCCAAGTTCTAGAAAAGGAAAGGTGATTTTATCAGGGTTATCGAGTTTAATAATCGCAATATCTGTTTGAGGATCTCCCCCAACCATTGTAGCGCTCATTTCCATGCTTGATTCATCTTCTGTGATCACTGTGATTGTTTTGGCATTTGCAACTACATGGTAATTTGTCATCACATAACCATCTTCTGTGATAATAAATCCACTTCCTTGGCTAATTTGTGGCTGTGGCTGCCTTTGAGGTTGATTTGGCATGTCGAAAAAGCGTCTAAAAAAATCATCGTTGAAAAATCCATAGGGATCTCCCTCTTGCTGATCTTGATCAGGAGTACTCTCAACCCTAATATGAACAACTGATGGAATCGCTTGTTTTGCAACTTTTGTAAAAGCTTTTGAGAGGGTCTTAGCAGAGACAATCGGCTCTTCGCTGGAGGGAGTTTTTGCATTTTGCGTTTTGGAGGAAGTTTCTAGCGCAATAACCTCTTTATCTTCTTTTTTAGAAAAAAGAATCTTTTCTAAGCCTTCAGGCGTTGCAAGTAGAGAAGAGAGACTAAAAGCGGTTAGAAGTCCAATACTTAATAAAACTCTTTTTTTCATCTTATACTACCTATATTTTGATTAATCGATAAGAATCGATTATATAAATATGTAAGCTTAAAGTACAAGATCAGAGAGGGAGAACTTTAAGTTTCTGTTTGAACTTCCCTTCTTCTTTTTTTAGGAGTCTCTTAGAGCAAAAAACCACAGATTTTGCCTCTTTTGCAAAGTTCGATAAGTGTTTAGCAGTTGCATCAGAGACCTGCTCTTTTGTAGCTGCTAAAATTTTCTCTCTAAAGGCTTGTCTAAGATCATGACTTAAATTTTCTCTGAGCTGGCTGTAGGCATCTGTTGCTTTAAGTCCAGGACTTACTGGAGAGTCAATATGTTGAATGATATTAAATTTGGCCTGCTCAAGCTGCTCATTGGAAAAATCCCCCTCAGAGATCATCTCAATTGCCGCATCGAAAGCATCAAAGGTCGAAGCTATATTTGGATCTCGATAAGAGTACATGGAAAAGTTGCCATTGATAATATTATAAGAAGCCCCAGAGCCATAAGCTCCTCCTTGCTCTCTTACTTTTTTAAGTAAGATTTCATTTTGCATAATTGTGGAAGAGAGAGAGAGGAAAGGAGAATCTGGATTTGGAGCATAGATTGTTTTTGCAGCTCTACAAATAAAAGCAACTCCTGAGGAGATGATTCTTCCGTGAGATCCGAATGAGTGAATATCAAAATCACTCACCCAGGGGTGATATGGGTATTTATCTAAATTTGAAAGTCCATAAAAGTTTTCTTTTTCAATATTCTCAAAATCTTTTTGAGAGCATGAAAGAATTAAATCCATGTGTTGGTGATGGAAAAGTTTGGGTTTTAAGAGAGTGAGATGATCCATGATCATTGGAAGCTTATGATCAATGTCTTGAGCTAAAGACTTAATGAATTCATAAAATCCAAATCCATGCCAAATATGGTGAAGTTTTGTTGGGATTGAGTTTTCAAAAACAGCTAAATCTGTTGCATACGAAATCGATCCTTTTAAGATTTTTTCTGAAAGCTCTTGATGGATCTGAAGGATCACCTCTCTAATCCTTGGTTTTTCGTTAAATGAAACAGATTGCATCATCTCACTCATTAAAGAAAAGAGCATCTCCTTGTTTCTTGATAGCGCTTTTCCTCTTAGGTGAATGGCAGGTTTTATCATCTCTGGAGCATTACACTGAGAGTGGATTCCAAGGGCGCAGCTTACTCCACCTGTAAATTTATAAAGCTTTTCTAGGTTCTGTTTATAAGTTCTATTTTTTGTTCCTACCTCTGAAAATAAAAGAGTAAAAAGTTTTGTATAATACAGCTCTTGTTTTGTCAATTGAGGAAGAGAGCAGACTAAATCCGCATAAACAATATGATTTGTGAAATTGGGATGATGATAAATTTCTAAAGAAGGAAGGGATCTTTGATTTAGCTGAAAAAATGTTGTTTTCTTTGGAATCTCTTCAAGTTTTAACTTTGGTAGGCACTCAAGCTCTTTTGTCTCTACTTTTTCTTGATACGATTTCAAAATAAAAGTATTGTCTATGACTTTATTTTTTTCAGTTTCGGATAATTTTGCTTTAATCGATTCAAGAAGTTTCTTTTCTCTTTCATGTTCTTTTTCTTCAAGGTGCTCATCTGGAGAGAGAACGATTCTTACAAAATGTCTATTATTTAAAAGATACTTATCGATTATAGAAGGAAGATATTTAGGATCCTCAGTGAGCTCAATTAATTTCTCAAAGTGAGTATGTAGAAGAAGCTGGGATGCTGGATCACATCCATGGAGCTTAGCAAGAGCTGCTTTGAAAAATAGAATTAATCCAAAAGGATAGTGATCAGAGGTGATTTCTGTTCCAGAGAATTCAAGTTGATGTAAAGAAGAGCGAATTTGCTCTTGTTCAAAGCCTTTTTCAAAACACTCTTTAAGCGTTTTAAAAATAACCTCCTCCAAAGCATCTACATCTTTTTCTTCACAGCCCTTGCAGATGATATGAAATGGCATTTCACTCATTTCTGGATCAATATAAGCCTCGACTTGAGTGCATAGATCACTTTCCATCAGTGCGTGCTTTAAAATAGATGCGTCAGTATCAAGCAGCATCGAATCTAAAAGTGTTAAAGCTAAAATCTCCTCTTGATCTTTGATTTGCGCAGTCAGCCAAGAAAATGAGACCCATGTTTTATTTTTCCCTTTTTTCTCATGCGTCGGATAAAACCTTTTTTCTTTTACAGGGTGTAAGAACCTTTTTTGCACAGCAAAGGACATTTTTCTCTCTTTTGGTGCGATCTCTTTAAAAAGGCGATTTTCTAAAAACTCAAGGTGCTTTTCTAAAGAGAGGTTGCCGTAAAAATAAAATAAGCAAGAGCTTGGGTGATAGTGCTCGTGATAGAAGTTTAAAAACTCCTTATAAGTTAGAAGAGGGATCTCCTTAGGATCACCACCAGAGTTATATTTATAAGGAAGATCTGGCATCAAAGTTTCATTAATGTATTGAGAAAGTCTTGAATCAATAGAGCCGAGGCATCCTTTCATCTCATTATACACGATTCCTTTGAAGAGAAGAGGGGAGTCTTTATTGTCTTCTTCTAAAAACTCTGTTCTACATCCCTCTTGCAAAAAGCTAAGCTCTTTTAAAAGTGGAAAAAAAGTAGAGTCAATATAAACATCTAGGAGGTTGTAGAAATCTTTTTCAATCAAAGAAGCTGCAGGATAGCAGGTAAAATCACTCCCTGTTAAAGCGTTCATAAATGTATTTAAAGAGCGCTTTGTCATTGCAAAAAAAGGGTCCTTGATGGGGTATTTCTTTGATCCGCATAAAACAGTGTGCTCAAGAATATGTGGAAGACCATTAGAGGATGAGGGAGGAGTTTGAAATGCAAGGCAAAATAAGTTTTCTGGATCCTCATTTGCTACATGTAAAATCGTAGATTTGATTTTAGTGTGCTCTAATTCATAAAAAATCGATTGGAGCTCTTTAATTTCTACGATGTTTTTAACTAGATAGTGACCAATTGTTTGTCCAATTTTATATTTTGGTGAAGTGGTATTCATTTATACACAGTATGTAATTCGTAAAATTTGATCTTAGGATTTTTTTAGTTTTTTTTGCTACATCTTACTCTTGTAAATTCTATTTATTAAGTGCTAGCTCAATCTAAATCCTAGGGAAGCATAGAGGCTGAATAGAGAGCTTCTTGAGCAAGTGCTCCCGTTTGCATCTCCCACATTTTTACGTAATGCCCTTTTTTTGCAAGAAGCTCCTCATGAGAGCCCTCTTCAATAATTTCTCCATTTTCAAAGACTAAGATTCGATCCATCTTTGCAAGTGTTGAGAGTCTATGAGCAATCACAATCGCTGTTTTATTTTCCATGAGCTTTTCTAGACTTTGCTGGATCGAGTGCTCAGTGATGGAGTCAAGAGCCGAGGTAGCCTCATCTAAAATGATAATTGGAGCTTTAGAGAGCATAGCTCTTGCAATTGCAATTCTTTGCCTTTCTCCTCCTGAGAGTTTTGAGCCTCGTTCTCCAACAGAACTCTCGTAACCCCTTGAGCACTGAGTGATGAAATCATGGCAGCATCCAAGTTTTGCTGCATAGATGATATCCTCTTCTGTTGCTTCCTCTTTGCCATAAGAGATGTTTTCTTTGATGCTTCTATGGAATAAAAGAGGATCTTGAGGAATAAATGCGATGTTTTTTCTCAAAGATTCAAGTGAGACTTTGCAGATGTCTTGATCATCGATTTTTATGGATCCACTCTCTAAATTATAAAGCTTTAAAATCAAATTGACAAAAGTAGATTTTCCAGCTCCAGTGTACCCAACAAGACCTACTTTCTCTTTTCCTTTGATCACAACATTTTTATTTTTAAATAAAGGTTTCTCCTTATATCCAAATGTTACATTTTCAAACGAAATAGTCCCCCTTTTGATCACAAGAGGCTCTTTACTTGAATCGATTCCTAAGTCTTCTTTTTCATGTAAGATTGAAAGGGCTTGTCTCATGATTCCAATCGATTGAAATAAGGATGGAATTTCAGCTCCAGCATACCAAAGAATTAAGATGATATTCCATGTCATGTTAAAAATTTGGACGATTTCTCCTGTTGAGAGCTTATGGAGCTTCCAAAGATAGAGCATGGCGGCATTGATGATCACACCACCTGTTAAAAAGGCAATAGAAAGAGAGGCCCTCATCCACTCTACATATTTTTTAGCGACATAATGTTTTTGCCTCTCTTGATTTTGATACTGCATCAGATATTGGTTTTCTTTACTAAAGCGGTAGAGCAAATTCACATTAAAATTGTTTGTAAGACTATCTAATATCTTTCCAAGAAGTGAGCTTCTAGCTTCTGCGTGCTCTTGCTCTTTTTCTGTACATTTTTTAGAAAAGATAAAGCAAATCCCAATATAAACAGAGATTAAGCAAATCAGAGTAAAAGTAAAAAATAGATTGAGCTGAGTATAAAAATAAAGACTGACAATAAACGTGCCAAAAGCTGGAATGAGCGAATATAAAAATTGCCACATCGCAGCTGTTGTGTGGGTTGTCATATCTGTGATTTTAGCTGTAAGGCTTCCAGCCAAGTGTGAATTGAAATATTTCGGTGAGTGATGTTGAATGTGATTGAACAAACTCATCCTTATCTCAGCTTCAAGTTTTGGAACAAATCTTTGTAGTAAAAACCCCTGCATACGAAATCCAATCTCAATTAAAAGCCAAAGAGAAATTCCGTAAACAATTGGGGTTTTTAAAGCAAAAAAGATGGATTCTCTCATATTCTCATGTTCAGTGAGAATATCGACAACAAGCTTTAAGGTATAGGGCCAAAGAGTAGAGTCAAATGACCATGTAAAAGAGACAATAATTAAAAGAGAGAGGGTGACAGGACTTTTTTTGACAAACCCCCATAAAAAAAAGATGAGCTGTTTTTTTGAAGTGACAAAGGGGTGAGTCATTGTATTTTTGAAATGTTGAAGTTCAACAGATTTATAAAAACTTATGATAAAATAATGGCTAGAAAAATAAAACGGCTATTTGAAAAAAAACACAATTCTTTAGATGATAAACTCATTAAAATTAAATTGAGTAGATAATTTCGAGAGATTCAAGTAAAATTTACCCCTAATATTTAAATTTTAAAGGAAAATATGGCACCTTCTTTATCAGCTCTAGATAGAGATCACACAAAGCAACATAGAGCTATTTGCAGCTTTCATTCTTGTAAAAAAGACAATGCAACGGAAGATAAAGTGATGCGCTGCGCTAGGTGCAAGGTAGCTGCTTATTGCTCAAAAGAGTGCCAAGCAGGGGATTGGAAAAGACATAAACAAATTTGCCAGCTACTAAAAGCTCCATTTTCTTTAGAGGGATCTCCATTCACCGCTTTATTTTCTTCCTCCTCTATTAAAAGATCTTTTCCAAATCCACATTTTGATTCATCAAAAGTCTATATTACAACAAATGAGGCAAACCACGCACAAGTGATAGAACATTTAAGTAAACAGCCACCGTTTGGAAATACCTTAGTTGGAGTTAGTGCTCTTGCAAATTTGAATATGGCAGCTGTAAGAGAGTCAGTCTCAAATGTTCTTATTATCGATCCTTCTTCAAAGGTGAGACTTTTTATGGAGAATTTCTCTTTAATTATAAAAGCTTGCGAGACTAAGGAGTCATGCCTAGAAGCCCTTAGGGCTCATATAACAAGATATCTTAATCCTGATTACACAACACCTTTTTCTATTGAATCAGGTAGAGTCAAAAGGGATATTGAGTGGTTTAATTGTAAACTCGGCGAAGAAGAGAGTTTTTTTTCTTCCGATCTAAAATTTTCTAAAATTAGAAATTTATTTCTTGAAGACAAAGTAGCGATTTTGGAAGGAGACTTTTCAGATTCTTCTTTAGTAAAAGAAGTTGCACAGCGCTTTAGTGGGCTAAAGCTCACATTAGACACCCTCTATCTATCAAATATCTTGGATTTGATGACTCAAGATAGGATGGGTGATTTTGCAAAGAATCTTGAGCTTTTGATCTCGGGGGAATGTTTGGTGGTTGATACATTGGAAAAGCCTTATAAAACAACTAAATTTTTATCTAAAGCTCTAAAAGATGATGTGATCGATCGATTCGTTTATTCTGGCACGTTTTGGGAAAAGACTGGGAGTGGTTTAAAAACAACTCAAAGAGTTAGAAAACTTGATCGATCTTTTTTAGATTCGTTTCCCATTCTAAATTTCAGATTAACTACTAAGCCAAGTAATGAGCGTTTTTTTTATGAATACGGACTTTACGCTAAATTTTTCACTGAAGCTGAATCGGAAAAGGCGGAAAAAGTTGCATCAGATCTATTTAAAGAATTTTCACGAAAGCATTCGTATTCAAACGATGAGCTTTTGGAGCAATTTGAAAGATTGAGCCTACAGGCTTTCAACTCACTTAAATAAATTAGGCTTTTTTGAGGGTTTGCTCTGGTTTTTCTCCTTCACCATTCAATTCATCTCCCCGCTAATGATTTTTTCTTCTTTGGACCAAGTAGGCTTCTTTAGCTGAAAGTCGCTTTTGTTTTTATATCTTCTAGTTCAAATTCTAATCAGATAATAAAAATAAATCGAAAAATAAGAAAAAAGCTAAGGCGAAGAGCCTTAGCTTTTTTAGGGGACTACCAGCTTAAAGATGCAGCTGATTGATACTCAGTAACACGAGTCTCAAAAAAGTTTTTCTCTTTTCCAAGATCGATCGCTTCACTCATCCAAGGAAATGGATTTTTAGCTCCATACTCAGCCTTTAAACCGATTCTTTCAAGTCTTCTGTCTCCAATATGTTTAGCATATTCTCTAAACATTGGAGCGTTTAATCCAAGGATTCCTTTTGGAAGGCAATCTTCAGCATATCTTGCTTCTAGCTCAACCGCTTCTTTGATTAAATGAGTAATATGTTCTTGGAACTGAGGCGTCCAAATCTCTGGGTTTTCTTCTTTTATTCCATTGATTAAATCGATTCCAAAATTTAGATGAATAGTTTCATCTCTTAAGATGTATTGGAACTGCTCACCCACTCCTGTCATCTTGTTTTGTCTATGGAATGAAAGAATCATTGCAAATCCACTATAGAAGAAGATCCCTTCCATAATGATATAATATCCAATTAAGTTTTCTAAAAATCTTTGCCTTCCTTCAAAAGAGTCAGTTGAGAAATTCGGATCAAGAATGTTTTCTGTTAACCTCATCTCAAATTCGTCTTTAGCACGAATCGCTGGGATTTCATTATACATATTGAAAATTTCCCCTTCATTAAGCCCTAAAGACTCAACAATGTAGTGGAAAGTATGCGTGTGAATTGCTTCTTCAAACCCTTGTCTTAAAAGATATTGCCTTGCTTCTGGGTTGGTCACATATTTGAAAATTGCAAGAACAATATTATTTGCAACAAGGCTCTCAGCTGTAGAGAAGAACCCAAGGTTTCTCATAATCACAAGCCTCTCTTCGTGAGAGAGCTTGTTTGATTTCCAAAGTTCAATGTCTTTTGCCATTGGAACTTCAGTTGGCATCCAGTGGTTTGCACATGCGTTTAAATAATGCTCCCATGCCCACTTATATTTTAGAGGCATGAGCTGGTTCACATCCACTGCATTACAGTTAATAAGCCTTTTTTCTGCGCCTTTAATGCGCTTTAAGGCTCCAGAACTTGTCGTGTTTTCATTTGTATTCATACTATTAACCCTTGTTTTAATTTTATATTATTGGCAGCTTTCGCACCCTTCGCCAAGTGTACATACAATAGGAGTAGATGGCTGATCTTCTTCTCTTTGTACTTTCACGCGGCTAGATGGAGATGCATTTTTCATCCATCTAGGCTGAAGCCCTCTTTTATTTATGTCTGTTGTAGACTTTTCAATCTGTGTAGCACCAAGGCTGCGGAGATAGTAAGTTGTTTTTAACCCTTTCTTCCATGCGTTTTTGTACATGAGATCGAGTTTTTTCCCGCTAGCTTCAGCTAAGTACAGGTTTAAGGATTGACCCATATCTATCCATTTTTGTCTTCTTGCAGCACATTCAATAATCCAATCAGGATCAATATCAAACGCTGTTAGATAAATTTTCTTAAGCTCCTCAGGAATTCTCTCGATTTCAGCAAGAGCTCCATCAAAATACTTAAGATCATCTACCATTTGTTCATCCCAAATGTTGAGAGCTTTAAGCTCTTCAACTAAGAACGTATTAATTGTTGTGAATTCCCCAGAAAGGTTAGATTTCACATAAAGGTGTTTATAGGCAGGCTCAATAGATGCTGAAACCCCTATAATGTTTGCAATTGTCGCAGTTGGAGCAATTGCCATAGTGTTGCTGTTTCGGATTCCATATTTTTTAATAGATTCACGAACAACATCCCAATTCATTGTCGAAGATTTATCTAAATCGAGTGTTTCTCCTCTTTCATATTCTAAAAGAGCAATTGTATCGATTGGTAAAAAGCCTCTATCCCACTTAGATCCCTTATAACTTGGATACGTCCCTCTTTCTTTTGCAAGCTCGCTTGAATAAAGAAGAGCATAATAAGAGATCACTTCTTGGCATTTATCAGCAAATGCTACAGCTTCATGAGAGGCGTAGCTGATTCTTTGGATAAAAAGGGCATCTTGAAATCCCATAATTCCAAGGCCGACTGGTCTATGTTTTAAGTTAGATGTTTTAGCTTCTTGTGTAGGATAGAAGTTAATATCAACTACGTTATCTAACATGCGAATGGCAGTCTTAATTGTTTTAGCAAGTTTTTTCTCATCTAACCCATCTTTTGTGACGTGAGCTGCTAAGTTAATCGATCCAAGGTTACAAACTGCAGTTTCTGTTGCAGAAGAGTTCAAAAGAATCTCTGTGCAAAGATTTGAGCTATGAACGACTCCAACGTGATCTTGAGGAGATCTAATGTTGGATGGGTCTTTAAATGTAATCCAAGGATGTCCTGTTTCAAAGAGCATGCTCAGCATTTTTCTCCAAAGATCTAAAGCTTCTACTTTTTTGTGAAGTTTTAATGTGCCCTCTTCTGCTTTTTTCTCATACTCTACATATTTTTCTTCAAAAGCTCTTCCGTATAGATCATGGAGCTCTGGTACATCATTTGGGCTAAATAAAGTCCAGCTTTGTTGGTTCATCACACGCTTCATGAATAAATCTGGAATCCAGTTGGCAGTATTCATATCATGCGTTCTTCTTCTCTCATCACCAGTATTTTTTCTAAGCTCTAAAAAGTCTTCGATATCAAGATGCCATGTCTCAAGATAAGCGCACATCGCTCCCTTTCTTTTTCCACCTTGGTTGACAGCAACAGCTGTGTCGTTTGCAACTTTTAAAAATGGAATCACTCCTTGGCTATGTCCATTTGTTCCCTTAATTAAAGAGCCTGTTGCGCGTACGTTTGACCAATCGTTTCCGATTCCACCTGCCCATTTAGAAAGCTGAGCGTCATCTGCAATTACCTTAAAGATATGGTGTAAATCATCCATCACAGTAGATAAATAACAAGAGCTTAGCTGAGAGTGCGCAGTGCCTGAGTTAAAAAGAGTTGGCGTCGCTGTTGTGTAGTTCATTTGAGATAAAATATCATAAAACTCAATCGCTCTTTCGTTTTTATTTTCTTCATTTAAGGAAAGTCCCATTGCAACTCTCATCCAGAAAATTTGAGGAGTTTCAAGGCGTCTTTGGCTTTCATGGATGAAATAGCGATCATACAGAGTTTGAAGTCCAAGATAGGAAAATAAATCATCTCTTGAAAGATCCATATGGTCTGCAAGTTTTACAAGATCAAAAGATAAAAGTTCCTTTCCTATACGATCAATTGTGATTCCATGCTTAATATACCACTGGAAATATTCATTATGTTTTTTCTTCAAAGAGGGGTGAGAGCTTTTCACTCCAACAGATTCTCTATAAAGTGAGTCTAAAAGTAGTCTCGCTGCAACTTTTGCATAAGCTGGCTCTTTTTCAATTTTTGCTCTTGCTGCCATCAAATGAGAAGCGTCAATTTCTTCTTCTTTAATTCCATCGTAAAAATTCATGATTGTGGACTCAAGAAGCTCTTTTGCTGAGACTAAATGATCTAGATCCCTTGAGACAAATTCCATGTGTGAGAGAATTTCTTTTTCTGTGACTATTTTTTCAGATTCATCTTTTTGTTTTACTTTGAATTTTCTTTTAGGGAGCAATTGTTTTTCGCTCTCCTGTTCTTTTGGCGGCTTTACTGTTTGTTGTCCAAGTCTGGCTCTTGTTAAGATATACTCTTTTGCAACATCAAAAAAACCTTCTTGCATTAGGTGGTTTTCAATCATATCTTGAATATTGTGAACGTGAAGTTGTCCTTTAGTTTTTGCAAATTCTCTAGCTGAATCAACAACTTTTTTTGTTAATGAGTTTACAGTTAAGATAAGATCTTCTGGAGTTGCTCCTTGAATCTCATGGTGTGCTTTAAAAGCGTTTTCAAGCGTTGAAGCAACTTTCATTGGATTAAATCTAACAGCAGATTCATCCTCTCTTCTTAGAACCTTTAAGCTCTCGATGCTATCTTCTCTTTGTGTTTTATGATCGTTTCTATAGATGATATAGCTTCTTGCAACGTCATGAAAATTACTTTTCATTAAAGTAATTTCAACGACATCTTGGATCCCTTCTACTGTGATGCTAACACCCTTTTTAGCAAGAGAGATGATTTGATCAACCACACTAGAGGTGATGTTTTGAATCGTTAGATAAAGTTCTTGTGAAAGAGCTTCTTCTTTACCGATTTTTTTCACATCCCTAAAAGCTCCTTCAATAGCTAGAAAAATTCTTTCTCTTCTAAATGGAACGATGTTCCCGTTTCTTTTAACTAAGGTAAAGTTTTCTTCAACAGAAGGGGGGTTCTTTTTCATTTCAGCCTTGACATGAGAGAGTAAATCCGTTTGGATTTCATGTTCTTTTATAGATTCTTTGTATTTGTTCATAACTAAAGTCTCTTAGTTTGGTTTCTTATTGTTTTTAAATTTATTAGGTCAACTTTCCTGAAGCAATAGAGCTTTTACGTAGAATGAGTTGTGCAGAAAAAATACTACAGGTAGTGTTAATTGCTTATATAAAACACTATATATTGTAGATTGAATGTTTTAGTCTACAAGATTTTTTTCTTAAATTCTAGCAAATTAATCTAAAGTGAACAGTTCAAAAAAGTTAAGATCAAAACTCTTTTTTTTTTGGGAAATCAGATGCGATAAATTATTAAGATCGCTTGTTTCAATAAAAATTGAACGATATACTTTGGCTGAAAACCGTTTAAAAAAAAAGGAGGTTTTTTGTGAACGATAAAAAATTAAGAGAACTTGCAGAGAGAAGAGTACAATTAAAAAAGCAGTTTGTAATTTTTCTTTTTGTGAATTTATTTTTGTGGGCGGTGTGGTTAATTGAGTGCGTTAGACATCGGTTTGTTTTTCCGTGGCCAATTTATCCAACTCTTGCATGGGGAATGGGACTTGCGATTCAATATTTTGGAAAATATCCAAGATTAACAAAAGAAGAGCAGATCGAGCAAGAATATCAAAAGTTAAAGCAGAAGGATAAAAAATAAGATGAAGCAGCTATATGTTCTACCAAATATTATTACGGCATTTGGACTTGCCTGCGGACTTTTTGTGATTTTTAAGGTGAATATGGTAGAGGTGGAAGGGGGGAGCTATCAGCTGCTTTTTTATTCTTCTGTGCTGATTTTAATTGCAGCACTGGCCGATGTTTTAGATGGAGCAATTGCCAGAATCATGGGGGCTGAAAGTGATTTCGGTGTGATGTTTGATTCTCTTGCTGATGCAGTCTCTTTTGGAGTTGCTCCATCTGTTCTTTTTTTAAAAACTTTAAGTCTTGAGCTTGGAACCCCACTTTCTTTTTTTGCATTTTTTACAGCTCTTGTGTTTTCAATTTGCGGGATTTTAAGGCTTGTGCGCTATAACGTCTCGGCCTCTCAAATTAAAGATGATCAGATTGCAACTGCTGCTTTTAAGAAAAATTTTACGGGACTTCCGATTCCAGCTGGAGCTGGATGTGTGATCTCTTTAAATCTTCTTTTTCATTCTCATTATGTGGAAGATTATTTCAGACTAAGTCAACTTGTGCTCACCTTAATTCTTGGAGGAGCAAACCTATTTATTGGGTGTTTGATGATCAGTCGCTGCAAATTTTTTAGCCTAAAAGCCTTTAGAATCAAAACTGATTCTTTGTATTTGATTTTTTTCACGATGATCTTCACAATGCTCATCCTTTATGGGATGATTCATCATTTTTCTTTCGTCTTCTTTTTTCTTTTTTGGTCTTATTTGACAACAGGGTGTGTTTTAACTCTACTAAGACTTATTGCTGGACGTAAGGCTAAGCATCTAAAAGATTTTGATCCAGATGACGAGGACACATCTATTCAGTAAACACCTATAATATTATGGATTCGATTATGATTTTAGTTTTGATGGCTTTTGCATTTATTTTACTGTTTTTTCTTTTTCTTGAAAAAAATAAAAGTCATAGAAGAATTGCTCAGCTTGAGGTTTTGGAAAAAGAACTTACCTCAAAAGAGCTTTTCATTAAGGAGCTGAGCGAAGAGCAAAAGCTATCACAACAAGAGCGATTAGCTCTTAAGCTTGAAAACAATACTTTATCGATTTCTTTAGAAGAAATGAAAAAATCCCTCGAGGATAAAATTGTATGGCTTGAGGGGTCGAAAGAAAAACTTGTAGAAACATTTAAGTCTCTCTCCTTTGAATCGCTTCAAAAAAGTAATGAAGCATTTTTATCTTTAGCCTCTCAGTCTTTTGAAAAACTTCATGAAAAAGCAGAAGGCACTCTTGAGAAAAAAACCACTGTGATTCACTCTTTATTTGATCCTATGAAAGAGACACTATCGAAGCTCTCAGAGGGTGTTTCTCTTCTTGAAAAAGAGAGGAAAGTAGATCATGAGGTGCTAAAATCACAAATGAAGTTGATGCAAGAGGCGGAAAAAGAACTCAAAGAAGAAACTTCTAAACTTATTCGAGCTCTTAGAACCCCAATTGTGCGAGGTAGATGGGGGGAAATACAGCTTAGGCGAGTTGTTGAGATGACAGGAATGGTGAGCCACTGCGATTTTTTTGAGCAGCAGCAATCAGAGTCACTGCGTCCTGATATGATTATTCGTCTTCCCGGAAACAGACAGGTGATCGTCGATGCTAAAACTCCATTTGAAGCTTATTTTGATGCGATGCAAACAGAAGATTTAGAAAAAAGAGCTGAGCTTTTATCTGTTCATGCAAGGCATTTAAGAGCTCATGTTGCATCACTCTCTAAAAAAGCTTACTGGGAAAATTTCGAGCCAACTCCAGAATTTGTGGTGTTATTTTTGCCCTCTGAGTCGTTTTTTAGCGCAGCACTTGAGCAAGATCCCTCTTTAATTGAAATTGGAGTAGATCAAAAAGTTGTGATTGCAACACCTGTGAGTTTGATTGGTCTTTTGAAGGCAATTTCGTATGGATGGAAGCAGGAGAATTTAACTCGTCATACAAGAGAAATTTATGAACTTGGAAAAGAGCTTTATAAAAGAATTTTTGATATGAATTCTCATCTTCACAAGCTTGGAAAAAGCTTAACTCACTCAGTTGAGCACTACAACAAAACAATTGGTTCTTTTGAAACAAGAGTCCTTGTAAGCGCAAGAAAGTTTGAGGCTCTCTCTGTCGTTTCAGATAAAGATCTAGAGCTCCAAGAGCCAATTGATCTAAGCGTTAGAGAGATGCTCTTAGATCAGTCAATGTAAAAAGTCTCTTCAAATATGGCCCTTAACAATGCAAAGGGGCAACGATTTGCCCCTCTTATTAAGAGAGCCTATAACGAAATCCTTTTTCAATATTGAGATCACATCGATCATGGAGTTAAAGTGAGTATTCTCTACTCCTAGAAAACTTTTTAGTAGTGGACTCTATCGGGGCTTGTGCTAAATTTTTTCCAAACAGCGATAGATTCTTCTCTGCAGATGTTTTTGCAGGGAATCTTTCTTTCTCCCTCTTGCTTTTTAAAATCTTCATACATATCAAAGTCTTGGAAATCTCCATATTTTAACACATCTTCAGCCTTTGCGCTGTAGTAGATTTCTTTGATATAGGCCCAGTAAGCAGCTCCAAGGCACATCGGGCAACACTCTGCACTTGTGTACATGACGCATCCAGAGAGATCAAATGTTTTAAGTTTTTTAGCAGCCTCTCGAATTGCATGCATTTCAGCGTGCCACGTTGGATCGTTTGTTTTTATGACTTGGTTATAACCCTCTGCGATAATTTCCCCATTTTTTACGATGACGCATCCAAATGCGCCTCCTGTTTTTTCAATAAAGGCAGCTTTTTCTGATAGCTCAATTGCTCTTTTCATAAAATATTCATGGGATTTTTTTTCCATACAAATTCCTTTTTTTGATGCATTAGATAGCGTATAAAGGGGAGCTCTATTTTTCAAGTGCAATATCAATTCAATTTTCTCCCTTGTCTTTTTATTATTTTGGTTTATATAGGAAAAAAAGGCTACATAAGGTGCACTATGCAAATCCCTCCAGTTTCTTCTTCTTTTTATTCTCAAAATGATCCCTATAAGGAGCTGATGGATGCGTTTTATCAACATTGGACAAATTGGTATGAAGCGGCCTCTGATCCAAATAGTACTAAGGAGCAAGTGCAAAAGCTAACAAACGATTTAATCGATTTTCTAAAAATGCATAAGCTGCAGTTTATGTTTGCTACTAAAAACATACCTGAACCGATGGGCCCAGGCTTCAAGGAGTCCTTTTCAGATCTATATCAAAATACATTAAAAGATTTAGACTCATGGAAAAGTCATGGGTGTAAATCAGGCGAAGCATCAATGGTGAGCGAGCTTGTTGCCGATGTTTATACCTGGTGCCTAAAAGCAGCTAATTAAAGATCTTTTAAAAATTCATCTGATTTGATACTTTATTCTCCTTTTTTAATTTTTTAAAGGTGTAAATTATGTCTATTCATCCTGCTTCAGAAAACGCAGCTTGCTACGCTGCGCTTATAAAACTCTGTGAAAAGTTTGCTAAGCCAGATAGGGAGGTAAGTAAAAAGGACAAAAAAATATTAGGAGAGGCCCTTTCTGTTTTGAAAAATACTGCTGAAACAAGAAGTCAAACTCCAATTATAAAAGAGTACCGAGCACTTCTAAAGCCATTTCTTGATGAAAATTCAAGAGTGACTCGCGTTGGAGCCGAAGTTGCGAATAGATCTCTTGTTCACTTTAGACGGTTTGTGTGGATGGTTAATTAAGATTTTTTAAGAAAATCGATCCACTCCTTTGGGAGCCCGATTTTTTTTCGGGCTTCTTCTTGAAAAACAAATCCCTTTCCCTTTGATGGAGGAAGTCTTTCATTTAGTGATGTGAGGTACGTCTCAAAAATAGAGGCGCCCTCTGGTTTAATTTTATCAAGCCAATGATATCCAAATTTAACATGTGAAATCTCATCTTCAAAAATTTGTTTCATCAGATTTGCAGAGTCAGTATCCCCATTTCTTTGGAACGAAAGGGCGTAGTGAGGGGCAAAATCTAAATTTGCCATCTCAAGGGTAAGATGCATCACACTCAAATATTGCTCTGGAGTTTTTAGGTGAGGAGTCAAAGACCAAAATCTCCCATTTACTGGATGATCTCCAAAGTCTGTTCCCATTTTTTTTAAGCGCTCTCGATAGATTCTGACATGCTTTTGCTCCTCTTTTAAGGTGTTTGCAAGACCTTTGCGAAAATATGGGGGCATATGGGGAAACGCTAAAAGAGCATACGCCATGATTTCAACTGCTAAAAGCTCATGTGCTGCAAATCTATGAAGGCAAAGAGCCCTTTTTGTTTGAGAGTGATGCTCGTGAAAAGGGGGGAGTTTTTCCTCTTTTGTGAATTTTTTAAAAGAGAGATTTGCAGGTCTTGAAGGTGTTTGCCAAAATAGAGGCTCTTTGGGGCTATGATCTGTTAACTTTTCTGGGCAATAGAGCTTATCTTCTAGAGAAATTGCTCCTAAAATTAAGATGGCCCACTCTCGAAGTTCCATTGTTTCTCCAGGTGAGCCATCTACGATATAAAAACTTAGCTTAAAGCTATAGTAAATTATTCTGCTTCAAGAACGTAGTAGGCAGGGAAAGCAAAGCTGTTGTTTGGTCTTTCAGTTGCAACTAAGTTCACTCTTTTTCCAACAAGGTGATGAAGGTTAATATGTGTACTGTAAACGTAGGCTACAGGAACATCTTTTTCCTTAATCACAAAATCCCCAGGTTTGTTTTTTACAGGATCTGCGTATGCTTCTAGCATTCCTGAAATTGTCACAGATTTGAGTTTTTGATCTGCATAAAAATCATCAATTGTTTTAGCTCTATGCATAGAAGCCCAACAGAGGTAAAGAGACTCTTCAATTGGCTCCCAAATTTTCATTCGATCTGTTAAAGAAGAAGTTCCATTCATTTGAACTTCAAGCTCACTTAGCATCACTGCATCATCTTTTGTAAATGTTGAAGAGTTGCTTGGAGCGTTTGCTGCTTTAACTTCTAAATAAGCGATTTTTCTTTCCAGATACTTTTCGTTAAAGCTGAGAAGGTGCTCTTTTGCTTTTTCTACCATTTCAGGGAAATCTTTATAATCATTGAGGATTGTTTGAAATCCTTTCACGATTCGATCTTTGGTGATTTCTTCAAAAGGTTTTCTCATTTCAGCTTGGGAAAGAAGAGTTGTTGACTCAAGGAGTTGGCTCACTGTTGCCTTTCTTTTGTCAGTTAAAGTTTTTAGCTCAGGTCCACCTGCATATTCGATAAATTCTTTAGCAACGTAAAATTTTGTTTCTGCAGGGGGGTCGATTTCAAGCCATTTGTTGTTTTTGTCACAAATTTTTCCATCGATTCTTTTACCCATATTTAGGTGTCCAATGATTGGAGCCTCTAAATCAGGAAAGAGTCTTACGTTAACTCGGTTTCCTTCTACAACGTTATCTAAAACAAAACTTCTAAAAACATAAGCCTTAGTTTGACTTCCCGGTTCAACGCCGTAAAAATCTCCCTTTTCTTCTGTAATCACTAGAAGTTCATTTTTATCTAATTCTTTAACTACAAAGCTCTCCAGGTCAGGAAGTGTTCTTAGTCGAACACTTTTTCCAACAACTTTTCCTGTGAATTTTGTAAAGTTTGCTTTCGGAAGATGCGCAGCATCTAATTTAGATTCAGAAGCATCTCCATATAAGGATGTGCAATCTGCAAACATAGCCGCTGTTGATGAAAAAATAATTAGAGCCTTACTTAAAAGTGAGAAAGACTTTGACATGTTTTTAAACTCCTTCTTATGTCTATCTCTTTAATTTTGCCTAAAAACTTAGGCGGATTAATTTGACATTTTATACGCCATTCTAGAAATTCACTCGATTAATTACCAAGCTTTTTTTTAAAAAGAGTATTAAAATGTTTAATATAAGAAAAATGGAGTTTGAAAAATTAACTTAAAGCACTTTTATGATTTTAAAACTGCTTTAATATGCTCACAATCCTTATTACCACATGTGCAACCAATTGGGGAGCCAAGAAACACCTGGTAGCGCTCTTGATCCTCTAAAGGATTACTCACCTCATAAAGATCGGTTGAAATTTCTTGAATGTCCCAATCTCTAAAGGTCAGCTCTTCATCTGAAACAATTTCTTCTTTTATTTTTTCTCTTTCAGAGCCTGTAATTGCTCTTGCCACCTGGCAGTAAGGGCAGTTACAGTGAGGTTCTGCTTTTGGAAGATGATCCAATTGTTTATCAAGTCCAATCATTTTACTAAGTGTTGAGATTTTTTTAAGCATTTCCTCTGGAAGATCTTCTGCGTTTGCTTGCTCCTGAGAGTGTCCCATTAGCCCACCAAAACTTGCCATGGTCGAGGGATCTAGTTCTTTTCCCTTGATTGGAAACCCAAAGGAAAGCGAGGGGGGTTGAGAAAACATTAAAGAAGAGGAGAGCTTTTGCTCTTCTTTAGATGTGATCGAGCTGTTTGCATTTTTTTCTAAGAAGCTTGCATGTCTATTGAAAATTTCTTCAAGAAGAGCCTCCTCTAAATTCGGAACAAAGATTTTAGTTTGATTAGTTAAAGTAATAATTAGCTCTTTTTCATTTTTAGAGGTGTACTCGACATGAAGAGAGAGAATGTTTTTCCAGGATGTGGAGATGTAAGGAGGAATGCTTAATATTGAATTGTTTATTTTCATTATAATACTCCTAATTTTTACTTTATTCACTGAGTAATAGCAGTTTGAAATATTTGTGATCTATTAACTTTAAATTATATCTTGATCTGCTCAAACGGTCAATCAATTATTTAGCACTTAGATGAAAACTCTGCTGATAATTTTTTGTAAAAGATTAAAAATAAATGTTTTATGATTTATAAAAAAAAATCAAAGGACAATGCTTTTTCCTCTTTTTTTTGTCACTGGTAGAAAAATGTAGGCTTAAAAAGTTTAAAAATTTAAAAGGAGAATTTATGGCGAAAATATTTTTAAATAAAAAAGGGGCCGTTTCATGACAAGAAAAACATATATCGTTGATACAAGCGTTTTGCTTCAAGATCCAGACTGCATAGAAAAATTTACAGACAATAATGTTGTTATTTCTATGCACTCTCTTGATGAGCTTGATAAGATGAAGCGATATACGGATGAGCTCGGCAAGAACGCAAGGCAGGTTCTAAGATATATAGATCATCTGGCCTCCGAGGAGCTCTATAGCGGAATTGATGTAGGAAATGGAGTAAGACTTAGAGTCTTTGTCGAAAGAAGAACAAGTCAAAAAAATGGATTTCCACTTATCACAGAAGGCCTTGGAAATAAGATTTTACATTCGGCGTTCCTTTTAAAGGAAATGGGAGAAAATGTTGTTTTAATCACAAGAGATTCTCTTTTAAGAATCCGCTCTGAAGCAATTGGAATTCCAGCAGAAGATTATCGAAATCTTAAAGACTCCTATGAAAACATGTATCATGGAGTGCGCCGCATTCATGTGGATAAAAAACAAATCGATCAGTTCTATACAGGTCAGCCTCTTGATATCGATTTTTCAGATTTTTATCCCAATGAATATTGCATCTTAGCAAGCGATGAAAAAGAGGTGGTGGGTAAATATAATAAAAAGAAAAAAAACCTAGAGCCTTTAATTTCTGTACATAAAGATATTTGGGGAATACAGCCTTTAAATGTTGAGCAAAGGTGCGCTGTCGATCTTTTATTAAGAGATGATATCAAGCTAGTCTCTTTTATTGGGCAAGCTGGAACTGGAAAAACGCTTCTTGCTTTAGCCTGCGGACTAAGAAAGGTTTTTGATGAAGATGTCTATAGTAGAATCCTTGTAAGCCGTCCAATCATGCCCCTTGGAAAAGATATAGGATATTTACCCGGAAGCAAAGAGGAGAAGCTTTATCATTGGATGCAGCCGATCTATGATAACCTTGAGTTTTTATGTGAAAACACATGCGGCTCAGGAAATGGAAGAGAGACTAAACAATATATCATGGAGAGTGAAAAAATTGAGATGGAGGCGGTGACCTACATTAGAGGAAGAACTCTTCCTAAAATGTATATTATCATCGACGAGGCGCAGAACTTAACTCCTCATGAAGTCAAAACGATTGTTTCAAGAGCTGGAAAGGGAACAAAGGTGATTTTGGCAGGAGATCCAACTCAGATTGATAATCCCTATTTAGATAAAGATTCTAATGCTTTGACCTATATCGTTGGAAAATTTAAGGGTCAGTCGATTTTTGGGCATATGATGTTTAGAAAAACAGAAAGATCTGAACTTGCAGCGATTGCAGCAGATATTTTATAAAAAATAAATCAAGGTCCAAAAAATTTTTTGGACCTTGATTAAAATCCAAAAAAAATTTTTCTGATTTTTTCTTTTCCAACTACACGAATCATTTCATCGGCCGTAATAAAAATTAAAAAGAAAATCACATACCAAATTTGAACCGCCAAAAACTTATAAAAATCGATTTGAACTAAACCCTTTTTCATAGAAAGTAAAACCCCCTCAGAAAACCCATTGATCTCATGGACCCGAATTAAAAATCTAACGGACCCATTGAGGGATTCATAGATTGCTGTTTTCCAAAAAATATTAAAAATTAAGGGCATTGCTGGGAATAAATTGATAAAGGGGAGGTGATTGGCTGTAATTAAAATCTTAGCTGTGATAGCTGTGAAAAAAAACACTCCTATAAAGTTATAGTTTGTGCTTAGAAAGTCATTTTTTAAAAAGAGATTTTCTGTGAAATTTAAGATGCTAAAGGCAATCAAACAAAAAAGAAAAGCTGGTAAAATTGAAAGAATTTCCTTTTTAACGATGTTGTAGACTTTTTTTAACATAAAAGCTCCTTTTCTTTTTTTTTACTTTTTTTAAAGGATAAAATCAAATTCAGATTTTTTTGTTTTTAAATTAATTAAAAAAGATCTTCTTTTTATTTCTTGTCTTAATACCTAAATCTCTTTAGGATTTTTCCCTCTAAAATAATAAAACGTCTTAAACACAAAAAAAAAGAGGAACTTATGAGCGTTCTTTTAATTGAAAAAGCAAGGCTTGAAAATTTACAGAGTCTCCAAGTGGAAAATAGATCTACAGCACTTGCTGCATCGCTCATTCCATCTTTTTCCTTTCTTGCTAATGAGAAATCAGATTTGCAAAACCGAGCTGTCGCCACAGCATTTTTTCAAAATTTTAAAGAGTTTGATACATCCTATTTTGATGACGAAAGAATTTTTTTGCTAAAGGAGTTAATTCAAAAAAGTCCACTCGATGTCAATTTTTTAAGTCTCAACGATTTTCTTGTTTTTGAGCTCAGAAGAGCTCTTGGGGGGGTGCATAAAGCAATACAAGAGTTTGGCTCTGAAAACTTATTTCGAAACACCCATTTGGAAAAGCTTGAAAAGCTCTGCTTGGTTCTAACAAGTAATTGCAGCGTCCAATCAGTAGATTTTAACTCCTCAAAATTTAAGATCGATTTTAAAAAAGTCGCTCTAATGCAAGCAAAGCTTTCCTCGAAAATGTTTGGAGCTGAAGCGATTTCACAAACGAAAGAGAGCAGCTCTCAATTTGGATCTAACTCTGAGCTTGCAATCAATATAATGAAACAAATTTTTACTGAATGTCATCTTTTTTCAGAGATCCTTGTTGAAATGCAGGGGATTAAAGGAGTAAAAAAAATCCCTCTTTATGCACAAAGAAAAAGAGCACTAGATGAAAATCTTTTAAGACTTGCTCAAATGATTGGTTTAATATCCTCTTTTACATCCTCTTCATCTGGAATCGATTTTTTTAAAACTTCCTCTTTATCTCTTTCGAAATTCCCGCTTCTTCCTCTATCTTCTTCTTTTTCTTTTGATCAAAGAGTTGATGCTTTTTTTGATTATGTAGAGCACTTAAAAAAAGTTGTAGAAAAATATCACTCTTCAAATAAAGCCTACGCCAATAAAGGATCACTATTTAGAGAAATTGAAAGAAAGCTCAAGACTCTTAAAAAAGAAACAGCCTTAGAATCAAAGATACAATCTTTAAATGATTTATTGGATGATCTCTTTGAAGCATCAGCAAAATTAGAAGAAGAGCTTCGAATTCATATTCAAAAAAATGGACTGCAAACCCCCCCCTTTCAAAACCAAGAATACAAAGAGCACCTAAGCTACCTCTCTTATCTTTTGAGAAGTTTAAGGAGCTTAACCCATACAGCGGCTTTGGATTTAGGGTTCTCTTTAACGAATTTGAATTTAAGCCATGCGGAGCATATATTGATTATAACAGACAAATTAGAGGAGTTATTCGGTGAAAAATTCTCTAATGATTTCTCAGATCCTTTGATAAATAAATTAAATGAGCTTAAAAGTGAATTTTTTTCAGACTTTCATAATAGTGAGGCTCAAAGCTCTTTAAATCTTTTTATCGCAAATATTAAAGAAGATAAAAACACTCTTTTTCTACAAAGAGCTCCATTAAAGGCGCTATATGCTTTCATCGATGCTAGGCTCTCAAAAGTAAAAATCAAACTCTCTGAAATCGATAAAGAATCTTTTTTTGAGGCAGACCTCCTCAGGGCTGAGGAAGCTTCAACATGGATCAACTCCGTTGAAAATCTAAGAGCTTCACTTAAGAACTATCTTTTTTTTTCCTCAGAAGACTCAAACTGCAAATCCAGTTTCTTCGTGACTAATTTAATCCGAGAAAAACAACAGAGCTGCTCTCTTTTAGACCTTGATGAGGAGTTTGACGCTTTATCCATTTATGAAGAAGATGAGTATGAGCTTGATCTTGGATTTGAAGAACCTGATTTTACTCATACAGAAAAAAAGATGGTAATTGAACCTCAAGAGGAGTGCGATCCTTCCTTTTTACCACAACCTCTAGAGAGATCTATCTCAAAGCAACAGGAGTCTCTATCTAAATTTGAAACGAAGCACAAAAAAAATCAATGGACAAAGCAGCCCTATAGAATCTCAAAAAGAAAGCAGCAGCAACTCGAAAGAGAAAAATCGTTTTCAGGTTTTGAAAAAGAAGCCGAAATACATAATTTAAAAATAGAAAAAGAAAAAAAGCAGCCTAAAGAGTCGTATATTACAAGTGAGCAAGCTAAAATTCTTCTTGGAGATGATTGCATGAAAAGATGGAAATTTATGAGTACTCTTTCTGAATTTGGAATGGAAAAATCTAGATCAGGTCATGGAAGTCACGAAATTTGGGGGCCAAAAAATGGACATCTAACATTTCCAATTCCGCTTGGAAAAGAGGGCCTGCTAAGTGTTGGAGTAAGAAGAAATATTGTGAAATCTCTTTTAGGAGAGAACTGAGGGAAAAAAGAGCAGTAAATCATAGATTGTGTTATTTTTTTTCCCTAATTGCTTGGAGGAAAGGATGAAAGAGGGTGTTGTATTAAAAAAAGGTAAGGAAGTGATCTTTGAAAATAAACATTTATGGATATTTTCAGGGGCGATCTTTTCCTTTCCAAAAGATTTTAAAAATGGACACATTTATCCTGTATTTGACTTTCAAAACAAAAAGCTTGGTTTTGCATTTTTCAATAAAGAAAAAAGTTTATGCGGCAGGATTTTAAGTTTTGATGAGAAAGAGCCTAAAGAGGCTGTTTTTGATCATATTGATCGCGCAATTTCACTACGTGAATCGATTGTAAAATCACAAGAGACAAACTCTTATAGACTCATTAATGGGGAAGCTGATTTTCTTCCAGGTCTGATTGTTGATCAATACAATGAGTATTTAGTTCTTCAAAGTGGCTGCCTTGGAATGGATTTGCTAAAAGAGCAAATCGTTTCTTTCTTAGCTAAAAAAGGCAAGTGGAAGGGGATTTTTGAAAAATCTTCTGGCAGCTCTAGAAAAGAAGAATCCCTTAAAGAATCAATCGGGATTTTATACGGTGAGGATAAGGAAAGTATTGAGATTTTGGAAAATGGAATTACTTTTATAGTTGATTGGAGAAAAGGGCAAAAAACAGGTTTTTTCCTAGATCAGAGGGAGATGAGAAAGAAAATAGAGTCTTTATCGTGTGGGAAGAAAGTGCTTAACTGCTTTTGCTATAGTGGGGGATTTTCTCTTTATGCTGCAAAAGGGGGAGCTTTGCATGTGGATTCTATTGACATCTCAGCTCAAGCGATTGAGTGGGTTCAGCATAATTTTAAATTAAACCCTCAAATCAAAGGATCTCATAGCGAAAAAGCGTGCGATGCATTCAAGTTTTTACAAGAAGATAAGCTCGATTATGATCTTATTATATTAGATCCGCCAGCTTTTGCTAAAAAAAAGCAGGATATCCCATCTGCGTCTAAAGGATATAGAGAGATTAATTACAAAGTCTTATCTAAAATTCCACCAAAAAGTATTCTTTTAACTTGTTCTTGCTCTTATTATATGGAGGAGTCTTTATTTCAAACGCTGATATTTCAAGCTGCAAAAATGGCAAGCCGAGAAGTTCAAATCCTCTCAAAACATCTTCTTGGAGCGGACCATCCAATTAATTTGTTTCACAAAGAGAGCTCTTATTTAAAAAGTTTTCTTCTTTACATTCACTAAAATCATACGATGAGTGTGCCTTAGAGTCTAACAAGTTTATAGCCCTTGAAGCATGTTATTGCCTCAAATCCCGCTTAAGTGATTTAGCTTTAAGAGAAAATCCTCAGTGGATCAAACAAATCAAAACTCAAACTCGATATTCAAAGATTGAGAAGACTCTCTATAAACCAACTCGAGTGAGTTTTTATTTAGAAGAGTCTCTGAGGTGTTTTTACAGGGATCAAACTCCTAAATACGGAGAAATTAAAGTTAAAACAGTGCATGTTATAGTCTCTGATTTGAAGATAAAATAAAAAATTGATTTTCTCTTTACTTTTTATAATTAAAATTACATTTAAAAAAGAAAGAGGTGATTATGAAGCTTTGTTTGTTTTTTTCATCGTTTTTAGCGCTAACAACTCTTATTTCTCTCACGCCAGATCAGGCCTTTAAAAAATTGCAAGAGGGAAACAAAAGGTATAGTCTCGATAAGCTCACAGAGTGTGATCAGACAACAGCAAGAAGAAAAGAAATTTACGCCCGTCAAAAACCATTTTCTGTTGTCATAGGATGCTCTGATTCTAGGGTTCCTCCTGAGATGATCTTTGATCAGGGACTTGGAGATTTATTTACTGTTCGAGTTGCTGGAAACGTCATTGGTGAAATAGAGCTTGAAACCATTAAATTTGCCTGCCTTAAGCTTGGCACCTCCCTTATTTTGGTTTTAGGACACCAAAATTGTGGGGCAATAGAGGCAAGTCTTCAAGGGGATATATCGAGTATCCCATCAATTAGTAAATTGATTGATCCTGCTATAAAAAAAGTAAAAAAAGCCGGGGTATTAAAACTTGAATTTGTTGTTAAAGAGAATGTCAAACTTGGAGTTGAGTTTTTAAAAAAAGATAAAGACCTTCAGCTTCTTGTTTCACAAAAAAAGTTGAAAGTTGTAGGGGGATATTACAGCTTAGAACACGGTACAGTGACCTTTTTAGATGGGGAGGGTAAATCTTGAAAAAGAGTCTTTGTTTACTGATGCTTGCACTATTTTTTTCCTTTTCTTCTTTGATCTTTTCAGATGTTCAAATTCAAATAAGTCCTTTTTTTGATGACGATGATGAATTTTATGATGAGGAGGGTCCAATTATTTGGATTGGGCCTGGAATCTACTACGGCATCTGGTTTGATAATGAGTTTGAATATCGCCAGTGGTGTAGAAGAAGATATTATAATCGCTATTACTACTACGATGATTGGCACCATAGAAGATATTGGAGAGATGGAGACCATCATCACCATGGCGGAGGCGGATCACATCACCATTAGATAGAAATGCTGTTATTTGCTATAGTGCTTTCTTTTTTTGTGATCTAAACTATGTCATTACTTATTTCTTGTCAGGCCGTCTCTAAATCTTTTGGAAGTAGAATCTTATTTGAAGACTTATCTCTAAGTATTTTTTCTGGGGACCGAATAGGGGTTATTGGCCCAAATGGTGCTGGTAAATCTACCTTTATGAAAATTTTAGCTGGGAAAGAAAAAATTGACGCTGGAAGCTACACCGCAAAAAAAGATTTAAAAGTTGGATATGTTGCACAAAAAAATGAATTTGAAAGAAAGCTTCCAGAAGAAATTTTAGTGGAAGCTATTTCTGAGAGTTTCCATTTACAAGATTATGAAAAGCATCTAAAAGCTCAAATTTGGCTTTCAAAGCTTGGCTTTGAAAAGCAAGCTGAGATTGTAGCTTCAGATCTTTCAGGGGGTTGGAAAAAAAGGCTTGCAATCGCTGTTTCTTTAATTAATGAGCCAGATGTTTTACTTCTTGATGAGCCTACTAACCATCTTGATCTTGAAGGGATTTTATGGCTTGAGAAGTTTTTAATGAAAGAAGCCTCCACTTTTTTAATGATAAGCCACGATAGATACGTTCTTGAGCATTTAACAAATAAGATGGTAGAGATTAATCCCCTTTATCCTAAGGGGCTTTTTGCGGTTTCAGATAGCTACTTTAGATTTTTAGAAAAAAAAGAACTTTTTATTGAGGGACAACTTGAACAGGAAAGATCTATTGCTGGCAAAGCAAAAAGAGAGCTTGACTGGGTAAGAACTTCACCCAAGGCAAGAACAACAAAATCACAAGCAAGACTTGATGCAGCTGAGGAAATTTTTAAAAAGCACCAAGACCTTAAAAAAAGAAATACACAAAAAAAAGCATCAATTGAGTTTGAAGCCTCAGAGCGTCAAACAAGGCAGCTTGTTGTGATGAAAAGTCTAAAGATGGAGCTTGGAGGACGAGTTCTATTTAAAGATCTAAACTTAACATTATCTCCTGGGGTAAGACTTGGTCTTATGGGGCCAAATGGAAGCGGTAAAACAACTCTTTTAAAAATTATTGCAAAGGAGCTTACTCCTTCTCAGGGAACTATTAAATTTGCAGACGATTTAAAAATTGTTTATTTTGATCAGCACAGAAATAAACTTGCTGGCAATACAACTTTAAAAGAAGCTTTAGCTCCAAACGGAGATCACGTCTATTATCAAGGAAGACCGATTCACGTAAGCGGCTGGTGCAAGAGATTTTTATTTTCTCCAGATCTTCTTGATATGCCGATTGAAAAACTTTCAGGTGGGGAGAGGGCAAGAATCGCAATAGCAAGGCTGATGCTTGAGCCGGCCGATGTTTTACTTCTTGATGAGCCCACAAATGATTTAGATATCACAACTCTTGAAACATTAGAAGAGACTCTCTCTGAATTTGTTGGTGCAGTCGTTCTTATTACCCATGATCGATGTATGCTAGATCGACTTTGCAATCTTTTTCTGGGCCTTGGCGAAGAAAACCACGTCGATACATTTGCAGAATATGCTCAGTGGGAAGAGGCAAGCGTAAAAAGAGCTCTAGAAAAAAAACAAAAAAAAGAAGAGAAGATTGTATCTACTGCTGATTTAGCTAAAAAAAATAAAACCCTCTCTTATAAAGATAAAAGAGAGCTTGAGATGATTGAGAAGAAAATGGAAGAGCTTGAAGCCTCTATTCTTAAGTCAAATCAATTATTAAGTGAGCCATCGACACTTGAGAATCCAGCTCTTCTTACAA
>Ga0172372_10002363_pt1 | contig 28712 bp, 27 predicted proteins | sample LakKiv5m_2_FD_114544 | JGI IMG/M metagenome (GOLD analysis project Ga0172372, IMG submission 114544) | Freshwater microbial communities from Kabuno Bay, South-Kivu, Congo - kab_092012_9.5m | ecosystem: Environmental > Aquatic > Freshwater > Lake | place: Democratic Republic of the Congo...
ACGATCTTCTCCACGGGCACTTCGATCACCTTTTCCACCTCCACGAGACGCTCCTTCGCCGGCTCGTCGGTGGGCCGCACCTCGGCAGCGGTGTCGCCCCCCCCGCTTGTGCCGCCTAACCAGGAGATCATCGCGCGCTTCAAGGCCGGTCCGTTTCCGGAAAATTTGACGATGCCGAGGGCCACGGCGAGGGAGCCTCCCCCCAGCAGGACCATCCACGCAAAGTGCGCGAGAAATCCGCGACCGGAGCGCTTGCGGGGCGATCGTCTTCCCGGCCCGGGTTTCGGCACGTCGAAAAACTCTTCCTTGTCGTTCATCGCTTCGAGGCTAGATCATCGCAGGGAACCGCGCCCCGGACAAGCGGAATGCGAGCCTCCCTTTTCCCCACCATGATCATCCAATCCCGAAATCGTCAGAGCCCCTTCACCACGGCGGACGGATCCACGATCCGCAGCCTTCTCGACCGCGCCAATGCCCCGGTGCAAAACCAGAGTCTCGCCGAAGCGAGCTTGCCCCCCGGCGGAGAGACGCAGCGGCACTACCACCGGATTAGCGAGGAATTCTATTACATCCTCGAGGGGGGCGGCACGATGGAGATCGACGGCGACGTGCGCGAGGTCGGCCCGGGAGACGCGATCCTCATTCCCGTGGGAGCCTGGCATCAAATTCGCTCCCGCGAAGAGGGCGTCCCGCTCCGTTTTCTGTGCTGTTGTGCCCCGCCCTACTCGCATGATGACACGTTTTTTTCTTAGAATTCCCCGAACGTTCGCCTAAACTGGATTTCGTTTCGGATCGCCTCGCCCTCCTCATGAACCGGTTCCTTCCTGCCACCCTTCTCGCGGTTGTTTCCCTCTCAATGGCCAGTTGCACCCCGGGGGAGAAATTCTCCATGGGCGGGGTGCCCGGGTGGATTGCCGATGGCGCCAGGCTCGAGAGCGAGCCAGCTCCGCGTCGCCCCGATCCAGCCATCATCACCCATGATGATGAGTCCGGCCCGGTCCACTTCGAGCTCATCACCGATCGCCGCACCTACAAGACGCCGCCGGTGAAGAAGTCGACCAAGGTCGTCGCCCCCGACCCGCTTGAGCGCGGTCGCGACGCGAGGATCCGCCGTCTCGTGCGTTGAAGCGGTCCAGATCGCGCTTTCCCGAAATCCGGGCCATGGCAACCTTTTCATCGTTCCGGACCCGCATTCCCGTGCGACCGGACGACATCGACATGAACCGTCATGTCCACAATTCAAAGTATTCGGACTATGTCCTTGCGGCTCGCTACGACCAGATGGAACGATGCTACGGCATGTCCATGGACGCCTTTCTCGAACGGGGCTTGAGCTGGGTGGTGCGCGCCTCCTATATCGAGCACAAGCGCCCCCTCCGCCTCGGCGACACCGCCGAGGTCGAGACCCGTGTCGCCGGAATTGAAAAACACGGGGTGAAAGTCGAGTTCGAGATTCTCAAGGAAGCCGACGGCAAGACCGTGGCCAGAGGCTGGTTCGACTACACCCTCGTTTGTGTCGCGAAGGGGAGGCCGCAGGCCATCCCTGACGACGTTGTTGCGACCTATTCCATCTGATTTTCCTGACAGAACCACCATGAGCCGCGAGGAAGCGATTGCTAAAATCGAGGGAGCCTGCAAGATCATCGCACTCGAGATGATGAAAGTCACTCCCGCCGCCCGTTCCCTTTGCGACGAGGAAACCACCGCCGAGGTCATCAAGGCGGCCTACCAGCTCACGATCGAACTTGAGGTGATCAAGAAGAAGCTGATCAAGTTGAAAGGGCGCGACGATTCCGCATTGCTTTGAGGCGGGCGCTCGGTTAGAAAGCGGCAACCCCCTGCCGCCATGACCCGATTCCTCCGATCAGCCCTCGCCGCCGCCTCGCTCTCCGTCGGTTGTCTTTTTGCCCAGGTCCCGGCCCCGAAAGGCCAGCCCAAGGGCAAGCCGGCAGCGCCTCCCGTCGTCGATCATCTCGGGATCAAGTTGATCCCACAACCCGGCGTCGAAATCCCGGCCGCCGACCGCGCGGAGCTCGAGATCGGGGTCGTCTCCTTGGGAACTGAAATCGAAAACCTGCGGACCGATTTCGCGGGGGAGCCTGAACGGCTCGCTCTCCTGCCCGACGTTCAGATCTTCCACAAGTCGGTCGATTGGGCCCTGCGCTACAACGAATTCTTCAACGGCAAACAGATCGCCATCGCGAGACAACAGCTCGAGATCGGGAAACAGCGCGCGAAGGAGCTGCGGGCCGGCAAGCCTTCTTGGCTGACCGCTACCGGACTCGTCCCTCGGGGGTATCTCTCGAAAATCGATGGCTCGGTGCAACCCTACGGACTGGTCATTCCTGAAGATTGGAGGCCGGGCGAGTCCACCCCCCGCCGACTCGACTTCTGGTGCCATGGCCGCGGCGAGACTCTCAGCGAGCTCGATTTCCTCAATCAGCGCCTTACCAATGAGGGCGAGTTCACCCCTCCCGGAGCCATCGTCCTGCATCTCTACGGACGCTACTGCAACGCCAACAAATTCGCTGGCGAGATCGATCTTTTCGAGGCCCTTGCGCATGCCGGGCAACACTACGCCATCGATCCTGACCGTCTCGTCATCCGAGGCTTCTCCATGGGCGGGGCCGCGGCATGGCAGTTCGGCGCGCACTTTGCCGGCAAGTGGGCCGCCGTCCAGCCGGGAGCCGGCTTCGCCGAGACGCGCGAGTTCAACAAGGTCTACGCGGAAGGCAAGACGCCTCCGACCGCTTGGGAGGAGATTCTCTTTCGCTGGTATGACGCGACCGACTCCATCGTGAACCTCGAAAACACCACGACAGTCGCCTACTCGGGCGAGATCGACGGACAAAAACAGGCAGCCGACATCATGATCCGATACGCCCGAATGGAAAACGGGGCCGCCACCCCCCCGGCTGCCGAGCTCAATCAGGTGAATCGGGGTGATGGCTCACCGAAAGCCTCGGAAGCCAGGGTCGCAAGCACGGCTCCGGAACTCGCCTTTTTTCACGTCATCGGGCCGCAAACCGCCCACAAGATCCTCCCGGAAGCCAAACCCGAGGTGGAGACGCTCATCAGCGAAGCTCTTACCAAACGCGATCCCCAGCCGAAGCGGGTGCGCTTCGTCACCTACTCGTTGGTGTATCCCGAGATGGCGTGGGTGCGCGTCGAGGGCATGAAGAAACAATGGGAACGCGCCGAGATCACCGCCGAGGTGCGCGGCGACGCGATCGTCGCTACGACAAAAAACCTCACCGCCCTTCGTTTTTCGCCCGCCTCTCCGGTGAAGTCGGTCATCCTCGACGGGCAGAGTTTACCGGCGTCAGCCGAGCTGGTCTTTCACCAGCTCGATGGCCGGTGGACCTCCGCCAGCCCCGCCCACGACGGTCGGATGAAGCGCCCGAACCTGTGTGGCCCGATCGATCACGCCTTCATGTCGTCGTTCGTTTTTGTTCGACCAACCCGGCCACCCCTGCATGAAAAAACCGGAGCCTGGGCCGAAGGCGAACTCGATCACGCCATCGGATTCTGGCGCAAAGTCTTTCGCGGCGAGCCTCCGGTGAAGGAAGACTCAGCCCTCACCGAAGCAGACATTGCAAATTCCCATCTCATCCTCTGGGGGGATCCCTCATCCAACACCGTCCTTTCGCGGATCCTCGCCAAGCTGCCTCTTACCTGGGATGCGGCCAAACTTGTCTTCGCCGGAAAGGGCTACGACAGCGCAACGACGATGCCCGTCCTCATCTTCCCAAACCCGCTCAATCCCGACAAATACATCGTCCTCAACAGCGGGCCAACCTTCCGCGAAGACGCGCTCCTCAACAATTCCCAGCAAGTCCCCAAGCTACCCGACTGGTCTTTCATCGACGTCAACACGCCCCCCGACGGAAAATGGCCCGGCAAGGTCGTCGAAGCGGGATTTTTCAATGAAACGTGGGAGGCGCCGTGATTCGGGTGGGCCATGAATTGCCTCCTAAGTTCCACCCTCCCCGACCGTATTTACCAGGAGCTCTCGGCTTCTTGGGGAAAACCGCGGACCGTTTTGGGAAGCAAAACTTTCAATTACGGGAGAAGTTTAAAAAATCTTTCCTTTTAATTGAAAAAATTTTGTGAAACCTTACCTTCTCCGTCTGGACCCATGAAACCGTCGCCCCCTGCCCGCTTTCTCCCGCTGATCACCTTCCTCCTCTCGCTGGGAGCAGGATCGGTGATGGCCTTTTCGACCGTGGTGATTGACCCGGGCCATGGCGGAGCCGATCTGGGTGCGGCCGACTCTTACGTCTACGAGAAACACATCAACCTCGACGTCGCCCGCCGTCTCGAACGCAGCCTGAAAGAAGCTGGATTTAAAACGATCATGACCCGGTCGCGTGACGAGTTCATCGCGCTCTCCGAGCGTTCCTCGATCGCCAATCGTCAGCGCAACGCCATTTTCGTGAGCGTTCACTTCAACTCGAGCTACCGCACCGCCGCCCTCGGGATCGAGACCTTTTACCGTTCCTCGAGTTCCGAGAAGCTGGCCGAGGCGGTGCAACGGGAGCTGATCAAGAACACCCGCGCAACCGATCGCGGCGTGAAAACGGCCAACTTTGCCGTGCTGCGCGATACAAAACATCCATCCGTGCTCGTCGAGGGCGGATTTGTCAGCAACAAGGAGGAGCGAAGCGCCATGTGCGACCCGCTCTACCGCCAAATCGTTGCCGACAGCATCGCCCGGGCGGTCGTGCAATACAGCCGCTGACGTTCCCCCTTCACCGCTCCGGGCATGCTCGTGACCTGCTCAGAGATGTCACAGGCCGAGCGCCTCTTTTTCTCCGGCGACCGCTCTCCGGAGCCTTGGATGGATGAGGCGGGTCGGCTTTGTGCCCGAGCCATACTCAACTTTTTTCCCGTTGCTGGAACCGCCCGGATCTTCTGCGGACGAGGCAACAACGGTGGAGACGCCCTCGTCGTGGCGCGCTGGCTGCGACGTGAGGGTTGGCGGGTCGAAGTGATTCTTTCGGATGGAGCCGACGGGCTGTCGCCCCTGACCAGAAAAAAACTCGCCGAGTGGGAGGAGGAGCCGCTGCATTCCCCATTGGTTTCCGGCCCCGGCAGCGAAGGGCTTCCGCTCGTGCTCGTCGACGGTCTCGTCGGGATCGGATCCAAGGGAGCCTTGCGAGGCACGTTGCTCGGACTCGCTGCCTCAATGAACGAGATGCGACGGAAGGAATCGGGCACCACCTTCGCGATCGACCTGCCTTCCGGCTTCGACGCCGACCTCGGGGTAGCAGGCCCCGGTGCAGTGGTGGCGGACGTGACGCTGGCCATTACCGCGGCGAAAACGGGGTTCGTCACCGATGGAGCCGCCGACACCGTTGGACGGATCGTCGAAATCCCGCTCGGAATTCCCCTCGCCACGGGAGACGATTCGAGGAGGTGTCTTTTCCCCTCGAATCTTCGGCCCCGACTCGCCCGGCGCAATTTCGAAACCCACAAGGGCGATGCAGGCCGGGTCGTGATCGTGGCAGGGTCGAAAGGCCTCACGGGAGCCGCGGTGCTCTCCGCTCTTGGCGCCTCGCACGGTGGGGCCGGACTGGTGACGATCTGCGTGCCCGACGAGATTTACGCCATCGTCGCCTCCAAGGCTCCGTCTGAGGTGATGGTGCGCCCCTACCGCAATGGAGCCGAAGTGCGCGATCTGTCGGCAGACGTATTTGCCGTGGGTCCTGGCATGGGCTCCTCGCTGGCAGAGGGAATCGAAGCCCTTCTGATCGAGGAGACACGGCCCGTCGTGATCGATGCGGATGCGCTGAACGCTCTCGCGCGTCATCCCGGTGGAGTGCCTGCCTTCGCGGGCCCCCGTCTCCTCACGCCGCACCCTGGAGAAATGGCTCGCCTCCTCGGTAGATCGGCCGGAGCTGGGCGCGCCGAGCAGGCAACCCGCTTCGCCGCGCAGCATGGAGTCTCGCTGCTGCTGAAGGGCGCGCGCTCTGTCATCGCCTCTCCGGGGCGACCTCTCGAGTTCAACACGACCGGCCATCCAGGCATGGCTTCAGGCGGAATGGGCGACGTCCTCACCGGCCTTTGCGCCGCTCTGATCGGCCAAGGGCACGATCAACACGACGCGGCCTGCCTCGGGACTTGGCTGCTCGGGAGGGCCGCGGAGTTGGCCAAGCGCGACCCCGCCACAGCCGCGGAGTCGATTACCGCATCGCTTGTGGCGGACCGGATCGGGGCGGCGCTACTGGCGCTTCAGACTCCGGGAACCCCCTGAATTTGGAAGACGGTGTTCAATTAACCCGACCACGCCAAAACCAACGCGGCTGCCGATGCATGATCCAAGGGAGCGTGAGGCGTGGTCAGGGCCTCATGGTTGGCCCGCCTCGATCTGCTCCATTGTTTCCTCGAGGAAGACCGCCATGCCGCCGAAGGCCAGGAAGATTACCGATAGTGCGATTCCAAGGTAACTCAGGATAAGGCCGGCGATCGCGAGTCCGCGTCCCTGGAGATTGGGCTCACTCTTGATCCTTCCCAAGGCGATATGGCCACAGATGGCTCCAGGGATACCGGTGAGAAGCCCCAAACAGCAAGCCATCGACAAAATCCCCAATATCAAAGAGGTGATGGCAAGGCCATCGGTCTTCTGAGGCGCGGCACCCAGTTGGGGAGAATAAGCCCCGGGCGCGGCAACCAGAGGCGGAGCCGCCGAGAGCGCCGGGGGCGCATCGATCGGAGCCGGGGGCGCGGCCGCGGGAAGCTCGGGTGCAGACACCGCAAAAGCCTCCAACCCACCGATCGGGGTCCACTCGGTCATCGATTCGTTCCAGACGAGATCAGAGGGTTTCACCGTCCCGTTGCGGAAGAGTTCGGCGAGGTGATCGAAGGACACTGGGCCGGTTTGTTGACCGTTGTTCGAGTAATGCCATTCCATGCGGAGATCGGGTTAGCGTTTGTTTTCCGAGAGCGGGCCGACCGACTTGGGACTCCGCACGCGGTCGAGGATGGCCTCCTGAGCCAGGTGCATCTCGGTCCGATCCGGTTCCCGGAGATCGGTATGCCCATTGAGATGGAGTAATCCGTGAATGATGTAAAGCAAAGTCTCCTCCTCAGGCGTGTTCCCGTGGCCCGGGCCCTCACGTCTGGCAGTGTCGACGCTCACGAGAATCTCGCCGTGATGGAACGTGATCACGTCGGTCGGAGTCGGGTCGTCCATGAATTCCCCGTGGATCCGGGAGATGGTCCCGTCATCGACCAGACTAACCTCCACCTCCCTCAACTCCGACAGAACCGGGGTCTCGCCCCCCTGCGAGTCCAGGCAAAAAGGCAACGCAACGAGAATCCGCTCGGCGAGCCACTCGGGAGAGATCCCCGCACAGTTGGCGTGCGGAAAGATCTCGACGAGAGGGAACCTGCCATCTTTCATGAGCCCAGCGATTCGATTTCCGAGCCCCCCCTGCCGACCGACGTCCCGGGAGGGACGAGCTTGCGGGTCTTCGATTTTGGTTTGGATGCCTTTTCACCCTCGTCGAGCTTGGGATACTCGATGCGGCTGTGCATCATCGAACGCAGGGTCGCGGCAAAACTGTTCTTGATCGTGGCGAGGTCGGCGAGCGTCAGCGCGGCGTCGTCGAGCTGGCCGTCATTGAGGCGATCCTTGAAAATATCGTCGATGAGCTCGTCGATCTTTTTCGGTGTCGGCTTCTGCAGGCTGCGCGAGGCACTCTCGACCGAATCGGCGAGGCTGATGATGGCGCTCTCCCGCGTTCGCGGCCTCGGTCCCGGATAGCGAAAGCTCTCCTCCTTGACATCGGGGATGTCGTCCTCGTGCGCCCTGCCCTCGGCCACCTGACGCTCGACTTCCTCCCGCTGCTTCAAGGCACGGTGATGGAAAAAGCGGATCAGGGAGGTGCCATGGTGCTCCATGATGACGTTGACGATCTCCTCGTTCATCTTGTGTTTGATGGCAAGGTCGACGCCGTCCTTGACATGGGCCATCACGACGAGGGCACTCATGTTCGGGGTGAGATCATCGTGGGGGTTGTGTCCGTCGCCGATGTTTTCGATGAAGTAAGAAGGTTTCTTCATCTTGCCGATGTCGTGGAAATAGGAACAGACGCGGCACATCACCGCGCTCGCCCCGATGGCTTCGGCCGCGGTCTCGGCGAGCGTCGCCACCACCAGGCTGTGATGGTAGGTGCCGGGGGCCTCGATGGTCATCTGGCGGAGGAGAGGATGGTTCAAGTCCGCCAACTCGATCCAGGAAACGTCCGTGGTGATGCGGAAGGTCGCCTCGATCAGCGGCAGCAGACCGCTCACGAGCACCGCGGTAAGGCTCGAGACGAGCACCGCGGAGAGCACCTGCCTTGTCACCATTTCCCAATCCACGAAGTCGGCGGACCACGACGGCCACTGGATCTGCCCGAGAGTCGTGGCGAGAAGGACGCAAGCGACGCCCGAATAAGCGCCGGCCATGACAAGTCGGCTGCGACGGCGGACGTTGTTAGTCAAGTAGATCGCGACGAATCCGCAGATCATCGAGAAAAGAATGAAATGGAAGGCCTCCGTTTTTTCGATGGTCATCCCGCCGAGAAGACTCGAGTAGACAACCGCGAAGGTCCCATGACGACGGCCCACGAGCAGAGAGACCACGATGGGCGCGAAGAGGTAGGGCTCGACGAGGAAACGGAACCCCCCCTCGGGGGCAAAGGTTGTCGCAACATACTCACTGAGCTTCACCAACATGAGTTGGATCAGAATGACGAGCAAGATCAGGGCGATGCGGGAATTCTGCCGAAAAGTCTGCGGCAGGCTCACATGCCAGTGCACCACCAGAGTCGCGGAAATGACGGTGACAACGACCACGGTGCGAAGAGAGTTTCCACCGAAAATGGAGCTGGCGCTGGCCGAGACAATGATCCACGCCGAAACGAGAACGGCGAAAACCACAAACAGAACCCCGCTCACCTGCCAGCCCGAGCGGAGCATCTCGGTCCAGGCGGTGTCGCTGAGTTTGCGGCGCTTCTGGCCGCTGGAAAAGCCGCGGCTCTGAAGGCGCTTCTGGGAGAGAAAATGGAACATCGGCGGTCTGTCTGCGCCTGATCCCCGTGGCGATGCGGGGAAACCGGATTCGTGACGCTACTCTCCGCCACTTCCTCGGGGAAACAAGCGGAATCACAAGTCGGAATTGTTCAAACGATCAGCATACAATCCCCATAACTGAAGAACCGGTAGCGCTCGCGGACGGCCTCGTGATAGGCCTCGAGGATGAGTTCCCGTCCCGCCAGCGCGCTAACGAGCATGAGCAGGGTCGATTTGGGGAGGTGGAAATTCGTAAGAAGGGCATCGACCGCGCGAAACGCGTGGGGCGGGTGGATGAAAATGTCCGTTTCGCCCTCTCCCGCCCTGAGGTCTCCCCCGCGGGCGCAGGTCTCGAGCACCCGAACCACGGTGGTGCCGACGGCAATGGTGCGGCCGGCCGCCCGGATCGCCTCGACCGTCCCTTGGCTCATCTCGTAGCGCTCGGCGTGCATGCGGTGGTCAGCGAGATTCTCGCTCGAGACGGGACGAAAGGTGCCGATTCCAACGTGCAACGTCACGAAGACGTGGGGCAGGCTCGCGAGGGTTTCCTTGGCGAAATGGAGCCCCGCTGTGGGAGCGGCGATCGCACCCGCCGATCGCGCGAAGACCGTCTGATACCGCTCGCGATCATCCGCCGCATCAGGTCGGCGGATGTAGGGAGGCAGGGCGAGGTGGCCATGGCGCTCTTCGTCAGGGGCCCGATCGAAGCCGATGATGCGCTCACCGCCTTCCTCACAGACCTCCAAAACCGCCCCCGTGCAACCGCCAATGACGACCGTATTCCCCGGCCGGAACCGTTTCCCGGGACGCACGAGACACTTCCAGGTGCGCTCGTCAAGGGCCTCGACCCGGAGGATCTCCGAACGTCCATCGTCGGAGAAATAACGAGCTGCGACGACTCGAGTATCGTTGAGCACGATCAGATCATCCGGGCCGACAAAGCCGGGGAAGTCGGCAAAGGAGCGGTGCGAGATCGTCCCCGAAGTCCGGTCGACCACCATCATGCGCGAATCGCCCCGCCGTTCCGGCGGGTGCTGGGCGATAAGCTCGTCGGGGAGCTCGTAGTCGTAGTCGCTGGTCTGCATGGGGACGGGAAGACTCCCGCAGGATCCGGCTTTCCTCAAAAGGAAAAGTCGTTCCCGCGGCACCGGGCCAGGGTCATCACCGCGAAGGCCGTCCCGTAGGGCTGATGATAAGTATAGAAAGGGAAATCCCACCAAGATCCATCGGCTTCCTGCTTCGGCAGGATCAGATCGGCGACGAGATTGCGGTATTGTGACTGCTCCCCGGCCGGCAGGAGGGAAACACAGCGTGCCGCATAATAGTGACCGTAGTAATAAAAGTAGCCCGCCACCTGGAACCAGGCCTCATGGGGAATCGGTCGTTTCCTTCCGATGTCGAGCCAGCCGTTGCGATCACGCAAACGCACGAGCCATTCCTTCATGATGGCATCGGTCACGGTCTCGTCCCCCCAGATGCGCAGGGCGTGATTGCAGGCCTGACTGCGGCCCAGACTGCCTCCGGGCCGGTTGATCCCTCGCATTGGCGTTTGGTCGAGATATTCGCCGTAGAGATAGCTGTGGTCCGTCTTCCGTTGGCGATTGATCGAATCAATGGCCCGATCCACCATCGCCCTTGGCAGGATGACACCGGGAAGGTCGGAAGCCTCTCTGAAGGCGATCAGGCAGGTGGCGGTCGTGAAGCTGATGGAATCCGACGAAGGTCTCGCCGTACCAACGCGGAAATCGTAGTAGCCCCAGCCGCCATCGACCGATTCGTAGCGGCCCAGCAGGTCGATCTGACCGTTGATCAGTTCGACATATCGTTTCCTTTTCGCCTCGTCGTCGGTGCGTTCAGATAGATCGATGAGCGCCTGGATTCCGTAGGCGTGAGTCCAGACATTGTAGATGGCATCGGCGGTGGCGCGGCGAATTTTCGGGAGGTGCTCGATCAGATAAACCTCGCCTTTTTCTAAAGCGTCGAGCGATGGTCCCGGCACCTCGGCGAGTCCCGAGTCGTGCAGTGCCGACACCGCCATCGCCGTGACGGCAGCGCGAAAAGCGTCGTGGGCCCCTGGTATCGGGGCATAGATATTCAGTCCCTTCGTGTCGCGAGCCGAGCCCCAACTGCCGTTTTCGTTCTGATCGGCCACGAGAAACTCGACGCCCCGCGCGATGGCACGATCGATACCTTCGTCGGCGGAGACGGCGGTGGCGACGTGGAACGAGGCCAAAAAGAGAAAAGGCCGGAAGGCGGAGATCATTCTTTCTTCGCCGGAGCGGACGGAGCCTCGGGTTTCGCTTCCTTCTCGACGGGATCTTTTTTGACCTCGGGAAGGCGCACGACCGCCCCGGCTTTGAGCCCCTCGAGTATTTCGATACGATCCCCCTCGGCCCGGCCCGTCTTCACCGTCACTGTCTTCCCGTCGGCGAGCGTCACCAGTTTGAGTTCACCTTCGTGCTTCACCGCCGCCTTGGGTATGGCCAATGTTGCGGATTTCTCATAGACCACGATCTCCGCGTCAGCTGTCATGCCAGGTAGCAGGATCGGTGCTTCTCTCGGCGTCTTGATCGACAGAATCGCGTCAAAGGTCTTGTCGGCATAGGGCACATGGAGAACCGAATCCAATTTTGCTTCGAATTTAAACCCGGGCTTCCACCTCGCCTGGCAGGTCCCCTTTTGCCCTGCCGCGAGGTCGGTGAGTTGCTCCTCGGTCAGGGAAAGCAGCACCTGCACTTTCGATGGATCGACAATCGTCATAAGAATCTCGCGCATCGACAGCTTTCCTCCCGGGATGAGCTTGCGGTCGACGAGCGAAGCCGTCGTCCACTTGGCGCGCTGGCTCATCCCATAATAAACGATCCCGTCGTGGGCAGCGACGACGCGCATCGCGGCGAGGTCCTCCTCGTGCTCGGCAAGAGCCTTGCGCGACTCCTCCATTTCACGGCGTTTCGCGGCGGTGGAGAGCCGTAATTTTTCGAGCCCGTCACGCATCGCCTTTTCACCGGCACGCCAATCGATCTGGCGCATCTCAAGACTGCGCTTCAGGCTCTCGTGGGTGCGTGGCAGCGTCACGCTGAGGGTGCGCCCGGTTCGCGCCACCGTCTGCTCGAGCATCCACTGATATCGCGCCACCGCGTTCTCGGAACGTCGCAGGATGATCTCTTCGGTCTCCTCCGTGAGATCGTCCTTTTCATACATTTTTTTGAGCTGGTTCAACTCCTCCTGCGCGTAGGCGAGCGATTCAGTGATCTCTTTCACATCCTCGCGGGCGGCACGCTCCTGCATGGGACGATCCTCGTCCTCGAAGTGGACAAGGTCCTGCTCGGCCTGCACCTTGTCGCGCATCGCCTTCTCGAGCGAAAGCGGGGTCATTTTTTCCGCCTTGCCGAGTTCGAGCTCGGCTGCGGCAAGCTCCAGCTCCTGGGAAGGCAGGCCCCGCTTCAGTTCATCGATCTTTTTGACGATGTCTTTCGTCTCCAACTGGAGGATCACGTCCCCAGCCTGGACCGATTCTCCATGAGCGGCGACACGCACCACCGTCAGGTCAGACCAGCGTTTCAGATTCATCTCCACCGGCGTCTCACGCAAACATTGCACCGTGCCACTCACCTTTACTTTCTGCACGAACGACTCCGCTTTCACCGTATGCGTCGGACCTGTCGCAGCTGGCTTGGCTTCGGGTCCGGCCTGAGGTCTGGCTGCGGGCTTCTGCTTTGTCGGTGCCTGCACCGTCGCGACCGAATCAGCCGTCTTGACCTCTTCGCCAGAGACCCAGCCAATTCCCGACCACAGAATCGCCAGAAAGGTCGAAAAGATTCGTAAAATCATTGGTTAAAATGTGTTAATTGTTTTGGATATAGAAATTATAATTTACCCCCTTTTGTCTTCCTTGGGAAGCACGAACTCACGAGTCAGTGGCGATCGTGCCCGAGCCCCTTGTCCCCCGACCAGTTTGGAACCCTCTGGGTCGCTGACCCGCGGGAACAACCGGGTCCGTGAAGAGAACTACCGCTTCCTTCCTCCCGACCTCTCCACCAAGGTTTGCACCACGTAGTAAAGCATCGGCACCACCGCCAAGCTTAAGAAGGTCGCCGCAATCATCCCGCCGAACACAGCGGTCCCGATCACCTTCTGGCTCTCGGAACCAGCGCCGCTCGCCACGAGCAGCGGAATCACCCCGAGGATGAAGGCAACGGCGGTCATCAGCACGGCACGGAATCGCTGGCGGGTCGCCTCGATCGCCGCCTCGAGGACGGTCTTGCCCTCTTCGCGCAACACCTTGGCAAACTCCACGACGAGGATGGCGCTCTTGGTCGATAGGCCGATGAGGAGAACAATTCCAATCTGGGTGTAGACATTGTTTTCCATCCCGCGCCAGGCGATCGCCAGATAAGCACCAAGAAGGGCGGTCGGCACGGAAAGGACGACAGAGATGGGAACGGACCAACTCTCGTATTGGGCGGCGAGAACAAGGTAAACAAGGAGAATGGAGAAAAGAAAGATGAGGCCGGTGGAGCCGGTCGACATTTTCTCCTGGTAGGAGAGATCGGACCAATTGTAGCCCATGCTATCGGGCAACTTCCGAGCGGCCATGTCCTCCATGATCGCGATAGCCTCGCCGGAGCTGAAACCACCCTCGGGCTGGCCGAGGATCTTCACGGACGGGTAGAGATTAAAACGGGTCACGGTCTGCGGACCGAACGTCTCCTCGACGTTCGCGAGCGAGCCGAGCGGGATCATCTGGCCGGAAGACCCGCGCACCTCCAGCTTTCGGATCGCGTCGGGATCGGCGCGATAGGGGGCGTCAGCTTGGGCATAGACTTTGAAAATTCGCCCGAAAAGGGTGAAGTCGTTCACATAGGCAGAGCCGAGATTCACCTGAAGGGTCTCGAACACGGAAGGCAGCGGGGTGCCGGTGCGGAGGACTTGGTCGCGGTCGATGTCGACGAGAAGTTGGGGCACGTTGGCGCGGAAAGTGGTGCTCATACTGGCGAGGCCGCTCTGGGCGTTGCCGTCCTCGATCAACTCCTCGGCGACCTGTTGAAGCGAATCGAAGCCGACACCTCCACGGTCCTGCAGCATGAAGGTAAAGCCGCCCGAAGTGCCAACACCGGGGAGCGAAGGCATCGGGAGCGCAAAAGCGACGGCATCCTTGAAACGCATCAACTTGCCATTGATCTGGCGAATGAGGGCCGCCTGGTGGAGGGAGGGATCTGAGCGTTCTTCCCACGGCTTGAAGGTAACGACGAGGAAACCGGTATTCGAACTGGCGGCCCCATCGATCAGCCCGTAACCGGCGATGGTGAGGAAGTCGTCAACGCCTGGAGTGGACTTGACCATGGCGTTGACCTCGTTGAGCACGGCCTTGGTCCGCTGGAGCGAGGCCCCATCGGGAAGCTGGACACTAACGATGCAGTAGCCCTCGTCCTCCTGCGGCACGAAGCCGGTGGGAAGGCTGCCAAGTCCGAGGACGGAGCCGATGGCAAGACCGATGAAGAGAATCACAGCGATGGCGGCACGGCGAATGGCGAGGCGGGTCACGCCGAGGTAACCGCCGGTGACCCTGTCGAGCCCGCGGTTGAAGAGGCGGAAGAAACCCCGCGGCTCCCTCTGCTTGCGGAGCAGGATGGCGCAAAGGGCGGGGCTGAGGGTCAGGGCATTGATCGAACTAAAGAGGGTGGCGATGGAGATCGTGACGGCGAACTGCTTGAAGAGGGTGCCGGTGATACCGGCCATGGCCAGGGTGGGGACGAAGACAGCGAGCAGGACAAGGGTAGTGGCAATGATAGGGCCACTGACCTCGAGCATGGCCTTTTCCGTGGCCTCCCGTGGACTGAAGCCCTCTTCAATCCAGCGGGTGGTGTTTTCGACGACAACGATGGCATCGTCGACAACGATGCCAATGACCAGGACAAGACCGAAGAGAGTGAGCTGGTTCAGCGAATACCCGAGAAGCAGCATCACGGCGAAGGTGCCGATGAGGGAGACTGGGATCGTCACCAGCGGCACGAGGGTGGCTCGAAAATTCTGGAGAAAGAGGAAGACAGTGAGGACGACGAGGATGAGTGCCTCAAAGAGAGTTTCGACCACCCCCGCGATGGAGGCACGGACGATGTCGGTGTTATCAAGGATCACGGTAGTGACGAGGTCCTCCGGGAAGGAGGGGCGAAGTTCCTCGAGTTTCGCCTCGATCCCTTCGGCCACGGCGATGATGTTCGAACCAGGGATCTGGTAGACGGCGATGGTGGCGGAGGGTTCGCCGTTGAGCTGGGAACTGAGGCTGTAACTGTCGGCCCCGAGCTCGACGCGGGCAACGTCGCGAAGCCGGATGATGCGTCCATCGGACGAAGCCTTCACGACGATCTTCTCGAAATCGGGGGCGTCGGAGACACGGCCGGGGACGTTGACGGTGTATTCGTAGGCGACACCGTCGACAGCAGGCGCTCCGCCAATGCGGCCACCCGCGACCTGAACGTTTTGCTGGCGCACGGCATTGACGACATCACCGGTGGTAAGGCCGTAGCTGCGTAGTTTCTGCGGATCCAGCCAAAGGCGCATCGAGAACTGACCCGCCCCGAAGACCTGGGCATTTCCCACCCCGGGGACGCGGGCGATCTCGTCCTTGATGCGCTGGTTGACGAAGTTGCTGAGGAAATTGTCATCCCAAGTGCCCCCGGGCGATGAAAAGCCGAGATACATGACCACATCGGTGCTCTGCTTCTTCACGGTGACACCCTGGCGTTTGACTTCCTCGGGGAGACGAGCTTCGGCAACGGCAACGCGATTTTGCGTGAGGACGTTGGCGGTGTCGAGGTCGGTGCCCGGTTCGAAGGTGACGGTTAGGTTCATCGAGCCATCATTGGCACTGACGCTCGACATGTAGATCATGCTCTCGACGCCATTGACCTCCTGCTCGATGGGCGCGGCGACCGTCTCGGCGATGGTGCGAGCATCGGCCCCGGGATAGACCGCGGAGATCTTCACGGTGGGCGGCGCGACATCGGGATAACGCGCCACCGGCAGGGCGACCATCGCGACCAGACCGACGAGAACGATGACGATTGAAATGACCGCTGCGAAGACGGGACGACGAATGAAAAAGAGGCTGAACATCGTAGGTCAGAGGTCAGAGCGAGCCGAACAGGGGCGAATCGATTGTCTTGGGATTTGCTGCGATCACTCGGCGGGTTTTGCCTCGGATGCGGGGGGCGCGTCTTTTGACTTTGTCACGACGACGGTTCCGGCGCGGACTTTCTGGAGGTGGGAGACAATGAGGCGGTCCGCGGTGGTGAGGCCGGAGGCGAGGATCTGATCCGACCCGTCGCGGTAGCCTGAGGGCTCCACGGGACGGCGCTCGACGCGACCGCTTTCGCCGACGACGAGAACGTAACTGCCCCCAAGATCCCGCTGGACGACCTCTGCAGGGACACGAGTGGCTTGGGAATCGGCCGAAGCATAACGGGGAAGGGGGATGCCAACCCTGACAAACAACCCGGAAGCAAGAGCGCCCTCGGAATTTCCAAAAACGGCCCGGGCCCGCAGCGTGCCGGTGTTGGGATCGACGGCGTTGTCGAGGAAATCGAGATGGCCCTCGACCGGATAGACGCTGCCGTCGGAAAGGGTCAGGCGCACCGGAATCAAGTCGTTCGCGGGAGCCGCTCCCTCATCCATGAGTTTGCGTTTTGGAAGCTCCTTCAGAATATCGCGCTCGTTCACCTCGAACTCGACATAGAGGGGATCATCCTTCACCACGGTGGTGAGGAGGGTGGCGCCTTCGGCCCCGACGAGATTACCGACATCGACCTCGTGGTTGGAAACACGACCGTCCATCGGTGAGTTGATCGCCGTGTAGCTGAGGTCGCGCTCGGCATCGCGCACCGCGGCCTCGGCGATCTTCACGCCGGCAGCGGCGGCCTTCCGCTCGGCATCGGCAGCGGCAACATCGATCTGCGAAACCGCACCGGAGGCGGAGGCCTGCTTGCGTTTTTCATAGTTCGTCGTGGCAATCTCCAGATCGGCGAGGGCCTTGGCCTGCTGCCCTTTCGCGGTATCGAGGGCGGCAAGGAACTGCTCCGCTTCAATCGCGAAGAGTGGATCGCCCGCCTTCACTGAGGCGCCGGGGCGGAACTTCACCTCCTTGAGGAAACCCTTCACCCGGGCCCGAACCTCGGCCCGTGCAAAGGAGACGGTGCGGCCCGGCATCTCGAGATAGACAGTGACAGGTCCGACCTGAGGCGTGACGACCTCGACTTCAAGGGGGGGAGGAGGGACGAAGGCGTTTTTTTCGTCGCAGCCGACAGCAAGGACGGACAGGATTCCGGCTACCAGGGGAGAAAGGAGACTGCGGGACATGGCTTCCCCTACGGAACCCGAATTCACCGGGATGGAAAGCAAATTCCCGCGGAAGTTTTTCAATCAAACACCCTGTCGACCCACTCCTCGTGGCGATCTTCGCGCTCATAGGCCCTCATCCGTCGCTGATCCTGCTTTTCGAAATGGGACGCCCGGCTCTTGCGGGCTCGCTGTGTGATCTCCTCCGTGCTGAAACAGGAGACGAAGACTGGCGCGAGAGAGAGAAAGAGGAGGTAACGGAGGAAGGGGTGCATGGAGACCTCAGTTATTTTTCTTCACCACCGCGGCCTCGGGCTGTGGAACCACGATGAGCTCTTTTTGGCCACGCAGGGGCTTGAGTGGGAAATGGGGACGCACCTCGCCATCGCTCGGCGGGAGGTATTCGCACTTCGTGCCCCCGCCGAGGGCCTTGTAGAGGCTGATATAGAAACGCGAGACTTGGCCGCGGCTGAAGGTCTCGGTATCCTCGGCGCCGAACTTGGTGCGCTCGGCATCGAGCACATTCTGGAAACTGACGAGGCCGTTCTCGTAGTTGTCCTTGATGAGGCTGACGGTTTCGCGAGAGGAGGCGACCGCCTGATTCAAATCGGAGAGGCGGTCGCGCTCGTTGACTATGGCGGAAAGGCTCGTCTCGACTTCTTCGACGGCCCCGAGGACAGTGGATTCGTAGGTGGCAAGGGCAGCGAGGGCCCGACTCTCCTCGGCGGCGATCTGGTTGCGGATGCGTCCGGCGCTGAAGATGGCCCAACGGAAGGAGGGTCCGAAAGCGTAGGATCTGCTCGCGCCGTCGAAGACGTCGCCGCTGCCGATGGACTGGAGGTGAAAATCGCCGAAGAGAGAGAGGCGCGGGTAAAGCTCGGACTCCGCCACGCCGATGCGGGCGGTCTGGGCGGCGAGCTCGCGCTCGGCGCGGCGAATGTCGGGACGGGCGCGAAGCAAATCTGCGGGGAGTCCAGCGGCGTGGCCGGCGGACGGCACAGGGATGCCCCGACTGCGCGAAAGCACGCCCTCAACGGAGGCGGGGAAACCGCCTGTCAGGGTGGCAAGCCGGTTTTTCGAGGCGTCGAGCTGGGCTTGCAGGAGCGGCACGGAAGCCTCGGAGAGGGAGAGGTTCGTCTGCGCCTGGGTCACATCAATCTTGGGGACCAGTCCCGCGTCGAGGCGACCTTGGGTGAGCTTCACCGAGTCGCGCTGCGAGGCGATGTTGCGGTTAGCCACGGCGATACGCTCCTCGAGGGTTCGGTAGTCGACGTAATTCAGAGCGACTTCGGCGAAGAGGGTGACGAGAGCATCACGGTAATCCTCCTCGCGCGCCTGCACCTTGGCTTCGGCGGACTCGACGGAGCGGCGGATCCCGCCGAAAAGATCGATCTCCCATCCGGCGTCAAAACCGGTCGAATAGAGGCTCGAGGGATTGTCGGGAATAGGTCCGCCGAGCGTTTCGCTGGATCGACGACGCGTGTAGGCGGCATCGACATCGGCCTGGGGAAGCCCCTGACTGCGGGCAATGCCGCGCTGGGCGCGGGCTTCGGCGATGCCGGCGAGGGCGACCCTGAGCGTCGGATTCGACTCGCGGGCCCGTTCGATGAGGAGGTCAAGTGCCGGATCATTGAACCCTTTCCACCAACCGGTAAGCGAGGATCCACCCTCGAGGTCGTGCCGGGCGACGCGCGACCAGGCATCGGGCACATGCGGGTTTGGCCCCACATAGTCGGGCCCCACAACGGTGCGGCAGGCGGTGAGGAACCACAAAGACACGGCAAGGCCTGGGGCGACAAGGCGAATGAGGTGTCGTTTCATTTTTCGGGTGAGGGAAAGGAGCAGAGTCTGCCACCTTTGCCAAGGGGAAATGGACGGGTGAACCGAGCGGCTCGAAGACATTTCCGGCGGTAACGGCGAAGGGAGGCCGATCCGGCCACGCCCAACCGTGTTTTTTCTGGCCGGGTTCATCGCACTGGGGTAAAAGACTGAGCTCATGGATCACCAGAAGCTTATCAGTCGCGCCCGGGAGTTTGCCAAACCCTACGCCGTCACCAAGGGGAGCTCGTTCCGCCTCAGGGATTTTGATCCGGGGGACACGGGCGGTCTGACCGATGAAGCGAAACCAAAGGCGAAGGAGGCCCTCGCCATGGGCATCAATCTGCTCTCGGAGTTGCAGGACATGCTCTACGCACAGGACCGATGGTCAGTCCTCCTCATTTTCCAGGCGATGGACGCAGCGGGCAAGGACGGGGCCATCAAGCATGTTCTTTCCGGGATCAATCCGCAGGGCTGCGAAGTCCACTCCTTCAAGGCCCCCACCTCCGAAGAGCTCGACCACGACTTCCTCTGGCGCTGCACGAAGCGCCTTCCCGAACGCGGCCGCATCGGCATCTTCAACCGCAGCTACTACGAGGAGACCCTCGTCGTGCGCGTCCATCCCGAGATCCTAGCAAAACAGAAGCTACCGGAGAAATGCGTGACTGGGAAGATCTGGAACGAGCGCTTCGAGGACATCCGCCATCTCGAGAGCTACCTGAAGCGGAATGGCACCATTGTCAGGAAATTCTTCCTCAACGTCTCGAAGGCGGAGCAGAAGAAGCGTTTTCTGGAGCGAATCGACAATCCCGACAAGAACTGGAAATTCTCCGCCACCGATGTCCACGAGCGCGGCTACTGGAAAGAATACATGAAGGCCTACGAAGAGATGATCCGCGAAACCGCCACACCTGACTGCCCCTGGTACGTCGTGCCCGCCGACAACAAGTGGTATACCCGCACCGTCGTCGCCGCCGCCGTCATCGAAGCGCTCGCCTCACTCGACCTCGGATACCCGAAAGTCACCGCCGCCCACCGCAAGGATCTCGCCGCAATCAAGGCCGAGCTGCTCGGCTCCAAGCAGACCTGATCCCCCCGTTTCCCGAATTCCTTCGCGATTTTTACCAGGAAGGATACCTCCGGAATCAACGAGAATCGCGAGGCAGATGATGAGAGCGCGATGAAGGTTGAGGATCCGACCCTGGAGGGGCGGACCGCAGCAAGTCGAAGCACCATGGGGATGAGAAATCTTGGCTAGGCGCCCCCGCCAGTTCCGATTCGATCGAAGTCGAAACTTCCCGCCATCACTCCTTCAAAAGCGCCGCCGCCAGAACCTCCTCGACCGTCTCCATCGGCAGGAACTTCAGCTTCTTCCGGGCGGACTCGGGGATCTCAGGCACGTCCTTCAGGTTCATCGTCGGAACGAGGAGGGTGCGGATACCGGCTTGCAGGGCGCCGAGCGCTTTCTCCTTCAATCCTCCGATCGGCAGGACCAAACCGCGCAGGTTGATCTCCCCGGTCATGGCGATTTCCTTGTTGACGCGTCGGTCCGCGAAGAGCGACGCAAGGGCGGTATACATGGCACAACCGGCAGACGGACCATCCTTGGGAACGGCCCCGGCGGGGACGTGGACGTGGACGTCATACTTCTCGAAGTCCTTTGGATCAATCCCAAGAGAGGCGGCGCGCTCGCGCACGAGGCTCCAGGCGGCCTCCATCGATTCCTTCATGACGTCGCCGATCTGGCCGGTGAGCTTGATTTGGCCTTTTCCCGCGTAACGGATCGCCTCGATATTCAGCACCTCACCACCGACAGGCGTGTAGGCAAGCCCGTTGACAACGCCGGGCCGGCTCGAGAACATCTTCGCTTCGCGTGCGAAACGCGGTGGGCCGAGAACCTCCTCGACGAAACCAGGGGTGATCTCCACACTGACGGAGGGATCGAGGGCGACACGGGCAGCGACGGAGCGGCAGACACTGCCGATCTCTCGCTCAAGGTTGCGGACGCCCGCCTCTCGGGTGTAATCCTCGATGATCCTGAGAAGGGCGGCAGCACGCCAGCGCGCGTGACGGATTTTCAAGCCGTTCTCCATGAGTTGGCGCTTCACGAGATAACGTTTCCCGATCTGGAGTTTCTCCTCGGCGGTGTAACCGGGGATGTCGATGACTTCCATGCGATCGCGCAACGGAGCAGGCACGGGATGAATCGTGTTGGCCGTGGCGATGAAGATGACCTGGCTGAGGTCGAAAGGAACATCGAGGTAACGATCGACGAAGGAGTCGTTCTGCCTCGGATCGAGCACCTCGAGGAGGGCACTCGCCGGATCACCCCGAAAGTCGGCACCAATCTTGTCGACCTCGTCGAGCATGATCACTGGATTGCGCGTCCCGACTCGGCGGATTTCCTGGACCAGCCGCCCCGGCATCGCCCCGATGTAAGTGCGGCGATGGCCGCGGATCTCGGCCTCGTCGCGGATCCCGCCGACACTGATGCGTGCGAACTCGCGTCCGAGCGCATCGGCGATGGAGCGGCCAAGACTGGTTTTACCGACTCCGGGAGGGCCTAACAAACAGAGAATAGGACCACGCCCACCGGGGTTTAGCTTGCGCACGGCGAGATATTCGAGGAGCCTGCGCTTCACTTTCTCGAGCCCGAAGTGGTCGCGGTTGAGAATCTCGCGAGCGAGGCCGAGATCGGCGTGATCCTCGCTCATCTTGTTCCAGGGGAGCTCGGCAATGGTTTCAAGATATCCGGTGATGACGGAATGCTCGGGACTCGCAGGCGGGATCATCTCGAGGCGTTTCAGCTCGCGGTCGGTCTGCTTTTTGACGCCTTCGGGCAGCCCCGCGGCCTCGAGCCGTTCTCGCAGGTCGTCGACCTGCTCCTCGGTTCCGTCGCTCTCGCCAAGCTCGCGCTGGATCGCGCGGATCTGCTCGCGCAGGTAGGCGCGGCGCTGGGCGTCGGAGAACTCATCCTCGACATCGGCGCGAAGCTTCTGCTGGAGCTCGGCGATGTGGAGCTGGCTGTTCAGGGTAGCCTGCACCTTTTCAGCCCGCTTCTTCACGTCGACCTCCTCGAGCAGGCGCTGCTTCTGGAGCAGGTCGAGGCTGAGGTTCGTCGCCAGGAAATCGGTGAGGATCGACGGCGAATCGATCGCCGCGAGCGCCTGATGAGCCTCGTCGGGGATGTTGGGATTGAGGTTGATGAAATTCTGCGCCGACTCACGGAGATTGCGCAGGGTCGCCTCCCAGCGATCGCCGGTTCTGGGGAATTTGTTTTCGAGGATCCTGAAGCGGGCCTTCAAGTAAGGTTTCGACTCGACGAACTCGACCAGACGGATGCGCTCGACGATCTGGATGAGGACGAGGGTCTTCTCATCGCTCTGACGAACCATCCGGAGGACGTTGCCAAGCACGCCGATCTCGTGGAGGTCGCCGGCACCAGGGGCATCGAGGTCGGCATCTTTTTGTGTGGCGAGCCCGAGGAGACGCCCCTTCGGCAGCAAATCGTCGAGGAGGCGGCGGCTCGCGGTCCTTTCCACGGTCAGGGGCGCGACCGTGCCGGGAAAAAGCACGACGCCCCGCAGCGGCATCACCGGAATGATCTCGGGGACGTCAGAACGCCATTCGGGCATCTTGGCATCGGGCCGGCTTGTCGAGATCTCGATGATCTCGCCGGAGGATTCATTGAGGAGTCGTTCAAAGTCTTCCATTCCTGAAGTCGGAAAAAGGTGGGGAAAAAGAGAAAGGGGGGGTCGGAGGGAACCAGCCCCGACGACGCGAAGCCAACGTGCGTTTCTGTCAGCGGGATTCGAGCGGCAAAATGATCCAGAGAAGGCCGTTCTCCTGCTTGGCGGTCACCTGAAGGGGATCGACGGCGGCAGGGATGGCGATCTCGCGACCGAATCGGCCGCACTCGATCTCCATGGTAAGAACCTGGCGGCACTGACTCGACCGGTCGCGGGCCTGCAGGGGCGGACGCCGTTCCCCCGAAATGCGCACCCGTTCGGGGACGACGTCGACCTCGATGTCGCCTTTTTCCACCCCCGCCAGATCCACCCAGATCTCGATGCGGTCGTCGTAGCGATAGGCCGTAATATCGGGCTGCCAGCCTTCCGGGGAACGAAAAGATCCGGAAAAATGGAGGGTTTTCAGGTCGTGGACGACATCGCCCATGCGACCGATCATGCGGGTGAGTCGGACCTTCCTTGGCATGGGGCAGGATACGGCCCGATCGCGGGAAATTCAATCCTCGCGATCAGCACGGGAGTCAACGATCTCGGCCTCGACATTGATGAAGCCATCTCGGCCCACCGAGGCCTGGCGCGGGCGGGCGGTTCCGGCGGAGGCGAAACCGGTGGCCTGGCTCGCCCCGACAACGCGGAAGCGGTCGCGCAGCGAAGCCTCGAGCCTGCCACGAACGACCTGGCGGACGGCGGGAGTGAGGAGGAGGAATCCCATCGTGTCGGTGAGGAATCCAGGAGTGAGGAGGAGCGCTCCCGCGATGAGGATGAGGAGGCCGTCGATGACCGCCTCGTGCGGGAGTTTCCCCTGGGCGATGGACTGCTGGTATTTGGCGAGCACCTTCAAGCCCTGCGAACGCGCCAGAGTCGCCCCGAGCACGCCGGTGAGCAGGATGACACCAAAGGTCGGAAGAATCCCGATCCTTTGCCCGATGACGAGAAAAAGAAACAGCTCGATCAGCGGGACGGTGATAAAGAGCAGAAAAAGGCGGGCGAACATGGGCGGTAGGAAGAATTGGACCGGTCCCGGCTCGGGATGTTCAAGATCGGGGCAAGCGACGGAGATCACTCCGTCTCCTCGGGCACGTCGCGGCAGTGTTTGAGGCGGTAGCCTCCATCGACCGGAAGAATCGTGCCGGTCACGTAATCGGAGTCGGACGAGCAGAGGTAGGTCGCGGCCTTGCCGATGTCCTCGCCGGTGCCGAGGCGCCCCCAAGGCAGCTTGCGCGCCTCGGCGGCGATGGTCTCGTCGCTGTAGTGCTCGCGCTCGCCGGGCGTGTCGATCCAACCGGGCTCGATCACGTTCACGTTGATGTGGTGCTCGAAGAGCTCGACCGCCATCGTCTGCATCATTGAATTGAGCGCCGCCTTGGCCGCGCTGTAGGCGACACAACGGGCATTGGGGACGCGGGCGAGGACACTGGAAATGAAGACAATCTTGCCCGGCTTTTTCCGTTTCACGAGATGACGGCAGACGAGCTGGCTCATGTGGAATCCGCCGAGGAGGCACGATTTCAGGATGCCATCGAAGACCTCGCCGTCGTAGTCGAGGAAGCTCGCACGGCGATTGTAAGCGGGCACACTGACGAGGGCATCGACGTCTCCGAATTCGGCGAGCGCGGAGGCCATGACCACTTCGCATCCCCCGCGGGAAAAGGCGTCGGCCTCGACCGCGAGGCAGGGGACGCCGAGGGCGCGGATGGCGTCGGCGGCTCCGGCGAGCTCGGCGCTGCCGGGACGGTCGGACAGGACGATGGCGGCTCCTTCTTTCGCGAGTTCCAGGGCACAGCCGAACCCGATGCCGCGGGCTCCGCCGGTGACGATGGCGATTTGATCCTTCAACTTCATGACCATTGATTTTAGACCACGCCTTCGCGGGTTGCTGCGGAATTTCCTGCCCGAATCGTGCCTTGACCACCCCCCCGCTCCCGCGCACTCTAACCGCGTGAACGAACAAAACCTTTCCCGACTCGACGCCGCGGTCCGCGACGTGATCGACTTTCCGAAACCCGGCATCGTCTTCAAGGACATCACGCCCATCCTCGCGAGCGGAGAACTCTTCCGACTCGCGATCGATGAATTCGTTTCCACCGTTGGCAGTGAACGTCCCACAAAAATCGTCGGAATCGATGCCCGCGGTTTCATTTTCGGAGCCGCACTGGCCGACCGGCTCGGAGCGGGCTTCGTGCCAGTCCGGAAAAAAGGCAAACTGCCTTGGGAAACCCATGGCGCTTCCTACACGCTCGAGTATGGCGAAGCCCACATCGAGATTCACCGCGATGCGATCTTGCCCGGCGAAAAGGTCGTGCTGATCGACGATCTCCTCGCCACCGGAGGCACGGCGGGCGCGGCTCTGAAACTCATCCAGCAGCTCGGCGGCGAAGTCGTCTGCCTCACCTTCCTCATCGAGCTCGCCTTCCTCGAAGGACGCAAAAACCTCGATCCTTCGGTCCGCACCGAGGCCTTGCTGACGTATTGATCGGACGAACCGATGAATTACGAAAGCGAGATCCTCCGCGACTGGTATCTTCTCTTCCACTATGGATCGCCCGCGGAGATCCTCGACGGCGTTGGTTTCGATCCCTCAGGCCTGCCGCCCCGCTGCCTCGACTTCCCCGTGCAGACGGTGGAATCGGCCCGTCTCACGATGGAGATCGGCCGCGCCCTCGACCTTGGCTGTGCCGTGGGGCGCTCGGCCCTGGAGCTTTCCAAAATCTCCCGCGAAGTGATCGGGATCGACTTTTCCGAGACCTTCATTGAAGCCGCCGAAGCGATCCGCCGGGGCCAAAACCTTGCTTACCATCGCTATGCTGAAATGCACCAGCGCGAGCCGCTCGCCGCTCGGCTGCCGGGGGGATGCCGAACCGAACGCGTCTCCTACGAAACAGGCGACGCGATGGACCTGCGCGCCGGTATCGGCGCCTTCGATCTCGTTCACGCCGCGAACCTCCTCTGTCGGCTCCCCGAGCCCAAACGATTTCTCGAACGTCTCCCCGCGCTCGTAAAACCGGGCGGGCACCTCGTCCTCGCCACCCCTGCAACCTGGATGGATACCCACACGCCGCGGGCGCTCCAGCCCAGCGGAGACACCCTCGCTTACCTCCGCGCAGAACTCGATGGGACCTTCGCGCTCGTGAGGGTGGAGGAGATCCCCTTCCTCATCCGCGAGCATCGGCGCAAGCTGCAGCTCAGCACCTCGCAAACGAGCGTCTGGGTGCGACGTTAACCTCAGAACCCGGGCAGCGTCTCGACAGGCTCGGGTCCGCCATGCCGGGCGATCTTGAGCAGGGGGTTGTGACACCGGAAGACCTTCACCGGCACTGCCGCCTTCGCGAGCAGGTCACGCGGATCTTCCGCTCCCAAAAACGCCTCAAAATCGACGGCGGAGAGGATCGCGGGCATGCGATCATGGACGAAGGCCAGGTCCGTCGCCGCGGGGCGGGTAATCATGCTGAAGGCGCAACCCGCTTTTCCCTCCTCCCAAAGACCGGCAGCCCACAGCACGCCACCATCGGCAGACTCAAAGGCGAAGGTCTGTTTGCTCCCGACCGGCCCGCGCCATTCATACCAGGCCGAAACCGGGATGAGACAACGTCGTTTCTCTCTCCAAGCCGCCGCCCACGGCCCATCGAGATTTTCGAGACGGGCGTTGTTCACCGCCGCATTGAAGTCGCGTGCAAAGCCCCATCGCATCAGGGTGAGGGAGGGAGCCTCACCGCCCCCCAAAGGTGATCGACACACGGGGGCGGAGTCGGTCTTGCGGATGCCGTGACGGCGGGCGAGCAAATTGATGAAGCCGGCGACAGCCTCCTCCCAGTCGTCGCCCCGCCGATGTCGTGCCGGTCCGATATCGTAGAGATTGCACATCGGCAGAGCCCAAAAAGCAGACAGGGCTAGGCGATGAACCTAACCCTGCCGGATAAAAATTTGAGAACCTCGAACCCGATCACATCAAATTCAGGGCGCGGGCGCGCTTGATCTCGCGGGTGATGCGACGGTGAAGCTTCGCCGAGACACCGGTGGTGCGGCGCGCATAAATTTTTCCCGATTCGGTCGTGAAGTTCTTGAGAAACTCGGGATTGAGGTAATTAACCTTCTCCGCGGGGATGTCGAACCGACGGCGGGGCATGCGTCGGTTGGCTCGGCGGAAATTGATCGCTCTCTGTTCGGTTTTCGGGCCCATGATATCTGGAAATGAGGGGATGGGATCAGCGTTTCTCGCGATGGAGAGTGCGGCGCTTAAGGTAGGGATTGAACTTCACTTTCTCCAGACGGCCCGGAGTGCGGAGGCTCTTTTTATTGCGCGAGGTGACGTAGATGGAGGGACGACCGCCTTCCGCCTTTGCCTCGGTGCATTCAAGAATGATGACGTCTCTGGGCATGGGAAAATAGAGTGGAGTGTTTCGCGAGGGCGGGAAGTGTAAGGCATCCGCCGGGAATCTCAACCGATAATTTTTTAATCCTCGTCGTCGTCGGAGGGTTTCGAGACCTCCTTCTCCTCAAGACCGAACAGGGAAGTGACTGGAGTCCGATAGTTTCCTACCGTTTGCTCCTGATCGAGCTTCTCCTGGAACTCGACAGTGCATCGGGCAAAGGGAATGGCTTCGAGGCGGGCTTGGGGAATTAACTCACCCGACCCCTGACAGACACCATACTCACCAGAGTCAATCCGCAGGAGTGCCTCTTCAATTTCGTAGAGAGCGTTTTGCTCCTGGGAGAGAATATTGAGGGCGAAATCGCGGTCGTAGGAATCGCTCCCGGCGTCCGCCTGGTGCATGCCGAACGCCGAGGAATCGCCATCTTCGCCGCGGATGGCATCGCGGGCGACACCAGACATCTGGTCGACAAGCGAATCACGCAGGTCAAGGAGACGCTGGCGCTGCGCTTTGAGGAAAGCCGGGGAAGGCTTCTTGGGCTTTTCCTTGGCTTCGGTGGACGGAACAACGGGGGCGTGATTGGTAAGATGGGCGAACAGGGGTCGCCGCTTGACGGGCAGTCTCTTTTTGGGCGGGATTTTCACGGGTGCGGAGGAGGGAGTCTTGGGAGCCGTCTTGGTGGTTTCGCTTTTCGGGCTCGCTGCAGGAGCGGGCGCCGGCGCGACAAGCCCGACCTTGGTTTTGGAGAGGGATGATGACTTCGTCGCCGCCTCCTTGACGTGCTCGGACGCCGTGGAGGGATGGGCCGGGTTGGTCGCAACCTTTTTCACGGCCGGCTTGGCGGAAGCGGGTTGGGCCGCCACCTTGGGCTTGGAGGTCGGTTTAGCGGAAGCGGTCGCCGTCTTCGCGGCGGGTTTGAGGGATGCCGTTTTGCCTTTCGCCAGGGCAGTTTTTCGGACCGAAACGCCGGCGACGGGCTTCTTGACGGGCGTCCCCTTCTTGGGTGCAACCGCCGCTTTCTTCGCCGGGGCAGCCTTCTTCGCCGGGGCAGCCTTCTTCGCCGGGGCAGCCTTCTTCGCCGGGGTAGGCTTCTTCGCCGGGGCGGGCTTCTTCGCCGGAGCGGGCTTCTTCGCCGGAGCAGCTTTCTTCGCCGGGGCAGCTTTCTTCGCCGGAGCGGGCTTCTTCGCCGGGGCGGGCTTCTTCGCCGGAGCAGCTTTCTTCGCCGGGGCAGCTTTCTTCGCCGGGGCAGCTTTCTTCGCCGGGGCGGGCTTCTTCGCCGGGGCAGCTTTCTTCGCCGGGGCAGCTTTCTTCGCCGGAGCGGGCTTCTTCGCCGGGGCGGGCTTCTTCGCCGGAGCAGCTTTCTTCGCCGGGGCAGCTTTCT
>Ga0172372_10002373_pt1 | contig 28632 bp, 26 predicted proteins | sample LakKiv5m_2_FD_114544 | JGI IMG/M metagenome (GOLD analysis project Ga0172372, IMG submission 114544) | Freshwater microbial communities from Kabuno Bay, South-Kivu, Congo - kab_092012_9.5m | ecosystem: Environmental > Aquatic > Freshwater > Lake | place: Democratic Republic of the Congo...
AGTGGCCAGTACACCATACAGGTGGGTGCACCACAAGGGGTGAAAAATTTTAATTTAGAAGTAGGTTTAGGAGATTTACAGACTAACCCCACCCCTGAATCGACTCCCACAATAAACTTAGATTCAAAAGAGAATAATTCACAGCAGCAACACGATATTTCTCAGGAAGACGCTATAGAACTGATTAAACGGTGGTATGCGGCAAAACCTCAAATATTTGGACCACCTTTTGATGGTAACTTGGTAGATCAATTAACAACTGGAAATTTACATACAAATACTATTGGCTCCGGTGGATCTGTAGATTGGCTCAAGGAGAATCAGTACTATTATCAATACAATTTTTCTAAAATAGAAGGAGTTATTGAGTTTTCAAATTCACAATATCGCCCCTATATCAAAGTTCGGGTATCCGAGGAGCGGTATTTACATGGTCAAAATGGCATCGATCAAAAAAATTCAGGATCATATACCGATAATTTCATTTATTTCTTTGAAAAGGAGAACGAAACTTGGAAAATTTATGACTATAAAAAAATAAGAAGTTGAATCAACCATTTATCCTATCATGTGAGGACGAAAAAGTATCAACGGCTTTAATCGAGTTAAATTTTTTCTCATTACAATAATATAAAATGTAGCTTTAATATGTTAAAAAAAATGATTTTTTACTCCACCTGTCTATCACTTCTCGGTTGTCAAACAGTCAATCCTAATAAACCTATTTCATCCAATTTTTCAAGTTTACCCAGTTGTCCTGATAAACCTACAGTTTCACTAAGTACCAAGAATGTTGAAGAGATAATGTTAGATCAAAATATAATCACCAAATCTAATCAAGTTAGCTCCAACAAACACATTGGGTACACCTTTGCAGCAACAGCAGGAGAAAAACTGAATTATAGTGCGGATACTGATGTTTGTATTTGGGTGTTTGCGCCAAATAATGAAATTGTTAAAGGTATCAATTTACCTAAGAAGGGTAAATATACCATTCAAGTAGCTGCACCACAAGGAGTAAAAACTTTTAGTTTACAAATGAGCTTAGGGTCTACCCTTAAATCCGATCTGGTTACTATGGAGGATCCAGTAGAAAAATCGACAGTAATAGCTACTACAGTCGCACCTATTCCTAACACTAAATCCCAAATACCAGCAAGAGCAGATTCGGTTCAAAAATCCTACACAGCAACACAAAATACTTCCAGAATTTCACCTGAACAAGTAATTCGAGATTATTATGATAAGATCAACAATCAACAGTATGATACTGCTTGGGATATTTATCCAAGTACAGTTAAAGAAGATCTAAATTTACATCCAAATGGTTATGATTCCTATTTAGGATGGTGGACGCAAGTTGAGAGTGTTAGGGTGATTAGGGTCAGTGTTCAATCAGAAGATAAAAACTCGGCTATCGTTAATTTTCGAGGTGAATATAGTATGAAAAATCGTCGATTACTTCCAGTCAGATTAAGATTTTATCTTGATTGGAATCAGAATAATGCCACTTGGTATGTTACTCAAATAAAGGTAAGAAGTCCATAAAAAACCACGGAATTGAATTGCATCATGAATTTTATTACACCTAATTTACCATAAGCAAAATGTTGAACCTAATCAATCGCTTAAAAAACAACAAAACCCTATTATTTGCCATATATGGATCCGCTGGCTGTTTAACAGCGGCAATCTTGCTAGGAGAACCATTTCTAGCCCTAACTAAAATCAGGAATAAACCCACAACAAACCCTCAAGCGATAGTCTTATTAATTGACACATCCTCAAGCATGAGTGATGGTAAATTAACCGAAGTTAAAACGGCGGCCAGTCAGTTTATGCAACGTCGTAACTTAGAAGTAGATCAAATAGCAGTGGTGAATTTTGGCTCAGAAATTGCCACCCCTGCTCCATTGACAAACGACATTAATATCTTAAATAATGCCATTAATCAACTGTTAGAAAATGGCTCAACACCTATGGGAGAAGGTATTAACACCGCCCAAGGGCAATTGCAAGCAACAACATTAAACAAAAATATCATTTTATTTACCGATGGAATACCAGATGATCCTAATTTTGCCTACAATTCAGCCCTGTCTGTGAGAAATGCAGGAATTAAACTAATTGCAGTAGCTACCGGAGGTGCAGACACTAATTATTTAACCCAAATCACAGGCGATCGCTCCCTAGTATTTTATGCTAATTCTGGTCAATTTGACCAAGCATTTAGCCAAGCAGAAGCGGCAATTTATAAACAGTTGATTGAATCCAACACTGGTGAAAACTATAGTTTTACTTATTCCATATTCCGCATTGGTGGTTGGACAGCATTTTTGTCCATGGGAATATGTTTGGCTTTAATTATGGGACAAAATCGCTATATGCGACTACCATTATTAACTGCGAAAAAGGGAATTATCACTATTATTGGTAGTCTGGTAGCAGGAACCATCGCAGGTGCAAGTGGACAATTTTTGTTTGTGGTATTGTCAGTGAATACAACATTTTCAGGAATCCTTGGTCTGGAAGTAATTACCAAAATTGGAGGTTGGGTGATTGTGGGGGCGGTGGTGGGAGCTGGCACAAAATTCTTCGTCCCCAATCTCAACTTGAAAAACGCCCTCCTGGGGGGAACTGTAGGTGGTGGAATCGGTGCTGGTGGCTTTTTAATCACATCAAGTATTCTAGGAGACATTATGGGACGCTTATCTGGTGTATCCATATTAGGGTTTTTTATCGGGTTGATGATTGCTTGGATTGAACAAAAACAGTTAAACTCAGAACCTTACTTGTTAGTGCATTGGACACCCACGGAGCAGACCAGATATTTACTGGGTACCAGGCCAATTTCCATAGGTACTTCTGTGAACGTGGAAATTCCCCTAAGTGCAACAGACGGATTTGCACCGCTTACTGCTAGAATATTTAAGGAGGGAAGTGATATTATCATGGAGTTCGACCAAGAATATGCTAGGATGAAGAAAATGAGAGTTACTACTCAGAGTTTAAAGGTGGGTGATGTCCGTAAGTTAGGGAAAATTACCCTAGAAGTTAAAGATAAAACCTAATTATCAAAATTCTTGTTTAATTGGCACAATGGTCAAATATACTTTCCATCTCAAACCAGAGGGTTCACCATCTGAATCGTACAGTTACAGTTTAGATTTAAATAATATGGAGGAAGATGCACCCGAAAAAGTGTTTACACCTCTGGTTAGAGAAAAGATTCGTAAGACATTACAGGATCTTAGCCTGTCAGCAATTAGGGATTGTCAACTAAATCGAATTATTCAAACCTGGACTGAGGATATTAAGCAGGGTTATAGATTTACTTCTCTGAGTCTTAATTTGCTGATTGATGAAAATATTGATCAACTGCAGGAGGATGGCAATCAGGAAATTCCTCAAATGATTGCTCCAGATATATCAGATATACAACCCCAATCGGGTGTATTGCCACCTTTAAACTTTGTTTAAGTCTTGGTAGTTTAACTGCAAAAATTAATCTCAAAAATTAACTTCGGGAAAGATAAAATGAATGCCATTAAAACTAGTATTACACCCCATCGGGAATTTATGCCAGCGGATACGGAAGGACAAAAGTTATTTGTTATGCTCAAGTTGCGTCCTCTCAAAGATATAGCTACCAGTCTTCCACCAACTACTTTTACTTTTGTTATTGATACTAGTGGATCCATGTATGAAGTGGTTGCAGGTGAGAGTAAACCTACAGGTGTCACCTATCAACAGGATGGCAAAGAATATCGGGAGGTGACAGGAGGTAAATCAAAAATAGACATAGTGATTGAATCCCTATTAGCCTTAGTTAATTCTGGGAGATTAAAACAACAAGATCGCATTGCTATAGTGCAATTTAATGATAGTGCTTCCTCAATTATTGGACTAACTAGTGCTACAGAAATTAAAAAACTAGAAACTGCTATTAACAACTTGAGAAATTTTTCTGGTGGTACGCGCATGGGTTTAGGACTGCGGCGTGCATTTGATATCTTGAGTGAACAGGAAATGACTGTTAAACGGGTTCTCTTATTCACCGATGGACAAACATTTGATGAAGATCAGTGTCAATCAATTGCTAATGATTTTGCCACCCGTAATATACCAGTCACCGCGTTGGGAGTGGGGGAAGAGTTCAATGAAGATTTATTGAGCCATCTTAGTGACTGCACGGGAGGAAAACTATTTTATGTGGTACCGGGAATCGCTAAAGGTACAGAAACATCCATACTGGATTTACCTGGCAAGATTATTGCTGAATATAGTGAAGCACAACAGGAGGTAATCACTAATCTAGCTTTAAGTGTGAAAACTGTGAAAGGGGTAGAACTAAGTCGTATTGTTCGTGCTTATCCTACCCAAGCAGAATTTCCCATTAATCAAGATCCCTTTCCCTTGGGAAATGCTATTGCTCATGATGAAACTATCTTCATCCTAGAATTTACAGTTAATAACCGTCCTGCTTCTCGTGTACGTATTGCTCAGCTGGGATTGACCTATGACATTCCTGGAGAAAAAAGGCGTGGTGAAATACCACCAGAAAATCTCATTATTCAATTTCTTGCTGGACAACATAATGCAGCTCAGGTTAATCAAGAAGTTATGGACTATGTCCAACAATGCAATATTGCCAATCTGGTTGACCAATCTATCAAAATGGCAGAAAAGAATCCACAAAAAGCAGAGGAATTATTAGAAACAGCTAGAAGAATGACGGTGAAACTTGGCAATAATGAAATGACAGAATCTTTAAATAATGCTCAGTCCGAATTGCGAAAAACTCAAAAAATCTCATCGGGAACTCGGAAGACGGTGAAAATGGGTGCCAAAGGGAAAACGGTGAAAATGGGTAATGATATTGATGATATACTTTCAGAAGAGGAGATGCGAAAACTTACGGGAACATAAGAATCTCTCTGGTACAATTTCAACATAACTCTACCATCATAAGGATAAAAGACCATGATCACTTGTACAGCTTGTGGATATGACCAAAACCCAGATAATACAGAGTTCTGCAGTATTTGTGGTTCGGAACTGCCAATTGCTGTCACTACAGCATCAACCACCTCGTCAACTATAGCACCCACCATTATTCAACCATTTATTCAATCAGCTCCACCACCAATATCAGATCATAGCTATTCACCAACTATACCACTTACAAGGACATCCACAACTGCTAGGTTAGTCTGTAAACAGATCAATGCTCCCATACCCGAATTTATTCTGGAAAATAATGCCATAGTCGGTATTTTTGACCAGGATACTGGCCCGGTGGATATAGATTTAGAAACTTTTTTTGGTGGAGAAACCGTATCCCGCAACCACGCAGAAATTTATCAGGAGGTAGGAATATGGAAGGTGAAGGATTTAGGATCTACCAATGGAGTGTTTATTAAAAGTCAAGGACAAACACGATTCAGTGCCAGAATTACCGTACCTACTCCCCTAAAACCAGATGATGAAATTGCATTTGGTAAGGTTAAATTTGTTTTTAAAAACACCTAGATAGCATGACTTAATAAAAAGATGAGCGATTATACCAATCAGTTACCATTAATAATTCAAGAAAACACCTGTTTTCACATCCAAGCTCTACCAGTAGAAATTAGATCCTATTTAGGACAATTTACGCCTGATATTTATTACTTCCAAGTTTGGATAGTAGGTGATGCAAAACCAGGTTTACTCAGGATAGGTACAACTGATGGTGCACTTAACCGAGAATTACAATTGAGAACCCAATTGGGAGATTACCAGTTGATCTCCCAAGTTCTATTACACACTGTTGTAGACAATGTTGTTATTAACATTAATAATATTCATGATATCCCAGGTAATATCATGGATTGGGAAGTTTTGGATGTTGCACTAACCACAACAGAAAATCAAAATCCTGAAAATACAAATACCACCATAGATAGCAATCAAGAGGTGGAATATTTAGAGGAGGAATATTATCCAGAACAGGAAATTAGTACCAGTGTATTAAGTGAAAAATTGCTGGTTCTTACCTATCTTCCCGATGAAAATAAAACCTTGGAAACTTGGCTGAATAATAAACCTAGTTTGGAAGAGTCTTTGTTAATTACCAGCCAAATCTGTCAAGTGTTTCGCTATCTTCATCAAAGAGGATGGTGTGTTATTAATCTCGTTCCCAAATTAATGCAAATAGGAACACCAGGAACACCAATTAAATTCTTTGACCTGACTAATGTCTTTCCTGTAGGAGAATTACTCAATTTTGGGTTTATAGGTGACTATTGCGCTCCAGAATTGGCATACTGTAAATATCCTGTTCACGAAACTATGAGCAGTTACACAGTAGGAGCATTATTATATCAAATAATTCATCACAAAAACTTACCCAGTAACCCAAATCAAGAAATACAAATCAATCCTATACCTCAAGTTTATCAACTGCTAAAAATTTGTCTATCTTACTTACCAGAAGAAAGATTTACATTGGAACAGTTTTTAAAAATATTAGTCGGTACTCGACAGGAGATGACTATCCCCAAAATTTATTGGGACATGGCAAGTCTATCTACTGTAGGACTCTCAATTAATCGCTTGAAAAATGAAGATAACTATGGGATTAAATACCAAAATAGTGGCGATCGCCGGACGGTAATTTTGGCTGGGATGGCGGATGGTATGGGAGGAATGTCTCAGGGGGAATTGGCGAGTAAATTGGCTATAGAAACCGTGCTAGAATCTCCCTTACCTTTAGAAAATCATACCAAGGAGGAATGCCAAGAGTGGCTAACTTCCCTATTTGTTCAAGCTAATGAGAAAGTTTCTGCACAAGTAAAAGATGGGGGAACAACTTTAAGTGTTATTTTTGCTTTTTCGGAACAACTAATGATTGGTCATGTGGGGGATAGTCGTATTTATTTACTGCGTCAAGGAGAAATTCAACAACTTAGTCAAGATCACTCTTTAGTGTCACTATTATTTGCTAGTGGAAAAATTACGGAAGAGGAATTGTCAACACATCCAGATAGAAATATTCTGACCAAATCTATTGGTGGAAAAAGTAGATTGAGTGATGGCTATATTCAAGATCTAAGACAAACTACTTCAGAATTAACAATGAGATTAGAACATGAAGATATCATACTACTCTGTTCTGATGGAGTTTGGGACTTAGTTTCTAAAAACCAACTCGCCACAAATTTCATCACTGAATCTAACTTGCAAACAGCTGTGAACCTTACTATTAACCAAGTTTTAGAAAGGGGTGCACTAGATAATGCCACACTCTTAGCGTTACGATTTTTGGTTACGAGTAATCAAGGTCGTTGGTAAATCATTAGTTAATAAGCAAACCAATAAATAGTAAAGTCTATGCAATGTCCCACCTGTCTCACCGATAATTCAGATAATGCCATTAGTTGTATTGCCTGTGGCACACCTTTAATACCTGAAAATACTGTATCCAATCTACATTTAACACCGGGGACATTAATTGGTAGTGGTAGATATAGAATAGAAAGAATTTTAGGACAAGGTGGTTTTGGTATTACTTATGCAGCAACTTCTTTGATAAATTCTGCTCAGGTAGCTATCAAAGAACTATGGCCAGAAAAAGCTGCTAGACATGGAAATAGTGTTTTATGGCCCACATCAATTACTCCTGCACAGCGTCTGGAGCAACTACAAAAATTTCAGTGGGAAGCCAACTATTTACAACAGTGTAAACATCCCCATATTGCGGAAATTTATGAGTATTTCCCAGAAAATAATACTGCATATATGGTTATGGAATTACTCAATGGTAAATCTTTAGATAAAATTCTCCTCCAGGAAGGAATTCTCCAAGAAAATAAGGTGAAGGATTATTTCTGGCAAATAGCATCCGCTCTACAAATTATTCATGACCACAATTTATTACATCGGGATATTAAACCAGAAAACATTATCATTGTTCCACCAAATAGAGCTGTACTCATAGATTTTGGTGCAGCAAGGGAATTTATTGCTGGTCAAACAGGAGACATGACTAGAATTCTCACCGCTGGATATGCACCTTATGAACAATATATCCAAAGAAGTAGAAATTTTCCTGCTACTGACTTGTATGCTTTATGTGCATCAATGTATGAATTACTAACTGGAAAGTTACCAACAGAAGCTACAGAAAGAGCTAGTCAACTTTTGCAAAATACCCAATCAGATGCATTAATCCCTCCCCGACAACTCAACTCTAACATAACTCCTTTAATGGAAAAAATTATCTTGACAGGAATGGAATTTAAGGTGGAAGATAGATTTCAAACTGCTCAGGAATTAATGGCGGCCATACAAGGTAATTTTGTTTATCCCCAACATCAAAAAGCCAAGGACTTAGTTAAACAAGGTAATTTAATTGGTGCTGTACAAGTATATCAAAAATATCTACAAGTCCAAGGTAGTAGTCCACAAGCATTTGTGGAACTGGCATTGGTACAAGTATACCTAGACCATAATCAAGCTAAGATAGCAGCTACAAATGCCATTAAATTCCAACCAAATGATGGTAGAGGATATGGAGTGTTAGGGTTAATTAATTGTCGTGAAAACCATTGGCAAGATGCTGTAACTAATCTACAAAAGGGAGCTAATTTATCACCTGACCAACTGTGGATAAAAACAAATTTAGCTTGGGCATTAGCTAAGTCAGGCAGTTTAACTGCGGCTAAAACAATTATAGATAAGGTTTTACAAATAGAGTCTGATTCTATATTTGCCCTAACTTTACAAGCATGGATACTTCTACAACAACAAGAGTGGAAGTTGGTAATTCGTACATCTAGTCAAGCCCTCTTTAAATTACAAAATAAATTACAAACCCAATTAGCCAATCTCAATGATGATGAGCAGGAACTACAATCTACTCTATATACTTATTTAATCATGGCTTTAGAAAGGTCAGTGGTTACCAAAAAGGCTAATGATGTTAATCTGAGAATACAAGAGTTTGTGGATAAATCACCTAATAATGCCATAGCATGGGGTTTAAAAGGTTGGAAACAAGCAAACGAATTTCTATGGCAAGATTCTACAGTTAGTTTTGAAACAGCTATTCAACAAACTTCAGTTCCTGGTTGGGTGCTAATGAATTATGCAGTCACTCAGGAGAGTCTAAAGAATTATCAAGCTGCTATTGAGATCTATGATAAGTACATAACCCATATTCAGAATGAAATTCACGTCCATGGGGAAAAAAATTCCCTATTGGCTTTTTCTCATTTTAGAGTAGGTACTTTATATGCCCAATTAGGATCATGGAAACAAGCTAAGGCTTTTTTAGATAAATCAATTGAATTTAGAGATAATTACGCCGAAGCATATCACAACTTGGGATGGGTGTTACTCAATACCAAAAACCAACATGGAGAAGTGGAAAATAGTCGAGAAATGCTAGATGCATATAGTCAGGCAATAAAACTATACAACAAGTCGCAAAAACCACAGCTTGCATCCCAAATACAGCAGGCATTTAAACTAATAGGCTTAACTATTTAACGGGTAACGGTAATAATCATATCATGTACTGCAGAAGCTGTAGCAGGTGCAAGTAATACTCCATTACGGTAATGACCCGTTGCCAAAATTATATTAGTATAACTGGCTAATTTTTCAATTATTGGTGCTGGTCTACCTTCTGGACGAGGACGTAATCCTGACCAGCTGCGAAGAATCTTGGCCGAAGCTAATTCAGGACAAAAAGCGATCGCCTGTTGTTTAACTAGTTCCAGTAATTCCTTACTAGGTAGAACATCATCTTCTCCGTTAGGGAATTCTACTGTAGCTCCCACCCAATAATCTCCATTACCCATGGGTACTAGATGTACATCATTACCGGTAATGACCGGTTGAAAATCAGGATTGCCTAAACTCCTTCCTAAACTCAAATATAATGCTTGTCCTAAAACTGGACGAATAGTCACCTGATGATTTAATTGTCTAGTCAGTGCAGTGGTGCCCAAACCAGCAGTAATGATAAACCAATCTGCTGTAACTACACCTTCTGTAGTGTCAATAGATTTTAGTTGTTCCTGAACATGGGGTGTAATCTGGACGATTTGACTAGATGGTGCTTGGTGATTGCGAACTGCTACTCCAAATTTGAATTGTACCCCATTACGCTGTGCTGCGTCCACCAATGCTAGGGTTAACGCTGTAGGATTCAACTGTAAATCCTGAGGGGAATAAACAGCACCAATTACCATAGGATTATTTACCTGGGGGCAAAAATTCCCTAGTTTCTCCCTATCCCACACCTTTAACTCCCATCCTTGGGATTTGCGCACCTGTTGTAATTCCTCCCAGTCACTCATTGCTTCCACTCCGCTTTTTAGGGGGTGAGTGGGATCCTCTGATAGTAACATGACAATACCCTGACGGTTACAGGGAATTTTTCGCCCTGTTATCTCCTCCAGCTCTGGAATTAGGGTTTGATAGCGTTTAATACTCTCCTCGCGAATTTGCCAGGCCTTACCCTTGGTTTTATGGCTAATTACCCCCATTAAAACACCCAAAGCAGCTGCTGTAGAACCTTGTGCTGGCTGGTTTTTTTCAAAAACAGTGATATTTAAACCTTTGATTTGACTTAGTTGATATGCGATCGCTGCTCCAACTACACCACAACCGATAATTACTACATTCATAAGCTTTGTAAATAGTGAGGGGTGAAGAGTTTACCCCTTCACCCTATCACCTGATTAAACTAGGGTTTTGTGACTCAAGACTCAGATTGCAATGGAGACAATTGAGTTATTCCTGAGTTGGTGCTGGGGGAATCAGTTGTAAGAACTGGTTAAAGTCTGCCACAACGTCTTTATAGCTGCTCAATGCCAGTTTAGTATTACCAGCATTAGCAGCTTGATCAACTCTAACTAAGTGATTCAATAAGTTCTTGGTAATTTGTCTTCCTTGACCTTGGTCTTGGGGTAATAGACTGGGGATAACATAGGTCATAGTGAGTCTAGCTTCTGTTACCGGACCATGAATAAAATTACCCACTTTAATCCACTCACTACTGGTAATCAGACTTTTTAGTTCTTCAAATCGATTTTGTACTGCCTGAATATCAGGTACATATTGTCTCACTTTTACCAATTGTTCTGGTGTATAGGTGGGAGGTGCAGTTGCAACAGTAGGACTGCTGCAACTGATCAAAAACGTGGTCAATAGTACAAGAATCAGTGATAGAATAGAGCGTTGACGCACCATAAAGAAAATTAATTTAGTGTTTGTTAAGCAATTGACAGATTTATTTTAGATCGGTACTGTAATTTCTCATTCTACAGTGGGAAAGTTTTTGGAGGAATTTTGCTGAATTTTTTCACTGAGTCCCTAGCAAGGCCAATGTAATATTAGGAGAGTCTGGACGTGAACGCATCGGAACAAGCAACCAACTTTGAACTAGCTAGTAAGATTGCTACCGTAGTCAACTTGTTTAAATTACAATTTCCTGATGCCAAAAGCGATCTAAAACCTTGGCAAAATGACCGTGAGACCAGAAAATTAGTGGATCCTGATTCTATTGATATAGGTTTTCACTTTCCTGGAATCAGCAGGTCTTGGCGTAGTCGTAGTGTGTTAATCCAAATTCGCTTTCATCAAGATCTCATTAATAAACAATCCAAAGCTATAGGTGTTGAAGTATCAGGATTTGACCATCGAGGTCAAGTATGGCGACTTTCTACCATAGAACAGTGGAGTTTTGTGGGTGAGTCCACACCCTCTGCTGTAGTTGGAGAAAAACTTAAACACATTTGTAGACAAATCTTGGAAATATTCAATATTTGACTTCATTGAGTTTATCCCTAGATTAATACATCACATTTCAGCTCACCTTCGCGTGTATATGGAAATATTACCATTACCAAGAGGATATGAAATTCCAATCTTCTGAACCTGTCTGATTGTTCTGCTGATTTTGTGAGTGTTTGATCTGATCTCCATCTTCTGTATTTTGCATACTATCTAAATCTTCCACTTCTTCTGTTTTTGGTATATAATCTGGGGAGGCAAAATTTCCCTGAATTAGGCTATCGTATGCACCAGAATTATACCATTTTAATAATTCTCCTGTTCGCATAATGATCCAAGAAAGTCTTGGTTCAGCATAGCTTAGTATTTTAGTAATTTTATCTAAAGTATCCAAATTATTAGATGCAAACTCACGTGACTGGATGATAAAATCATTCATGACATCATCATTTAAATATTCTTGGGGTAAACCTGCCATTTTCATCAAAGTATTAGTAGCCACATTAATATCTTGACAAGCTAATAGCCCTGCGCGATCGGCTGTTAATTTAGACATCATTAGCCAATTATATAAACTCAATTCAACTCCGCTAGCAACCAAACCGCCAATACCTAGGGTGGTGCTGATCAATAAATTTTTAATATTTGGCATCACAATTGCCATTTGATGGTAGACTACATTTTGGCTTTTAATACGAGCTATCTCACTGCCAATTAAATAGAGTAGTTCTTCGGAATTAAGCCATTCCATAGCTTCTAAGTTTACGCCAATTAGGGGTTTTTCTACGCCAATAATATAGCTTTGAATATAACCTGTTCCCCTAAATAAATATAATTCTGGCAAGGGAGAAACATCTAAAACTTCACAAGCTGTTACTAATGCTTGATACAACTTAGGAAAATTCCTCTTTGTAACTCTAATTTCACTACCCAGCGTTTGTAATCTTAGTAATCTATCAATACTATATTCATTGATTTTTTTAAGTATTGTTGATATGCCTGGCATTTTTCTCAAAGATGCTAAAGCCTGTTTATCAAAAGGATGCTCGTATGTTTGAGAATTGAGTCCAGAGAAGACTTTTAAACCCGTTTGGCTAGTCATTTATTTTCCTATATTGATTGTTTAATAATTGTTGAATATTCATTCACAAAAGCCATAAATTGCTGTTGATTGATGGGATAACCAGGCCCACATTTGGTCTCCAAAAGAAAAGTGCCACCATTCTCGTGGATGACGTTGAAAACCTGCTTGACACATAATGTTATTTAGCATTTCTCGACCTTGGTGATATTGGCTATGTTTGTTCAGATAATAATCGGGATGCGATCGCTCAGAAATTTCGTCAATTGGCGAACCCATATTAATAATTTCCCCCCGTTCATTAACTAGGGTAATATCCACTGCTGCACCAGTGCTATGGGGGGGAGGAGTGTGAGGATTGGAACTGGGTGGAGCCCAAATTTCATATACCTGTTGCCAAATTTTTTCCCGCTGGTCATCGGACAAATTTTGTTCCAGTATTCCCCTTGCTTTTACCAGTTGAATAAAACTATAATCAACCATAAATTGCTGCACTCCTACTGGACGGTAAGCATCAAATATTCGAATATGCCATCCAGGAGACAATAGGTTTAAATAATTCTGGGCATGAATAAGATTTTTGACCACTGTTTTCCGGAGAAAATAGGGTGAATATTGTCCGTAATGTGCGCCTAGTTTGGCATAAGGGTGGGGATTTTCCACTGCAAAAAGCTCCAGGGGAATTTCTACTAATGGTTCCCCCGATTCGATAATGGGAATTTGATGATATGGACGCATGATCTGGCAATATGGGAGATAGAAAAGCTAAGGAGATTTCTCGGTTTTTTCTGGTACGGGATCATAACCACCAGGATGGAAGGGATGACAACGTAAAATTCGACCTAGGGCCATCCAACTTCCACGAAACACTCCAAACCTTTCTATAGCTTCCATAGCATACATGGAACAGGTGGGTTGAAACCGACAACTGGGGGGAAATAGAGGAGAAATAAATAACCGATAACCTTGAATAAGCCAAATGAATAATTTTTTCACACAACTCCTTGAGGATTTTCTAAGGTTGTAACCGACGAATTTCTGTAATTTGGTCTGCTAAATCAAGAAAAGATTTTGGCATTTGAGGACCAGTCAAAATCATATCCAAATGGGTGGGACGGTCAATCAAAAACTGCAACACCTCCTTTTCGGGAATTAAACCAAAATCAACTGCTAAACTTAACTCATCCAAAACCACCAAAGAATATTTACCTTCGTATACTACCTTTTGTGTATATTCCCACAGGGAGTGCAAAGACCCAATTTCCTCTTCATTGAAATTTGGTGTGTCCGGAGACCTGGCTAGGTCACAGCGAATCCAGTCTAGTTTGTTTCCAATTTGTATGGGATTATTTATACCTTGGTTAATACCACCTTTAAGAAATTGAATAATTAATACAGGTGTTCCATGACTGGCAATTCTTAGGGACTGGGAAATAACGTTAGTGAAAAAGTAACGTTCTGAGCTAGTAAACACCTGTAGTGATCCCGTGACTGAATTTGGTAAACTAGGTGCGGGATTAATACTTGGACTGTCAATTTGGGTAAAAATCATTACTAAAACAAGAGAATACAAAAAAAGATTGAGAGGTAAATCATGGTTTGGCAACGTCTCGATGGTCGTCAACCCGATCAACTACGAACATTAAATTTTTATCCCCATTTTACTCGTTTTGCTCCCGGTTCGGTGTTAGCACAATGTGGTGAGACTCAGGTTCTTTGTACAGTTAGTATAACTGAGGGAGTGCCAAAATTTTTAATGGGAAGTGGAAAAGGTTGGTTAACAGCAGAATATCGTATGTTACCCTCTGCTACCCAACAAAGACAAGAACGGGAACTATTAAAGTTGTCGGGACGCACCCAAGAAATTCAGCGATTAATTGGACGTAGTTTAAGAGCAGCACTGAATTTTGAAATATTAGGGGAAAAGACCTTAACTGTAGATGCTGATGTTTTACAAGCAGACGCTGGTACAAGAACTATATCTATTACAGGTGGGTTTATAGCCTTAGCTCATGCAATTACGCACTTGTTGCAACAGGGAGTTTTAGAGCGATCGCCTTTATCTGGGCAAATAGCTGCTGTTTCCGTAGGTTTATTAAAGGGAGAGGCATTTTTGGATTTAGACTTTACTGAGGATGTAAATGCAGAAGTAGATTTTAACGTGGTTATGAACAGTAAGCTCAATATTATTGAAGTTCAAGGAACAGCGGAAGCAGGTAGTTTTAGTCGTCAACAGTTAAATCAGCTCCTGGACGTTGCAGAAACAGGAATTAGGGAATTACTGATAGCTCAAAGATCGGTAATACCAGATTTTAACACCTTATTGAATGTTTAACAGAAAATAGAAAACTTAAACAGGTGATCACCTTGCACTCAACAAGAAACATACAACAATGGTGGATTTTTCGCTGTTTGTCCACAGCATTGCTATTTGGTCAAATTTCCCTACATATAATTCAAGGGAAAACCTATTATCGGAAAATTCTTGACCACGCACTAAAAGTAGGACCGGGTTCCCTCTCCCCAGTTTTGTTAGTAAGTGGTTTTGCGGGAATGATTTTCACGATTCAAACAGCTAGAGAACTAGTTAGATTTGGTGCAGTCGATAATCTTGGAGGCGCCTTTGCAGTAGCATTCTGTCGAGAACTAGCTCCACTTTTAACCGCTAGTGTTATTGCTGGACAAGCAGGCTCAGCATTTGCAGCAGAAATAGGAGCTATGCAGGTAACTGAACAAATTGATGCGCTCTACTTACTCAAAACCGATCCAATAGATTATTTAGTCTTACCCAGAGTGATTGCTTGCGGTTTGATGATGCCAGTAATGATGATTTTTGCAGTAATTATGGGTGTCAGTGGTGGAATTTTTGCCGGGTTGGAATTTTATCAGATTCAACCGGAAAACTTTTTAGAATCAGTGCGAGATTTTTTAACCCCGGGAGACATGATGATGATCATCATCAAAGGTGTGATTTTTGGAATAATAGTTGCTGTGAATGGATGTAGTTGGGGACTAACCACTAGGGGAGGTGCTAAGGAGGTTGGTGAATCCGCAACCACAGCGGTAGTAACTACTTGGGTCGTGCTTTTCATTACAGATTTTTTGTTGGCTCTATTAGGGATTACACCAGCCATTTAGATTGGATCCAGTTGACAATTCCTGTAACATATTAACCAAAAATTCTCCGATCATTTTGACTTTTTGCCCTATTGTAATTCTGGGCGTTAATTTCAGTGCATTTACTGTACAAATAACCGCTCAAACCAAAGTAACTTGACACACTGGAAATGAAAATGATTAACACAAGTGTTTTCTTATTAAAAACATCCTTCTTACTCTGTAGTTTAGTTTGCTTCCTCCCCAATTTAGTCAAAGCTCAAGATGTTCCTAGTCAACAAGATTTACCAAAAGTTAATCCTGAGATACAATTATTGTTGGGTAAACCTAATCAGGATATACCTTTAAAACTAGTTGATGCGGTTTATCTAGCTTTACAAAATAATCGAGATGTAAAAATAGCCTATCTGCAGCGTATTGTAGATAAAGCACGATTATCTGAATCTGAGTCTATATTTAGCCCCACTCTACGACCCCAGCTATCTTTAAATCTGAATACGAGGGAACCAGGAGACTCAGGACCTACAAAAACAGATATAATAACTAATACAACGGCTCGTATTGGCGCTGGGATTAATTTGAAACTGCCTACTGGTGCTTCTTTAAATTTAGGATGGAATGGAGAAAATGTATGGAAAGGTCAGTATAGCAAAGATTCCTCAAGTTATTTACCTTTCAGACCTACCCCTAAAAATGCTTATTGCTGTAGAAAAACCTCTTCCCCCAGACAGTTTAAATTTGCCAACTTTTGAGGAAATGATCAAATTGGCTGAAAATAATAATATCAGATATCTTTTTGCTGTTAATGCTGTAGAAAATGCCAAGCTCTCCTTAGCAGAGTCCAAAAATCAGCAAAGTTTAGACCTTACACTAAACCTGCGTTATGGCTTTAATAGTTTTTCCTATCAGCGGGATTCGGGTAATTTTACATCGTCTTTAGTGTTAAGTCGTGAGTTTGGTAATCTTTCTCAGGATAATGCCGTACTCAAAAGTGAAGTCAATTTACAACAAGCTGAATACTCTTTAGTGAATACTAGAGTAGATATTAATGAGCAGCTGAGAAATAGGGTTCGTAATGTTAAGGATAGTTTTACACAAATTCAATTATCCAAACAGGCAACTAATTTAGCGGAATTAAGACTGAATAGTGCCAGGGAAAAAATGAAGTCGGGTAACAATGTTTCCACGACAGATATTATTAATTTTGAAAAAGGTCTAGTTGACGCTAAAAATCAAGAATTGAACGTGACTATCGGTCATCTGAACAGTATGACTCAACTAGAAGAGTTTTTGGGAATGACGCTAAATAAATGGCTTAAATAGCAATAAATTCTATAATTTAGCTTTATAGCTGAATTTAAACTATAGTGACTAACATCACTAACTCCGTTTTTTGGAAGCGGAATAACGGTCAATGGTTAACAGTAATGACAAAGAGAATAGTTTAGGGTGGAGAGTGTATGCTGAAAGGAAGAGAAGCTAATGTGATAAAGCCATGAACAAAAGGGTAGAAATTTTACCGGATCTGCAAGGTTTGGTAGCACGGGCTCAGGATGCAATATTATCTGGTTTGGCAACTGCTATTCAAGAACGAGGACAATTTACTATTGCTTTATCTGGTGGTAGTACACCGAAACCTTTATATGAAGCAATAGGCTCTTTGAATCTAGATTGGAATAAAATTCATGTTTTTTGGGGTGATGAACGTTATGTACCATCCAATCACCCCGATAGTAATGAATTAATGGCGCGTATTGCCTGGTTAAATAGGGTTCCCATTCCACAGACTAATATTCACCCCATACCTACCTTGTCTGGCAATCCAGTCGCGGATGCTAATAAGTATGAACAGCATCTACAAGAATTTTTCCATTGCTCACCGGGAACCTTTCCTTCCTTGGATGTGATCCTCCTGGGTATGGGTGATGATGCACACACCGCCTCCCTTTTCCCTCATACGGAAGCTCTACAAGTGCGCGATCGCCTGGTTACTGTGGGCAATAAGGACGGTAATCCACGTATTACCTTGACCTATCCCCTAATTAATGCTGCCAGAAGTGTGATCTTTTTAGCTGCTGGTGCTAATAAAAGACCTGCTTTATCCCAGGTGTTTGCTGAAGTAGCAGATGATTTTACCTATCCATCTCGCTTGATTAAACCTCAAGGGGAATTATTATGGCTACTAGATGCAGCTGCTGGTTCACAACTCTGATTCCCTATCCTAACTATTGTCTTTACAGTGACAAAGGCTTAAATTCATGATCATTTGTCCAAACTGCAATCATCCTAATCCAGACGCTGCTGTTCAGTGTGAAGCTTGCTACACACCATTGCCAACTACCACTACCTGTCCCAGTTGTGGAGCTAATGTACAGGCTGATGCTGCTTTTTGCGGTCAATGTGGTTATAACTTGCGCTCCACCCCCGTAGTCACTGAACCAACTGTAGCAGTAACCTCCGTAGAGGTACCACCTTTAGTTACTCCTGACCCCATGTTAGAGTTACTACAATCTGATCCCTTGGGAATTAATACCCAGCCACCCACAACCTACAGTGTGCCACCTACCTTAGTGACCATACCCCCAGAACCAGTTGCTGGTCCTATATTACCAATAGTACCTGAACCGGTAGTAGCACCAGTACTCACAGCACCAGAACCAGATCCCCCGGTACAACTGTCACCGACTCAATTACAACAGGTGGTAGGACGATTATTCCATCTTCAGGGTAACCAAGAAGTTGAATTACCCCAAAATCTATCTGTAATTCATATTGGTAAGCCCAATGATCGGATCCCCCCAGATATTGACGTGGCTGGATTTTCCAACTCAGAAATCGTTTCCCGAATTCACGCCGATATTCGGGTTGAGGGAGATGCTTATTATATAGAAGATGTGGGTAGTTCTAATGGCACTTATATTAATAATTTGCCATTGTTACCAGGAAATCGACACCGTCTCCGTCCAGGCGATCGCATTAGTTTAGGTAAAGGAGATTTGGTAACTTTCTTATTTCAACTCTCTTAAAACAGAGAAAAGTTTAGGCTATAATCGATCTGTTTTTGATTGATTTATAGCCTAAACTTTTGCTAAAATAGGTACTTGAAGCAATATCTGTGACAATAGTGCCTTGGATAACTTCCGATGAAAGAACTAAAGAACTTGTCAACTTTCCTCCAATCCTCAAACATCGAGTCTACAGGTTTAAGCTGGTTATTGGGAGCAGCAGTCACCACTGCCATTATGTGGCAATTACCGATGGGAGACTATATTTTATATCCCTTCACCATACTAGCAACCTGGTTTCATGAAATCAGTCATGGCTTGATGTCAATTATTTTAGGAGGCAATTTTCGTGAGTTACAAATTTTTAGCAATGGATCTGGAGTAGCGATTTACACCATACCCTCATATTTTATTCCTCTTGTTCCTGCTCTGATTGCAGCTGCAGGTCCGATGGGTCCACCCATAGCTGGTGCGGGACTGATCATGTCTTCTCGCAGCTTTAACAGTGCATCATTGAGCCTAAAAGTTTTAGGTATTGCTTTGTTGTTTTCTAGTTTAGTTTGGGTACGTTCATGGTTTGGTTTGATCACATTACCACTGTTGGGACTGGGGGTTTTGTGGATCTCATTAATAACTAGCAAATGGGTACAGATTTTTACCGTTAAATTCTTGGGGATGCAGGCCTGTATAAGTACGTATCATCAATTGGACTATTTGTTTAGTTATAATGCTGGGTCTTTAGGAATTTCGGATACGGGACAAATGCAAAAATATTTGCTTTTACCCTATTGGTTCTGGGGTGGTTTAATAGCAGTAGCTTCCTTTGCTATCATGGCACAAAGTTTAATAATTACCTACCGGAAGAAAAACCACTAAACCGAGTTGATAAAATCAGTTAACCGAAACTAAAGGGCCCAGTTGCTGACATTTATCTTGAGCTGATCTGGTTTTGAGGTGATAGAGTTGCCAATGATCCCGTTGTTGCCAAATGGCAAATATTTCCTCTCTTCCATCCTGGAGCATGTCAAAATTAACTTGATAAACCTGATTTATTCGACGCAATTTTAAACCCAATAAACCCATCAACAGATTGAGTATTTTAATTCCAGAAATAGATTGTGATTTTTTAGCAATATCCACACCCAAAGCACGGTTAATATGTTGACTACTCTGAATTGCCACATTTTTCAACCAAATAATATCATCATCATTTTCTTGGAATACCCTATCTTGTGCTAAAAACTGACACATTCCCAAAGCTCGCAAGGCTTCCACCTTGAGAGTATAGGTTTTTAAATCTGGTAGAAAAACCTTTCCTTCGCCCCAAAATAACTGTTGTTTCCATTCCTGTTGATCTTTGATGTGAAAATAGTGACTTTCATGAGTCAAATAATAGTGAGTCAATAATTGGGAATAATATCCCTGATCATCTCGCATTTTTAACCAAGTGGTGACAGGTACTCCATATCTTGTGTAGAGAATATATTTATGAATTGCATAGCGTTGTTCATCGGTGAGAGAATGTTTAGTTAGTAGTTGTTGATATTCAACATAGTCAATATTTTTAGCCGCCACTACAGCTTGGGCAATCATCAATTGATTGTGCTCCTTAATTTCCTTGATATTGCGTTTGATATGCTGAGACTGTTGACGAGTTTGTTCCCAATCCTTTTGAACTTGAACAATTTCTAAAATTAATCTGGTTCGGGTAGCCAGATCATTCACAGAAGTTTTTAAAAATGCCGAACGCAACTCACGAATAATACTATTATAGTCTGTATTATTCCCTATGGTGACTTTGTGACCTTCAGCAATTAATCCCTCTTGCAAAGATTGTCGATAAAAGGTAATGGAACTATTGACCCTAGCAGATAGTTTTGCCCAAGTACGTAAATGAATAGGATCATAAACTGCGGGTAAATCAACATCTATTTTGTGTAAAGGACTCAATAAAGCCAAATTTTCTTTTTGATTTTCTTGATACCAATCAGATAGTAGCTGATAATTGGTACTACCACTACCAATCAAACCTATACCGCGTTTAGCACACCAGACAAAACGGGGAACTGAATCACGCACCCTAGCTAATGCTTGACGTGCTTCTGAGTCCGGAATGACTCCCTGAAAAATACCGTAAACTCGGTCAAAATGTTGGACATCAATACTAATTCCCGTTCCTAAACTAGGAGTGACAAGTACCATATCATAATCAGTGATTTTTTGATTGATAGCACTCAGACATTCTATAGCTGGATGTGCAGGTGTATTGGTAGTTTGACTACTCACCACTAAACTATGGGGAAATTGCCTTTTTAACTTATACAAGCGATCCTGGAGATAATCTTCGATGGTTTCACAACTGTAACGTCCCGTGCGACTATCGGTTGTTACATAGCACTTCTTACCTGTGATTAAGTCCAGCTCCAGTTGATGGATTAAAGGTGTTGGGTTAGGTGAATCATAAAAGGTCACATCCCACCCACGTTTGGGTTTCCACTTATTCACAAGTACCCAAGGAGTGATTTTGTTTCCTGCTAAACCCTGGAGGTATTCTAGAGAAACATCTGATAAGTCAGCATCTTGAGCAATGACTAAACCCTCTGTGTTCACTACCGTGGCTATTAATTGTTGGAAAACGCTGAGTATCTTTATCCTCTTGTTTTTACAAGTGTTACTGTTGAGGAGATGCCATAAAGACTGTTCAACTTCATCTAAGATGACTATAGCTCCTTGCCAATCTTGGGGATTCACCTTCCACAAGGAATCAACACACAACCCAAAGGATTTGGTAGGTGAGCTGGATGCTGGTGACTGGTTTTCAGGGTGGATTCCCCATCTAATACCAATTTTTTCACAGAGGAATTTTCCCAAAAGGATGCGATGGGTGATTAATAAGATTGGTTGACAACGATTTTTAGCTTCCTCAACCACCGCTTGCAGTCTGGTGGTTTTACCTGTTCCTTTAGCGGATTTGACTCCCACTAAACCAGTGGAGGGTAAACATATTCTATCTAAATAGCTTTGGTTGATGGTAACACTGGGAGTAACTGTTAGATCTATATGGGGTTTTGTTTGGGCAATATAGACCTCTAGGGACATACTTTGATTGTAGACTTGCTCAAACGCTTCCGCTCCCTTAGCAGTGATAAAATCATCCACACCTTTCTCTTTACCAGGGAGTTTGATTACTTTAACAGAGCAATTTTTCCGCTCAAGTAAATAGCCTAATTGAGAAATGGCATTATTAATCGCAGTAACCTTCCGTGGCTGATTCTCAAAATCAAAACATATATAAAAACTCAGTTGTCTATTGGCGAAAACTTCTAGATCAAGAATGAGACGACGACGGGTAACTTTACCAAATTCATTTTTTATTACCCGATAACCACTGGTAATTCCAGGTATGCCAATTGCTACATACCCTTGTGTTAATAAAGCTGCTGCTTTTTTAACACCTTCACAAATAATAATTGGTATGTTAGATTCTATTACCCATGGCCAAAAACCCTGGGCTTCCCCGTCATCATTAATGGTAATGTCTTTTGGCATGGTAACATGATAACGTTGGCAAATTTGATGCCAAATTTCTTCAGTTACCCGCAAACAAAATATTCGCGTTGGTGTGCTGGGGGGATGTTCATATTTAATGGACTTGCCATTTTTGTTTCTTCGCGGTTGGGTGGGTTTAAAACATCCCCATTCCATCTTTTGCCAATTATTTAGCGGGTCTACACCAGAACACCACCAACCACCAGCTGTAATGTGTCCATATCTCTCTAACCACCCGCTCTTAATCATCCCTGTATTAGTGCGTGGCAAATTATTAGAGATTAATATATGCTGATAAGCATTCACACCCTGAAGGGAATGAAAATTTAACATTGCTAGGTGTAAATTTACACTACTACCATGTACTAGTTCTTCCAGGTGTTGGGAGTGCAAGTGATCTATAAACATGGGCAGATGTACTATAAAGAACAGATGAAGGAACAATCAAGGAAATAAAACCTTAGCACGCATCCTTTGATTCTGCATCGAAAAATTACTGCCATTTTGGCAACTTTTTTTGTGACCTTTTTTACGTTGTTTGTGGAGACACCTGGGTTAACACAACAATCCTCTATTTTTCCGTCTGAATAGTGTAAATGGTATTTTTGTATTGTGATTTAGGTGCATGATTAATTTTTGTTTTTCAGTATATTTTTGTTTAGTTTATTTGTACTATATTTCCTGGGAAATTTATCTGAACCCATTTCCCCAGCTTGATGTGCCTACTCTTGATAATTGTTATTTATAATGGCATCTAATAGTATTCCCCCACCAAAGCGTATAGGATCTGTACAAGGTAAGCCAGTTTCAGACGCAGTTTGGGCGATCGCCTGTTCAGCAGCAGCTTCATTCAGATCTTTCGTATTCAGAGCGATCGCCACCACAGGTACTTTAGTAAAAGCGCCAGCAGCACCAGCTACCATTTCATACATTTTAATTACATCCGTGAGAGGAGGGATAGGAACATGAGGATTATTATGGTTATGAGTTTGTCCTGCACGATGGACTAAAATCAGATGGGTGGGTTGGGAACCGCGAATCAGAGGCAAAGTTGCCGTTGAACCGGGGTGTAATAAAGAACCCTGACCTTCAATTTGAAGGATGTCATAGTATTGACCAAAACGCATAACCAACTGCTCCACAGCGCCAGCAGCAAAATCCACCCGGACTGCATCCAGTGCTACTCCATCCCCTTCCAACATCAAACCGGTTTGACCAGTGGCTATAAATTTAGAGCGAAGTCCTAGCAATTTTGCCGAATGATGTAATTCCAGACTAGTAGACATTTTACCAATAGACATATCCGTACCCACTGTTAGCACACGACGACAGGGGAGATTGCGTGCCAAACCCGAAGCGATTTCCAAATTAGGTGGTTCCTTGCGCACATCCCAAATGGTCTTTCCTGGTTGTATGAGGGAGATTAAATCTGGTATGTTTGCTAGGGGTGTATGTAGCCCATTGACAACGGACATTCCCGACTTCAATGCTTCCTTAATCTCAGTCCAGTAATGATCAGGAAGAATGCCACCCTTTGGTGCAATACCAATAACTAAAACTTCTGGTTGATAGGGCAAAGCTGCACTTACAGATGCCACAATTGGTACACTTCTTTTAATTCCTGTCAACTCTAATATAGACTGACCTGGACATTCTCTATCTATAACCGCAACAATAGGTGAGTCACTGTAGCGCAAAATGGAAAGACCAGTTTTGCCATAAGATTTTGTCAGAGCTTCATGTAAGAGAACAGCTATTTTTTGATTAAGTGGTAAGCGCACTGTATTGTACTCCTAAACCTGGTAAACTATTAGGTATAATTCGTCCTTCTGTAACGGATGCACCAACAAAAGGATCATCTATTAAATTTAAATGACTGTCCAAGTCCAAATAGTCTGCTAATGGTGCTATATGAGAAGCTGCGGTATTAGCTAGTGAACTATCGGAATAGCAGCCAAACATTACTTGTAAGTTATGGGCCTTAGCGGTATTTACCATTCTCCAAGCCTCTTCTAACCCTCCTGATTTCATCAGTTTAATATTAATTCCATCTACATAATCAGCTAGTGGGGGAATATCAGTGCTAGTGAAGCAACTTTCATCTACAAAAATGGGTAGAGGTGATTGTTTTTTCAAAGACGGTAATTTCTGCTCCTCACCTTTAGGTAATGGTTGTTCGAGATATTTAACCCCTAAATCGGCCAACCAATGGGACATAGCAATTGCATCTGGTAAACTCCAACCCCCATTCGCATCCACAAATAAATCCACCTTAGGAGCAGCTTCTTTAACTGCCAATATCATTTTTTTATCCGCATCTATTCCCTCCTTTGCTCCTAACTTAACTTTTAGTAGTTGCACATCCATATATTGCAACCAATCCCTTGCCCTAGCTGCAGCACCCTGTGGTGAGTTAATACCAATAGTAACAGAAGTTGGTACTATGGTATTTATATTAAGTCCCCAAAGTTGCCACAATGGTAAACCCAAATTCTTACCCATCCAGTCGTGTAGTGCCATATCTATAGCAGTCTTAGCAGCAGAGGGAATTTGATGTTGTGTTAAAATTTTACTAATATCATCCCGCTGCCAAGGACTATAGGATTCTAGCATGGAAGATATTTCTTGCAAAGACTGGAAAATTACATCAGTGGTTTCTCGATAACTTCCTACACCAAATGGAGATGCTTCTCCCCATCCTTCAATACCGCCTTCCATAATCTTAACCCAGATGTTTGTGGTTTGTGCAGTTGTTCCCCTGCTAATTGTTAGAGCAAACCTCTTATTTACCGTAAAGGTGCTAGTTTGTATTTTCATACTTATCAGGATTTTGTAGTTTTGTCCAAAAAAGTTTTTAATTTCGCCATATCTTTAGCTGTTTTTAAAAATTTAGGAAATCTCGAAGCACATTAGGCACGCCACCTCAATAGTACACTTTTTACAGGATTCACAAATTCTCTGTTTTCTACTGCTGCGCGGCTAAATTCCCGTTTCAACTGAAAATACCATTGTGCCTGCATATCCGAATCTTTAATTAGACGTAAAACCGGATTATATTGAAGACCAATTTGTTGCTTTTCCACCACATTCCTATCTTGATCCAAAAATCTGCGAGTTAGAATTTGAATCAAAGGTGTAAATATTTTTAACCAATTTGGTATACCATAAAGAACAAAATTTACTTCCGTTTCCGTGTCAGAAATTGGTGTAACTGCGGTTAAATTACAAACTCGATGTTTGCCAAAGGTAATTTCTTCAATTCTCACCCCTGGTAAACGGAAAGAAATTTCCACCTCTGGTATTCCCCCACCCACTAACCAATATAATCGACTCATATTTTCCGTGTTATCGGATAATTTATGGCGTCTGACCGTAAACCCATAATCGGAAGGATCAAATTGTTTCACTTCTTCATGCAGTTTTCCACTTCTCCACCACCATACCTGGTGAACATAGGGGGAATGAGCAGGATCCATTAAACCTGTTACTGCATGATCAATAAAACAGGGAAATTTCATTACTTCCACTAAATCTGGTTCTCTATTGCTAAAACCTGGCACTTGAGGAATATCACCAATCTCAGCATTAATGGGAGGGCCTTCTTTATCATACATGTATATCCAAATATTACCCTGGGTTTCATAAACAGGATATGATTTAACATTAAACCTACTCAAATCTATACTTTGTTCTGGCAACAGTGATGGAATTTCTGTACACTTGCCCTGACTGTTAAAGCGCCAACCATGATAACAGCATTCTACCTGTTCACCATCAAATCTACCACAACTCAAGGGAACTGCACGATGAGGACAAATATCTTCAATCGCAAAAACTTGACCATTTTTGTCTCTTGTGAATAGTATAGGTTCTCTGAGTAAAACACGTGATACCATCTTACCTGTTTTTAGCTGACTGCTGGGTAGTGCATAGTACCAAAGATTACGCAACAAGATGTTTTTATTATCTACCATAGATTAGGATGTGAATAAACCGCTTTTGTCCCAAAAATAGGACGAGAATTACTGAGAAGTTTTTAGTCTACTTTTACTCAGAAATCCACTGTTTGAATTGTACCATTGCGATTAAATTGCATCCACACTTTATAGGTTCTCGACTGGGGAGAGAGTTTACAATCGCTCAAAAGAGTTTCGTGTAAAAGTTCAAATTTATTCACAACTCCCCCTTAAGGAAGATGATTTTGACCGGGAGTAAATTTAAACTGGTTCTGGTGTGTCGAATAACTGCTTTCTATGGAGGTTTAGCATCGCTAAACCTTTTTTATATTTTTATACTATTGTATACAGATAAAGCTACCGCTATATTATTCTTAGGGAAGCAACTTACCGCTATAGGAAATTACGCTGCAGTAAGTGGGTAAGTGGAATTAAACATGAACGTAGGTTGAGTTTAATACGAAACCCAACGCCCCCACGGGTTACCCTACCACTAACACATCCTACAAATAATTGTGACTCCCTACTTAATGGTATCAGTGGAAGTAGGAAGTGTATTTAATAGAATTACTGTGATTATGACATGAGTCTCACTTATACCCAAACATTTTAACCTCTAAATAGTCTAGAATAAAAGTGTCCGCTAAATAATACGCTAAATAATAAAATTATGGTGAATCGCTGGTTTAACATTGCAGGTCCTTGTAAAGACAATATTCACTATATGTTGTCTCCCACAAGTCGTTTACCCGACTTATCAATGCTAATAGAACAACAAAGTTATTTTGTACTTCACGGACCAAGACAAACAGGTAAAACCACCGCCATGTTATCCCTAGCAAAGCAACTTACTGCTACAGGAAATTATGCTGCAGTAATGGTATCAGTGGAAGTAGGAAGCGCATTTAATCATGACCCCAGTGCTGCGGAACTAGCCATTTTAGGAATTTGGCGAAATACAATTGAGGATAGCTTACCTGCAGAACTACAACCTCAAACTTGGGTTTATAATGTTCCTGGACAAAGAATCGCTGAAAATCTAAGAGCATGGTCAAGAGCTATAAATCGTCCCCTAGTATTATTTATAGATGAAATCGATTCTTTGCAAGACCAAACATTAATTTCTGTTTTACGACAGTTACGAGATGGTTTTTCTAAACGTCCTGAAAATTTTCCCTCATCGCTAGGATTAATTGGTTTACGCGATGTGCGGGATTATAAAGTAGCATCCGGTGGTAGTGATAGATTAAATACCTCCAGTCCTTTTAATATTAAAGTTAGTTCTATTACCCTGCGAAACTTTAATCTTGGAGAGGTGGAAGAATTATATCAACAACATACGAAAGCAACTGGACAAACTTTCACACCAGAAGCAATAGAAATAGCTTATGATTTAACCCAAGGACAACCATGGTTAGTGAATGCTTTGGCTAAAGAAGTAGTAGAAAAAATGGTGAAGGATAGAAATATAGCTATTACCAAAGAACATATTTTACAAGCTAAAGAAATATTAATTATGCGTCAAGATACCCATTTAGATAGTTTAGCAGAAAGATTAAGAGAACCAAGAATAAAAGCAATTATTGAACCAATGTTAGCAGGGTTAGAATTAGGAAACATACCCAATGATGACATTCAATTTGTGATTGATTTGGGATTATGTAAAATGCACCCTTATGGGGGATTAACTATTGCCAATCCCATATATCGGGAAGTATTACCAAGAGTATTGACAGTGACACCAATGGCTTCTTTACCCATGATTGCACCCACTTGGTTAACCCCGGAAGGTAAATTAAATATAGATGTTTTGTTAACAGCATTTCTTAAATTTTGGCGACAACATGGAGAACCATTATTAGGTAGTACTAGCTATCATGAAATTGCCCCCCACATAGTATTAATGGCTTTTTTACATCGGGTGGTTAATGGTGGAGGAGTTTTGGAAAGAGAATATGCCATTGGTAGCGACAGAATGGATTTATGCTTGAGTTATCAAGACATAATTTTAGGGATTGAGTTAAAGGTATGGCGGGATAAAAAAAGGGATCCGCAAGCTGAAGGGATTGAACAATTGGAATCTTATTTAGCTCGTTTGGGATTAGATTTTGGTTGGTTATTTGTCTTTGATAGGCGA
>Ga0172372_10002375_pt1 | contig 28614 bp, 28 predicted proteins | sample LakKiv5m_2_FD_114544 | JGI IMG/M metagenome (GOLD analysis project Ga0172372, IMG submission 114544) | Freshwater microbial communities from Kabuno Bay, South-Kivu, Congo - kab_092012_9.5m | ecosystem: Environmental > Aquatic > Freshwater > Lake | place: Democratic Republic of the Congo...
CCGACCTGGAAAACAGAGAACTTCGTATAAGTTCTTATGATCCAGGGAATAAAGCCCCGCATTGCAGGTTTCAACAACCAGCATGCGGGGCTCAGCTAATTTTAACCTCACTTTTCTCTAACATAAAAATTTTTCATAAGCATAACCCTTTTCAAAATTTTAAATAAATTATATTTTTATATAACACATTTAATAAAACTATATTAAATTTAAAGTGTATTAGCTCTTTTTATCTATAGGATATAATTGTGAAGCCTTTCACGATCTGAATATGATTAGAATCTATCTGGTCATAACTTTTTCATAACACTTTTGAAATAAAATTCCTTGGGGATCCCCACTCCCTACAAAAATTGCTAAATTTTGAGACACACAATAATTGTAAAAAACATATGAAGAAATATACATAACAAATAAAATCCCAAAAAAATATTTATTGAATAAAAACAAAAGCCTGAAATAATATGAAGCACCTAATAAATATAAAAAATGAAATGGAAAGATATATCTTCCACCAAAATCGAGTACACCTAATAAATCAGCCAAAATTGCTCCAATAAGAGAGAGAAAAAATAAAGAAGCAAAAAACCAAAACTTTTTTTCTTGATATTTTTTAAATTTTATAATCAAAAAAACAAATAGTAACAGATTCAAATACCAAAACTTTTTAAAAGCTCCTAAAAAATCCGCTTCAATTCGGTAGTAGTGAAGTCCAAAATTATAGTAAATTGTAAGCACTTCTCTAATTTGTAAAACATTTTCTGAAAGATCAAATAATGAAAACCTTGAAAAATCTCTATTAAATACAGATTCATCTAAAGAAGACTGAAAATGGGCAGTTTGAGAAATTAGAAAATATATAACAAGGGATAAAAAAATTGATATTGAAAATGAATAAAAAGTTTTTCTCTCCATCTTTTTGAAAAGCAATAAAGTTAAAAACGAAGCAGAGATAAATAAAAACGCAGTGTAATGAGAAATCAAACCTAAAAATAGAATAAGTGTAAAGTTAAAGTAATTTATTGCGTTGCTGTTTAGAATTTTCCAAAAATACCATGAGGCTATTATCAATAGAAGTTGAGTTAAGATATAAGTTCTAAGTTCGATTGAATAATAAATTTGTAAAGGCGAAAGGATAAATAATGATAAAAAAATAACTCCAAAAACTTTAAAATTTTGCAATAAAAACCTTGCAACAACTATAAATGTAGTAGTTGCAATAAAAAGTGATGCAATTCTTAAATTTTCGTCGCTTACGCCTAACATTGAAAAAATTTTTAAAATGTAAAAATAAAAAGGCAGATTTGTTGAAACTCCAAAATAAAGTGGATTTATTAAGGGATTTTCTTTAGTAGTTTGAATTGAGATTAATTCGTCGTTCCACAAAAATCTGTTAAACTCAGGAAGTCTCAAAAATATAAATGAAAAAGTTAGTAAAACTAAAGAGATATTTTTAACAAAAGAAATGTTTTTAATTTTGGAACTTAAGTTTTCATTTTTTGGAAATATCATTTTGAAGTTTTAAAGAAAATTCATCCCAATAATTTTTACCGTAATCACTTTGTAAAGTAAAATAAAAATCGCTATAATTTTCAAAATACATTTTTTGAGCCAATTCTAGTTTTTCTTTTGCATCCTTTTTATATCCTAATTCTAGTAAAATTTGAGTTTGAAAATATAAAATCCACGATTTTAAGAATAAAATATCTGTTTCAGCCGAATCAATTAAGTGATTAAGTTCAATCAATACATTTTGCTTTTCAGACTCACTTACGAAATTTGTAAGCATTTTTGCAACTCTTAAATAATTACAGATCAATACCCAGAATTTGTTTTTATTAAAGCTTTTATCCTCATAAGTGATATCTATAGCTTCTTCTATCATTTGAAAAGCGTGAATTAAAAAATTTTTTCTTCTCTCTTCGTCTTTATCAAAAGAAGCAAATTTTAGATCTGAAATTCGTTTTTGGTCTAATAAATTAAAATATCCTTCAGTATTTTTGATTTTTAAATCACTTTCTTTCATTAAACTTAAAAGGCTGATATCTGAAGATTTAAGGTCGAATTGTGAGGTAGTTCCAAGATATGTATGTATTTTTCTAGAGGAGCTAACAATTAAGTCGTAGTCAATCATAAATAAATTATACTTTAATTTTGATTTTAAAATATATAATAAATGTATATGTCTTCTGCCCAATCAATTAGTCAGTTAAACCAAGAAGAAATCTCTAGTAAATTTTACTCTGATTTGAAAAAGGGTCTCTCAACAACAATCTATGAAAAAAACCTTGAAAAATATGGATTAAACGAGATTCAAAAAAGCAAAGTTTCAATTTTAAAAGTCTTTGTTGAACAGTTTAATGTTTTCGTATCACTTTTAATTTTTTCAATTTTTCTTTCGATTTATAATAGAGAATACTTTGACGCCCTTTTTATTTTAGGATTTATAATTTTTGATTTAGTTTTAGGCACCTTCCAAGAGTTCAAAGCTCAAAAGGTTATTTCCAAGCTTTCGGAACTTAATGCTTATAAAACGGTTGTTTTGCGAAATGGGATGAAGCAAACTGTTTCCCATTCTGAACTAGTTCCTGGAGATATTGTATATTTAAAATCAGGTGATTTAATTCCAGCAGATATTAAACTAATTGTATCAGATGAGTTATTTGTTGATGAATCAGTCTTTTCTGGAAACTCAAACCCTATTTTTAAGAATTATGAGATTCCAAAAAATTCAAAAGATACTGATACTCAGATTTTATACTCTGGGAGTCAGGTTTTAAAAGGAAAAGGTGAAGGTATTGTTTTTGCAACAGGTTTTCAAACAAGAACCGGAGAAGTTACTTTAAAAAATCAGAAACTTTTGAAGTCAAAGACAAAAAATGTGCGGAATTTAAGCATCAACGAAATAGAGTCTCAAAAAATCTCACAATTTATTTTCAAAGTTGTTTCTATCACACTTTTTTTAAGTGTTATTTATCAATTTTTTTACGATTTATCTGATTTTACAAATTATTTAATTTTTGCAATAACCTTAGGAATTAGCGTGACTCCAGAAGCTCTTCCTTTAATAATCACTTACTCTTTATCCAAGGGAGCTGAAAAACTTTATAAAAATAAACTTATAGTTAAGAAGTTAAGTTCAATTGAAGATCTTGGAGCGATAGAAGTATTATGTTCCGATAAAACGGGTACTTTAACTGAAAATTCTCTTAAAATTGCAGGTCATATCTCATTTAATACGGCGGATGTTTTAAAGTTAGCTTATTTTACAGTTAGTAAAAATTTAGGTACTGACTCTTTTGATAACGCAATTTTGATGGATACTAATTTAAAAGTTGCATATAAACCTATAAAAGAAATTCCTTTTGATCCAAAACTTAAAATCTCAGGTAAAGTTATCTTTTTAAGGGACAAATATCTTTTAATCTACAAAGGCTCTTATGACGCTATTATGAAGTTTAATCACATTTCTGAAGAAGATAGATCAAGACTTAGGGTTTTTAACAACTCTGAGACTTCAAAAGGAAGAAGAGTTTTACTTTTAGCTTTTAAGTACTTTTCAAAACTCGATAAAGAAGTTTCTTTGTATGAGACAAAAATGCACATTGGTGGAGCTATATCTTTTGAGGATCCCTTAAAATTTTCAGTTTACGAAGCTTTAAAACAAGCAAATGATTTAAACATAGATGTCAGAATTTTATCAGGAGATTCAAAAGAAATTTGTTATTATACAGCTGAAAAAGTAGGAATTGTTTCATCTATTGAGGAAGTTCTGAATTATGAAGATTTTAAAAAACTTGGAAGTTCTGAAAAAGAAAAAGTTGCCCTTAAAACAAAAGTTTTTTCAAGTTTAACTCCAGAAAGTAAAGTTGAGATAATTTCTCTTTTAAAGAAAAAATATAATGTTGGTTATTTAGGGGAGGGTGTCAATGACGCTGGTGCTTTACAAGTTGCTAACTTAGGAATTGCTGTTTCAAATTCATGTGATATTGCAAAAGCCTCAGCTGATGTGATTATTACTAAAAAAAGTTTGGGTGTCTTGATTGAGGGAATAAAAATTGGAAGAGGGATTTTTTATAACATTTCAAAATACATCAAAATTACCTTTTCAGCTGATTTCGGGAATTACTTTGCCATGTTAATGACCTCTTTCTTTTCATCTTTTTTACCTTTAAAACCTATTCAAGTTTTATTACTCAGCTTTATGTCAGATGTTCCTTTATTAACTGTTGCATCTGATAATGTTGATAAAGAAAGACTAGCTTCTCCTATAAAATCTGAATTTGGGAAGCTAGCTAAGGTTTTCATAACTCTTGGCCTCTTATCTAGTGCTTTTGATTTTTTAGTTTTCTTCTATTTTTACAATTCTGGAGAAAAAATCCTACAATCTTCATGGTTTTTGGTTTCAGTAATAACTGAAATTTTGGTTATTTTTTCTTTAAGAACTGAAAGATTTTTTCTTAAGGCTTCTACTCCTTCAAAAACAATCATCATTACCAGTATTTTAATGTTCTCGACTGCTTTAAGTCTGGTATATATTCCTTTTTTGGGAGAAAGATTTAATTTTGTTCCTCTATCAATGTTAAACTTATTTCTTGTGTTTGGAGTATCTTTAATTTATTTTAGTTGTTCCGAAATTTTGAAACTTTTCTTATATCGAAGAAAAATTGTATCTTAAGATAAAATTGGTTTGATATAATTTGAATATTGTTGGGCAGGTGGCGGAATTGGTATACGCGCAACGTTGAGGTCGTTGTGGGGTAAAACCTGTGCAGGTTCGAGTCCTGTTCTGCCCACCAGTAAAAATTTTATTATTTAATCTTGTCCGAGAGAAACCCTGTATTATTTCTTCCTAAATTCACAACCGTAATGAAACAATGTACCTAATACATTTAAATGTATCCCTTTACACCATTTTATTTATCGCGTCTATTATCTCATTTACAGGTAATTTTTTGTTTTCATCAATAACTTTAAGAATTTCCGCTCTGTTAAATCCTCTAACATGCATTTCATCACAAGCTCTTATAATTAAACCAAAGTGTTTTCCAGGTTTCATACCCATCTCTATTAGGTCTTTTCCAAAAATTACAGGATCGGGTTTGTGATCAAAAACCCCAATTTCAATAGCTCTTTGAAGTAACCATTCACCGTGAGGATACTCAACTGGCATTGAATATTCACCTGTTTGGGAATCTAAAAATGGTCCTCTACCAAGATGATCAGCTCTAGCTAAAAATGTAAGATGTTTTATATTTGCAGGATGGAGTCTTTTTGCAAGCCTATTAATAGCACCATCAGTAACCGCATTTCCTTTTAAATGTTCTATATAAAATGTAGTTGGTCTTAAGTGTTCTACAACTAGTAATGATATGGCATTTGCTAAATCTCCTTCAATACCTACTTGAGATAAGAACTCAAGAGTTGGTTCTAGTCCAGCCTCTTCGTGACCAATGGATCGTATTCTTCCATCTGTAAATGTTGTAGTTTGTGGTTTTCCAAAATCATGACAAAACGCAGAAAACATAACTAAAATTGCATCATTTCCTGTAAGATTTTGTTGTCGGATAATTTTTGCTGCTTCATCTACTACCATTAATGTATGAATCCAAACATCACCTTCAGGATGCCATTCATGTTCTTGAGGTGTATTTTTTAATTCAACAATTTTAGGATGTAATTCCTGGAAAATACCTAAATCCATAGCGGCTTGAAGACTTATAGAAGGTTTTGGAGATTTAAGTAATAGTTTCATCCATTCTTCTCTTATTCGTTCCTTTGTGATGTATTTTAACTCACTTCTCATCCCTTTCATGATTTCAGAGGTTTTTGGGTCAATTGTCATACCAAATCTACCAACGAATTGTACCCCTCTTAAAACTCTTAAGGGATCGTCTCTGAATCTTTCTTCATCTGTCACTTTTAAAATTCTATTATGAGCGTCATACAAGCCCCCAAAGTAATCGAAAATTTCTCCTGTTAGTGGGTCTTTTGCTAATGTATTTATAGTAAAATCTCTTCTTCTTGCAGCTTCTTTTATACTCATGTATGGGTCAGCACTAATACTGAAGTCTCTTGTACCTTTTCCTGTTTTTGATTCTCGTCTTGGTAATGTAACATCTATTTCACAATCTCCAATTCTTACTTTAAGCATTGCGAAAGCTACTCCAACTTTTATAACTTTTCCAAAGGCATTTGCTAAAGCTGTTAAATCTTCTGGTTGAATACCATAAACCTCTACATCGTAGTCTTTTGGTACAAATCCCATAACTTCATCTCTAACACATCCACCTACCAATAAAGCCCTTCCTCCTGCATTTTTTACAGCCTCTGCAAACAGTTTTACTGTTTCTAAAGCAGGATTAGTTTCTGGTTCAATACCGTTAATTTTTCGTTGAACACTTGCTCTTTGAAGTAATTTTGATTTATGATATTCTTCTGTTTGACTTGCAGAATGCAAAATTGCACGACGAGTAACTTTATTTGGTTCTTGCCAAATTCTTCCAGCTAGTTCATCTCTATATGCTTGATATCGAATAATTTCAGCAGTCATTTTAATTAAAAATTATAATAGTCTTAAACTTGTTACTTTTGTAGGCAGTGTTTTGTTTCATTATACATATTATATACTATAAGTTATAAGTTGTCAAGTTGAATTATCTATAAATTAAAATGATTATTGACATTTACGACAAATATAATAAAATACGAAAACCGGTCTATGATGATTGGTCCCTTTACTGCTTGATATAAGGAGAAGGAAGATGCATGTCGGCCGTTTTTCGTCAGAGGTTCGAGTACTTCTTGGAAATTTCGAGGATTTTAGTTTTTCTGATATTTCTGAGATGACAGATGGGGGAGTTCGTCTTTTTCTTGATTTTATTGCTAGGGAAATTTTTTGGCTTCCGCAATCTGAAACAGATTCTGTACGAATTTACTTGTCAGATGGAAGTTCCAATATTTTTCTGGCAGATGGTGCAAGGCTATTTACCCATGCTGTGACGGACGAAAGTGATATTGAGACAGAATTTCAAGATCCAATCGATGACATCGACTATCTCGAGTAGAGTAGTTAGGATGCGAAGCACCTCGTACTTCGCATCCTTATCAACTTTTTACATTGTTTCCACAAATTTCGTTTATTGATATAATGTGTTTTAGAATGATTGATTGAGAGGTATGAAGGTGTTTCACGAGAGACTTATGTTTAAGTTCGTTGGTAAACATGCTGGAACTACAATTTTCCCAAGACAAAGTCCCCATCGAGAGAACGGAAGTAACCTTCATCTATTTTGGAGCTCTGAGTTTCAGGTAGGGGCACGGTTTCAGTTCATTGGATTTTGGTATGAAGTTGAAGAAAACTCTCTAATTATTACCAATGAGGTTGATGAATACACTTTCTGTGCTCGTCGAATTAACTAAATTTAATGAGTCGGGTTTACACCCGGCTCATATTCCATTTTTTAAATTATAAAAATTCTATAACTTTATTGATATAATTACATAATATTTGCGAGAATAGCTCAGTGGTAGAGCGCCTCCTTGCCAAGGAGGAGGCCGCGGGTTCGAACCCCGTTTCTCGCTCCATTTGGGGCGGTAGCCAAGGCGGTCACGGCACCGGTCTGAAAAACCGGCGATGTGGGTTCGATTCCCACCCTCCCCACCATAAAAATACCCATCACCTTTTAGGTGGTGGGGATTTTTTTGAGGGTGGAGAATTGAACCCACAGGTTCGCCCTTTTTCATTTATCTAAATCTCTTGCAATGTTTTTTATTTATGATATAAATCTATTGTTCTTTTGGGATATCGAAGGAGAGAACAATGCTTGACCGCGAATTGGAAAACCGGTACCGTGATCTTGAGAATTCTCGTAGCATTTTTGAATTTCAATTTTATTGGTACGGTCAGATTGCTGGTATTAGAAATAGTGTCCCCTTGGTTGTTGCGATGCTTGATGATGATAAGAATGGGAAGAAATTATTTATTGTATCATCTCTTAAAGAAGGTGATATTTCACCTTGCGGTGGTAAAGTGATTAAGAATAAGATATTTCAAGGTAGTCGTTTTAAAGATGATTATATGATTTTTAAAATTATCTATCCTAATCTTAAGAGTTAGTTTGAAAACTCATAAAGCTGTACAAGAAAGGTTGCTATGGACATCCACGATATAGTTCAGCCGCCAGTCTTGCTATTTCTGTTAGTAGTTAGCGTTGGTGGTTTTTTTCTTTTACCAGTTCTTTCAAATGAGCTTGAAGAGGCTAGGATTCATCATCTCAGAGCTTCTGGATTACCTGAACTAGAGAATGAAACACAAAAAAATATATCTATCATAGAGTTTATAATTCTATTAGATATAGGGTTTATTCTTCTTTCAGGTTTTGTTTTTTACTTATTTTTCTTTACCTAGTGTTTTTTGGCCTCGCTTTATGCGAGGCCATTACTTCATTTTTTCTTCTCCTTTTTATATTGTTTCTTATTTATGTTGATTTTTAATTAGCTATAGGTTATAATTAAAAGCGATCTTAGCGAAAATTTTATATTCGTTTATTGCGCTAAGTTTTTATCCTTAGATTTGATAAAAATTTAACGCTCTATATGAATATTGAGCGGTGTATCAGCGACCAAACAGCTGAAATGGAGAGAAAGATGAAAACATACACCTTGGTCCTTTCCGGCGTGATCCCTGCAATCCTGGCAGGATTCGAGCTGATGGCAGACTCTCGCTATGGAAACATTCTGTTTCTTGGCGAGGAGGGCAGGGGGAGGCGGTTTGAGAGAGTTTCTCTGGATCGCTACAATCCTGCAAGGGTGGAAGGGGGTCGTGTTTTTGACGCGACTCTCAAGAAGATTGCGGCAGGAAACCGCAACTTCTTTGTCCTTCAGTCCTCCGCAACTCCAGAAACTGATGTTTTGGTGAGGATTAAGACCCTTACCTCTTACATCAGGGACGCGCACGGGTCCTGGGATACTGTCGAGGGAAACCCCAAGACAGTTGTTTCCGGGAACGGCGCATTTGGAGACGCCGGACGGATCGGAGTCTGGTACGATGGCATCGTCCAGATGGGGCCCATGGATGTTTTGCGGGTTCAACCTTCACGGGGGGAACCTGTAGCTCTTTGGGTCACTCAGGACGGAAAGGTTCGAAGTGCTCCATGGAAAGAGTACTTGAACCAAAAAGCAGTTCTGGCCTTTGAGGCAACTCAGAGGCAGAAAAGCGAGCCTGAGTATCAGGTGGTGCACGGTCAGATGCGAGCATATACATTCGCATATGACCGGGTTTCTTCGGGGCTTATGATTCGAGAGGGGGCAACTGGACAAGTTGTTCAGCTCGGCGAGTCCGGCCGTGGTCGGGAAATGGTGGAACTGCCTTTGGTTGGGCAGGGCCACAAGGTATCGGCCACAGATCCGAAGATGCTCCTGGAGTGCGCCGTGGTGCTCCTGGATTCAAAAATCCACGGGCTGGTTGATTCCCCAAATGTGGGAAATGGGGTGTTGATGCGAATCAATACTTCAGGCCCCTACACCCAAGGGTCAATCGGTGCGGTGACTTCCCTTAAGGGCTCTCCGTCCTTTATCTCAAAGGGACAAGGGGCTCACGGGGGAGCTGGGGGTGCGGGCGTCTGGGAAGACGCTCTTGTGGTTATCCGCGATGGCGACGCATTGTTCGTCCGCCAGGAGGGTGGCTACAAGACAAATGGCCCTTGGGTAATCTCTCTTCGGGGAACTGAGGTTGTGGTCCAGCCGTGGCACGATTGGAAAATCGCTGACGCAAGGCAGAACCCAACCAAATACCTCGGTGAGGGATACGCCCTGATGGGCCATGTGCCTGCGGATTGGATCGGTAGGGTGGTCAGGGTCGAGAGACTCGCTCGAAATTTCATCCTCAGTTCTGGGGTGACTCGGGTGGATCTTGATTCTGTCCAGATGGGAGAGCTTGTCCGAATCGAGACAAATTCAGTTGTCCTCAACCTCGGTTGGGATGGCATGGATTACACCGAAGTCTCCGTCAGCGGGGATTGGGTGCGTCTTCTTTCGGAAATGCAAGTCAGGAAGCCTGAGGTAAGCGAGGTAGACAAGCGAATGCAAGTCCGCCAAACTGCCGAAGCCCTGGTTGCAGAAGCTCGAACTATCCTTCGCCGAGCTCATGCAGAGCACATGACTCGGGAAATGCGGATGGCTTTCTTGACGATGTCCAACTTTAGTGGTTTCGAGACTATGCCCACGGAGGGTCGCTCGAGCCTGACAAGTTGGGTTTCGGAAGCTCAGGAGGTCGTGGCTCGGTTTCTTGTCGAAGAGCCGGGTATGATCGCTTTGAGCCAAAGCCAACTCCCCTCATCCACTGAGGATGTAACTCACATCTGGGTTCCTGGTGGTGACGGAAAAATTGTTTATGTCTTGGGAGGTAAAACTTCCAAGATGGGACGATTTGAAGTCATTCCAGCACCTGAAGGTGCGAGTGGGTCTTCATTGAGCGACGCGCCGTATTGTTTCGGGAACCCGAAGTTCAGTCTTTGGTTTCCGATGAATACCGGTGTTTCGACGAGGGTCCGCAATTTCTCGAGTGGGGGCAAGATGCTCTCAGAACAGACCTTGCTGGTCCCAGCAGGTCTTTTGAAGGAGGGTGTCTACGGTGTTGGTGAGGACGCTGGAGGAAAGTTCTTCTTTCCGGTGAAGTATCACCATAGTGGCAAGGAGGTTGTGCCAGAGGTGAGCGAGATTCGAAAGATCCGTTTGCCTAAGGTTGCGCCGATTGCCCAATCCCAGCCCCAAGCTCAACCACAGGCCCAGAAGCCTGCTGATTCGCCTCCAGAGCCTGTTAAGCCGGTCGATCTTGGAGAAATCGACCTAAGCGGGCTTTTTGGAGGAGCTGCTCGTGGTGGCCGCTCTGACAAGAAGGGGAGGTGACAACCAGTCTATCCCGAGTACCGGACCAGGAGATTGATAAGATTTGCAGTCAACAAATGGTTGATTCGCATTTTTGATTCTGTCTACTGGTGTTCGCTTGTTTTCTTAGTTGTTAAGAAAGTAAAACTTAACTTCTACTGAAAACATAAGCTTTCGCTCAAGGGTGTGAACCTTGAGCAAACAATGGCTCGTGCAGATAAATCTGCACGAGCCTAAAACTTGAATTCTTTAAATTTTTAATTTTTTTGATACTCAATCAATTTTAATACTTCCACCCTTGACTACCTTATCTTCAAGAATTGTTTTTGAAACAATATCCTCAATTTTTTGTTTGACAATTCTTTGGATATTTCTAACTCCGAAAGTCTCGTTATAGTTTTTTGTCACTAATTCTGAAATCATTTCATCAGATATTTCAAGTTTTACTTTATAAGCCTCGTAAACATTTTTTGAAAGAATAATTACAAGGTGCTTTGCTATAAGCTTTGCAGTATCTAAATTGATAGGTTGATAACATATAACACCGTCAAATCTATTTAAAAATTCTGGCGAAAATAAATGATTATCTATCAGGTATTCAACAACAGTATTGGAATCAATTTTATTTTCTTTGCTAATACTTCTCTTCATCAAATCCAACATGAAACTTGCTCCTGCGTTTGAAGTTGCAATAACGACCATATTTTTACAATCTACATTTTCACCATTTCCGTCTTTAAAATAACCTTCATCAATAATTGTTAAGAAAATATTTAACAAATCTGGATGAGCTTTTTCAATTTCATCTAAAAGTAATATTCCATAAGGTGTTTTTCTAATTTCTGTGGTTAGTAAACCCGGCTCTTTTAGTTCATTTGAACCAATAAGTTTAGGAATATCAGCTTTATTCTGAAACGCGGACATATCAAATCTTACAACATATTTACTTGACCCAAAAAAAACATCTGCTAAAACTTTAGCGGTTTCTGTTTTACCTACACCAGTTGGACCAAGAAACATTAAAGTTGAGATAGGTTTTTTTCTTTTTCCTATAAGTAAAAAAGACCTTCTTAAAGAGTTTGCTAATTCAATGATTGCCTCATTTTGACCTACAATTTTTTTAATCATCAAAGTTTCTAGTTGGAGTAATTTATTTTTCAATTCTTTTGTTAATACTGTTGGAATATGTGTTTTTTCGGTGAGTACTATATCTATATCCTCTGGTAAAACTACTCTTTTATCTTTTTGTGCTGAAACATAGACACAGGTACTATCTAGTAAATCAAGAGCTTTTTCTGGAAACGGAATATTAGATATAAAGAAGTTACTTTTATCTATAGCCTCTAATAAAGTTTCATAATAAATTGTTACATTATATCTTTGCTCGAACTCAATTGCTCTGTTTTGTAGTACAATCAAAGCCTCATCTGTTGATATTTCGTGAATATCTATTTTGGTAAAAAGTTCCCGAAGTTTTGTGTTTGGATAAACATACTTTTCATAAGAAAATGGGGAAGTCACCCCGATAAACTGCAAGGAGTTTTTTTGACAAAATTTTTCTATAACATTTGTTAAGTCCAATCTCTCTTCAATAGAAGTTGTATAAGAATCAATATTATCAATAATTATGAGAGCACTTTTTGAGATTGAAGCTTCCTTGAACAAATCTTCAATGAAATTTTCTCTTTTTGAATTATCAGAAAACTCGCTTAAAATTTTTTCCATGTTTATTTTCAAAAGTCTCTTATAGTTTAAAATCGTACCTGCCTGACCTTGATAAATTTTTTTGGAAAGACACTCTAATACTGTATGTTTTCCAACACCTGCTTCTCCGACTATAAAAATATTTGCTGAATTTGATGTGGTTAAAGCTTGTTGCATTAAGATTATTTCTTTATCCCTACCAATAATATTTTGCATAATACTTTGTTGGTATTCTGGGCTTGTCAGGTCTAATGAGTATAAGTCTAAAGTTGGTGTATAACCAACAGCCCAATCTCTTGCAATTGGTGGGTTTTTAAAAAGTTCTTCTTTTTTCCACCATAAGTTTGTTTTGAGGTAGTTCTTATAAACTTGCTCAAACCAGTTTTCAGTTTGTATTAGATATTCAGGGTTTTGATGGTGTGATTTTACAAAATCAGCTTTAATTTCCTTTTTAATCTCTTCCTGGGATTTTGATAATGTTTTTTTTAAAAAAAATAATGGTAAAAGAGGTAATGAGCCAAGAATAATTACCGGAGTTGAGATAAGAAGGGAAAATTGAAAAATTAGGTAGATAGCTAAAATAAATAATCTTAAAATCATTCCAATACCCCTTGAAATTATTTGATCCATAATTTTCTTAAACAATATGTCAAAATCTAAACCTCTAGTGTTGTCAATCATAATCATTTGTTTCCATGGAGAAAACAAAGTTAAAATTGTAGATTTAACTGAAAAAAAATAGGGAAGGAAAATAGTTAGATTGTACACAGCTGTAAGGTAAGAAGAAAAATAGGACAAAATAAAGTTTTTTTTATCTGGCATGTTTTTATTATAATGATTCTATAAATTATTTAAACATATAAATATCTAAATATCTATAGAATTTTAAGTGAAAATAGATAATACTTCTTGAATATTTTTACTTCTCAAATTATAATTATTTTTGCAAATCTGAAGTAATGTAAGGAGAAAGTATGAGAATCATTGCTTGGACAGGTGACGAAGTTGAATTGAAAGAGGTGCCCTATGCCTGTTAAATCTAACAAGTTTCCAGCACCGGTTGTGACAAAGAAGATTCTAGTTGCGGATGATCGCGTTAAAAAAGCAAGTCGAACTTCACTTGAAGAAGCTATTTCTCAAGTTCAATTATTGAAATCTCGTTGGTTAATTGCAAAAGCACAAAATTCAAATCTTCTAGAGGAATATATTAGAAACTTTGAATTAGACAAAAGCAAGTTGAAGGATAGTTCTACAACAATTGAGTCTAAAAGAAAATATCAGGCGGCTCTACTACAAAGCCGAGATGTGCGTGCTTCATACAAAGAAGCCTTGGCTTTTTTAGTATTTCTAAAGAAGAAATTAGCAAATCCTGAATTAAGAAAAGAGAATCAAAGAAAATCTCGAATTAAGAGGGCGAAGAGAAGGCAAAATTTAAGATTTAATGCTCGAGTTTCTACAACTCGCCCTCATACTAGGTAGTACCATTTCAATTGGTGCTATGAATTGGAACTGCAAAGCAAAGATGCCTTGCAGTTCCTACACTTGAAAGGGTATGACTATGAACTTATTATCAGAGATATCTGTAGCGGTTTTTTGTGACAGGTTTTCTCCAGGAATAATCTTTTCAATTTCACTACTAGAATTTTGTTATGATAAAGTTTTAGTTACATTAAACCCTCAATTTTCAGATTTACAAAATTTCGACATAAATCTAGGATTTAAAAAAGTAGAAGCAGTAAGATCTAGCGGAATTCCTTACTCTGATTTTGGAGAAACATGGAAAAAATACGGATTGAAATTTTGTGAAAATGACTTGGAGTTATTCAAGTTCATAGATTATGATTTTGTGTCTTCGATTGATTCTTATTCTGTTGGTTTGTTGACTAGTTTACCTTCTAAAAATGGTCAAAATTTACTTGATATTGGGTTTTTAATCAAAATTTTTAATCCATCTTTTGTTGAGGGAACAATTGAGATTGAAAAGAATCTTAACTTAGCTTTAGATTTTTCAAGGCTAGTTCTGGAGAGAGTTAGAATTTATGGAATTGAAACAGTCTCTAGATTCAGAATTAGTGTCTAAATTTATTCAAATTTAAGCTTTTTTGTAGCGAAATCATGAAGGAATGCCAAACAGCACCCCTTCATGATTTTTCTCTCTTTCACCTAAAAATATTGATTTTGCTTGTAATATCAAATAATCTATGATATAATATTATTATAGTTGTATTGGAAGTGATTTGAATTTAAATTTTGTCTCATTTTGCTTTCACCATAATTAAGAAAATATAAATATGTATAACAAAAACACAGGTTTTAAACCAAAACCTAAACAATTTAATTCAAGATTTTCGAGGTTTCGAAAAAATTCATCTTTTAATAAAGATAGATCTAACCCTAGAAGATTTAATCCTTACAATTCTGAAAGTCTAAGACATGATTTATATATCTCTAAAGCCTCAAATCACAATGTAACTCAAGAGGATATATACGATTTCAATACCTCATTTGAAGATTTTAGATTACATCCTAAACTTTTAAAGAATATTAAAGAAAGAAATTACTTAAATCCAACTAAAATACAAGCTCAAGTTATGAGGCCTATTTTAGATAAGAAAGATGTTTTAGGTCTTGCTTCTACAGGTTCTGGAAAAACCGCAGCTTTCTTAATTCCAGTTTTAAACTTTTTAATAAATGACAATCAAAAGAAATGCTTAATTATTGCCCCAACTAGAGAACTAGTTAATCAAATTCAAGCTGAGTACCAAAAATTTGCACAAGGAACTATGGTTCGTGACGCTTTAATTGTTGGAGGTGCAAGTTATGCTCCTCAAATTAGACTTTTAAGAAGAAATCCACAACTTGTGATTGCAACTTGCGGAAGGCTTATCGATTTATTCAAAACTAAACAATTAAATTTAAACGATTTTGACATAATAGTTTTAGATGAGGTAGATCAAATGCTTGATATGGGTTTTATTCACGATATCAAACTTATTGTTTCAAGTCTTAAAAAAGAAAAGCAATCCTTGTTTTTCTCAGCTACAATGAATCCTAAAATTGAAGAAATTGCTAACTCCTTCTTACAAAATCCTGTAAAGATTGAAATTGCTAAACAAGGAAGTGCTAAAAATGTTGATCAAGATATTGTTAAAATCCATCATTCTAAGTCAAAGCTTGATACTCTTCATGAAATTTTAGTTGCAACTGATTTTGAAAAAGTTTTAGTATTTGCGAAAACTAAAAGAGGTGCTGAAGAACTTTCTATAAATTTGAAAAACAAAGGTCACAAAGCAGATGCTCTTCATGGAGATAAATCTTTAGGTCAAAGAATGAGAATTATGGCCTCTTTTAGAAAAAATGAAATTGATATTTTAGTTGCAACAGATGTTGCGGCTCGAGGAATTGATATTCCTGATATCTCTCATGTTATTAACTTTGACGAACCTGCAACAAAAGAAGATTACATTCACAGAATTGGAAGAACTGGTAGGATTGGTAAAAAAGGTGTGGCTTTGACTTTTGTTAAGTAAATATAATAATATTCAAGTATGATTAAAAACCATACTATTGTTTTAATACTCATCTCTTTAATAATCTTCATATTTTCTAGATTTGTATTCTTAGGTTTTGATCATACAAATAATGACTCAATTAGGTGGTTTGTAAGATCTGAAAATTTTTTACAAGGATTAAAAGATTTAAATTTTTCACAAACATATCAAAAATATCACCCAGGTGTTACTTTAATGTGGTTAATTGCTCTACCTAGACAAATTTTTTATTTTTATGAATACAATTTTTTGGAAACAAAAACGAATATTTTTAGTCCTGAAAATTTTACCTTTACAAATTTCTATACAAAATCATTTATAAACATTATTTTGCTTTTTCTTGTTGTCCTTCAGCTTGTGTTAATCAATAAAATTTGGAATACTCGGGTTGTATTTCTCTATGTTTTGTTTCTTTCTTTAGAGCCGTATTTTGTTGGAATTAATAGGTGGGTTCATTTAACCTCTCTTGAAGTTATGCTTGGTTTTACTTCTTTTTTATTTTTGATACTTTGGAAAGACAATCTATTAAAAGGTGTTTTTACTAAAAAGTATATTATATTTTCAGCAATTTTTTTGGGTTTATCTGTTCTTACAAAAATTACCTCAATAATTACTGGAGTTGTTTTATTGATAACGATTCTTTCAAGTCTAAGATTAGAAAATTATAAGTTTGTACTTAAAGAGATACTTATCTTTTTTAGTATTTTTTGTCTAACAGTCTTTGTTTTATTTCCAGCTCTTTGGACTTCTCCAGTCTATGTTTTAAACGATATAAAAGACAGTATGTTTGGAGCAATTTCAGGTGATTTGAGAGAAACTTCCTTAAATTCAAATCTTGAAGTTGTTTATTACCCTTTAATTTTACTTTTTAAAATATCCCCTATAGTTCTATTTGTTTTTGGACTCACTTTGGTTTATCAAATAAAAAAACATGATTCAAATATGAAACTAATAAATATCTTTTTGATTGTTAACTTAATCTTTTTAACTTTAAGTGATCAAAAAATTGACAGATATTCTTTAATATTTTTTCCTGGAATTTTTTTGCTTATAAGTATTTTTATTTCAAAATTAAGTTCAAGTAAAATTTATCTTATTTTGTTTTTTCATTTTTTGTTTATAATTTATGCTTATTGGACATATTTTCCAAACTTGGCTGCTTATTACACTCCTGTTTTGGGAGGGACTAGAACTGCATTAAGCTTAGGAATTTATGAGAACGGAGGTGAATATTTTTATAATGCTGCGCAATACTTAAACCATATTGACAAAGAAAGTACAGTTTTTGTTCCAAATAATTTAGAAGCGTTTAGTTTTTTTTATTTAGGAAATTCAAAAAGAGAATTTGTTCATGAAACAAAGTATGTTGTTAATAGTTTAGATATTGATAGAATTACTTTTAATAACTACGGATGTGTTGAAAAAGTTGCTGAATTCGGTCCTAAAGATTATCCAGTAGTTGCAATTTTTAAATGTAATTAAGTATGAAAGGAATTTATGGATAACTTCACATTTACAGAGTATCAAGAAAAAGCAAAACAAACTGCAATTTACCCAGATCTTGGTAAAAATCCCTATTATCCAACTTTAGGGTTGGTAGGTGAGGCAGGAGAAATTGCAAACAAAGTAAAAAAAATTATGAGAGATAAAAATGGAGAAATTGATGAAGAAACAAGAGATGATGTTAAAAAAGAATTAGGCGATGTTCTATGGTATGTTGCAGCGGTTTCATCAGAGTTTGGACTTGATATGTCAGAAGTTGCCTATAAAAACTATGAGAAGCTAAAAAAGAGGATGGAAGAAGGAAAAATCAAAGGTAATGGGGATAATAGATAGTATTGTGCTATAATTCAAAAATGTGGGTTCATAGCTCAGCTGGTTAGAGCATTCGGCTTACATCCGAAAGGTCCTAGGTTCGAGTCCTAGTGAGCCCACCAAAAATTATCTTACCTAGTTTACATCTTATTTTCAAAATCTCTGAATGAATCGCCCTACCAACATCTTGCTTCACTCTACAACCTCAAAAAGAAAACATTCCTTTTATATCTGATTCGGCGAAGGTTTTTTTAAAAAAAAGTGAAGGGTGTTTTCTTTGCGGACTCAGTTTTGAGAAATGGCTTAAAACATTTAGTAAACAAATGATTATTGTGGTAGATCTTGTTTTAGTGTTTTTTTGTCTTGACAGAATAGGTAAAATAAGTTATAATGGTTGTTTTAAAAGCGGGCCTAACTTTTAAATTGACAAAAAATTGCTTTTTGATAAGTGATATATTGCGAAAATCTAACTGTTTCTACTACATGGTTAGCGCAGTGGTTATCTGTTATCTAGGTGCCCAATGCGCTACTCATGTTGAGGAGCCCCAGAGTGCGGGGAACGCACTAACTCACGCCACTGTGCGTAACGAGGAGAGTATATGAACTTCGATCTCAACATCTCATCATTCATTCAGGCGGTAGGTGGGGTGGTCGTGCGGGTGGGGACTGACGAGTTGATAAACCAACTTTTCACCGACCCGACAGGTGTGACACACCAGGCGGTGGTTGCCTTCAATCCCGTTACGGGGGCAATCACTTTGTCGTTTGCATCCGATCACAAGTGGATGTCGGCGGTTGAAATCGTCCGCAAAAATTGCGGTGGTGCTCAAGGAGACAGCATCTCCGCCATCTCTATGAGCGACAGGCGTATGAATCTGTCTGAGATTCATGGAGTTTTGTGGGCGATCAGTAACGCAAGACAACAGGCACTCTCACTCCCACTCCAACTCCAGGAGAGGGGATGGAAGAAGTTCCACCTCCACTCCGAGTACTGGGGAACCAAGTACGTGCAGGATGGAGATAGGAATCAAACATTCCTCTTCAGGCCAGAAGTCGACTTCGAGAGGTGGGTTGGAGTCAGTTTCACCCACGGTTCAAGCTCAAGCTCACGGAGTGATGAACTCGTGGAGTTCGACGAGTGGCTCGATACTCTCACGGAGGGAGAGGATTACATCGAGCTCTAACGCGAATTGGGCTCCAGTGGATCACAATCACTCGGAGCCCTTTTTCTATCTCTCACTCAATTCTTTCCATTTATATGTGAACTACCCTCACGAAAAACTTAGAAGGTTACTGAGGCGTTCGAGTTTGTATAAATTCAACAATTTTTTGTGTTATATTATATTTATGAATGAAAAACCGTTGAAATATTCATATGATTGGGATAGAACTCTCAATCCTGATGAAAAAGTCCTTTATGAAACTAGTATAGGTTTCAGATATATTGTTGTGTGCTTGTTTATAACTTTAGTAATTTTTGGTTTTTTAATCTTTCCTATTCCTATATTACTATTTTATTATTTATATTATCTAAGAGTAGCTAATGCTTATTGTTTTACCAATAAAAGAGTTTTGATTCATAAAGGGTGGCTTTCAAGAAAGTTAATATCTCTTGAGTATCCAAGAATTACAGATGTTCATGTAATAGAATCTTTTACAGACAGGTTTTTATTTGGATCAGGAAATATAATAATTAATACTGCTGGAACAAGACTTTACGAAGCTAGAATCGAAAATGTTGATAATCCTAATGATGTTAAGAAAGTTTTAGATTCAATCATCGAGCAAAGTAAGTTAGACTTAAAAAAATAAAATTTAAAAATTTTGATTTAGGTACTTTTCTCCGACTTTTATCTTTTGTCTGACACTTTGGTTTGAAAGCTGTTTTGTTAAAAGTCCGATTCTAGGATTTTTGGCTAAAAATTTTTCATTTTGAGCCAAAAATCGCCAAAAAAGCCCGTCCCATACCTCACACCATTTGTCTTTTGAACTGAAATCACTCATCTTTAAAATGTAATTAGACGAGGAGATATAGGGTTTTGTTGTCATCAATCCCTCATCTGCATACTGACTCATTCCGTAAATATTTGGGACCATTACCCAATCGTAAGCATCAATGAAGTTTTCCATAAACCACCTATAAACTTCATTAGGATGAATTTCACATAAACACATAAAATTCCCCAAAATCATAAGTCTTTCAATATGGTGAGCGTAAGCTGTAGAATTTACTTTTCTCAATACATTATCTAAAGGTTCTAAATTTGTTTCCAGATTATAGAAACTTTTGGGAATTTTGTTTTGATGGTTAAAGTAATTCGAATTTCTTTGCTTGACTCCATCTTTTTCATAAACAATCATCATAAATTCACGCCAGCCAATGATTTGTCTAATAAATCCTTCAAGAGAAGGGAAATGAACTTTGTGGTTTTGGGCATATTCTAATGTTTCTTCCACAACTTGAGAGGGAGTAAGTAAACCTATATTTATTGAAGATGAAAGATTGCTATGAAAAAGAATATTGTTTTTACTTGAAATTGCGTCTTCATAAGGGCCAAAATTCTCCAACTTGTGTTTTAAGAAATCGTTCAGAAGCTGTTTTGCCTCAGAGCTTGAAATTGGGTATGTAAAGTTATCACTCTCGCCCAGATTATTTTCAAAATTATTTTTTATATATTTTGTAGCCTCAGATACATATTTGTTATCACCGAAAAATTTGGTATTGGGAATTTCCAAATTTTTCGGAAGCTTGAGTCTGTTTTCGGTATCAAATGTCCACTTATCATGTAAAGGTTTATCTCTTTTAACTAAAATGTTAAGTCTTTTTCGTTGTTCAATATAAAAAGGGGTCATAAAATATTTTCTTTTTTCAAAAAAATTATTATAAAATTCAGGAGGTGTTAAAAACATTGGATTTTCGATTATCTCAATTTCTAGATTTTTTAGATGACAAGATTTTTTAATTCTTTTAAGAATTAAAAAATCTTTAGGATCATAAATTACAACTTTTTCGAGTTTTGGATATTTATTTAAAACTTCATCTAAATTTGAATTTTTAAATTCAAAGTAGTGGGAATTGAAATTTTTAAGTTCGTGTTCCATGTAATGTTTCATTGACGCGCGGTGTAAGATTAATTTTTTTTTATGAAAATTCGATATATATTTTTTTTCTCCAAAATGTAAAGAGTATTCTAAAAGAGCTAAAGCTTCACAATGTTTTGAGATAGGGGCTTTTGGAAAAAGTTGATTCGGAAAAATAATTCCTAAAATTTTCATATCAAATATTTTGTTTTAAATTTCTAAGTGACAAATAATAAATCATTAAGAAAGTAATTAAAGTGAAAGCAATAAATGACATCATCGGAATACTTAAAAAACCAAAATACTCGATATATTTTGTGGTACATGAAATTCCTGCTTCGCAAAAACCTTTGGATTCGGGTAAAATCCCTCTATAAAGTAATACATGATAAAAAGAGACTGTTAAACCTATTAATGAAAGAGGAAGTACATAATGAGGGACTTTATCATCTCTAGTTATAATTCCAATTCCTAAAATAAAAACTAAAGGAAACATAAAAATTCTTTGTATCCAACATAGTTTACAAGGAGTTAGTTTCATTATTTCTGAAAATGTAATACTTCCTAAAAATGCAACAATAGAGATAATCCATGCAAAATAGAGTAAAAGTGATTTTGCATGTCCAAAATAAGTGTTTATTCTTGAAAGTCTAGGGTATAAGGTTTTTGACATTAGTTTATTTTACTACAATTTGATTTAAATTTTAGTGATTTTGACTTTCAAAATACCCAGGAGATGTAAACTCTTCGGCCATTATTTGGTCTTCTGAAACTTTCAAACTTCTAAGTTTACTGAAAATTTCAGCCACCATATCAGGGTGACCGCATAAATAAAAATGACTGGTTGATATATCTTTGTTAACTAAAAGTTTAATTTCGTTTATAATTCTACCTTTATTTAAAAACGAAGAATTTAATTTTTTTTGTAGTTGCTTTTTGGTTGTGAAATATAGAAATATGAAACAATATTTGGGCATTTTTTAATAAAATCCTCGTGTAAGTTTTGGTAAAAATTAAGGTTAGTTTCATCTCTTAATCCATGAATTAAGTTGATTGAAATATCACAGTTGTTATCTGTTAAAAATTCTAAAATAGGTAAAAATGGTGCTATCCCGGTTCCAGTACAGAAAATTTTAATTTCTTTGGGAATAGGGTTGATGATAGAAAAGTGTCCGTTTGGACCTAAAAATATAACTTCGTCACCAATATTTATGTTCTTAAAATAGTTTGAGCCAAGTCCTTGATGCCCACAAGAAATCAAAAATGAATACTCTGAGAAGTTTTTGTAGCTTGAAGCTATCGAGTAAGCTCGATAAACATCTTCCATGATTCTAAAAGTACAAAACTGACCTGGTCTAAAAGGAATCTCTTTGTTGTTTTGCATTTTAATTGTTATTTTAACTAAAGTAGAATCTCCTTCGATGCCTGGTTTTACAAATTCTTTATTTATAACATTTGCTCTAGTAAATAGATTTCTCATACCTCACAATTATACAATAAAATAGTATAACTCCTTATTCAATTTATCTCATTTTTTAGGTATAATTTCTGTGTTTGGGAGCTCGTCTAACGGCAGGACTCTGGGTTTTGGTCCCAGCTATCGGGGTTCAAATCCCTGGCTCCCAGCCATTAAATTATCATAAACATCTTGACATTTACCTTTAACTGATATATTTTAAGCATTGATTTAAGATGAATAGGGGAGAAGATATGTTTTCGAATAAGCATTTTCCGGTAGTTCTTTCTATCAAAGTTCACTTATGGTTTTGGGGAAATTCTTCAGTTCCTTTGCGTATTCAGCATAGAAATCGGAATGTAGAAATTCTTGATTTAGTCGTTGGTAAATACTATAGCAATTGTGATGAAGTTATTGTTGCAACTGTACAAAATGATTCGCCTTATATTAAGATTATAGGTAACCCGTTTAGAGTTTTATTGAGGTCAAGAATTTTGCTTTTATGGTTTAAGGATGTTTCAAACTCCAATCATTTAGTTTTATGTATATCTAGAGTAGAAGAATATTTAAAAAATATGCCAAGTTTTGATGTCATAAAGATTATTTTTTCTTCTGAAAATTTCTTTTCATTTGATGAAGAATTTGAAGAATTTCTTTGTCTGAAATATAACCTAGATGTTTCAAAGACTCTAAACCTTGATTTTAATGACAGGGCAATGAGATCAGAGGCAGAAGTGAACCGATTCGAGTATAAAATTAAAAAAGAGATTTTAAATGATCTTGCAGAATGTGTCTTTAGAATTGGTTTTTTTGGTAGAAATTCTCTAGAATATATGTCTCTAACAAGTGATCTAAATGTGCTTAACAGCCTGATTCCTGAAAACTTTAAAAAAGATGTTTGTGAATTAATTTTGTACCATAACAATATCAAGAAGCTTTGCTATAAAATTGATAAACTAATGGAAGAAAATTCTACAGCAACAATCTAGTAATCTAGTTTGCTTAGATGGCGGAACAAAGTTCCGCCATCTAATTCTAATTCAAAGCAAGATAATGTTTTTTTAGAAATTTACCAAATGATGTCATTTCATTTTGACATTTTTTATGATAGATTTTTCTTTCCTTCTCATTCATTTCAAGGTTTATTTCAGTTGCATAGTTCTTAAGAATTTTTAATCCTTTGGTTTCAGTCACAAATAGGAATAGATCATAATCTATTTTTCTAGTTGTATAAAACATTTCTAGAAAGTTATAGACAACTTCCCTGTACTCATGATTAAAAGTTATATAGGGAAACAAGTTTCTTTCAAAATGACCTTCACAGCTCATTATAGTTTTGACACCCAAAATGTTTAGTCCGCAAACTGTTTCAATAATTAAAGGGTCTATTGGAGTATTACATTTATCAGTATATTTTTGGCAAGTTTCAATTTGATTTTTCCATAAAATTATTTTATGTTTCATACTTATCTATAAATTCTTTGAAATATTTTATTTCAGAATCAAATGTATTTTCACTATTTTTGTTTAGGGTTAAAGCATAACTATAGGGAAAATTAGAATGAATTTTTAGCAATTCATTATATTTTGGTTTTCTAATTTTAAAAAAATCCTTTAAAACTTTATGTATTTTTATAAATTTTGAATTTTCAATTTTATCAATTTTTTTGTAAAGATTTGCTCTTTTTTTAAAATCTTCTTTATATGTTGGACTATTTTTATCTAAAACAATACTTTCGCATTCCCTAATAATTTTATGTGACGGTTTCTCTAATTCAAACTTAACTCCAATTTTATAAAATATATTTTTAATATCTTCTTGAATCATTTTTTAAAAGTAAAGCCCTCCATTTTAAAGGTGTATTGTAAAGGATTGAAGAAGTAATTTTTCAGCTCCATCTTTCATCTTGTCTAACAAGAAGCTCTGGAGCTAATTCTGTTTTTTCCATAAGCATTTTTGTTACTTTTTCAAGTCTAATTCCCTGAGATGCCTTGATTAAGACAACTGTATTTTTATCAAATAGAATTGTCTCTTTGATATTTTCAAATTCCTTCCAAGTTTCTATCGAATAAATTTCTGGAACATAATTTTTAGCACTTTTTGCAATTTCAACTGAGATTTTTCCAACAGTTATAAGTGTTTTAATTTTTTTATCTTTAAAATACTCTCCAATTTTTTGGTGGGAGACTTTGGTAAAATCTCCAAGCTCAAGCATATCTCCTAAAATTGCAATTTTATTATCTTTTTCAATGTTTGATAAAACATCTATCGCTGCTTTGCACGATTCAGGGCTTGAGTTGTAAGTATCGTCTATTAATACCGAATTTCTAATTCCTTCAATTAGATTAAGCCTTCCCTTGGGATTTGTGAGTAGAGGTAGAGCATTTTCTATTTCATCTTTATTCATTCCAACTAAAGTACAAACCGCAACTACCGCCAATAAATTTATCTTATTATGTTCGCCTAAAAGCTTTGATTTGTTTAAACTTGTGTTTTGAAAATTAAAATCAGCATTTGATTCGTTTCCAAACCACACAACTTTTCCTAAAAAACTTTTTCCTATTTTTTTGGTATAAGGATTGTTAAAATTTAATACAGCAATGTCGCTTATAGTTGAATTGCTTAAAATTTCAGATTTGGCAAGAGCTATATTTTCAATAGAACCTAATTTTTCAATATGAGTTTCATTTATAGTTGTTATTACTCCAATATGAGGAGGGAACATTGAAACCATATCTTTAATTTGCTCAATAGCATCCATTCCCATTTCAGCTACAAAAAATTTGCAATCAAGATTCATGTTGTTTATGACATCAATACTTAAACCTAATTTAGTGTTAAGAGAACCCTTGCAAACATTGTATTTTGTATTAAGAATTTGAGTAATATAGTTAGTAACAGAAGTTTTACCTGTTGACCCAGTTATTCCAATAATTACCGGTTTAATCTTTTCCATTTTAAAGTTTACTAACTCATATAATTCAGAAACTTCTAAAACTCCTAAAGCTCCTTTTTCTAAAACATCATCTACAAATTTATGTCCATCATGATTATCGCCTTTCACAGCTACAAAATATTCACCTTTTTTTATAATTCTTGAATCTAAACTTACTTTAAAATTATTGTTCAAAATCTCATTTTTACAGTTTTCAATATTTGTCATATATTTATTATTTTATCAGAAAGTGTTTTGAGGTTGTCCCGCCTGTTTTTAACAAGCGGGACTTAGGAGCTGCTCGTTTTAAATCTATCTCTCAAAATTCTATCTCTAAGAATTTTCGCAATTGGTACAAGTTACATCAATTTTAACTATTTTAGAACCGTTGCATTTTTGACATTCAAAATATCCTAAATGACAACTAAAGCAACCAATTCCATTACATAACTGACACGCAATATGTCCCGATCCGTCGCATACAGGACATTTAACTTCAGTTGTGCAAGTCATTGTGCACCTCCATACTGCTTATGACTTATGTTGTTTTATACTTCTTTTTAATACAAGTGTCAATGAAGAAAATTCTATTCATAGAGTCCTTACAATAGATTTTATACTAAAACGAAAAGTTTAAATCAGGGGAGATAGCACTTTTAGAAGAAAGTTTTAATGTTTTTTGGGCTTTTGAACATTAACAAGATAACTATCAATTCCCGCCATATGTAAAGAAACATGACACTAAAGCATTGAGGTATTTAAAAATTAATAGTGTAACAGTTAAAAAGTGTTATTTAATGTCTCGTTTATATGATTATTTTTATTGATTTTTGGTATGATATATTTATGGAAATGTTTGAAGAAATCACCCAAAAAGTTGTTAAATTTAGAAACGAAAGAGATTGGAAGCAGTTCCATAACGCAAAGGATTGCTCGCTTTCGTTAGTACTGGAAGCAACTGAGCTTTTAGAACATTTTCAATGGAAAAATGGAGTTGAGATTGAGGATAAAATTAAAAGTCATAAAGAAGAAATTTCTGATGAATTGGCAGATGTTCTATATTGGCTAATTTTGTTAAGTCATGATTTAGATATCGACTTGCTAAAGGCACTTTCCAATAAAATTCACAAAAATGAACAAAAGTATCCGGTTTCAAAAGCTAAAGGAAGTAGCAAGAAATATAACGAATTATAGTTTAATTCAATGTTACTATAAATCTAAATAATAAGGATTTTACTTTTAATAGTCAGGTAATTTGAGAAACATTATACTTTTTGAAATCAAAAATTCATAATATTTATTGTTCATTACACTCTCATGATTTTAATAAATCTCTTGCAAAAAAAATTATAGGTTATATAATTTCTTCAATTTAGATAGGGGAGAGCAATATGAGTGCTAAATCTAGATGTATGGCTTGTAAAGGTTGTGGGGTAGTAGTTGGAAAGAAAAAGTGTAGTTTATGTTCAAAAATTAAGAGAAAATTTCTTGTTGACTCTTGCCCTGAATGCTATGGTAAGAGATATACTTCCCTTAGAAAAATTTGTAAACACTGCCGTGGTAAAGGTTATCATTACAATAACTATGCATCAAGAATAAGAAAAATTGATATCGAAGAAAAATAGTTGAAGAAGCAGTGAAGAGAAAAATTCTTCACTGCTTCGCCAGGCTTTTATAAATTTTTTATAAACATCTTTTTTATTGTATAATCGTGGTGTGGAAAATACCCCTCAATATGTAAAAAATTTACACAATTTAAATTTACAACTATGGAGTTTAGATAATGTAAGTTTTGCAGAAACTTTAAATCATAAAACATCGGAAATAAAAAGAAAATTTAAATTATTGAGTTCAGATTCTCCGGATATAAGTGTTGTAATACCTGCAAGAAATGAAGAAAAGTATATTCTAATGACTTTAGAATCTTTATCAAATCAAAAAACTAAAAAGAAATTCGAGGTTATAGTTGTGGTAAATAACAATTCACCTCAGGATATTACTTCAAAGATCTGTGAAAAATGTGGTGTCAAAGTGATTAACTATAATTTTAGTTCTAAAAAACACAAACCTATAAGTCTTGCAAGACAGATTGGACTTATTCAAGCAAAAGGTAAATTTATATTCTCTACCGATTCAGACGCAATTATTATGCCATATTGGATTGAAGATTTCTCAAATGTTTTAGAAAAGGACTCAAATGTAGGTTATGTTACTTCTCATTCAAGACTTTATTTTTGGGAAGATGATGAAAAAGTGAAGTCAAATGATTTTGCAAGGGTAAATCTACGAAAAATTGTAAACAATTTAGGAGCCTCCGGCTTTGGAAACAATATGGCATTTAGAAAAGAATATGCTGAAAAAAGAGGGGGCTGGAATACAAAATTATATCCTAGTGAAGATACTGAAATGGGATTAAGGTTAACTAAGCTAAAAAATCGTAAAGCTGTGTTACTAGAAGATTCAAATTCTTCAGTTTGGATTTCTCCTCGCAGAATTAAAGAATATGGTAAAAACTCTTTTATACTTGATTTTTTAACCTCGTATATTAATATAAATGGAGAGCCCATAAATGTTAGATAAAGTAATTTTATTATTTAAAGGATCTCAAAGAGTTAATGGTTGCACAAATGTATCTATGAATACTAATAACTAGATATTTGCCTTTAGAGAATAGATGAGAAATAACTATTTTGAACACAAAACCTAGATTTTTATAATTAACTTCATTTATGAAAAAAGTAGCTAACAAAATAAATATGTATATTTTATAGAATAACTATTAATTACCTTGTTAATTTACGAAGTTTTTGATTATATTTCAAAAACTTCGTATTATTTCGTTCTTTCAGACAAATTATTAAATTTTTGTCTATTATTTAAATAATCTCCTCGATTACTTCGGAAAATATTTGATATCCTGAATTTTCTGGTTCTCTAATTTCTGGATGAAATTGAAATCCAAAATGAGGTTTCTCTTTGTGTTTTACTAGCTGAATACAATTTTCAGAACTAGCGTAATTTATTAACTCATCTCCAACACTCAAAATTGTCCATCTATGATGATTAAAAACATAACAATTTTCATAAGAAACATTTTGAAATTTATTATGAAAATTAAGTTTTACAAGACCTGTTTCTTTAATCTTCAGCCTTCCAATCCTACAATTTGGAGAAATACAAAGCA
>Ga0172372_10002376_pt1 | contig 28612 bp, 18 predicted proteins | sample LakKiv5m_2_FD_114544 | JGI IMG/M metagenome (GOLD analysis project Ga0172372, IMG submission 114544) | Freshwater microbial communities from Kabuno Bay, South-Kivu, Congo - kab_092012_9.5m | ecosystem: Environmental > Aquatic > Freshwater > Lake | place: Democratic Republic of the Congo...
CAGACGATCTGGGGGGAGGCGAGCACGGCCGACCTGTTCGCCGGTCTGTCGGTCACCGAGGTGGCTCGCACCGCCGGGGTGACCCGCTCGACCTTCTACGCCCACTGGCCGACCACCGAGGCCTACCTGCGTGATCTCGTCGCCCATCTGGCCGATCCCGTCTGGGGCTCGACTCCTGCCGATACCGCCTCGGCCGATTCGGTGCTGGGTCGTGGTGGTCTTCGGCTCCTGGATCGACTGCTCACCGCCTGCGACGGTCACGTGCACGCCCTGCTCGACGACCCGGCGTTCCCGGTGCGCATGGCGCTGATGTCGCGCATCTCCGATCCGGCTCTGATCGACGGTCTCCGGATCGCGCAGCGCACGGCGGCCAATGACTACGGACGCCAGACCACGCAGTTGAACGCGCTGTGGGGCCGGGTGGTCCGACCCCCGTTCGAACCGCAGCAGCTCCTCATGCTCCTGGGGGCGATGGCTGAAGGGACCGCGCAACTGCACCGTCTCGACCCGGAGAGATTCCCCACCACCGTCTACGGGCTGGCGGCGATGTCGTTGTTGCTGGTGGCAACTCGACATCGGGCCGACACCCGCACCGTGCACGAGGTTCTCGAGACGATCAACGACTGGCCCACCGCCCGGCCGGCCACGTTGCCATCGTCCTCACCGATCGATACTTCGCCGCTGTCGGATTCCGAGACCCGCGTGATCCTGGCCGAAGCCCGACGACTGGCCGACACCGAGGGATGGATCGAACTGTCGCTGTCGCGACTGGCGGCCCAGACATCCACCCCGGAGTCACGGATCCTGCGGGCGATCGGCTCCCGGGCCGGACTGGCGCTCGCCGTCTACCTGTTGGCCGTGTCCGAGCGCTACGACCTCATCGTTCCCTCCGACGATCCGATGGCCGACCTCCGCGAGATGCTGGAGATCAAGATCGACGAGCTGCAGCGCACGTCAGTGTTCGCCCAGTCGATCGCCGCCATCCTCAGTGGCGGTTCCACCTACGCCCGACCGCGTTCGTTCGACTTCGACCCGCGGCCCCGGTTCGTGGATGCCGTCGAGCGGGCGAGGTCGAGCGGATGCCTGGATCCGACGATCGACGCCAGCGAGCTGGCCACGATCCTCGACGACACGGTGCTGGTGAGCAATCTCCGACTCACCGCGAGGGCCCCCTTGTCCATCGATGCCGTCGAGCTGGTGCTGCGCGGCGCCGGCGCCGTGCCGAAGGTCGCGCCCAGCACACCGGTAGCGTGACGGTTCGGTGAACTCCACACAGTCGACGATCGCGGGTCCGGACGCGGCGGCGCCCGGCGCCACGTCGTGGCGCTCGCCCCGAACGATCCTCACGGCGCTGGCCGTGGTCGTCGCCGTCGGTCTGGTGCTGTGGCCCCTCGTCGACCTCGCCCGCACTGCGTCCGATCTCGTGTGGCGTCCGAGCGGTGACTGGGCGGTCATCGCCCTGCGCACCGACGACGTCGGTCGACTCACGCCGCTCCTCGGGCCCTATTCGCGCTTCGGGTGGAACCACCCGGGCCCGTTGTTGTTCTGGTCGTTGTCGATCCCCTACCGACTACTCGGTGCACGACCGCAGGCGATCCTCTCGGCCGCCGCCGTGCTCAACGCCGCGATGGTGGTGGCCGTCGCGGCCGTGGCCTGGCGTCGGGGTCGCGCCGTATTCGTCGTCATGACGATGGGGGCGCTGGCCGTCCTGTTCCATGCACTCGGACCGGTGGTGCTGCGCGACCCATGGAACCCCTACCTCACGCTCCTGCCCCTGTTGCTGCTCACGCTGCTGGCGTGGTCGATCGCCGAGGGTGACCGATGGATGTGGGTGCCGTTCGCCTTCGTCGCTTCGATGGAGATCCAGAGCCACGTCGGGTACCTGCCGATGGTGGTCGCGCTGGCCATCGCCGCCGTGGTCCTGCTCCGAGTGCCGCGACCCCGCGCGCCGTTGCTGCCCACTGACCGACGGTCACGGCGGTTCCTGCTCGGCGCGGTGGCCGGTGTGGTGGTGCTGTGCTGGCTGCCGGCGCTCATCGATCAGGTGGCCGGGACCGGCAACGCCATGGCCATCGCGGACTACTTCGCCGATCCCGGGGCCCGACCCGCCGGACTGGGTACCGCCCTCGAGGTCATGGCCGGACAACTGCGCATCCCGGGCGCGCCGTGGCTGGGCGCCACCGAACGCGCCGGAGCCGATGGTCAATTGCTGGGCGCGCCACTGACTGCGCTCCTCGTCCCCCTGCTCGCCTTCGGCGCGGCGGTGTGGGTGGCGCGTCATCGGGCGCCGGCCGCCGCCCGCCTCCAATGGACGGTGCTCGGACTGACGATCGGCGGAGTGGTGGCCACGTCTCGTGTCATCGGTCCGGTGTTCGACTGGATCGTGCGGTGGTGGTGGGTCATCGCCTGCCTGTGGTGGCTCTCGATCATCTGGTCGCTGTGGTCGGCGGTGATCGCGGCAGTGCACCAGCCCAACGGACGTCGCGCCCTCTCGGTCGGTGTCGTGTGCCTCGGGCTCGTGGTCATCCACGCCGGGGTCGCGCCGGTTGTGGATGCGTCTCGGACCGCACCGGCCCCGAACGCGTCGACCAGTCAGGTGCTCGGCAACTTCCTCGAACCGGTCATCGAGGAGTTGCGCGGCTCAGGACCGGTGTTGGTGGAGACCATCGGATCGGTGCGCGGCGACTACGGCGATGCCGTGCGCTATGCCCTCGAACGCGCCGGCGTCGACGTCGCCGTGGGCGACGACCTGCTCACCCACTACGGACCCGGGCGCGACATCGCCCGGCGCGGGGCCCGGTCGACGGTGTGGGTGGTGAGCGCCGATGCCATCGGTGTGTTCCGCAGCGACGCCTCGATGATCGAACTCGGAGGGTGGGATCCGCTCAGCCCTGACGAGCGACGGGCATTCGAGATCGACCGCGACGAACTCCAGGGCCAGTTGCGGGCCATCGGGCGTGATGACCTCGCCCTCGCCCTCACCAACGGCAGCGGCGGCGTCGATTCGGCCGCCGCCGGCCTCGACGGCGTCGATCAGGACCTGCTGCGACGGGTGGAAAGTGTTCGCCGACGCGGCGATCCCGTTGCCGTGTTCCTCGGCCCGGCACCGGTTCGCTGAGCCGTCACTCCCCGACCGAGTCGGCCCCGCTCCGCTCCCAGCGCAACCACGCCTCCATGAATCCATCGAGGTCGCCGTCGAGCACGGCATCGACGTTGCCGGTCTCGTGACCGGAACGCAGGTCCTTGACCATCTGGTAGGGCTGCAGCACGTACGAGCGGATCTGACTGCCGAACCCCACCGAGCGCTGTTCACCGCGGATCGATGAGAGTTCGGCCTCGCGCTCGGCTCTCTGCAGTTCGGCCAACTTGGCCCGCAGGATCTGCATGGCCCGGTCCTTGTTCTGATGCTGGCTGCGTTCGTTCTGGCACGACGTGACGATCCCGGTGGGTAGATGGGTGATGCGCACCGCCGAATCGGTCACGTTCACATGCTGACCACCGGCCCCCGAGGATCGGTAGGTGTCGATGCGAAGGTCCTTCTCGTCGACCTCGATGTCGGGGACGTCCTCGAGGAACGGTGTCACCTTCAACGCGGCGAACGCCGTCTGGCGCTTCCCCTGGGCGTTGAACGGTGAGATGCGCACCAGACGATGCACCCCGTGTTCCGATCGCATCCGGCCGTAGGCGTGTCGCCCCTCCACGAGGAAGGTGGCCGACGAGATGCCGGCCTCGTTGCCCGCCGAGACCTCGTCGAGTTCCACATCGAACCCGCGCTTCTCGGCCCAGCGGAGGAACATGCGCAACAGCATGTTGGCCCAGTCCTGGGCGTCGGCCCCGCCCTCTCCCGACTGGATCTCGCAGATCGCCGGTTTGTCGTCGTACTCCCCGGTGAACAGGGCGCGCAGCTCCAGTTCGGCGAGGTCGCCCGCCAACGCCGCGATCGAGTCGGCGACCTCCGCCTCGACGGAATCGTCGCCCTCCTCCCGGCCCAACTCGTGCAGGGTCTCGGCGTCCTCGACCCGGGACAGCAGTCGCTCGTACAACTCGATGTCCTCGATGGCGGCCGACAGCTCCCCCGTCACCCGGCGAGCGACGTCCGGATCGTCCCAGAGGTCGGGACGACTGGCCTCGATCTCCAGTCGCGGTCGATCGGCGCGGAGTTCATCGATGCGCAGATAGACCCGCGCCTCGTCCACCCGTTGCCGGAGCGCGCCGAGATCGTCGGAGAAGTCCCTCATCGGACGTTCATGCGCCGTGGCAGAGCTTGAACTTCTTGCCCGATCCGCAGGGGCAGGGCGCATTGCGGGGCGTGCGATCCCACTCGTCCTTCACCACCGGTGTGTTCACCATCGGTTCGTCGACCTCGGGAGGCGGCATCGCTCCCTCGGCCAGGGCCTGCGCCCGGGCGGCGTCGACCATCGACGAGCCCGACTCGCTGGGGTCGACCGGGGCGGTGTAGGTCACGTCCGAGAGGCGGGGCTGTGCATTCGTCTGGTCGGTCACCGTCACCTGCGCGTGCATGACGTAGGTGACGAAATCGTTGGCCACGGCGCGCATCATGGCGCCGAACATCTCGTAGCCCTCGCGCTGCCACTCGACGAGCGGATCCTTCTGGCCCATGGCCCGCAGATTGATGCCCTCCTGCAGGTAGTCCATCTCGTAGAGGTGCTCGCGCCACCGCTGGTCCATCACCCGCAACAGGACCTGACGCTCGACCTCTCGCATGCTGTCGGCGCCGAACTCCTCCTCGCGTCGCTCGTAATGAGCAGTGGCGTCACCCATGAGCATCTCGTAGAGGTCATCGGTGGTCATAACCGAGTTCAAGGTGTCGACGGTGACGGGCGAGGGCCACATGGCGGCGATGTCGGAGTGCAGACCGTGCAGGTCCCATTCCTCGTGATCGTCGGAGACGCAGTAGGTGGTGATGGCGCCGTCGATGGCCTCGGCGATGAGACCGAGTGACTCCTCGCGCAGATCGATCTGATCGAGTATCTGATCACGGCGCTTGTAGATCACCTTGCGCTGCTCGTTCATCACCTCGTCGTACTTGAGCACGTTCTTGCGGATCTCCGCATTGCGCTGTTCGACGGTGTTCTGGGCCCGTTCGATGGCCTTGCTCACCATCTTGGCCTCGATCGGCACATCGTCATCGAGGGTCTTGCCCATGACCCAGTTCATGGCTCCGGTGGCGAAGAGGCGCATGAGATCGTCTTCGAGCGAGAGGTAGAACCGGCTCTCACCGGGATCGCCCTGCCGACCGGAACGACCACGCAACTGGTTGTCGATGCGACGGCTCTCATGCCGTTCGGTGCCGAGCACGTACAACCCGCCCAGTTCACGGACCTGCTCGCGGGCCTGCCGGCACTCGGGTTCATGGAGGGCCACCAGTTCGGCCAGGCGAACGTGACCCTCTGGGGTGTCGGGACTCAAGCCCTCGGCGGCGAGGTCGCGCGCGGCCAGTCCCTCGGCGTTGCCCCCGAGAATGATGTCGACGCCACGGCCGGCCATGTTGGTGGCCACGGTGACGGCCCCGAGACGGCCGGCCTGCGAGACGATGTCGGCCTCCCGGAAGTGCAGCTTGGCGTTGAGCACCTCGTGGGGCACGCCGCGCTTTTCCAGGAAACGGGACAGCTTCTCGGACTTCTCCACCGAGATAGTGCCCACCAGCACGGGTTGTCCCACGTCGTTGCGGGCGATGATGTCCTCCACCACCGCGTTGAACTTGGCGTCCTCGGTCTTGTAGATGAGGTCGGCGTCGTCCTGACGGATCATGGGTCGGTGCGTGGGGATGGGCACGACGTGGAGGCCGTAGGTGGTGAGGAACTCCGACGCCTCGGTCTCGGCCGTACCGGTCATCCCGGCGAGCTTGTCGTACATGCGGAAGTAGTTCTGGAGGGTGATGGTGGCCAGGGTCTGGCTCTCCTCGGCGATCTTCACCCCCTCCTTGGCCTCGACCGCCTGATGCAGGCCCTCGGACCAACGGCGCCCCTCGAGGATGCGTCCGGTGAACTCGTCGACGATCCGCACCTCGCCGTGCTGGATGACGTAGTCCTTGTCGCGCTTGAACAGCTCCTTGGCCCGCAGAGCGGCCTGCAGCTGATGCACGAGGTTCTGTGACACCTCGTCGTACATGTTCTCGACGCCGAGGGCCTTCTCCACGGCCTCGACACCCTCGTCAGTGGGTGCCACGGTGCGCTTCTCCTCGTCCACCTCGTAGTGGATGTCGCGCTTGAGCCCTCGGACGATGGAGGCGAACTGGTAGTAGATCTTGGCCCCGTCGGCGATGCGACCCGAGATGATCAGAGGGGTGCGGGCCTCGTCGATGAGGATCGAGTCGATCTCGTCGACGATGCAGAACGAGTGGCCCCGCTGCACCTGATCGGCCCGACTGAGCGCCATGTTGTCGCGCAGGTAGTCGAAGCCGAACTCATTGTTGGTGCCGTAGGTGATGTCGCACGCGTACTGCACCCGCTTGTTGTTGGGGTCGTAGTCACCGGGCAGCACGAGACCGACCGAGAGGCCGAGGCGGCGATGGACCCGACCCATCCACGAGGAGTCACGGGTGGCCAGGTAGTCGTTGACGGTGATGACGTGCACGCCCTCGCCGGCGAGGGCGTTGAGGTAGACGGGCAGGGTCGAGACGAGGGTCTTGCCCTCCCCGGTGCGCATCTCGGCCACCCAGCCGAAGTGAAGGGCCGCGCCACCCATGAGCTGCACGTCGTAGTGGCGCTCGCCGATCTCGCGCCGGGCCGCTTCGCGCACGACGGCGAAGGCCTCGATGAGGAGATCGTCGAGATCGGCCCCGTTGTCGAGCCTCTGGCGGAACTCCACGGTGCGATGGGCGAGAGCCTCGTCGGACAGGGCCTCGATCTCGGGTTCGAGGGCATTGATCTCGGGAACCAGCGCCTGGATGGCCCGGACCTTCTTGCCCTCTCCGGCGCGCAGGATCTTGTCGAGTATGCCCATGAGACCGGCGAGTCTACCGATGGCCGGCCGACGGCCGGTTCAGCCTCACGACCGGCCCCGAGGGCCATCAGGGCGTGCGAGCGAGCACCAGTCCGGTCACCCGGGCCACTCCGGCACCCCGCAGTGCCATCGCCGCCGCCGACATGGTGGCCCCGGTGGTGAGGACGTCGTCGCAGACCACCACATCGGTCGGCGGTCGCCCGGAGACGGAGAACTCGACGCCGTCCAGTCGCTCGACGCGCGTGCGACCCGTCTGGGTGCTGCCGCTCGATCGGCGCAGGAGACGACGAACGGGGAGATGGGCCGAGCGAGCGATCGCCCGAGCCAGCAGCTCGGCCTGGTCGTACCCGCGGGAGCGACGATGGCCAGCCGTGGTCGGTGCCCAGGTGACCGTCGGGACGGCGGACTCGAGACGGAGAGGATCGAGGAGCCGGGCGAGAGCCGGAGCCACGATCTCGGCCACATCGCGACGCCCGTGGGACTTGAGCGCCAGGACGAGGGGCCGGGAGCACTCGTCGTAGCGGAGGAGGGCCAGCACCTCGTCGAGCCCGGCGGGAGGAGCCAAGCGATCGGCGGACACGAGAGAGCCCAGGCACGAGGGGCACACGACGCATTCGGCAGCCCGACACACCGCGCACACCGGCGGCAACCACAGATCGACGACCTCGCGCAGGATCCGGCGAATGACGGCGGCCATGCGCCGACGGTACGGGCCCGGGCAGACCGAGACCCGGGCCGTTCCGCCTCAGTGCATGAGCAGCGGAGGATCGGTGCGGTTGACGATGGAGTCGGCCCGACGACGCACGGCCGCGTTGGTGTCGTCATGGGTGATGATCCAGAACTGGCGGGACCGCACGGCCTCCACCACCCGATCGGCGACGACATCGGGATCGATGCCGCGGTCGATGAACGTCTGCACGATCTCACCGAGTGCGTCGACCTCGTCGGCCGCCGCTCCGGGTCGGTTGCGCGCCGAGGTGGCGATGTTCGTCTTCACCCACGAGGGGCACAGCACCGACACTCCGACCGGTGACGACTCGGCGACCAGTTCGTTGAACAGTGTCTCCGACAGTGCCACCACTCCGTACTTGGCCACGTTGTAGGGGCCCATGAACGGTGCGGCGAACAGGCCGGCCACCGACGCGGTGTTGACGATGTGACCCTCGCCCTGCGCCTGCAGGACGGGCAGGAACACCCGGACACCGTGGACGACACTCCACAGATCGACGTCGATGACCCACTTCCAGGCATCGATGTCCATGGCCGACATGGGACCGCCTCCACCCACACCTGCGTTGTTGCACACCAGATGGACTGCGCCGAACGCATCGAGGGTGGTGGCCAGCAGGGCTTCGATCTCGCTGGGCGAGGAGACGTCGCACCGGGTGGCCACGACTTCGGCGCCGGCGGGCATCGCCGCCACCGCGTCGTCGAGCGGACCCTGCTCGATGTCGGCCATGACGACCTTCATGCCCTCGCCCGCGAACCGGATCGCCATCGACCGCCCGATGCCGCTGGCCGCGCCGGTGACGACGGCGACCTTCCCGCTCAGGTTCTCCATCTCTCCCCCTCCGTGTCCGTGACCGGTCTCAGTACCGGTAGTGGTCGGACTTGAAGGGCCCGTCCACCGGGATCCCGAGATAGGCGGCCTGGTCCTCGGTGAGCGTGGTGAGCCGCACACCGAGCGCATCGAGGTGCAGTCGGGCCACCTTCTCGTCGAGGTGCTTGGGCAGCGTGTACACCCGGCGCTCGTAGAAGTCCCGGTGTCCGTAGAGCTCGATCTGGGCGATGACCTGGTTGGAGAACGAGTTCGACATCACGAAGGACGGATGACCGGTGGCGCATCCGAGGTTCATGAGTCGACCCTCGGCCAGCACGATCACCGAATGGCCGTCGGGGAAGACGTACTCGTCGACCTGGGGCTTGATGACGACCCGCTGGACATCGCTCATCTTCTTGAGACCGGCCATGTCGATCTCGTTGTCGAAGTGCCCGATGTTGCTGACGATGGCGTTGTGCTTCATGCGGGCCATGTGCTCGGCCGTGATGATGTTGAAGTTGCCGGTGGCGGTCACGTAGATGTCGCAGTAGTCGAGGACGTCCTCGAGCCGCGCCACCTGATAGCCCTCCATCGCCGCCTGCAACGCGCAGATCGGGTCGATCTCGGCCACGATGACGCGTGCCCCCTGCCCGCGCAACGATGCGGCACAACCCTTGCCCACGTCGCCGTAGCCGCACACGAGGGCGACCTTGCCGCCGATCATCACATCGGTGGCCCGGTTCAGACCGTCGATGAGACTGTGACGACAGCCGTAGAGGTTGTCGAACTTCGACTTGGTCACCGAGTCGTTGACGTTGATGGCCGGGAAGAGGAGCTGACCGGCTTCCTGCATCTGGTAGAGGCGATGGACGCCGGTGGTCGTCTCCTCGGTCACACCCTTGATGCCCTCGGCGATGCCGTGCCACAGCGTCGGTTCGGTGGCCACCGTCCGCTGCAGGAGTTCGAGGACGACCGTCCACTCCTCCGAGTCGTCCTCGGTGGCCTCGGGCACCACGCCCGAGCGCTCGTACTCGACACCCTTGTGGACCAACAACGTGGCGTCGCCGCCGTCGTCGAGGATCATGTTGGGTCCACCACCATCGGGCCAGCGCAGGATCTGCTCGGTGCACCACCAGTACTCGGTGAGGTTCTCGCCCTTCCACGCGAAGACCGACACACCGCGGGGCGCATCGAGGGTCCCGTCGGGACCGACGACCACGGCCGCCGCGGCGTGATCCTGGGTGGAGAAGATGTTGCAGCTGGCCCACCGGACCTCGGCGCCGAGACAGGTGAGGGTCTCGATCAGCACTGCGGTCTGGATCGTCATGTGCAGCGAGCCGGTGATGCGCGCGCCGGCGAGGGGCCGGGCGTCGGCGTACTCGGCCCGCAGGGCCATGAGTCCGGGCATCTCGTGCTCGGCCAGCTGGATCTCCTTGCGTCCGAAGCCGGCCAGCGTGAGATCGGCGACCTTGTAGTCGATCCCGTTGGCGTGATCGGCGACGAGCTCGGAGGAGGGGGCGTGCGAGGTCATGGGCATCCTTCCAAGGACGATGCAGGCGGAATTGTGAGGCTGTGGCCCTCTGACCCTGCGATCAGCCCGTCGGGAGTGTAGGCCCTCACCCCTCGCCGACGCGGGAGTCGATCTCCTCGATGATCGGCACCGGCCCCGGATCCACGTCCTGTTCGAGGGCGGCGTGGACCGATGTCAGCAGACCGAACAACGCGAGGTCGTACATCTGTGACAGGAGACCGTCTCCCTCAGCGGCCACCACGTGCACATCACCCACCACCTCGACCATGAGTTCCTCGACGACATCGAGGCGCTGCGACACCGAGGGATGTTCGAAGTCGTGACGCAGCAGGATCGACTGGAACACCTGGCGCGTCACATCGCCGTCCTGTCCCCAGCCCACTATCTCGTCGTGGGTGAGCGCGGGGACGACGTTGTGGAACGCCGCCACCTTGGCACTCTCGTTGAACGCCGACTTCCACAGACCAGCCAGCATCCCGCCCGGCCCATTGCCGCCGTAGATCAACGGGAACGAACGGCCGAGAGCGCGGGCCAGTCCTCGGGTCGGACTGTTGGCACCGGCCAGCACGTCGCGCCGACGTGACAGGTGCTCGATCGCATCCTCCACCCACACACTGGCTCCGGGATCGAAGCCCACACGCTCCAGGAACAACATCGCCGGTGCGGTCAGCGCAGCGAAGGCGGCCCGCTCGTTGGGCACGTCGGCCACGACGGGGAGCACCACCCCGCCGGCATCGACGACCACGCGCGCCAGTTCGCCTCCCGCCGTCACGCAGGCCACGGTCGCACCGTCGTCGAGCGCCAGCTGCACGGCATCGACGGTCTCCGCCGTGTCGCCGCGCAATGAGACGGCGATGACCAGTGTCGAGTCGTCGACGAAATTCGGCAATCCGTAACCGCGATGCACCACGATCGGCACCGGGATCGTCGGACCGACTGCCTCGAGCACGAACGAACAGGCGTGACCCGCTGCGCCGATCCCGCACAGGACGATGTTGGAGATGTCGTCATGGTCGGGCAGTCGGGCGACGTCGAGCACGACGCTGGTGGCCGTGGCCGCCGAGTTCAGCTGTTCGGGCATCGACTCCAGTGCGTCGAGCATGCCCAGCGAATCGGTGGCCATCACGCCTCGAACGTGGGGGAGATCGATTCGGCCGCGGCGCGGGCCATCAGTCGTTCGTGCTCGGCATCGTCGACGGTGGTGGCCTCGTCGACGAGCATGATGGCGATGCCGTCACGGACGTCGTAGCGGCGATGCAGACGAGGGTTGTAGAGCGCGTCCTCGTCGGCGAAGTAGAGCAGCGGTCCCCGATCCTCGGGACAGGCCAGCACGGCCAGGAGTTGCGGGTCGAGTGTCATGGGTGGCTCCTCAGCCGGCGGGGTGGGCCAGTTCGGCGATCAGGGAACGGATCTCGGCCACGTGCCGGTCGCAGGACTCCTGCGTGGCGGCCTCGAGATTGAGCCGCAGGAGCGGCTCGGTGTTGGACGGACGGAGATTGAACCACCAGGGATCGGCCGGATCGGCCGTCGGACCGGCGGTGAGATCGACGGTGAGCCCGTCGAGTCGGTCCTGGTCGGCCCCGGCGAAGTGCGCAGCCACGGCATCGATGACGGCGGCCGGGTCGGGCACCTCGGTGTTGATCTCCCCCGAGTCGGCGTAGCGCTCGTAGGGCCGGCGCAGTTCCGACAACTTCTGGCCGGTGGCGGCCATGGCATCGAGCACCGCCATCGCGGCGATGATCCCCGAGTCGGCCCGGTAGTTGTCGCGGAAGTAATAGTGCCCCGAATGCTCGCCGCCGAAGCACGCACCGGTCTCGGCCATGACCTGCTTGATGAAGGAGTGTCCGACCCGTGTCCGCACGGGAGTGCCACCGCGTTCGATGATGACCTCGGGGACCGCCTTCGAGCAGATGAGATTGTGCAGGACGATCTCGCCCGGATGCTTGGTCAACATGGCGTCGGCCACGATGGCGGTGGTGAGCGAACCGGAGACGAGTCTCCCCTCGTCGTCGACGAGGAACACCCGATCGGCATCGCCGTCGAAGGCCAGACCGACGTCGGCACCCGTGGCCAGGACCCGAACCTGCAGGTCGCGCAGGTTCTCGGGCTGGATCGGGTCGGCGGGATGGTTGGGAAACGTTCCGTCGAGTTCCCCGTAGAGCATGTCGAGCTCCACGGGCAGGTCGGCGAACACCGCCGGGGCGGTGAGGCCACCCATGCCGTTGGCGGCGTCGGCCACCACCCGCATGGGTCGCAGCCGGTCCACATCGATGAACGAGTGCACGTGTTCGACGAACAGATCGAGCGCGTCGCTGCGGGACGAGACCGCCCCGGGGGTGGCGACCGTCGGCAGGCCGCTCACGGTCATGTCGCGGATCTGCGTGAGTCCGGTGTCGGCGCCGATGGGCCGGGCACCGGAGAGGCACAACTTGGCGCCGTTGTACTGCGCCGGGTTGTGCGATGCGGTGAGCATGGCACCGGGCATGTCGAACCGGCCGGCGGCGAAGAACAACAGGTCGGTCGAGGCCAGACCGAGCATGATCACGTCGAGCCCCTGCGCGGTGGCGCCCCGGGCGAACGCATCGGCGAAGGCAGGACCCGAGGGACGCATGTCGTGGGCCAGCAGCACCGATGAGGCCCCATCGGTGTCGGCCACGAACCGGGCGAATGCGGCACCGATGCGCTCGAGCACGGACTCGTCGAGATGCTCGGGCACGGTGCCGCGCACGTCGTAGGCCTTGAAGATCGCCGCCATGGACGCGGCATCGATGGTCGCCATGGCGGGCGAGGCTACCGGAGGTCCGCCAGTGGCCCCGAGACCTCGTGCGCCTGCGGTAGCTCGGGTAGGACGTCGTCGGCGGTGAGGTCGTAGCGACCCTCCATGGCCCACCGACGGACGAGGAAGAGATCACGCACGAGACGCACGGCGTCACGGGCCACCCGTACGGTCGAACGTGAGGAGTTCGAGATCCGTACCGGCACCTCGGCCAGCGAGAGGTGGTACCGCTCGACGAGGTGGAACACCTCGACATCGAAGGCGAAACCGTCGACGAGGGAATGATCGAAGATCAGACGCGCCACATCGGAGCGGAACCCCTTCAGACCGCACTGCGTGTCCCGGTGGTGCCCGAGCAGAACGGCGCGGGTCAGCAGATTGATGCCTCGGCCACCGATCTCCCGGAGGCGACCCGCCCGCACGAGCGTCGTCGTGTCGGTGTGCCGTCGGCTCCCCACGACGACGTCCCATCCCTTCTCCACTGTCTCCACCAGCACAGGGATCTGGTCGGGTCCGTAGGAGAGATCGGCGTCGGTGAACACGATGGTCCGACCGTTGGCGACGAGGACGCCGGTGCGCACGGCGGCGCCCTTCCCCCGGTTGGTCTCGTGACGAACGACGATGTCGGCACCGGCGAGGCGAGCCACCGCGGCCGTGGCATCGGGTGAACCATCGTCGACCACGACGATCTCGAGTCCGTCGTCGCCCACCCACTCCCCCAGCCCGTGACGCAGGGCTCGGACGGTGTGGTCGATCCGGTCGGCCTCAGCGAAGGCCGGGACCACGACCGACACCCGGTGGGTGCCGGGTGGAGTCGGTCGATCGCGACGCCGACCCAGGTCGACGCGCAATGGACGACCTCTCCGTTGGCGTCGGGACAGGGCCACGGTGGCCGCCGCGGCGCCGATGACGAGCGCGCCGACGAGTTCGAGCCGACGGACAGCTCTCACGGCGTCGGTCCGGACTCCGGCCCGACATCCGATGCAGGCTCCGACTCCCGGGCAGAGTCCGACTCCCGGGCAGAGTCCAGCTCCGGCTCCGGCTCGAATTCCCCATCGGCGGGCCCCACCTGCGCATCGTCGGGCGATCGGCGCCGACGCGGCGGCGGGAACACCAGCGGACCGGCCCGCCACAGCAGCACCACCCCCACCACTCCGCCCAGCGTGATCACCCACGACGCGTACTCCACCACCGTCGTGCCGTAGTGCAGCTCGACGCGGGTGGACGTGGGGACGACCACCATCAGGTTCGGACCGATCCGCCACGGTCCCTCGGCGCCCGACGCCTTCCAGTTCGGGAAGTAGGAGACCTTGACCACCACCGGAGTGCCGGTCCGACTGACGTCGAACGACACGGTGTCATCACCGAGGACCACATCGGTGACCGCCACCGGTGTGGTGGGGATCATCTCCGGTGACTCGTCGGCCGGCAGTCGTTGCCACGACGAAGGTCCGCCCGCCGCCGGCCACACCGACCACCGACTCGGATCGACGTACCACGGCATCACGGCCTTCTCCCACCCGGCCGGCTTCACCCCGGTGAGCACCACCGGTTCGTTGGTCAAGGGCTGGACGAGGGCGGAGTCGGTCACCTCGAAGATCGTCCACGGTCCGCTCGCGGCCACCTGCCGCAGCGAGGTGTTGTTCCGGGCGAAGGCGGTCAACTGCTCGGTGATCGCCATGTAGTACCTCACGCCCAACATCTGCAGGTGATCGACCCCTCGATCGAACTGCACCTGGTCGGGTGGGCCCGGGATGTAGGGAAGACCCCGTTGCGGGTTGGATGCTCCCCACGACAGTTCGTCCTGATTGATGAAGTGGAACGGCGTCGTGCCCGACGACTCGAAGTACACGCCCTCCATCGAACCGATGCAGCCATCAGTCCAGAACGGGAGCAGCATGAGCGCCATCGGCGTGCCGTAGCGATCGTGTTGTTCCTCGTGTTCCCACATGGCGCGTCCGCAGCCGTTGGTGGCACCGACGTCGGCCATGGTGGTCATCAGGTCGCGGTACTCGGGGTAGGCGGGTTTGCCCTCGTAACCCGTGAAGTTCCAACGCGCCCATGAGGGGATGAAGCTCGAATCCTTGGTCGACAGGAACAGCCAGTGGTAACGACCGTCGGAGCGAGTGCCGCCGAGTTCGACGGCCACCGGACCGACCCCGATGCGGTCGGGCAGCGCTCGCAACGGCAGCGCCAGCATCACGAGCGCGGCCAGTGCACCGAGCACGGCGGTGGCGATGGTGACCGATCGTCGGGGTCGATCGGGATCCGACGAGACCAGCGTGGCGATCGTGCGACCGAGTTCGGCCACCCCCACCGCAGCGAGCATGTAGAGGCAGAGGTACCAGAAACCCAGCAGACGCGCGTTCCAGAGCCGACCCTGAGGGACGTAGATGAAGGCGATGGCCAGCGCGGCGGCCGCCAGCGTCAGGAACACTCCGGCACGCCGCTTCATGATGAGTGACAGGACGACACCGAGCAGTGCGAGCACGAGCGTCCACTGGATCGGTGGCGCATCCACGAGTTGAGGATCGAGGGTGTGTCGCTGGAAGAGCTGGTTGACGAAGTCGGTCTTCTTCTCCCATCCCATGTCGCTCATATAGGGAGAGCGCAGAGTGAAGGGCAGGATCCACCACGCGGTCAGTGCCATGCCCACCACCCCGGCACTCAGCAACCACCACGTGCGCAGGACGAAACCGGGCCGACGCACGATCGACATCAGCCACCAGATGGCCGCACCGCCGATGGCGAAGAACATCGGGATGGCATGACACAGCCCGACGAGCGCCAGGAGGATCGCAGCGGCGACGCGATGTCGGCCATCGTCGATCCCCCTTCCGACGACACCGAGGAAGACGATCGCCAACGACAACGAGATGGAGAAGGCGAACTCTCCAGCCAAGGTGGAGGCGATGTTGCCGCCGTAGATGGAGAACGAACGGTCGAACAGGAACACCGTGCCGGCGACGGCGAGGAGCGGCGGGGCCGGGAACGGCAGTCGCACCAGCCGACCGAACAGCCAGCAGGCCACGGGAAGGGTGAGGACACCGCTGATCGCCACCAACTTGAAGGCCAGCCCGTAGGGCAGGACGAGACTGCCGAGGGCGATCGCCAGCGAGGGGATGACCATGTAGAAGTGGTAGGCGGGGAAGCCCGAGTACCAGTCCGGCGACCAGCCCGTGAGCCGGAACGACGGGAGCAGGTGATCGCGCAGGTAGGCCGGACCCCACACATGCGCGCCCATGTCGCCACCCGCCGGCGTGGAGGTGGACAGGACGTTGGCCGGGCCCAACTGCGAGAAGGTGAACACCACGCAGGCGGCGACCACGGCGAACGTCACCCACGTCGCGGGTCCGGCGGCGGCGACGGCGGCCAGTCGGCGGGCCAGCACGTCACCGAGGCGGGCGAACGGGCCCGGAGGATCGATCTCCCGACCGAGTCGTTCGACACCGGATCGACGTCGGTGGTGGAACCTTCGCCGATGCCGTCGCCGAAGACGGCGAGCGAGGACTCCTCGGGCTCGATCGGCGCGGTCATGGGGCGACCATCGTGGCATCCGACCGTCGGGGCGGGCGGTCACCACCCGAACGGGTGAGACCCATTGCGCTCAGGGGCCGAAGCCGTACAACAGGCCGGCCGCAGCGATGACGTTGAAGCCGACGTGGGCCCACAGTGCCGGGCCCAGTCGTCCGGTGCGCCAGGCCAACACGCCGAGGATCACGCCGAAGAGGAACAGCGCGGGGAACTGGAGGGGCTGGAGGTGCGTGGCGGCGAAGAACGCCGCCGCCGCCACGATGGCCCACACCGGACTCAGACGACGACCGAAGATCCGTTGGGCCATGCCCCGGAAGTAGATCTCCTCGGCCACGGGAGCGCCGAGTCCGACGATGAGGAACACGAGCACGATCGACACTGGATCGGTGGCTCGGTCGGTCAGTTCGCGCGCCGCGGCCGAGACGTCCTTCACCCCGAGCAACGGACGCAACAGGAGATAGACGAGCGGGACGAGCACGAGTTGTGCGGCGACGCCGATGGCGAGCCCGACCGGCACATCGATGGCCCGCATGCGCAGACCGAGGTCGGCCACCACACCACGTCCCTTGCGCACGGCGAACCACACCGGGCCGAGGGCGAGGGCCAACCACAGCGGCAACTGCAGCAGCGCGGTGAGCCACATGGGCGGTGGCACACCGATGGCCAGCGGCAGCGACTGTCCGTACTGGGAGGACGCCTGACCGACGGCGGCCCCGACGCCGGCGGGAACCGTGAAGTCGTAGGAGGTCGATGACTGGGCGATGACGAAGGCGATCGATGCCGCCACCTGCGCACCGAGGAACACCAGCAGGAGCGCTCCGGCACCGTAGGGGTACTTCTTGGCCGGGCGGGACGGCGCCGACGCGGCGTCGGTTCCATCGGTGTCACTTGCGGTGTTGCTCGCGGTGTTGCTCGCAGTGTCGCTTGCGGTGTCGCTCCCGGAGCCACCCGTGTCACCGGCGGTGTCGGTGTCGACGTCACCCGACGCCGGAGCAGCCGACGCGGCGCGGCGTCCACCCGACCGACCTCCGAACAGACCACCGAGCAGACCACCGGTCAGTCCGCTCGAAAGGCCTCGCCGGGGCGGCGGCGATGCCGCCTCGGGCACGCGTCCCTTGCGCGTCCGTGACGATCCGCCCGGCGCGTTGGTGCGAGACGATGGCGCGACCTGTCGCGATGACGACTCCGTCGACTTCTTCCCACTGTCGGCCACGGGGGCGAAGGCTACCGGCCGGTGGTCCGCCGACCGGCCGACGGTGACCGGTAGCGTGCGGCCATGTCCCGTTCGTGTGCGCGACCTGCGTGTGGAGGCCGAGCATCGGCCACGTTCGAGTACAACTACGGCGATCAGATCGTGTTCCTGGACGTCCTGGCCGACGAACCCCACCCGGCGATCTACGACGTGTGCACCCGACATGCGGAGAACCTCACCGTCCCGCGAGGTTGGACACTGGTCGACCGTCGCCGGGGACCGGCGAGCCTCGCCGGTCACCTCACCGCCACTTGAACGGGATTTTCGCGGGGCGCCCGTAGGCTGTCGGCCATGAGCGACAACCCCCCTCCCCCGCCCGGCTCCAACGGTCAGGGCGGGTCCGGCGGCCCCGGTTCCGGTGCGAAGGGTCGATTCGGCGGAGACCAGGGCTGGCCCCGCTGGACGATCGCCGTGCTCCTCGCCGTGATCATCGGCGCCATCGGACTGCAGTTCCTGGCCAACTCCTCCCCCTCCGACAAGATCGCCTACGGCGACTTCATCGAGGATCTCCGCACCGACCAGGTGAAGTCGGCCACCTTCAACAACGCCAACGGCACGATCACCGGCGAGTTGTCGGACGGCACCCGCTTCTCCACCACGGGCCCGCTGAAGCCCTCCGACGAGGATCAGGCGCTGTTCACCGAGAAGGGCGTGCAGTTCTCCTCACCCACCGAGAGCATCTGGGGCACCTTGATCCCGCTGTTGCTCCCGGTGGCGTTGCTCATCGGCTTCTTCATGTGGATGCAACGCCGGGCGTCGGGACAGATGGGCAACATCATGTCGATCGGTCGCAGTCGGGCGAAGACCTACACCACCGAACGTCCGGGAACGACGTTCGCCGACGTGGCCGGCTACGAGGGCGTGAAGACCGACGTCACCGAGGTCGTCGACTTCCTCAAGAACCCCGAGAAGTTCTCCGAGATCGGCGCCCGGATCCCCAAGGGAATCCTGCTCGTCGGGCCTCCCGGCACCGGCAAGACCCTGATCGCCCGGGCCGTGGCCGGCGAGGCCGGGGTGCCGTTCCTGTCGGTGACCGGTTCGGACTTCATGGAGATGTTCGTCGGTGTCGGCGCCAGCCGGGTGCGCGATCTGTTCAGCAGTGCGCGCAAGATGGGCCGGGCCATCATCTTCATCGACGAGATCGACTCGATCGGCCGCAAGCGCGGTGCCGGACTCGGTGGCGGCCATGACGAGCGCGAGCAGACGCTCAACCAGATGCTGGCCGAGATGGACGGCTTCGAGGTCACGACCGGCATCGTGATGATGGCGGCGACCAACCGACCCGACATCCTCGACCCGGCGCTGCTGCGTCCCGGACGCTTCGATCGTCAGGTGGTGGTGCCGCTGCCCGAACTCGAGGATCGACGCAAGATCCTCGAGGTGCACGTGCGCCACAAGCGACTCGATCCCGATGTCGATCTCGACATCGTGGCCCGGGGAACTCCCGGGATGAGCGGTGCCGACCTCTCCAACCTCGTCAACGAGGCGGCGTTGTTCGCCGTGCGGTCCGGCGCCACCGAGATCCATCGCATCCACTTCGAGGAGGCTCGCGACCGGATCCTCATGGGTCAGCGTCGCGAGTCGATGGCGCTGTCGGACCTCGAGAAGGAGGCCATCGCCTACCACGAGGCCGGACACGCGGTGTGCGCGGCGGTGCTCCCCACCGCCGATCCGCTGCACAAGGTGACCATCATCCCCTCGGGCATGGCGCTGGGTGTGACCATGCAGCTGCCCGCCGAGGAGCGTCACATCTACCGGCAGGATTACATCGAGGACATGCTCGTGGTGCGCATGGGTGGGCGCATGGCCGAGGACCTCGTCTTCGGCGTCATCTCCACCGGGGCCAACAACGATCTGGTGGGCGCCACCGAACTCGCCCGCAAGATGGTGCGGGAGTGGGGCATGAGCACCCGGGTCGGACCGATGGCCTGGGGTTCGCAGGGCCAGGTGTTCCTCGGCGAGGACCTCATGCACACACGCGACTACTCCGACGACACCGCCCGGGTGATCGACGAGGAGGTCGAGCGCATCCTGCGTCAGGCCCAGGAGCGCTGTCGCGACGTGCTCTCCGAGAACCGCAACGGTCTCGATCTGGTGGCGCGGGCGTTGCTCGAGCACGAGACGATCGACGGTTCCGAGGTCACACGACTCCTCGAACTGGCCAGGGCAGGTTCCACCTCGGGTTCGCCCTCCTCGGTGATCCCGTCGTCACCGCGTGGACTCGACACGATGCCTGACCCGTCCGGATCGGTGGCCACCAGTCCCTTCGGCGACCTCGACGGGGGACCGTCCGACATCTGATCGGACCGGGCCGGTGCGGCCGAGGTTTCAGTGCTCGTCGGGTGACTCGGCGGCGGACGCCGATCCGGCGCGCAACTCGGCCAGCGCCGCCCACAGGTCGGCCGTGACCACCGGGCCGAGGAAGTGTCGACCGACGACACCCCGGTCATCGACGAGCAGGACGAGTGGCACGGCGTCGATCGCGTAGCGACGATGCAGATCCGGTTCGGCCTGCGCCTCGATCTCCTGCGCGACCACCGGGCCGTCAGGTCCGGTGTCGAGGTGCTGCGCCTTGGCCCACACCTCTGCACAGGTGTCACATGTCGATGAGGTGAACACGGCCACCAACCATGGTGCCGACGGCCGAGCGAAGTCGGATCGATCGAGTTGCACCGGTATGTGCCAGTCGGTGGTGACCGGCGGGGCCGGACGCCGACGTTGCAGCACGACCGCGACCACCACGGCGACCGCCACGAGCGCAAGGGCGATCAGCAGGCGATCCATGGTCAGTTGACAGCCGCCACCGTCGTGGTGGTCGAGGCGGTCGGCGCGGCGGTCGGCGCAGCGGTCGTCGATGTGGTCGTCGCACCCGGCACGCTGTCATCCGAGCGTGGCGCGGCACCTCCGTCGCGCGGCGTGTCGGGATCAGCCACGGGACCGGGCGACGACTGGGTGCCGGCCACGGGATAGGCGCCGACCGTCGAGAAGTCGATGGGACTCGAGAAGGTGAACCATTGCCCGGCGACCACGGGCTGATCGCTGACCACCTCCCACGGTCCGGTCGGCCGCGTGGTGAAGACCTTGGCCAGATCGATCACCGTTCGCTGCCCGGGTGGGATCACCACCGCCACCATGCGGGCCACGTCGCTCACCCGTCCGTCACCGTGCACGCGCACCGTGACGGTGGCGCGCCGTGAGGCGTGGGGGTTCACCACCGACAGCAGCGCCGACGAGGTGGCGGTGGCCACGGGAACGCCACCGATCCAGCGCGTGGCCACCACGGGGACACCAAGAGTGGAGGCGAGACCGCCCGTCGACGCCGTGCGCACTGCACCGATCGTCCGTGCGACGACGAGTGGTTCGCCGCCTGTGGCCCGCACGATGAGCCAGTGACCCACCGAGGTCGGCACGCGGGCATCGGCTCCGAGGTCGACCTCGATCGACCGTTGTGCGGGCACCGACACGACGAAGGGCTCGACGGTGCCATTGACCGCAGGGTCGTCGAGCTGCACCTGGACCTGCACCTCGGCATCGGTGTCACCGGTGTTGATGACCGAGACGATCTCGTCGGCCGCCAATGCCACGGGAGTGGACACCGGGAAGAACCACACCGGAGCGGTCACCGATGATCCGGGCACGAAGGTCAGCCCCGACTCGGTGGCGTTGCGGCCGTCGGTGGTCTGCAGCCCCATCGCCACCAGTCGTCCCGACCGGGCGACGACCGACATCGACACGCGTTCGCGCAACGTCACCACCGCCGAGATGTCGACGACGGAGACGTGTCCACCGCGCACCACCAGACCTTGGAACTGCTGCGGGGTTCGCGTCCCGTCCTCGGTGTCGAAAGTGATGTCGACCGTGGCCTCGCCCGGGAACGGGTTGAACAGGGTCAACAACAGTCGAGCCCCGGCGCGCGTGGTTCCCGCCGGGAACCACCAGACCGGCGAGGACGAGGACGAGCAGTCGGCCACGGACCGTCCCGACGGTCCGCGCACCTCCTGAGTCACGGCGACACCGCCACACGAGGCCTCGACCACCACCGCCGCCCATGGGGCCTTGAGGATCTCACTCGAGCGGAACGTGGCCGACCCGTGTGGAGGCACGGTCAGCGGTCTCGAGGTCTGCGCCCCCGAGTCGGAGTGGACCGTCACGAACCCCGTCGACTCGCGATCGGACGAGTTCGACACGATGATCGTCTGCTCGGCGAAGCCCTCGGCCGCCGAGGTCGCCGTTCCGGCGGCGCAGTACCACGTCGACCCCGAGGCATCGCCAGCAGCCACCACCGGGACCGCGGCATCGATGGAGATGGCCGAGGTCTCGGCCGTCGTCCGGCGCTGCACGACGATCCCCGCAACGAGGAGGCCGATCAGCACGAGGAGCGCAGGGATGCGCCACGGACGTCTCACGGTCTCGGTCCTGGAGGCGGAAGTTCCTCGTCGCTGTCGTCCACGGTCGGATCGACACCGGTGATGGCGGCGAGCACGTCGTCGATCGATCGCTGATCGGCGGCATCGAAGATGGTGGCGCGATCGACCTCGACCGGGTCCATCGGATCGAGACGATCGAGACGATCGAGAGGATCGAGAGGACGCGGTGGATCGACGGGCTCGGGTTCGGGTGCGGGCTCGATCAGCAGGATCGGCCCCTCGTCGGTGCGGGCCCGCACCCGCAGGAGATAGGCGATGGCCACCAACCACACGAGCACCTGACCGACCAACGTGAGCCGGTACACGAGTGGGGTGTCGTACCGGAGCCGGGCCGGACCCGAACCGGCAACCTCGAAGGTCTGCGCCCAGCCGAGGGCGGTGGTGCGAGGTGCCGACACGCCGTCGACCGACAGTCGCCAGTTCGCGCCGCCGAACGCGGCATAGAGCAGACCGGGGCCCGTGAGATCACCCGATGCATCGGCGAAGGAGTGGTCGTCGGTGAGGGCCGGCGTCGACCGATCGAACCGGGTGGTGATGCGGTCGGCGACCGAGGTCTCGCCCTCGGGAAGTTGTGAGCCGCCGGGCAGAAGGGTCACGCCCGGGATCCACGCGACATTGCGGTACACGCGCACGCCGGGGTTCACCGTCATCGACGCGAGGTCGAGTTGGGAGTCGAGAAGTGACAGGAGTGCATCGGGCGACTCGGCACGTGATCGTGCATAAGGATCGGGCGCAGGCGCGAGCGGCACCACGACGTAGCGCACCGCCATGGGCGCCAGCTGCGCACCCAATCGGGCCGTTCCGTCCTGCGCGGCACGCTGGAGCACCGAAGCCAGTCGTTCGGTGGCACCGTCCTCGCTTCCGGGCCAGTACTCGGCGATGCTCGGCGTCGAGGGACCGGTGGTGGCGAACGACAGCACCCGACCTGGTCCGAGTTCGTCGACCGATGGCGCCTCCAGATGCCATGACCCGGTGGGGATCGATGCGGCGTCGCCGAGCCACAGCACCCGGTACCACCCGGCGTCGGTGCCGTCGGCCAGGAACGACAGTGATCGCTCGTAGTCGCCGCGAGGCAGGTCCCACCGTCCGGAGAACGTCGAGACGAGCGCAGGCCCGAGGGACACGAGGAAGGCGACAGCGGCCACCACCGACATCGCCTGTCGCCACCCCACCCGGTAGCCGGGCAGGTCGACCTCGAAGGCGACCATTCCCATCCCGGCGGCCAGGGCGAGACCGGCGGCGGCCGGCACCAGCAGGAGCGGCGCCGGAGGGAGCGCATCGACCAACCAGCCCTCGCCCGTCGCCCACGCCAGACCGAATCCGGCGGCGGCCAGCGCCCATCCGCGCACCGCCCACCCCAGTCGCCACCGTCGACCGATGAACAGGGCCAGGGCTGCGGTCACCAACGGGAACCAGCCGATGACGCCGGTACCGAACGGCCCCGTCCCGAAACGCAGGACGTCACCGAGCCCGAGCGGAAAACCGCCATTGGAACCACGGCCCAGGAACGAGCCCCATCCCTCCACCAGACCGAACGACCACGGTGCCAGCAGGACGAGCGACAGTCCCGTCGATCCGAAGCCGACGGCCAGCACCCGACGGGCACCGGCGACCTGCCCGGCGAGCACTCCACCCACCACCAGTGCGACGGCCGCCCCGGCCCCGAGCAGGATGATCGTCGGCTCCACCATGGCGGCGAGGGCCAGCACAATCGCGCCGGCCACCACACGATGGAGCAATGGACGCTCCCGCACTCCCGGTCCGGTGTCACCGCCAAGGGACCCGAACGGGGCCAGACCGCCGGCCGCGGCCAACTGCAGCAGCACCCACGGGAACGAGGCGTAGGCGGCGAGCGTGCCCCACTGGCCCTGGGCCATGGCGTTGGCGGCCACGGGGATGATCACGTAGAGGACCGTCGAGAGAAGTCGCGCCCGCACCGAGACGATCGGCCGGGTGAGACGCCACATACCGATGGCGCCGAGCGGCCACAGCCCGAGGATCAGCACGGCGCGCAGGAACCCGGTGGCACCGAGCAGCACCGCACCGACTGAGCCGAGGACGCCCAGACCCGTGGGGGCTGGCGCGGTCGAACCGAGCCCCACCGACTGCCAGCCACTCGTCCATCGATCGAGCATCTGACCGGAGGAGAGGAACCGCACGAAGTCACCGACCACCGGAATGCCACCGAGGATGAGCTCGCGACCGCCGAACACGAGGAAGGCCAGTACCACCAGCCAGATCACGAACGCAGTGGAGGTCCGGGCCTCGCGGAGATTCGACACCAGGGCGCGTCCACCGGCGGCGGCCTCCGACCTCGCCACCCGTGTACGCATGAACAGTGACAGCCGCGCGCTGCCCCGGCTCTGGAAGGCATGGACCTCGCGGTCGGGGATGCGGCGAACGTCGGACAAGGTGGAGCGTCGGCGCCGGGTGGAGGCGGCGTTGCGGATGTTCCACGTCCACGCCGAGGCGACATCGCGAGCCCGACGGAAGTGTCCGAGCACCAATGCCTGGAGGATCTCGGCCACCGACAGCACGAAGGCCTCGGGAACGGCCCGCAGCCGGGTGCCGAACGTGTCCGAGGCCCGCATGGTCCGCAATCGGTGCCGGGCCTGCAGGCGACGCCGATCGTCGACGGGCCTTCGCAGGGCCAGGGCCTCGAGATGAGCCACGACGGCCGCCGGGTTGACGATCACACGCGCACCGGCGGCGTGCGCCCGCCAGCACAGGTCGAGGTCCTCGCCATGGAAAGTGATCTGCGGGTCGAAACCACCGATCGCCGCGAACAGATCCGCGCGCACCAGCGTGGCCGCGCCGGGAATGAAGAACACGTCGCGCACGGCATCGTGCTGCTCCTGATCGAGGTCCCCGCGTTCGACGTAGGGCGCAGGATGACCGAATCGATCGGCGCCCATCCCGACCGAGAGCAAACGTCGCTCGTCGGACCAGTCGACGAGTTTCGGACCGACGATGCCGGCGTTCGAACGGAACGCCTCCTCCACCAGGAGACGCACCGCATCGGGCGCCAGTCGCACATCGTCGTGACAGAACAGGAGGAACGCCGCGCCCTGCACGGCGACGAGCGCCTCGTCGGCCGCCATGGCGAACCCCGGGTTCTCGTCGAGCCGACGCAAGTGCGCCTCGGGCAGGATCGCGGCCACGCGCTCGCGCAGACCGACAGGATCGGCACTGGCGGCGTCGACCACGAGCACCGACAACGCCGGATAGTCCTGCGCGGCGAGGCTGGTCAGGGTCTCGACGAACCAGTCACCCGGATCGTGGGCCACCATGACCGCCACCACGGCCGGGGCCGGCCCGGGGTCGGGCGCCGGATCATCAGCGGCGAGGTAGCCGTCGGCGAACGCTGCACCCTGAGCGGCGGCCGGATCCCCCGTAGCGATGGCGCGACCATCGGGCGACTCCTCCGGCGCATCGTCGCCCGGACCGGACGGCGTCCCGAAGGGCGATTCGAGGGGGGGCTCCGAAGAGGTCACGACGGGCACCGAGGGTAGTCGCCGGTCCCCCGACCCGGACCGATGCGGACCTCTGGCAACCGCCACTGGAGGCCCGGCCACGCACTGCCGAACCACCTGCGGCCGAGCCACCCGCCACCGGGTCCGGCCGCCCGGAACGATGATCGGTGGATCACCCCGTCTACGCTCGTCCCGTGGATTCCGCCGATCGAGACCGCCTCGAGCAACTTGCTCGTCGTACCGCCCGCGAGGTGGTGGCCGTCGCCATCGGTTTCACCGTGCTCGGGATCAACCGGTTCCAGGTGGAGCGCCGGCGGATGCAGGCCGCGTGTCGGGAGGGCGGTTCCCGCCAGCCCGGCCACACCTGACCGTGCGGCTCGCCGTCGACGCAACGTCACTCATCGGCAACCGCACCGGCGTCGGGAACGTCACCGCCTCGATCCTCGAGCGTCTCGTGCGACCGGGTCTCGATGTGTCGGCCTTCGCCGTGTCGCACCGGGGCGCCGATGCCATCGAGTTGCCCCCCGGCGTGCAGAGGAACCGCCGACCGATGGCCGCCCGTCCGCTGCGAGCGATGTGGTCGCGCATGGACCACCCCGTCATCGAGTGGTGGACCGGACCGATCGACGTCGTGTGGGGTCCGAACTTCGTCGTCCCGCCGAGCCGTCACGCCGCGCGTGTGGTCACCGTGCACGATCTGACCTGCGTGCACCTGCCGGAGATGTGCACCCGCGACACGTTGCAGGTCCCGACACTCCTCCGCCGGGCCATCGCCGATGGGGCATGGATCCATGCCGTGTCGAGCTCGGTGGCCACCGACGTCATCGCGACCTTCGACGCGGATCCGCATCGTGTCGTCGTGGTACCCAACGGCGCCCCGAGTCGACGGGACTCGGAGACGATCACTCGGTTGGCGGCACGCGGTCGCGCTCTGGCGGGAGCCGATCGCTACCTCGCCTTCGTGGGCACCCTCGAGCCCCGCAAGGACCTTCCGACACTCGTCGACGCATTCGACCTCCTCGCCACCGATCATCCCGAGCTCGGCCTCGTGATCGCCGGACCGGATGGCTGGGGCGCCGATGCAGTGACGGCGAGGATCGATCGCTCACCGCACCGGGGCCGGATCGTGCGCACCGGCTGGATCGACGACGGCGATCGCGATGCGTTGCTGGCCGGCGCCACCGCATTCGTCTATCCGTCGCGCCTGGAGGGTTTCGGACTCCCCCCGTTGGAGGCCGCCGCCGTCGACACCCCGGTGGTGGCGACCCGGGTCGGCGCACTCCCCGAGGTGCTCGACGATGCGGCGTCGTGGTGCGAACCCGACGACGTCCGTTCACTGGCCGACGCCATCGTCGCCGTACTCGAGGATCCGACCCGCGTCGCCGCGCTCGTCGAAGCCGGTCGACGCCGCGTGGCCCATCACACTTGGGACGCAACGGCCGCCGGACTCGTTTCTCTCTTCGAGAAGGCGGCGGACGAGCGATGAGCGCCACTGCCGTAGAGTCCGACACCCGACGGGCCCACCAACGGTTCATCGACAGGATCGACATCCGATCCGGGATCGAGGTCAGCGCATGAGAGCACTGGTGACGGGGGCGAGAGGATTCGTCGGCCGACACCTGTGCGCGCACCTGACCGAGAGCGGTGACGACGTGCTCGGCATCGACCTGCCCGACGGTCCCGATCTTCTCGATCCCGCCGCTCTGCGGCAGTTGCTGTCCGACGAGCGGCCGGATGTCGTGTTCCACCTCGGAGGTTGGAGCGACGTCGGCGCATCGTGGGACAACCCGTACGACTGCTTCCGGGTCAATGCCGAGGGGACGTTCAATCTGCTCGAGGCCTGTCGGTCCACGTCCCGGCCCCGCGTACTGGTCGTGTCCAGCGCCGATGTCTACGGGAAGGTCGAACCCGGTGAACTCCCACTCACCGAATCCTCCCCCTATCGGCCCGTCACTCCCTACGCCGCCAGCAAGATCGCCGCCGACGAACTCGCGCACCAGGCATGGCTGGGCCACGGGCTGGAGACGATCCGGGTCCGGGCCTTCAACCATCTCGGACCGGGCCAGACGTCGAGATTCGTGGCACCGGCCATCGCCGAGCGGATCGCCCTCAACGAACGCGATGGCGGCACCGAGGTGGCGGTGGGCAATCTCACGCCTCGTCGCGACATCACCGATGTGCGCGATGTCGTGCGCGCCTACCGGATGCTCATGACCGATGGTCGACCGGGCGAGGCCTACAACGTGTGCACGGGCGTCGACCTCTCGATGGAGGATCTGGCCCAGCGACTCGTCGGCCTCGCCTCCACCCCCATGTCGTTGCGACCCGATCCGGATCTCCAGCGACCGGTGGAGACACCGGTGCTGCGGGGCGACAACTCGAAGGTGCACGCCCACACCGGGTGGGCACCGAGCATCCCGATCGATCGCACGCTGTCCGACGTGCTCGCCGAGCAACGGCAGCGGGTGGCCGGATCCGACCGGGCGTGAACCATCGGGGGCCGCAATGGCCCCCGCCTAGACTCCGGCGGTCGACCGAGCGCGAGGATCCAGATGTCGAAGCGTGCACTGATCACGGGAATCACCGGGCAGGACGGCTCGTACCTCGCCGAACTGCTGCTGACCAAGGGGTACCACGTCACGGGAATGGTCCGACGCAGTTCCACGGTCAACTTCGAGCGCATCGGTCACCTGCAGGACGACATCGAACTGGTGTCGGGCGACCTGCTCGACGAGGCCTCGATGATCCAGTTGCTCAGGACCCACCGTCCCGATGAGGTGTACAACCTTGCGGCCCAGTCGTTCGTCCAGACGTCGTTCGGACAACCCGTGCTCACGGGCGAGACCACCGCACTGGGGGTCACCCGACTGCTCGACGCCATCCGCTTGGCCGCCGACGAGGTGCGCTTCTACCAAGCCAGTTCCTCGGAGATGTTCGGCAAGGTCGTCGAGGTCCCCCAGCGCGAGAGCACCCCGTTCCACCCCCGGAGCCCCTACGGCGTGGCCAAATTGTACGGACACTGGATCACGGTAACCTCCCGCGAGAGCTACGACATGCACGACAGTTCCGGGATCCTGTGCAACAACGAGTGTCCGCGCCGAGGACTGGAGTTC
>Ga0172372_10002377_pt1 | contig 28612 bp, 31 predicted proteins | sample LakKiv5m_2_FD_114544 | JGI IMG/M metagenome (GOLD analysis project Ga0172372, IMG submission 114544) | Freshwater microbial communities from Kabuno Bay, South-Kivu, Congo - kab_092012_9.5m | ecosystem: Environmental > Aquatic > Freshwater > Lake | place: Democratic Republic of the Congo...
ACTTCAACGTCAGGTAACATAGGCACTTTGACTTCTGCGACGGGCACTGTGACGAATTTGACTTCAACGTCAGGTAACATAGGCACTTTGACTTCTGCGACGGGCACTGTGACAAATTTGACTTCAACGACAGGCAGCATAGGTGCTTTGACTTCCGCGACGGGCACTGTGACGAATTTGACTTCAACGTCAGGTAACATAGGCACTTTGACTTCTGCGACGGGCACCGTGACGAATTTGACTTCAACGAATGGTGACATTGCAACACTGTCAGCTAATACGTTGAGTTCGGATAACTTAACCGTTGCAGGTTATAACTTCCCTGTCACAGTTGGAGCGAATGGCTATGTTCTAAAACTGTCGAATGGCAATTTGATTTTTGATGTGGATGCGGGCTCGTCGGGGTTGGTGGGTTCAACAATTAACAACACGGAAATTGGTTTGACGACACCTGCCGCGGGTAATTTTAGCAATTTAGGTGCAACAACGGTCGATATCAATGGTGGTACAATTGATAACACAACGATTGGTGCGACGACACCTACTACCGGTGTGTTTACGACTTTAGAAGCAACAGTGTTAGCGACGTTGGCTTCTGCGAATATTACGACTACCGAGATTAGTGCGGGAACTATTGATGGAGTGACAATCAATGGCAGCTCAATAGGTCTAACGACCACAGCAGCGGGTAACTTTAGTGATTTAGAATCTTCTGGAAACTTTTATACAGCGAGCCTAAATCTGAACAACTTGGTGTTTCCTGTAGTGGATGGGTCTAATAATGATGCGCTAGTTTCTCAAGGCAATGGATTTTTGGCATTTAAATCGCTGAGTAGTGCTATTGAAGGTGCAACGGTGACGACCCTTGGTGTTACAAACCTTGCTTCAAGTAATGTCACGATTACAGGAGGTTCGTTGACTGGAGTGACCATAGCAAATGCTGTTTCTGTGACGTCGACTGAAATTACATCAGACAATCTGACGATCAACGATATTGTTGTAATTGGCAGTGACAACACAGATACCTTGACGATTAACTCAGTTGTGTTTGGTGCGACTGTGACGGGTAATGTAGAGGTGTCGGGTAATTTAATTTCAAGTGACAATACCTACACATTGGGCGTGGCAAGTCGTCCTTGGAGTGCTATTTACGCTATCGATTTGGTGACCACTTCGGATGCTAGATTGAAAGAAAAAGTTGAATCATTGACTTATGGTTTAAACGAGGTGATGAAGTTGCGTCCAGTTACTTATGAGTGGATAGGACGTGAAAACAAGCAAAAAACCATTGGTTTGCTAGCTCAAGAAGTGGAGCAAGTTATTGATGAGGTTGTATCCACGGCTGATGATGCTATCGGCTCACGTGGAGTTCGTTATGTGAACATGGTGCCTGTATTGATTAAAGCGATTCAAGATCAACAGGCTATCATTGATAGTCAAAAAGAACAATTAAATGCTCAAAGTGAACGTTTGAATCGTTTGGAAAATTCGATAGGAAAATAAGGAAAGATAGGTTAAGAAAGCTTAAAAATCCCGCAAAATGGCGGGATTTTTTTTTGCTAAAATAATAGATATGGGCGTGAGCGGAGCCGATGATAAAAGCCATATAGAATGGAGTGTAGTCCGGCGAGCGGAGAAATGAGGACTACTTTTGATATACGCTAACACATCTCGATAATGCAATTTGGACCAAAGATGCGGTCTATTTCTTTAATAATGTCAACTTTAGTGAGAGATATAGGTAAAAAACCATTGCTACCTGCCATGCGTGCCAAAACCTCTTGATTCACTGAACTATAGTCAATGATGGTTAGAATGGCAGCGGGTTCGACGCCTAACTCATTTTCGAGTTTTCTAATGGATTTTATAATATTAACGCTTTCAATAATAGGCTCGCGAAGCTTAATGATGACGGTTTTTTTTACGTTCTCATCAGTATCGAATTCTCTGTAACACTGCAGGGCTTCTTCTTGGTCTTTGGCGGATAGCAACACCTCCCGAGCTATGCCGTGAAGGTGTTTTTCTATTTTAGTTTGAATGATGGCATTTGAGCTAACAATCAAAAACTGCATAAAAGAAGATCAAACTTGAATAGACTAGTACCCCCAATGTTTAAGTTTCTCGTTGAAATTCAGTTGGCTAGTCGCTCCCAGTGTCCATTTTTCAATCCATTTTCCAATGGTATCTACTTCAATGTTGATGGGATCCCCAAGGTTGAGTGTCGCAAAGCAGGTTCTTTCCAAGGTCTCTGGAATTAAACTGACGGAACAAAAGTCATGATCGCAATCAAAAACAGTCAGTGAGACGCCATCAATGGCAATTGAGCCACCTTTGAGAACGTACTTACTTGTGTCATCTGGCAATCTTACCTTTAAGTCAAAACGACCGGGCGTTTTGTTGAGCTGCACAACGCTTCCTATACCGTCAACATGTCCATAGACTAAATGGCCATCAAGGGGTTGTTGTAAGGTCAAAGCAGGTTCTACGTGAACCATTTGCCCCATTTTGAGTTTTCCTAGCGTGGTTTTTTTAAGGGTTTCTTCAATGGCGTCAAAGCTCATGCTGCCGTGCTCAAGTTTGGTGACTGTCTGGCAAACGCCATTAATCGCTATTGACGCGCCAATTTCTGCGCGCGCGGCAACCTTAGGAGCTGAAATTGAATAAGTTAGCAAGCGACCATTTTTTTGAATCTTTTGAAGCTTGCCAAGTTCGCGAATGATGCCAGTGAACATAAAAATTATATCAGATAGGGTAAAAGAAGCATAGGCTCCAATTGAAAGCTTAAAGTCGGATATACACTGCGCCACTCTTATTAGATTGATGATTTCTGCATATGGAACACGGCGTTGTTGAAGTTTTAACGGCTCAAACTCTCAATTTCGAACATGTTTATGCCTTGAGTCTACAGGTCATGAGCAAGGAAGAAGACAAAAAGGTTCTGGAAACTTTTGTCGTTGACTTTGAAAAAGCTAGCGCTGTCATGCCTTCAAATGAAGTAGATTTTCGTCGTGGTTTAGCTCTAGATATGAATGGACAATTGGACATGGCCATGGAAGCTTTTAAAAGCTCAAACTTGCCTGCTTCTCAGTTGTATCTTGCTAAAGCTCATCTAAAAAAACAACAACAGAAAACAGCAAGACACATTTTGGCCGATCTTATCAGTAAATTAGGTGAAATTAAAGAGAGCACCTTGTTGATTCAAATTGGCGTTTTGGCAGGTGAATTGCGCTGCATAGATGAATTGACTGCTGTGATGGATGCCTTATCAACCCAAGATGGGCCTGGGGTTCAAGTATTGAGAGCTTTTCAAGATGATTTATCTGGAGATCATCAGGGTGCTATTGATACATTTGGTCAAGTGTCAGTAGAACAGCATGCGTATAATGGTTTGGCTTTATTTCACTTGGCGCGCCTTCAAGATCTTTGGGGTGATGATGATGTCGCTCTAGAAACGTATAGAAAAATTGAAGAGAAGGGTTATGCATTTGAAGAGTCTTTAATCAATACAGGTGTGATCTTGGAAGATAAAGGTGAGTTTGCTGCAGCAATCGCCTACTATGAGAAAGCATTGACGATCAATCCTTCAAATAAAAGAGCGATGTTATTTCATGAAGATGCCGAGTCTAGCTTGAATATGCACTACGATGAACGCAAACGACGTCAAGATATCAAGACATCTGAAATTCTCAATATTCCAATTTCAGATTTTGAATTGTCAGTTCGCAGCAGAAACTGCTTGAGCAAGATGGGTATTTTTGCGCTTCGTGATTTGATTACAAAAACAGAACAAGAGTTGTTGAGTTACAAAAACTTTGGCGAAACATCGCTTAAAGAAATTCGTGCGATGTTGTCGAAAAAAGGTTTGCATTTGGGCATGACCAGAGTTGAAGAGCAACCACTAGCAGATCGCATTAAAATTAATGCTCAACTATACTCTCAAGAAAAAGAATACAGCTTAGATGAGTTGGACACAACGATTGAAGAATTAGATTTGAGTTATCGAACAAAAAGCGCTTTGCATAAACTCGGTTTTGAATCGTTGCGTGACATCACTATGCGCACGGGCACCGATTTGGAATCTAATCCTCAGTTTAGTGCTGCCTGTATGCAAGAGGTCAATGCGCTCTTGGAAGAGAAAGGCTTGACTTATCGCCCAGCGACATCGACGGGTAAGTCTGATGGCGTTGGAAGCTCGCTTCTGGGCGATGACGATACTTCTATTTTAGAGTATGATTGATTTATGAGAAGGGTGGTTCACTAGGTGTACCATCATTTTTCAGGAAAAATCGTTGATAAATTCATCGATCAAATTGTTGTCGATTGTAGTGGCGTCGGTTACGATTTACAGATAACCGAACAAGCTTATCGCGTTTTTCCTGCTGTAGGTGAGCAAGTTTTTGTCTATGCACACTTAGCCATTAGAGAAAACGATCATCAACTGTATGGATTTTATAGCAAAGAGGAGCGTGCGCTATTTTTGCAATTCATTAAAGTCTCAGGAGTCGGACCGAGTTTAGCCATGTCTATTTTAAATCAGGCTAATTTAGGCGAGTTGGTTCAGGCTGTGATTAGCTCTGACGTTCAGCTTTTGACAAAGTTTAAAGGCATTGGAAAGAAAACTGCGGAAAGGATTGTAGTTGAGTTGAGAGATCGTTTGACTCAACAATTGGGGCATTTACCCAAGGAAACATCAAGAACAGAGTCCTTTTATCCAGAAGATGCTTTTTTGGCGCTGTTGACTTTGGGGTTGAGTCCTGAGCGCGCAAGAGTTAAATTGGAAGCTTTAGCTAAGCTCGAACCTCGCCCTGTAAAAACAGATGATTGGATCAAAATGGCTTTGAAGCATGGAGCCTGAACTTTCAATTGACGGTCATCAAAAACCGATGGAAATGGGATTGGATGATCAACTCCGACCTCAGGTTTTAGACCAGTTCATTGGTCAGGAGCGTCTTGTAGAAAATCTTAAAATTGCCATTCGAGCAGCTAAGAAACGCTGTGAATGTTTAGATCATGTGCTTTTTTGTGGCCCTCCAGGTTTGGGTAAGACGACGTTAGCACGTATTATTGCCAGTGAGATGGGATCTAAATTGTTGAGCGCAAATGGACCGGCGCTTACTAAACCAGCTGAGCTAGCTAGTATTTTAACCCAATTGGAGGAGGGAGACGTTTTCTTTTTGGATGAAATCCATCGTATTTCCCCAACGTTGGAAGAGTATCTTTATTCAGCAATGGAAGATTTTGTTATCGACATCATTCTCGATCAAGGGGGGCCAAATAGTCGCAGTGTGCGCATAGATCTTCCAAGATTCACTTTGATTGGAGCAACCACAAAAGAGGGGTCTATGCAAGCGCCGTTTCGAGACCGATTTGGAATTTTTGAGAGATTGAAGTATTATCACCAAGATCACTTGGTGCAAATTTTAAATCGGAGTTCGAGAATATTAGAGATTACTATTGACGAAGCTGCTGCTCCGTGCCTTGCTTCGCGCAGCAGAGGTACACCACGTGTTGCGAATCGATTTCTACGTCGAGTTCGCGATTTAGCGACGATAGAAAATGTTTCAATATTGAATGTGGATATGGTTGAAAAAACTTTAACCATGTTGGAGATTGATCCATTGGGTTTACAGTATGTGGATAGAAAAATTCTGGAAGTTTTGTATGAACACGGTGGTCGCGCTGTGGGTTTGAACACGTTGGCGGTTAGTTTAGGAGAAGATAAGGCCACCATTGAAGATGTTTATGAACCCTTTCTTATTCAGCAAGGTTTAATTCAAAAAACCGCACAGGGACGGGTGTTAACTGATCGTGGTTATACTCATATTTTAAAAATTTTAGGAAAGTCAATCGATCGTCATTTCGAATGAAACTTGCATTAGAGACCTCCAAAAGATTGGCCAGTATGTTACTTGATGATGGCAATCAAATTCACCGCTTCGTGATGAGTGCTAATCAGCGTCAATCCTCTCATTTATTGCCGATGATCAAATCTCACTTGCATCAATTGCAGGTGAACCCATCCGACATAACAGACATTTATTTAAATGTTGGTCCAGGCTCGAGCACCGGCTTGCGCATGGGGATAGCCATGGTTCAGGGTTGGGTGGCTGCTTTTCCCAGTGTTAGACTTTATGGCGTATATTTAGAATCCATGGCTAGGGTTGTTTTAAACACTTGGTTACCAGAAGTCGATAACGCTTATATGCTTGCCGATGCTTTCGCCGGACAAATCTTTGTTCAAAAGTATTTAAAAAAAGAGGGTGTATTTGAACCCATAGGTTCATTGCAAGTGTGTGAAAAATCTGCACTTGATGACTTAGAAACAGCAGCTGCAATTGTTGACGATTTAGGTGTCTTGAAGCAAAAACGTGAATGGCCGGAGGGCTGGGTTTGGTCTCAGGGTGAGTTTCCAAATGCCGATTTGGTTTACAAGGCGGCTTCGTATCACCGAGAACCTGATGCTATTCAGTCAATGGATGTACGCTACATGAAGGCGACTTCAGCAGAATTGATGTGGAACAAAAGGGAGCAAGAGTGAATTTAAAACGTGAAGATTTTGATAGGGGATTGTTTCTCATAAGTGGTCCTTGTGTGATGGAATCGTTGGAACTTTTGCATCAGGTGGCTAAAAAATTAGTTGCGATACGTGAGTCAACAGGTGCGCTTATTATTTTTAAGTCCAGTTATGACAAAGCCAATCGAACGAGCTTAGATGGTTTTCGTGGCCCAGGCTTAGAGTTGGGACTAGAATGGTTGGCGGAGATTCGTGCTACTTATGAACTACCGACGCTTACAGATGTTCATACAAGTGCAGAAGCAAAAGTTGCTGGACATAGTGTGGATATCATTCAGGTGCCGGCCTTTATGTGTAGGCAGACCGACTTTGTGCTAGATTGTTGCGAGACTCCGGCTTGGGTCAATATTAAAAAGGGACAGTTTCTCGCTCCTTGGGACATGAGTAAAGTGGTTCAAAAGGCGGAGTCGAAAACTGAAAAAATATTGCTGACTGAACGTGGTGTCAGTTTTGGCTACAATATGTTGGTAAGTGATATGCGATCCATTCCAGAACTTAAAAAAAATAAGTTCCCCGTTATTTATGATGGCACACATAGTGTGCAAATGCCAGGCGGACAAGGTTCATGTTCTGGTGGAGATAGAAGGCATGTTCCGACTTTATCACAAGCTGCGGTGGCTGCTGGGGCGGACGGTTTGTTTTGGGAAACTCATCCTGACCCTGAACAAGCTAAAAGTGACGGTCCAAATATGCTGTATTTGGATAAAGTTGAAGAGCTTTTTGTGCGTTGTCAAAGAATTTATGAGGTTGTAAATAATTAAATTATGGCAAAACAAAAAGAGCAGAGCTATGAGGAGAAGGTCGCGGAATTAGATGAGATTCTTGAGCGTATTGATCAGGCTTCGACGCCTATAGATGAGTTGGCTAAAGATGTGACCCGTGGCACACAGCTGCTCAAGGAGTTGGATCAGCGCCTTAAATCAGTAGAGATGGAAGTAAAAAATGCATTTAAAGTCTTAGAAGCTAACCCAAGTAACGAGACGGATTGATGAGCAACGGGTTAGTTGCGTTCGATAAAGGCAACTGAGCGACTGACCATGAAGCAATTTGCGATACAGATAAAAGACAATACCGGAATAAGAACCCAATATCCAAAGCTTGAATATAAACATATACCTAGTAATCCGCCCAATAAGCCTGGAATGGCATTGATGCGAGGTACGCTCTGCTCGAGAGGCTTGATGGGTTTTTGGCAGCTATGGCAATTGAGCTCGCTATATTTAGTGAGCATCCATGCTGTTCGCATAGGCTGGATGGATTTGCAATATGGACAAGAAAATGGGAGCACCGTTTCGGGCATGGGATTTAAGACTTGAAATGCAAGGTTTTTATCCTATCTTTGAGAAGGATTTTGCGATCATGAATTGCCGTTTAAAAAACAGATTGAAAAAGATGCCTCTTTTGGCAATGTGCTTTTTTGTCATGGGCTGTCAAGCTAAAAAAAGTGATGCTTTAACGCAACCAACTGAAATTCAATGGGAGCCGTCTCCGGAACGAGCGTTTGAATCAAAGCGTAAGCAAACGTACACTCAGATACTGGCAGCTCCAAAACTGTCGGGGCATAAGAAAACAATTTCTGGTTTTGAAGAACTCAAAAACTTATCCTCTTCTGTCGATATGAAGGTCGAACGCGCTTGGCGCAGTGCTGATAGTCGCAAGGTGATCGTGGTATTGCAAAATAAAACCGAGAAGGGAACAAGAGCTAACTTTTATCTGTTTTCGCACGATGAGCGTGGATTGTTGATTGAGGTGAAGCAAGAGGAAATTTTTTTTAATCCAAATGAAGTGATTTATCGAAGTTTTAGCTTTAAAGATTCAGATCCGGCTAAAAGTTGGAGCATGGCGGTTAAGTGATGTTGAATGAAAGTGCAAACAGGGTGTGGTCGATTATTTTGTTGATGATGTATTCAATAGCATTGTCGGCTGAAGATAAAACGGTAGAGCAATGGCAGAAGTATCTTAATATAGACCAAAACGATGCACAAAGACCAAGGCCCAAAATGGCGCGCAATGAAGATATGGAGGTTAAACAAAAAGTTTTACTTGAATCTATAAAAATGATGCCAGCTCAGGAGTTTGTGACGGCGATTCATCAGTTGCAGCATATTTCCTCTGTAGAGGCCAGTGCTATGGTTAAAGATCAGTTGTCTCCGGATGGGTCTATTACAAGTCGAGATGATTTAGATATGATGATCATAACAGATCAACGCGACTATGTTTTAAATATAATTGAGAGTTTAATGGCCATAGACCAACAGGCCCCAGAGGTTCAAATTGAAGTTAAAATCATAGAGCTTATGGAGGGCGCTCGCCGTGAATTAGGCGTCAATTGGGGTGGAGAGGTAAACTCTGGCAATGACAAGGTGAGTTTTAATTTAAACGATGCGACACAACAAGCACTGCCACCATTAGGTCAATCATTGGGCGGTTCAACTATTCAAGCTCTAACGCAAAATAGTTTAGATCAATTGAGTCTTAAAATATCCGCCTTGCTACAAGAGGGAAAAGCCAAGATCATGTCAGAGCCTAAGTTATTGGTGGCAAATCGACATACGGGTGAATTTAAAATGGTGGATCAAATCCCATGGATGGTACGACAAAAGATGGTATTTGCCGATGAGAGACAATCGACGAGCAGCAATGATTTGAAAGTCACCAGTACGACCAAAGATCAAGATGCCACATCATTTTCAGAAACAATTTTTCCGGGCAATGATGATTTTGGTTTTCTAAATGGCAAAGAAGTCAGCAACAACACAGTGGATACGGATAGTTACCTAGATGAAACCAATGGCAGTCAGAGTGACTCTAAACTATCCGGTTCTATAACTAAAAATAATGTGAGTTACTCATGGGAAGAGATTATTTTAGAAACGGGGATTACATTGATGGTCACTCCAGAAATACGCCAAAGTGGAGTGATTTCCCTAAACTTAAATCCAGTGATCACAGAATTGCAAAACCCTCAGCTTCGTTCGGATCGACCTATTTTGTCAAAGCGCGAGATCAAAACTCAGGCTTATGTAAGGGATGGCGATACACTAGCATTGGGAGGTTTGATTTATGAGAAGACGGAAACTAGCGAAGAAGGGGTTCCGCTGTTGTCAAAGATTCCAGGTCTAGGGCGATTGTTTAAAACCAAAAAAAAGCATGCGGTAAAGACAGAATTGCTGTTTTTGGTTCGAACTAGAATTGTGCAACTATAATTAAGATTCCTCTATTGAAACGTAGGTGGAAAATTTTTGGCATCATTTTGTGCTTGAAAATAGGCTCGATTGCTGCTGGCGATTGGCTGAACAAGGCTAACGATCAGCAACGATCAGCAAATTTTGAAGTTCAAAGCACGTCGATGCTGTTGGATTTTACGGGTTTAAAGGATGTTTCTGGTGATGACCCTAATAAGATTTTTCAAAGTTCAGGATATAGCATGGATGGACATTATGAGTTTGGATTTGGGCACATTCAAACTTTGAATTTATTCTCTGGTTCAATCACGACAGGCATCGTCGTTGAACAGGACATGGCTTATTTTGCCACTGATGCGAAGCAGGTGATCGCGTTAAATTTGAGAGACAATGCAATCAAATGGAAGGTTGAAACAAGGCATGTAGTGATGATAGAGCCTATGGTGATCGGTGATCAAATTTTTGTGGCCGATATTGAGGGGCATGTCATTGCCATTTCCAAACAAAACGGTGGAGTGAGTTGGAGCATTAGCATGAAAGCGGCAGTTAGGGCGAACCTTGTGTATAGTGCACCTTATTTGGTGGTTGCTGACAAGAGTGGTTTAATTCAAATCCTCGACACGACAACTTATACAAAGCATTGGTCTTATCAATTGCCATCGGGCATTGAGGGCACACCGATCATCGTCGATCAAAAGTTATGGGTGGCTAGTTTAGGTGGGGTTTTGTATCGATTTGATTTACTGACAGGAAGAGCGGAACTTCAGTGTAATTTAACCGGAGCAGTTCATCATGGCATGTGTAAGGTTGAATCAAAAATGCGACCGAGCTTGGTCGTGGTGGGCACTGACAAGGGGATGTTGCACAGTTTTGATTTACAAGGACAAGAATTGCCCTATTCTCCAATAGATCTGAAAGATGGTGCATTAAGTCCCATTAGTGGTGGTGGTTTAGTGTATGTTTGTCATAACACTAGTTTTTTTCAAATTGACCCTTGGTTGGGTGAAGCGTTATTTGAGTTCACTCCTTCAGGTCAGAATTTTTTTGGAGACTTAGTGTACGATGGACAATCGATCCACGCTTTGGTGCTGTTAAATAGTGCTGCGAAGGTCGCTAAAATACTAGATTATCAATTTAGTTTTAGAAATTTTAAAGGGTCAGAATTTTCACCCATTCCCAGAAAAGGTTTGGCCCACTTGGGATGGGATGGAAAAATAGAAGAGCTTTTTTGGTCTGATTGTTTGGAGATTCCATTCAAATGGACAGATTTAAAAAGCCCACATTTTGAAAAAATCACTTTGAGGATAGCTGCTGTAAAGCAGGGTTTGATGCTCGCGGGCGAATTCATTCAAGGTGGTTCCACTAAGCAAACATGGGAATTCCCAAATGAACCACGGTTTGAGATAGAGCTGCTACAATCAGGTTTATCAACGAGTCTTTTTGTTTATCCAAGTTCGAAAACAGATCTGTTGAATATTGCTATTGGCAATGGCAAAAAAGTTGAGATGGTAGCTTGTCGCCCAGATGCTTCTAAGGAGAATTGGTCATTTGAGTGTTTTGTGCCTGTTTCAAAGGCCTCATTCAGCAAAACCAATAAGATGGATTTGAAGGCTAGTTATCATCAACCGATGATGGGTTTAGATAAGAGTGTGGTGGAGTTGATCTTTAAACCAAACTTGGGTTCAGATCCATTGGAGTTGATGATGCCAAGTTTAGAAATAGAATAGAACCATGCATCCTAGAGATAACAAACATCCCAGTGCTTATGTAAAGACAAGGGATGAGCGTTTGTTCGAGAAAATTAGTCCAATATCAAGGCATCTTGAAAAAACTGGTTTGGATGTTGACGACTTAGCCGCAGCGGCAGGTTTTTCAAAAATCAGATTGATCCATTTGCTTGAAAATGCTGAAGTGCCTGCTTCTTCTGAATGTTACTTATTGGACGTTGCCTTTCAATTTCCGCAAGGAACATTTTTCTTGGAGTATGAGAATTGGTCTGAAGTGAAAGATCTAAGTTAACCTTTCGTTTCAGACTTAAGCGTGGCGCTCAGAGAGCTTTGAATTTGTCACATAAAAACTTTTTTTGGCTCACGCAGTTGTTGCTTTGAATGCATGGAATAAAATAATTTCATGCATTCGAAGAGCGATAAACAATCTGGCAATTACGTCAAAATTGAGGACGAGCGGCCATCTTCAAAAGCTAGTCCGATTCTTTTGCATTTGGCCAAAACGGGTTTGAGTGTTGATCATTTAGCTGAAGCGGCAGGGTTTTCTAAAGTAAGACTCATTAAATTGCTGCGAAATGCTGAAACTCCAGATCCTTTTGAATGTTATATGTTGGATATGGCTTTTAAATTCCCTCAAGGCACGGTATTGGAAGATTATACCGTTTGGGAATTTGGCACTTATCAAATCGCCTAAGGCCCTTTAGTTCAAGAGGGCTTAGGTGAGGCCAGATTTAAACTAAAGACTATTTTTTGTAACGTGTAAAATAGTCAGAGTTGAGTTCATCTTAAAGCTAGACTTTGTGAGTACTATGGAATTGAAGGAATTCAAATTTTGTCCCCAATGTGGAGCAAAGCAACTTTTAAAGCAGGCCTCCCGCTTTAGTTGTAAAGAATGCGACTATGTGTTTTATCAAAATACCGCAGCGGCGACAGCGATCATTTTGAAGTTTCAAGACGCCATTCTTATGACTCGAAGAGAAAAGAATCCGGCTCAAGGCAAGTTGGACTTGCCGGGTGGTTTCGTTGATTCGGGAGAGAATGCTGAATTGGGAATTCTAAGAGAATTAAAAGAAGAGCTGAATTTAGAGTTGTCACAGGATGCTTTGAGTTATTGGCGCAGCTTTAGCAATGTGTATGTATACAAAGGGGTCTCTTACGACACTTGTGATTTGATTTTTGAAGCTCAATTAGAAACGTGGCCCACGAGTTGGCAAACTAGCGAAATCAGTTGCTTGGAAAAAGTGAAATTAGCAGATTTAGATTTAGATCAGGTCGGTTTCACTTCAATTAAAAGAGCCTTATACGAGTATAAAAATCGATAACATAGAGGTGTCTGAGTTCATTCTTTTGGGTTGAACGTCAGTCGTATACTGGGGTTGGTTTGTTAGGTCAGTTATGAAGAAACTGTGGGCTGTAATTGTTTTAAGTGCGTGTTCTTTTTGGCTTGAAGCAGAAGTTAAGCTAGTACAAAACGTGTCTTATGTGGACGAACATGATACAGATGAATACCGCCAGCAGAGGTGTAAATTAGATTTATACTTGCCTAATTCAGCTAAAGCGAGCGCGGTATTGATATGGTTTCACGGCGGGGGACTTAGAGCTGGAGATAAAACCCATGAGAAGGAAATTGTTCCCATTGCTTTAAAATTTGCGGAACATGGAATCGCCTTTATTGCGGTGAATTATCGTTTGTCACCTAAGGCGCAATATCCGGCTTATGTGGATGATGCTTCTGCTTCGATCCAGTGGGTGATCGAGCATATTTCAGATTACAACTTTTTAAAGAATAAAGTTTTTGTTGGAGGTCACTCTGCTGGTGGATACTTAACGTTGATGTCAACGTTTAAAAATGCGTCAACCGATAAATGCGGATTAAAGGTTGATGCGATTGCGGGCATCATACCTGTTAGTGGTCAAACGGTAACTCATACAACGGTTAGGAAAGAACTTGGTTTGCCAGAAACAGCCGTAGTTTGTGATGAAAGGGCACCTCTTTACCATTTGCCTAAACTAAATCGAAAAAGTTTGATCATCGCAGCCGATTCGGATTATTTCATGCGGTTAGAAGAAAATCAGTTGTTGTATGCAGCAGTTAAAGTAAAAAGTTCGCCGCTTTCAGAGTTCCTCTGTGTACAAAACAGGACTCACGTGAGTGTGATGACGGAAATGGCCACCGTGGGTGATCCCGCTTTTGAAGCTGTTCTTGCGTTTATTGAAAAAACGAGCCTTTAAGAGTTATTTTGTTGAGGCTTCCACTTGAGGACATCGCTAAAAGGCAATTGTCCACCAAAAATATCTAAAGCACTGCCGATGGTGAGGTCCACCTTGGCCTTTCCTAGCTGATAGACACGATTTAGGTCTTCTAGAGATCTTGCCCCTCCAGCATAGGTGACGGGTAGTGGTGAGTATTGACCGAGCAACTCGACTAATTCGTCTTCTATGCCAGATTGTAACCCTTCAACATCGACCCCGTGAACCAAGTATTCATCACAATACTCAGCTAACTGAGCGAGCGTTTCGGCGTTGACGACAAAATCGGTGAATTTTTGCCAGCGATCAGTGACCACGATATAACCGCGCTCAGTCGATCTACAGCTTAAATCTAAGACAAGGTGTTGCTTGCCAACTTCTTTAACCAACTTTTCCAATCTTGTAAGATCGAGTTTTCCTTCATAAAAAACATAAGAGGTCACGATGACATGACTGGCACCATTATCGAGCCATTGTGAAGCATTTTCTAGATTCACTCCACCGCCAAAATGTAAGCCACCGGGATAAGCTTGCAGGGCCTGTTTGGCAGCGTCTTGATTATCTGGTCCTAAGGCGATGACGTGCCCGCCACGCAATTGATGCTTAGCATAGAGTTCGGCAAAATAACAAGGTGATTTTTCACTTTCAAAGTTGGTGACGGTTTGCGAATCGTCATCGCTGAGTGTGCCACCTACAATTTGCACCACTTTTCCATTCTTAAGGTCAATGCAGGGTCTAAATTTCATGAGGAGCTGAAATGGAACGAAGGGATGAGTTGTTTTAATCTCGGTATGATAGGGAAGTCAAAGTTTTAAAAACGTTGTTTGTCCAGTTCAACGTAAGGGTCCCAGAGTAAATTGCCATGCCCTGACCATCCGCCTTCGGGGGAGGGAATTTCAAAAATAGGTTGTGAACTGCCATCGAGAAATAAAAAATTCGCCTCCAGTTTGTGCTTAGGGTCAACACTGCTAGGCCCACCATACATTTTGGATTGATACCAGTCATCAATCCTGCCATCAAACAGATAAGGAGATAGGCTTGGATTTTCAACCCCTGGCAAATAAAGAAAGTCTTCTGAGGCTTGTGATTTAGTGCCGCGGAAGTCCTCTAAGCGCGAGTTCATTTTTAAGTTATAGCCTATATCGACACGGTCGAAGCCCATTTCAAAAGGTGCAATGCCAAGCACCTCCGACCATGCTGAACCATAGGGAGGTTGAGTTGAGCCATTGTCTTTGTGGGGCAGGCGATGACCATTTTCTTCGGAATAAAGACTAGAACAATCCCAGAGTTGTCTTAAGTAACTTTGGCATTGGATTTGATCTGTTCTTGAACAAAGTTGCTCAATTGAAGCGGTCAAGAGGTTTGCAGACAAAGCAAAAATGGCCAGCATGACGGCAAATTCTGAAAGTGAATAGTGGAATATTTTCAAGCAAAATGTTTAGTCGAGTAGCCGAATTTAGTCTGAAAACAAATAGCTCAAGTTTAATTGAAAAATTTTAAATAAAATCTCAAGCTTCGATCATTTGATGCTTATAGACTTTAGCGCTATTTAAATAACGAGCGAAAAGAAATAATGAAAAGAGAGTGATGATGGCAAGAGGTAGATAAAACCACATATTGCTACTGCTTTGAATCAATAAACTCACTAGACCAAGTGCTATTCCCAAACCCCAGAGGATGGAAACCGCCATTCGTTTGCTAAACCCTAATGCGACAAGCCTATGCGAGGTGTGGTCGGTGCCGCAATAGACAATGGCATGGCTGAGGGTTTTAACCTCACCATTGACCAGACGTAGAACCGTAGCGGTGATGATGTCAAAAATGGGCACGCCTAAAAGTAGTGGTGGTACGATGATGGCTTTGATCAAGCGTTCTGTCTCGGAATAATCTAAACGCGGGTTGGTCCAAGCTCCCATCATGGCCATGCAGGCCAAGGTGAACCCGATAAAGTAACTGCCATTGTCACCGAGGAATATCCCTGCTTTAGGTTGAAAGAAATTGTATTTGAGAAAGGTGAGGCAGCCTGCGCATAAGCCAATCGCCATAAAGGACAGCCATTGTTGCCAATGCTCCCATGCAATGAAGAATAAAAACAAACTTGAAATCACGGTTGTGCCTGAGGCTAAACCATCCATATTGTCAAGGCTATTGATGGCGCTCATCATCCCGACAATCCAGAATAAAGACAAAAACAAGTTTAAAATCGGCCAAGGCAAAAGTGTGATTTGAACACCTCCGGACTTGAGGTCACCTGAGGTATGATAAATAAAGAAAGTCACACCGAATAAAATGAAAAGCTTCCAAATAGCAGAGATGGGTTTTAAGTCGTCAACGAGACCTAATAGCATGCAAATGAATGAGCCTAACAGCACTGGTTTCATTCCTCCCCAACCATCTTGAGTTAAATAGATGCCAAGAAAAAATGAAATGAAGATGGGCAATCCGCCGATGGTGGGAATGGGCTGATTGTGAATCTTGCGCTCTTCATTGGGAAGGTCGTGCAGTTGCCAGCGGTTAGCAAATTTGATGGAGAAAAATAAAAGCATCTCGCAGATGAACCAAGTCAATAGAAAGATCTTGGCCTGAGGAATGTTTAAATATTTAGCGAAAGAGAAGGACTCCAACATCTAGAGCATTTTTTGAAAAGGAGTGAATAGTTTTATATAGAGTTCTTGAAGGTAGCGATCGGTCATGCCCGATAAATAGTCTGCAATAGATCGTTCCTTCCCTTCACGGTCAAAACGATCTTGAAAATCTTGAGGCAATTCCTCGGGAAATTTTTGAAAGTGTTGAAACATTCTTTCTAGAAAGTATCTAGACTTGTTCATCATTCTCATGACTTTTGGGTGTTTATACATATTTTGACGTAAAAATTTTTCAAGTTGAAGCTTCTTTTTTTGCATAGGAGGGCTAAATTGCAGCGGACTGAGTTCTAGTCCTCGTGCTTGTTCGGGGTTTAGATGTTGATGCTGTTTTAAATTGGATTGGGTTTGTTCCAGAAAGTCTAAAACCATGGTGTTTAGAACTTGCCTAACCATGTAACGGCGTCTTAAGATAGGTTGGCTGCGGGCGGGAAAACCGGGTTCAGAGGCGATTCTGTTCATGATATCCAGTTCGAGCACATCTTCTTCGTGGATGATCCCACTGGCGAGCCCATCCTCCATGTCGTGCGCATTGTAAGCCATTTCGTCAGTTATTGAAACCAATTGTGTTTCCAAGTAAGCTGTTTTGGCATTGGGGTAACGGGAGCGATAGAGTTTTGTGTGTTGTAAAATGGCTTCTAAAATTTCGTAGCTTAAGTTTAAGCCAGGGTAGTTGGTGTAGCTATTTTCCAGTTTGGTCACCAAACGGTGAGTTTGTTCATTATGCTCGAAATTGCCATAATCTTTCATCAAGCTAGAGAGGACTTCTTCGCCGATATGTCCAAATGGTGGGTGTCCAATATCGTGAACTAAAGCAAGACATTCGGAGAAATCCTCATTGAGTCGCAGGCAACGCGCTATGGTTCGCGTTAAGTTGGCAACCTCAATGGTGTGTGTGAGGCGCGTGCGATAGTGGTCGCCTTCGTGATTGGGAAACACTTGGGTTTTATACTCTAAACGCCGAAAGGCATTACTGTATATCACACGATCACGATCACGTTGATACTGTGTTCGAACTGAATGTGAAGGCTCGGGGTGTTCGCGGCCTTTGGAATCGCCAGATCTAAGCGCATAAACGGCAAGGTTCTGAGATTCTAATTGTTCGAGAAGTTCTCTTTGGCTCATTTAGACTTGTGTGATTGTATTTAGATGGCATCATAGGCAGATAAAATTCGGATCTAGCCTGGATAAATGAAAATATGAGAAAACCTGGAGTCTTTATTGCCGCCACAGGCCAAAATATTGGTAAAACAACGACTTCGTTGGCATTATTGCGACGCCTTCTGCCTAAATACCCGCAATTGAACTTTATGAAACCAGTGGGGCAACGCACGATTGAGTTCAAAGGTGAGATGGCCGATGAGGATGTCTTTTTAATGAAAGAGGTGTTTCACATGCATCAAGAAGCTAGAAAAATGTCGCCTGTGACGGTGCCTTCTGGTTTTACGAAAGATTATTTGAAGGGGAACACCGACAATTCACAATTAAAAGCTGCGATTTTAGAAGGCTGGGAGAACTTATCTTCCAATGGTCAGGTCACGGTCGTTGAAGGCACTGGGCATACAGGTGTAGGTTCGGTCTTTGGCATGAACAATGCTCAAGTTGCAAAAATGCTGGACTTGCCTGTTATCTTGGTTGCCCAAGCTGGGATTGGCAGACCTATTGATGAAATCGCCCTTAACCTTGCTTTGTTTGAAAAACACGAGGTGCAAGTCCACGGCATTATTTTTAATAAAGCCGTGCCTTCAAAAATAGAAGCTGTGAAGGAGTATTGTGGAATATACTTGGAATCTAAGGGTATAGAGATGCTGGGGGTGGTCGAGTTCAATCAAATATTGAGTCGTCCATCACTGAGGTGTTTACAAATGGATCTTAAAGCCATGGTTCTTTCTGGTGCAGATAATCTTGATGCAGTTCCAACTAAAATCATGACGGGTGCGGGTGCCTTGGATTACATTCTGGATAAGACGGTGAAACAAACACTTGTGGTCACACCTGCCTCGAGATCAGATGTGATCATGGCTGCGGCTCACAATTACGACTTGGTGCGTCGCGGCAATAGTACGTTGAAACAGGAGTTCACAGGGTTGGTTTTGACTGGAGATCAAGATCCGCATCCAGATGTATTGGCCAGTGCAATGTTCTCAAATATGCCAATTTTAAAAGTGAAAGCAGATGTGTATGAGACGGTAGAAGCCATTGATCGGTCTTTGGCAAAAACGCTTGCTTCAGATAATCGCAAACTTGAAATAATCGATGCCATCTATGAACAATCACTAGATTGGAAGCGCATTATGGAAATTATCGAAACGTGAAGGGGAGGTGACGTAGATGAAAATTGAAAAAAAATGTCCCACCTGCAAAGTGATAACGATTTATGGCGAGCATGCCCATTTCCCCTTTTGTTCCACACGGTGTCGCGATCGAGACTTAATAGGTTGGTCGCAAGGTGAGCACGTCTTAACTACTCCAATAACTGATGAGGATGATCTGATCGAGTTTGAGCGACGTGTGTTGGAACAATGTCCAGAGTGAAACCCTCTCCCGCCATGATGGAGGCAACTTTGGCGGCTTACAGAAAAGGGGCTTTTCCAATGGCTAAAAATGGAGCGTTGAGTTTTTATCAATGCGACCCGCGCTCAGTTTATTTTATGGATCAATTCCATCGACCTAAGCGCCTGATGCGCCTGATGCGTCGTGGCATTTTTGAATTCAGTATCGATCGTAGTTTTGAAGCGGTCGTTCAAGGGTGCAGAAGGGATAGACCAGAATGGATCAGTGATGAATTGGTTGAGATTTATTTAGAGTTGCACCAATTGGGAGTGGCTCATTCATTTGAGGCTTGGTGTGGTTCTGAATTGGCAGGAGCGGTGTATGGAATGTCATTTGGAGCCGCCTTTATGGCTGAGTCTATGTTTCATAATATCACGCATGGCTCTAATTTAGCATTGCTTTTCATGATGGATTGTCTGATTCATTCAGGCTATCATTTTTGTGACATACAATATGCCAATGAGCATACCGACCGTTTTAATCCGATTGATGTGCCTAAAGAACAATTTAATATGATGCTAAAAATAGCTTTGAACGTTAACGTTGAATTGAGAGCGCCATGAGGGATTTTATTTTGGAGATGATTGATTCGGCTAGTCAGATGGCGCTTCAATACCGCGAGGTTTTAGCCGACTTAAGAGTAGGACATAAGTCGACGAAAGATTTCGTGACCGAGGCTGATCAGGCCATTGAAAGACTATTGCGCGATAAAGTGATGAAACATTTTCCAGATCACGTGTTTTTTGGAGAAGAGTATGGTGAACATGGCACAGGCCATCATCGTTGGATTGTCGATCCAATAGATGGAACTTCTTCTTTTGTTTTTGGTCAACCTTTCTTTTCCATTTCGATAGCCTATGAAGTGGACGGTGTGGTAGAGTGGGGAGCTGTGCATGCCCCAGTATTAAAAGAAACTTTTATCGCACAACGAGGGCATGGTGTAACATTAAATGATAAACCCATTAAGGTGAGTGACCGCAATGAGATGAATCAAGCCATTATGGGGACAGGTTTTGCTTGTTTACGTTCAGATTTGGAGAAAAACAATATTCCCTATATAGTAGAGATATTGCCGAATATATGTGATATTAGACGTCTCGGCTCGGCGGCACTCGATTTGGCTTTTGTAGCTGCTGGACGTTTGGATGGATTCTGGGAATTGAACTTGAATATTTACGATATAGCCGCAGGAAAATTGTTGATTGAAGAAGCAGGTGGAAAGGTGAGTGACTTTCAGGGCACTACGCTTAAAGATTGCGCTCAAATTTTTGCATCAAATGGTTTATTGCATGAACCTATGCTAGCTTTGTTTGCAAAAGTTTAAAGGCAGAAGTTTGATGAATGTTGTCGTGGGTATCTTTTAATTTAGAGGGTAGGATTAAATCAATTTTATGGCGTGGATACAAAGAATAGTAAAGTTGACCCCTAAAAAAAGGGGCTTTCATTTGGTGACTGCTGAGGTCTTGGACCAGATAAATGAAATCAGCCAATATAGGATAGGCATGTTGCATTTGATGATTCAACACACTTCAGCCTCATTGACCATTAATGAAAATGCAGACCCAAATGTCAGGTTGGACTTTGAAAGTCATTTTAACAAAATGGTTCCAGAACGCGCCCCTTATTACATTCATACTGAAGAAGGCGATGACGACATGCCCGCCCATTTAAAAACATCCTGTTTAGGAGTCGATCTTCAATTGCCGATAGGTGCAGGTCGTTTGTTGTTGGGCATTTGGCAAGGCATTTATTTGGGTGAACATCGCAATCATGGCGGTTCACGTTCTATTGTCGCTACCATTCAGGGTGAGCGCTATGCCGAAAGTATGGCATAGTATATTAGCTCAGGTTGAGAACCAGAGCTTTCTCTACGCCGGTCAGGCGATTGTCTAAGCCTTGAAATCGAATGGTGAGTTTATTGTGGTCGATGCCGAGTTGATTCAGGATGGTTGCATGCAGGTCTCTTAGGTGGTGGGGATCGACGGTTGGTTTGTAGCCCAGTTCGTCTGTTTCGCCTAAGGTTACGCCGCCTTTGATGCCACCTCCTGCCATGAAGTACGACATTGAGTTCATGTGATGGTCTCTGCCAGCATCCCCTTTATTGCTCTGGGCCATGGGGGTGCGTCCGAATTCTCCAGCAAATACGATGAGCGTATCTTTTAACATGTCTCGACTTTTTAGGTCTTTAATTAGAGCCGCCGTGCCTTGATCGACAGCTTGGCAACAAATAGGCATATATTGGCGAATACCATCGTGGTGATCCCAACCACGGTGATAAAGTTGGATGAAGCGAACGCCATTTTCGGCGAGCTTTCTGGCTAACAGACAATTGGAGGCAAAGCTCCCATCGCCAGGTTTACAACCGTACATATCGAGGGTCTCCTTGGACTCTCGACTCATATCAACCAAACTGGGAATACTTTTTTGCATACGATAAGCTAGTTCATATTGTTGCATGCGCGTTTCAATTTCAGGATCATCCATAGATGATTTTCCAAATTGATTCAACTGATTGATGGCTTTAAGAACTTCGCCTTGACTATCACGTGAAATACCAGCGGGATTATTCACGTAGTGCATGGTATCGCCCTTGGCGTTGAATTTAACCCCTTGGTAAATGCTATCTAAAAATCCATTTGACCATGAACGAGCATAGAGGGGTTGAGGGTTTCTGCCTTTGACGGATTCCAAAACAACAAAACCGGGGAGCTCTTTAGATTCACTGCCGATAGCATGATTGATCCAAGCGCCCATGGAGGGACGGCCATTTAAAAAAGTACCGGCGTTCATCATCGCCATGGCGGGATCGTGATTGATCTGATCGGTATAACCTGACTTTACAATGGCAATATCATCTGCTATTGAACCGATATGTGGCAATAGTTCGCTAATGTGTTGTCCAGATTGTCCGAAATGCTTGAATTTGAATTGCGGGCCATAACAAAGTAGCTTTTGTCCTTGTAATTGAGCCAATTGTTGACCTTGGGTATAGGACTCAGGCATGGGTTTGCCATCGAATTTTTCGAGCATGGGTTTATGATCGAAGGTTTCAAATTGTGAAAAACCACCAGACATGGTTAAGAAGATCACCCGTTTGGCTTTTGCTTGCTTTAACAAGTAAGGTTTAGCTTTTGACGCTGCAAAAATAGGCGCTGAAATAAGGTTGGCACCAGCTAGGGTAGAGAGGTTTAGGAAGTGTTGGCGATTCATGTTATCTCCTGACAATAAATTCGTGAGTGTTCATCATGGTGCGTGCAACCTGTGCCCATGCTGCAATCAAATGGGGTTCGTGATCATTGGATACTTTTTTATTGCCTGTGTCTAAAAAACTTTTTGTCGCTTCGGGATGGGTTTTGAAGTAGTGGAGTTGTGATTGGAGCAATTTTTCAAGCATCTCAATTTCAACTTGAGCAGCGTTTCTGCCTAAGGCGGTTTGAAACATCCATTGGATTTTAGCTGTTTGATTTTTGCCACCTTCGCATAGCGTTCTTTCAGAAAACATCTTTGCCGCTTCAACAAAGGTGGGATCATTTAAAAGCGTTAATGCCTGTAAAGGGGTGTTGGAGGAGGTTCTAGAGCATATGCCAACCTCTCGTTCGGGAGCATCAAAGTTTTTTAGGAAGGGGTGTAAAAAGGTGCGTTGCCAATGCATGTAAACAGCACGGCGGTATTGTTCATCATCACTCTCAGGAATGTATTTGAAAGGGTTGAAGTTCATCGAAGCATAGTAACCATTTGGTTGGTAGGGCATGATGTTGCGACCTCCCATTTTATCATTCAATAGACCACTGACTTGCAATGCCGTATCTCGTATGAACTCTGCATTGAGTCTCAATATAGATTGTCGAGTCAAATAACGATTGTAGGGATCGAGTTGCTCAATGTCAGGTGAGCGCTTGGTAGACAAGCGATAAGTCTTTGACATCACGATGCCTTTTATGATGGTTTTGACATTCCAGCCACTATCGATGAAACGCCGTGCGAGGAAGTCGAGCAATTCTAAATTGATGGGCAACTCTCCTTGTGAACCCAAGTCTTCAGTCACTTGAGATAGACCTTTTCCAAAATACATGGCCCAGATGCGATTGATAAAGCTACGAGCTGCCATGGGATTATTTTCTGAACACAACCAGTCAGCTAGATCGAGTCGAGTGGCGCGTCCCTCTTTTTTTATTTGATTTAGGAAATGAGGGACAGCAGGTTGGACTACTTTTCCTGAGGTATCCATCCAATTGCCGCGTGGCAAAACTCTGGTGATGACAGGTTCTTGTGATTCTGTGATGACACATAAGTCCGCTTTGCTGAGCAATTGTTTAATTTCTTTCTCAAGCGTTTTAAATTCTTCCGAATAAGGTTTTTTTGTGTGTGCATCGACCTTTGCTTGGAGTTCTTTTTTTAACTCAACGTCAGTGGTGGTATCTTTGAGTTTTTTTTGCAATTTGCGAAATTCGTTATCTTCCTGTTCTTTTAGTTCTTTTAAGGCTTTTTCTGAACGCTCTAACCTATCTTTTTGAGCTGCTGGCAAGATCACTAAACGAGGGGGAAAATTCCCGTCATTTCCCAAACCTTGACCATTGAAGTTATTGTAAACGCCAACTTGTTTCACATCGGCAAAAAAAGCTGCCATTGAGTAAAAGTCTTCTGTGGTGAATGGATCGTATTTGTGATGATGACATTCAGCACATTGCAAGGTCGATCCCAACCAGACTGACGAGATGTTGCTGACTCTGTCTGCGGCGTATTTGGACAAATACTCTCCAGCTTGAGCGCCGCCTTCTTTGGTCACCTTGTTTAAACGATTGTAGGCTGTTGCAATAAGCTGTTGTTGAGTCGGGTTTTCTAGAAGGTCTCCCGCGAGTTGTTCCTTGCTGAATTGGTCGTAGCGCATGTTGTCGTTAAAGGCATTTATGACGTAATCTCGGTAAGGTGCGGTATAGTTTTCCTGGTCGCCATGAAACCCCACTGAATTAGAGTATCGAACAAGATCAAACCAATGCACGCCCATGCGTTCACCATAATTTTTAGAAGCTAAAAACTGATCGACTAATTTTTCCCAAGCGTGCTCAGAAGTATCTTTCATGAAAGTTTCCATTTCTTCTTTAGTGGGGAGCAAACCGCGTAAGTCTAAACTAAGTCTTCTAATCAAGACCTCTTTGCTTTCTAATCCGTTTTGTGTTTGAAAACCTTTCTCCAAGATTTTTTTATTGACCATAGCGTCCAATGTTGCAGGAATGTTCATTTGAGGATAGATGGGGACAGGTTCATAAGCCCAATGAGATTGATACTTGGCTCCTTGTTCAATCCACTTTTTTACCATGGTTTTATCGCGATCGGTCAGGCTGTGGTGAAAATCGCTTGGAGGCATGATGTCGTCTGGATCGGTGCTGGAAATTCGATCCCACACTGCTGATTGGTCAGGATGACCTGGAACGATGACGGCTTCTTTGGTGTGTTGTGAACCATCATTTTTTTTATAAGTTCGTGGTTGTGTTGCTGCTTCAAAAGTATGCAATTGCAAGTGTGCTTTGGATTCATGTTCGTCAGGACCGTGACAATTGAAACAAGTATTGGAGAAGATAGGGCGAATGTGCTCGTTGAAACTCACCTTTTCTGGAATGACTTCTGTAGATAGGCCCAAGCAAGTGGCACTTAGAGAAGTTAGGATGAGAGGGAAAAGCTTCTTCATAAAAATGCAATCTAAAGAATGGATTGCCTTATTTCCCTTAGATCTTAAAAAATTCCCCCAAAAAATATTTTTTTTTAATTTTTTTGAGTTAAAAACGCAAAGGGTTTCAACTTCAAAGGGAAAGATGGTCCCACGAGATATGAAAAAAATAAGTTAGCAAAACATGCAAGTGATAGAGTTCAATCGTCATTTCACTTGCATGTGCTGAGCAATGGGAAGGTTACTTTTGAGTCGATTTTTTTTTGGCCTGTTGCGCTGCTGCTTTTGCCGCAACGTGTTCTTCCGGAGTGAGCCAAGGGCCATTTTTGGCAATTGCGAGATCTGCTGCTGTAGGCAGTTTGATGCGATTGGTTTTATCGCCATAATCGTCGAGATTTTGGTTGAGTTCATCTTCGCTGACTGCAGCTGTAGGCACTCCGTCTGCTGGAATAGTTTGACCAGAAATCCAGAAAATGGTATTGAGAATCATTTTTCGATAATCGTCAAAAGCCCAATTTTGATGACGGTGGCCACCGGTGAAGCCAGCGCCGCGGCTGCCGTCTTCTCTAACAATGCCCCAGAGTAAGGCTTGGGGTTGATCTTTGGATTCATAACCTGATTGAGTCCATAGATTGTTGATGAAGGCTAAATTATGTTCATTGGGTATTGCCACGCCAAGTGGCAGAACGCCTTTTGCATACTCGAGATTAAAATACCATTCGTCGATGGCTTCCACCTTGGTGATGCCATTTGAGATAGGGTGTCCTTTCATGGTTTCGATGTTGGCTCGCCAAAAGGGATTGACCGATTTGCCCGTTTTGAAATAACCGCCAATCCAATTTTTGAAGTATTGTTCACCTTTATCTTCAGCGGGATGCACGCCGTAATGCATGAACAAGAAGCCAACGCCTTTTTTTGCAAGCGAATCCATTTTCTCCCAGCCATTTTGAACCACCTCAGTGGCATCACAATAAACCACAATGGCTTTGGCATCGTCTAAAATGCTTTCATCTTTGGGCCAGCCTTCGTTTACGACCACTTCCATAGGAACGGCCGTTTGAACACGAAGGTGGTTGGCGAGCAAATGGCTGCCGGCTTTGAACTCGTGATCGCCAGAAGAGTGACTTCTATCTCCATGTAAAAAAACGATTTTAACTTTATCTGCAGCAAAGGCCAAAGACGAGTAAATTAAGAAGCTGATCAGAGCCAATAAGAGCTTTGCTTTCATAAATGATCCAACAAGAATGACTGCCTTAAAGGATCTTGATTTACAGAGTATTTTCTAGGAAATTAACGTCATTTTAGTGACATTAGAATACAAGCGTATTTCGTTTTTGTACACGATCAGGTTAGATCGTGTAAGTGTGAGGTCTATTTGCGTTTAAAATTGAGTGGATTTAACCCGAGTTCTTTCAACTCTTCTGGAGACATCTGACGGAGTTTTTGTTTTAAGGACGCTTCATCATGAGTCCACGACAAAACCAAGATTTTAAAGTTAGATTTGAAGGCAAGTTTGAGCTGCCTGAACACCATTGGTGTGGACAGAAACTGTTGCACTAGTCCTTTGATCCATAAAAACATAGGTGAGCCTTATTTCAAGTTCACTCATTTTCGAGGTCGATTTGAAAAATCAACCTTGGGAAATAGCTTAGAGAGGGTTTGATCCGATCGTGGAGTGCCTAGGAATTCAAAAAATAATCTAGACAGCAAAGTTATTTTTTTGTATTTTTAAACGGTGGTTGTTGAATCTAAATAAAAATTGCTTACGTTCACGATAGCTCCAATTTTTTTAGCTGCTGGCATGACTTTCAACAAACCTCACTCCATTTTTTTATTTTGTCTTCTATCTTGTCTCGTCTTTAGTATGAGCGCAAGTAGTGCGGAATTCTTGGGAACAAAATCAGATTTTCATGGGTTCAGTCGCTACGATTTTGAAATGAGTGGTCGTGCTTGCATCATTGTTGAACCGAAAACACCGGCAGTCGGCAATCCTTGGATTTTACGTGCGCGTTTTTTTGGACACGAGCCACAAGCTGATTTGGCGCTTTTGAATAGAGGTTTTTATTTAGCTTATTGCGATGTGTCAAACTTATTTGGCAGCCCCAAAGCGATGCAGTTATGGGATGCTTTCTATGACTATGTCGATAGAGAGTTCTTCTTCGCCCCAAAAGTAGTTTTGGAAGGCATGAGTCGTGGTGGTTTGCCCATTTACAATTGGGCCGCGTTAAATCCAGACAAAGTGGCTTGTATCTATGCCGATGCTCCCGTTTGTGATTTTAAAAGTTGGCCCATGGGGCATGGTGATAGCAAGGGTAGTGCAGGTGCTTGGAAGGCCTGTCTTGAAGCTTATGGCTTCACCGAAGCGGAGGCGTTATCGTACAATAAGAACCCAATTGATAATTTAGCGCCACTGGCCAAAGCGGGCATTCCACTGTTGCATGTCGTCGGTGATGCCGATACCGTGGTTCCGGTGCATGAAAACACGGCTATTCTCGAAGCGCGTTACAAAGCCTTAGGCGGCAGCATTGAAGTGATTCACAAGCCCGGTGTCGAACACCACCCTCATTCTCTCAAAGACCCAAAACCAATAGTGGATTTTATATTAAAACATACAATTGAAAAAGGGAAGAGTGCCGAGGCAACACCAAGTGCCTCTAAAAATCACATTCATGCAAGAGGTGACTACCACAATAGTTATTTGAAATTTAAAAATGAAAAAAAAGGTCATGTTGCTTTCATGGGAGGCTCAATCACAGAAATGAAGGGTTATCGCTTGATGGTTGAAACCTATTTAACGAACACGTTTCCAGAAACTGAATTTAAATTCACTGAAGCGGGAATTGCATCAACGTGTTCAACTACGGGTGCCTTCCGTTTAGAAAGCGATGTTTTGAGCAAAGGCCCAGTGGATCTGTTCTTTGTGGAATTTGCTGTAAATGACGACCAAGATGCCGCTCATTCAGAGGAGGCCTGCATTAGAGGCATGGAAGGCATAATTAGACATGTGAGGACTCAAAACCCTTATGCTGATATAGTAATGACATTTTTTCTCAACGACCAAATCAGAGAAAGTTTAACGCAAGGCAAAGAACCTTTAACAACGAGAAGTCATACCATGGTAGCTGAACACTATGGTGTCTCTACGATTCACTTAGCTGCTGAGGCAACGGAACAAATCGTCAATGGAAAATTAACTTGGGAAGTCTATGGCGGCGTGCACCCCAAGCCCTTTGGCAATAGAATTTGCACGAAAATGATAGAAAGTCTGTTTGGCGATTCTTGGCAGCAAGTTAAAGACTTAAATGCAAGTCCAGTCGTTCGTACCTTGCCAAATTCGATAAGTGATTTTTCCTATAGTCAAGGTCGTTTTATACCTCTTAGTGAGGTAAAAGATCTCAATGGTTGGACCTTGGCGACACCAGATTGGAAGAATATCAGTGGAAGCAAGAGATCTAACTTCACTGAAATAGAAATGCTGTCCACAGAACAGGCTGAGTCAACCTTTGGTTTAAGCTTTACAGGTTCGGCACTTGGAGCCTATCTTGTAGCTGGGCCAGATGCTGGAATTATAGAGGTTAGCATTGATGGCGCGCCGTTTAAAAAATATGATACATTTCATCGCTATAGTAAAGGGCTACATTATCCGAGAACCATTGTTTTCGCTTATGATTTAGATGACGGTGAGCACAAAGCTATTTTTAAAATGTCAAAGGAAACAAGTAGTTCGGGTACTGCGATGCGGATTATGCATTTGTGTGGGAATTGAAGATGGCCAAAAAAATAATTTAATGCTTTTGGGTGAAGATGAACTGGAGCAGAAGATCTTAAAAATGCGAAAGATATTGAAAATTGACAAGAAGGCAGCTAATTTACGATAGTGGAGAATAGGTGTATTGGAGAATGGTATGGATTTTAGAGTTGTTATTACAAGTTTTATAAATTCAAATTATCATGCAACTGAGCATTTATTTGATATGGTTTCGGAAGATATGCTTGCTTGGAAACCAAGTCAGACT
>Ga0172372_10002378_pt1 | contig 28611 bp, 26 predicted proteins | sample LakKiv5m_2_FD_114544 | JGI IMG/M metagenome (GOLD analysis project Ga0172372, IMG submission 114544) | Freshwater microbial communities from Kabuno Bay, South-Kivu, Congo - kab_092012_9.5m | ecosystem: Environmental > Aquatic > Freshwater > Lake | place: Democratic Republic of the Congo...
CCAGACCGTCCCCAATGCCGACGTCTCCAGCCAGAGCTTCGGCGAAGGCACCCTGGGCGTCGGTCTGCGCATCTGGATGCAGCCCTGGCTGAGCGTGTTTCTGGTGGAAGGGGTCAGCTTCAACACCGATGTGAGCAACTACGAGCGCACCTTCCGCGAGCGCTTCAGCCAGTTCCTCAACTACCTGGCGTTTGAGGTGGAAGCCCTGGTCAACCCCCGCTGGTCGGTGGTGGGCCGCCTGCACCACCGCTCGGGCGCCTATGGCGTCTACAGCGGCGTGCGCGAAGGCAGCAACGGCTACCTGGTCGGGGTGCGCTACCGCTTCGGCGACAGCCGCAACGCCGGCAGGCCGCGCCCCACGATGCCACCGGCCCAGGGCTGCCCCGAGGCCCCCCCGCCCGAACCCGGCACGGCCAACAGCCTGACGACGGCCCTGGACCGGGCAGCCGGCGGCCAGGTGACGCCGGCGCCCAAGCCCGCGACCGATGGCGCCGCACAACCAGCGGCCAAGCCAACCGGCGGGGTCTGGCAGGTGGCACGGGCTCAAGAGCGTGCCCGCAGCGAAGCGATCAGCCGCATCCAGCAGCGGGTCAGCGGCGTGCAGCTGCAGCAGCGGCTGCGGCTCGAACGACGGGTGGGGTTCAACGACCGCGAAACCATTCCCGACACCGCCAACACCTACGGCGGCATCCGACCCGAGCAGCTGCGCGATCTCAACACCACCTCCAACATGAAGCTCGTCGACGGAGGCATCAGCCGCTGGCGCTTCCAGGCGCGGCACATCAAGCTCAGCGCCACGGGCTGGACGGCCTCGCGCATGGGCATGACCAATGACCCGTACACCCCCGCCCAATCTTGGCTGGAGGCGGTGGGCGTTCAGGTCACGGTCGTCGGCAAGGACGAGACGTTGCTCACGGCGCGCTCCACCCGGATCCTGCTGGAGGACCGGCTGCCGATTCCCGGCCGTCAGCGGCAGCGCCTGCGCAAAAACAACGTCGACTCACCGCTGGTGCTTGGCTTCGACGAGCGCGATCGCAATGGCGTCTTCGTCGGCTACAACGTCAAACCCATCACCGTTGCCAAAACGGGAACGTTGCTGCTGCAGCCCCAGGTCATGCTGCAGCGCACGATTGACGGCAGCACCAACAGCTACCCGTTGCCGGGATCACCACCGGGCAGCGGCGGCGTGCCCCAGCCTGTGCAGAGCGGTGACCAGTTCGGCCTGCTGGCCCGCTGGATCGACAACCGCTGGGGCTTCTCCAGCACGGCCAATCTCGATCTCTCAACGTTGAGCAGCCAGAACCTGACCAACGGCACCCGCAGCTGGGGTGAGATCGGTCGGGCGGTGAACCTGCCCCTGCTTGGCGAGAGCACGGCGCGGGTGTTCGGGGCCTATCGCTATCGCCTCTGGAACGGCTCCCTGGGCGAGCAGGACGTCTACGCGGCCTATGGCTTCTCACTCGAAGATCAGGGCCAGCTGCCCCGGTGGGGAGGCAGCAGTCACAACTTCTACTGGCGGCTGGGCTTCGGCAACTACAAGGCCTGCACGGCCAACTGCCCAAGCAACAATTCCTCGGGCACCGAGGTGATCCCCAACCTGGGTGAGTTTTGGCGCGGCGGCGGCATTGCCGCGCTGTCGAGCTCATTCCCGCTGTGGCGGGGCCAGGCGGCGCCCCTGACCGCCAGTCAGGCCCTGCTCAATTCACCGGTGCCGATCGTGCCGGGACTGCGCCTCGACACCAACCTGACCGGCACGCTCGCCTACTACAACGACGGGCAGTACCAGAACACCCTGTCCTTTTCGGCGGGTCCGATTCTCACCCTGGGCCGGTTCACCCGGCCGTTTCTCGACTACACCCAGTTCGCGGTCACCGGGGGGGTCACCCTGCGGCAGGGCCTGAGTCCGCTCAGCTTTGACCGCGCGGTCGACCTGGGCACGCTCAATTTCGGCCTGACCCAGCAGATCGCCGGCCCGATGCTGGTCAGCCTCGGTTACGGCTTCAACGTCGATCCGGCGTCGGGGTTCTACGGCGCCACGACGGGGTCGTACGTGGAGCTGCGCTGGCAGCGGCGCTCCTATGACATCGGGGTGTACTACAGCCCCTATGAGCAGCTGGGCGGGATCCGGATCCGTCTCAACGACTTCAACTTCAAGGGCACCGGGGTGCCCTTCGTGCCTTATCACCCCTCACAGGCGGGGTTGAGGAAACCGTTCTGAGCGGTCTCAGACCGCAGCGCTGAACGCCTGCAGATAGGGGAGCCGCGCCACCGTCGCCGCGAGCGCAGCCCCATTGGCGAGCAGCTGGCCGGTGGCATCCCATTGACCGCTGCGCAGCATCTGCCGCGGTCCGGCAGCCAGGGTGAGCGGCCAGGCCTGCCCCTGCGCCCCCCGCAATTCAAGCGTTTCAAGGTCGGCGTGGAGCGTCAGGGCTGGATCGGCTTCGATCGCCGCCTGCACCGCCAGGGCCACGTCGTGGTCGACGCTGAGGCAGGGGATCCCCAGCGCCAGACAGTTGCCGAAGAAGATCTCGGCAAAGCTCTCGCCGATCACCGCGCGAATGCCCCAGCGCATCAGCGCCTGGGGGGCGTGCTCGCGGCTGGAGCCGCAACCGAAGTTGCGGTTCACCACCAACAGGCTCGCGCCCTGATGGGCACGCTGATCAAACGGATGCTGCCCGCCCAGCTCGGCGCGGTCATCGGCAAAGGCGGCCGGACCCAGTTCGCTGAAGGTGACGCATTTGAGAAACCGCGCCGGAATGATGCGGTCGGTGTCGATGTCATCGCCCCGCACGGCCACGGCGGTGCCGCTGACGGCGTTGATCGGACCTGTGGGAAAGGGTGCGCTGGTCATGGCAGCAGGGTACGCACATCGGTGACATGACCCGCAATCGCCGCAGCGGCCACCATCGCCGGGCTCATCAGCAGGGTGCGGCCCGTGGCCGAACCCTGGCGGCCCTTGAAGTTGCGGTTGCTCGAGCTGGCGCTGATCTGGCTGCCCTCGAGCCGATCGGAATTCATGGCCAAACACATCGAGCAGCCGGGTTCGCGCCACTCGAACCCGGCTTCACGGAAGATCTGATCGAGCCCCTCGGCCTCGGCCGCCGCGGCCACCTGTTCACTGCCCGGCACCACAAAGGCCTTGATGCCCGTTGCCACCTGACGGCCCCTTGCCACCGCCGCCGCCGCCTGCAGGTCGGACAGCCGCCCGTTGGTGCAGCTGCCGATGAAACACACGTCGACCGGGGTGCCGGCGATCGGCGCACCGGGCTGCAGATCCATGTAGCGGTAAGCCTCCTGGGCCAGGGGCCGCTCGTCGGGTTCGGTCTGCTCGAGTGTCGGCACGGTTTCGTCAACGCCGATGCCCTGGCCGGGGGTGATGCCCCAAGTCACGGTGGGGGCGATGGCGGCGGCATCAAAGCGCACCTCGTCGTCAAATACCGCATCAGCACCGCTGGCCAGCGATGTCCACCAGGCCACGGCCCGCTCCCAGGCCTCACCGGCCGGGGCACAGGGACGACCCTGCAGGTAGTCAAAGGTGCTCTGGTCGGGGTTGACGTAGCCGCAGCGGGCGCCGCCCTCGATCGCCATGTTGCAGAGGGTCATGCGCTCCTCCATCGAGAGGGCGTCGATCGCCGGCCCGGCGAACTCATAGGCGTAGCCCACACCGCCCTTGACCCCCAGGGTGCGGATCACATGCAGCACCAGGTCTTTGGCGTAGACGCCTGGACCCAGCTGACCCTCGACCCAGAGGCGCCGCACCTTGAGCTTGCCCATGGCCAAGCTCTGGCTGGCCAGCACGTCGCGCACCTGGCTGGTGCCGATGCCAAAGGCAATGGCACCAAAGGCGCCGTGGGTGGAGGTATGCGAGTCGCCGCAGGCCACGGTCATGCCCGGCTGGGTGAGGCCAAGCTCAGGGGCGATCACATGCACGATGCCCTGGCGTCCACTGCCGAGGCCGTGCAGGGTGATGCCGTGCTCTGAGCAGTTGGCCTCCAGGGTGACCAGCATCTGCTCGGCCAGCGGGTCGGCAAAGGGCCGCGCCTGGCTGGTGGTGGGCACGATGTGATCGACCGTGGCCACGGTGCGCTCCGGGTGCGCCACCGGAAGGCCCAGGTCATTCAGCGCCGCAAACGCCTGGGGGCTGGTGACCTCATGGATCAGATGCAGGCCGATGAACAGCTGCGTGCTGCCGCCCGGCAGCACGGCCACCCGGTGGAGTTCCCAGACCTTGTCGTAGAGAGTGGCGCTGCTCAAGAAGCCGACCAACCGCAATCGATCGACCACCCTAGGCAGCTGCGGGACCGGCGAAACAGCCCTTGGATGCCTCGTCGGGGAGGTCTTGGAAAACAAGCCAGAATTCCCGCCAGTTTTCTAAGGGTTGCTCAAAAAGCCAATCAGCTACGGGAGCATGGGGGGGTAGGTGGCGGTCGAGTGGACTGAATCGCGCCCCGACGATCCATCCTGTTCCTGTGTGGATGGTCTTCAGTCCAACAGCACCTGCAATCGCAGCCGGTTCAGGGCTTCGCCGGTGCTGAGGGTCTGAATCCAGTGGCGGCCGCGCGCAGCGCCAAAATGCACTGCCTGGCTGCTGGAGCTAGCCGGGCCCGCGATGGCGATATGGACCAGCCCGACGTGTTTGTCCTGACTGCCGCCGCCGGGACCGGCAATGCCGGTCACCGCGACACTCCAGGTGGACCCGGTAAGGCGGCGGACCCCCTCGGCCATGGCCAGCGCCACCGGATCGCTCACGGCGCCGTGCTGCTCGAGCAGCGCGGCGGGCACCCCCAGCAGCTCCTGCTTGACGCTGTTGGCATAGGCGATCACCCCACCCACGAACACATCGGAAGCGCCGGGCACTGCCGCAAGCGCCGCCCCGAGGCCGCCGCCGGTGCAGCTCTCGGCCACGGCCACGCTGTCGCTGCGCCGGCGCAGCGCCGCTAGCACCACCGAGGCCAGGCTGTCGTCATCGACGCCATAGCAAAGGGTGCCGGTGCGGCGGCGGATCTCAGCTTCGAGCGGCGCCAGCAGCGCGTTGGCAGCGGCGGGGCTGTCGGCGCGGGCGGTGAGCCGTAGCTTGACCTCGCCGGCCCCGGCATAGGGCGCCACGGTGGGGTTGGTGCCCGCCAGCAGATCGGCCATCTGCTCGGCGAGGTTCGACTCTCCCACCCCCCAGAAGCGCAGCAGTCGGCTGGCGAAAACCCCCTGCGCCAGGCCCGCCTGGGCCAACCAGGGCACGGCGGTGGCCTGCCACATGGCCTGCAGCTCACTGGGCACCCCGGGGAAGGTGAGCACCGTGAAACCCGGCACGGGGCTCCAGATCATGCCCGGGGCGCTGCCGGTGGCATTGGGCAGCACCTGGGCCCCCTCGGGCAGCAGGGCCTGCTTGCGGTTGCTGGCGGCGATCGGGCGCCCGCGGGCGCTGAGCTTGGCCTGGATGTCGGCCCAGACAGCAGGGTGCTCCACCAACGGGGTGCCGAAGGCCGCGGCGATGGCTTCTGTGGTCAAGTCATCGGGGGTGGGGCCCAGGCCGCCGGTGGTGATCAGCACCCGGCAGCGGCCTGCGGCGGCGCGCACCGCGGCGATCACCCGCTCGCGGTTGTCGCCCACCACTTCCTGGCGCAGGTGGGTGATGCCCTGGGCCGCCAGCTGCTCAGCCAGCCAGCGGGCGTTGCCATTGGTGATATTGCCCAGCAGCAGTTCGGTGCCGATGCAGAGAACCTCGGCGCTCATCAAGGCGCTCCATCGTTAAGCCGCTGCCGGCTGGTCACCACCAGGCCGATCAGGATCGCGGTGGCCAGCCCCAGCCACAAAAAGCGCAGCTCGGCATTGACCAGCACCAGGGCCAGGGCGGCAAGCCACTGGGTGAAGGCATAGATGAGCACCACGGTGCGTCGGTGGCTGAGACCGCTGCGCAGCAGCCGATGGTGCAGGTGCCGGCGATCCGGATAGAAGGGCGAGCGGCCCTGGCTGAGGCGACCCACGATCACCGCCGACATGTCGGCCAACGGCAGCGACAGAATCACCAGCGGCAGCAGCAGGCTGACGCTGGTGAGCCCCTTGGCCGGGCCGACGATGCTGATCGCTGCCAGGGCAAAACCGAGAAAGTACGAGCCACCATCGCCCATGAAGATGTGCGCGGGGTTGAAGTTATGGCGCAGAAAGCCCAGACAGCTGCCGGCCAGGGCCGCGGCTAGCAGACCGGCCGCTGGTTGGTGCAGGCTGAAGCTCACCGACAGCAGGCCCACGGCCGCGATGCCGCTGACGCCGGCGGCGAGGCCGTCGAGACCATCGAGCCAGTTGATCGCATTGGTGATGCCCACCAGCCAGATCACCGTGGCCAGCAGGCTCAGGGGCGGCGATAGCACAAGCGGTATGAACGGCAGCTCGATGGTGCCGATCTGCACCCCTTGGCTCCACACCGCCATGGCCACCAGCAGCTGCCCCGCCAGGCGGGGCAATGGCGGCAGTGCAAACAGGTCATCGGCCAGGCCGATCACAAAGAAACAGAGGGAGCCGGCCAGGGTGGTCCAGATCAGCTGGTCCTTGCTGGGGGGCAACTCGGCAAACCCGCCGAAGCGCCAAGTGAGCACGAGCGCCAGGCTGAAACCCAGCACGATGCCGATGCCCCCCAGTCGCACCATCGGGGTGGTGTGCTGTTTGCGGGGATCGGGCGCATCAATCAGGCCATAGGCCAGGCCCAGCCGTCTGACGACCGGCACCACCAGGGCGGTCAGCAGCGCTGCCACCGCAAAAGTCAGCAGGGCGGCCGCGTTCGGGCTGTAGGCGAGCGTCACGGGCGACCACCGCTGGCGCTCAGGTTACGGGTGAAACCAGGGTTCAGGCGTACTGAAGCTCACGTTTGCGCGCATAAAGCGGGAATCGCTGGCACAGGGATGCCACCCGGTCGCGGCAGCGCTGCTTGATGGCGCCGTCGTCGGGGTTGAGCAGCCGGTCGGCGATCACATCGGCCACCTCGGCAAAGGCCGCCTCGTCAAAACCGCGGGTGGTCATGGCCGCGGTGCCCAGGCGCAGGCCGCTGGTCACAAACGGTGACTCGGGGTCAAAGGGCACCGTGTTTTTGTTGGCGGTGATCTGTACATCGCTGACCAGCAGGTCGGCCACCTTGCCGGTCATGCCGATGCTGCGCAGATCCAGCAGCACGAGGTGGTTGTCGCTGCCGCCAGAGACCACGGCGATGCCCCGCTCCTGGATGCGGGCCGCCAGGGCCTGGGCATTGGCCATCACCTGCTGGGCGTAGGCCCTGAAGCCCGGCTGCAGCGCCTCGCCGAAGGCCACCGCCTTGGCGGCGATCACGTGCTCGAGCGGGCCGCCCTGGCTGCCGGGGAACACCGCCTTGTCAAACTGCCTGGCGAATTCGGCGTCGCGGCAGAGAATCAATCCGCCGCGAGGACCGCGCAGGGTCTTATGGGTGGTGGTCGTCACCACGTCGCAAACCGGCACCGGGCTGGGGTGCACACCGGCCGCCACCAGGCCGGCGATGTGGGCCATGTCGGCCAGCAGGTAAGCGCCCACCTCGTCGGCGATGGCCCTGAAGGCGGCAAAGTCGATGGTGCGCGGGTAGGCCGAGTAGCCGCAGACGATCAGCTTGGGCTTGTGCTCAAGCGCCAGCCGGCGGATCGTGTCGAAGTTGAGCTGCTGGGTCTGGGGATCGACGCCGTAGTGCACGGCCTTGAACCATTTGCCGCTGACGTTCACAGGCGAGCCGTGGGTCAGGTGACCGCCATGGCTCAGGTCCATGCCCATGATCGTGTCGCCGGGCTGCAGCAGCGCCAGGAACACCGCAAAGTTGGCCTGCGCACCGCTATGGGGCTGCACATTGGCCCAGGCGGCACCAAATAGCTGCCTGGCCCGCGCGATCGCCAGCTCTTCGATCGCGTCGACGTGCTCGCAGCCGCCGTAGTACCGCTTGGCCGGCAGGCCCTCGGCGTACTTGTTGGTGAGCACCGAGCCCTGGGCCTCCATCACAGCGCGCGAGGCGAAGTTCTCCGAGGCGATCAGCTCCAGGTGGGTCTCCTGGCGCTGCTCCTCGCGGCCGATGAGCTCGGCCAGGGCAGGATCAGCGCTGGCTAGCGGCTCATTCATGGAGGTGAAGGTGCTGGCAGACATTGAGCGCAAAACCGCTGACCATGGGGCGATGGTAAGCAGCCACGCCGCGGCGGCACGGGGTCCGCATCAGGCTGGTGCTGGACACCAGAAAACTGCCCTGCCTGAACAACCACCCTGCGACAGAAACAGCCCTGCAGCAAAAAACCGTCCCGAAGGACGGTTCGAAGCGCGCCTGGAGAGATTCGAACTCCCGACCCTCTGATCCGTAGTCAGATGCTCTAATCCGCTGAGCTACAAGCGCATGGGTCCATTCTCACCAGAGCGAGGGCCCATCCGTCAAATCACACCCCGCCATCAGCCTTCCCACCATGCCGATCCGCTGGTACGGCCCCGCCGATCCCGACGATCCGACGTACCGCCACTTCGAGCGGATCGTGAACCTCACCCTGCATGCCGCCCTGTTTGCCGCGATCAACAGCGGCCTCTGGGTGGTGCAGGAATTGCGGCACCCGTGGCAGCACCTGGGCTGGCTCAGCCTGGGCTGGCTGATGGTGCTGCTGATCCATGGTGGGGTGGTGATCACCCTGCGGCCGGGCCGCACGCCCGACGAACCAGCATGAATCTGAGCGCCAGCAAACTCAAGGCCCTGGAGGTCGCCCTGGCCGATCGCCTGTACCTGCAGGTGGCCGGCTGGCACCTGTACCTGGGCGATGCCGGCCTGGCCCAGGCCCTGGCGATCGAATGTGCCGCCAGGCTCGAGCTCGGGGCCGCGGTGTGCGCACGACAGGCCCTCGAGGCGGTGCAGGTGCCGATCGGCGGCGGCGCCACCCGGCTGCCCCTGGCCCGGCTGGTGCCCGCCGGCCAGCTCAGCGACCTCGAGGATGTGTTGCAAGACCTGGACCACTGAGGCTCCGCCACCACTCGCGCCGATAGGGTTGGCAGGCAGCGCACCGCGGGCCTTGCTGGTCATCGAAGTCACCAACGCCCGCGACGTGGTCAGCCAGCGCATCGGCCGACTGGGTAGCCGTTTGATCGGTCGGGTGGTCGACGCCGAGGCCCAGGTCGAGAAGGCCCTGCTGCAGGAACTCGAGAACGCCTTCAAGGAGTTCGGCATCGAAGCCCGCATCTATTCGATCGAGGGGCCCCAGATGCTGGGCCGCTCCCATCTCGAGATCCCGGTGCACGTGCGGGGCGAACGCGAGGTGCGCCTGAACGCTGAACCCGGCAGGCCGCGCGAATCGGATTAGGCCCTGCCCCCGGGCAGCCGTCGCTGCAGGCCGCCCAGCAGCTGCCGCACTTCGCTGACCCCGGCCCACGAAGCCAGCAGGCCATAGGCAACCAGACCCAGCAGGCCGCTGAAGGCGGGCCTGAGCACCAGACGGGCCGGCCCCTGCGGCCAAACCACCAGGTGCGCTGCCGCCCAGGCCAGTAGCGCGCCGGCCACGGCCGCCAGCAGCAGCCACAGGGTGTCCTGGGTCCATTGCAGCAGTGGCAGGCCCCCCAGACGCCGCCGCAGCAGCAGCAGCAACGCGGTACAGGTCACCGCATTGACCACCACCGTGGCCAGCACAAGGCCAGGAGCTCCAAAGTTGCTGCCCGGCAGCAGCAGGCCCCAGGGGCTGGGCCCGCCCACCAGCACCCAGTCGGCGATGGCGTTGAGACCGATGCCAGCAAGCGAGAGCCGAAACGGGGTGTTGCCGTCGCCCAGGGCATAGAACACCCGCACCAGCACGTCGCGGGCCAGGTAGGCGGCCATGCCCAGGCCGTAGGCCATCAGCAGCCCATCGACCAGATCACCGGCAGCGGCATCGAAGGCGCCGCGTTCGTAGACCAGATCGACGATCGGGCCCGCCAGGGCGATCATCAACGCCCCCAGCGGCAGCATCGAGGCGCTCGAGAGCATCAGCCCCTGGCGGATGCGGCTGATCAACTGGGGCCGGTCCTCGGGCGCGGTCAATCGGGCAAAGGTTGGCAGCAGCGGCACCAGCAGGGCATTCGAGATCAAGCCCAGGGGCGTCTGCACAAGCAGGTTGGCGTAGCCCAGGCCAGCCGCAGCCCCGACGATGCCGCTGGCAAAGAACAGATCGACGAACACATTGATCTGCAGCATCCCCGACGAGAAGGTGGCCGGTGCCATCACCTGCAACACCTCCTGCACGCCGGGGTGCTTCCAGTCCCAGACGAGCCGGAAGCGGTGCAATCCCTGCCGGGCCAGGGCCGGCAACTGCACCAGCCACTGCAGAAGGGCCCCCAGGGTGGTGGTGCCGGCCAGCACCATGCCGCCGATCAGGGCCATCGACGGGTCGACGATGCGGGGCCCCAGCTGCCACCACAGCACCCCCAGGCCGCCGATCACCGCCACGCTCGAGAGCAGCGGGCTCACCGAGGGCAACCAGAACACATCGGCCGCGTTAAGCGCCCCGAAACCGAGGCCGATCAGGCCGGCCAGCAGCGCCATCGGCGCCATCCAACGCAGTTCGACCACCGCCAGGGCGTGGCGCTGGGCATCGAGCCCCGGGCCCACCAGGGTGATCAGGGGATCAGCCGCGAGCCACAGCAGCACGGTGACGCCGATCAGGCCGGCACCCACCAGGGTGTTGACCGCGGCCAGCACGTGGGCCCCCTCGGCGCGCGGGCGCCGGGCCAGGGTGCTGACCATGGCGCTGTGAAAGGGCCCGTTGATGCCCCCCAGCAGGATCAGAAGAAAGCCTGGCAGCACATAGGCGTAGTTGTAGGCGTCATAGGCCGCCCCCACACCGAAGGCGGCGGCGATCGCCTGTTGGCGTACCAGCCCGGCCAGTTTGCTGAGGGCGGTGGCCACGGCCACCACCAGGGCAATGCGCTTCAGCGACTGGGCCATGGGGGGCAGTATGGCGCTGATCGCCGCTGCCTCCCAGTGCCTGCCGACCTGTCGTCAACCCCCGTGCTCGGCGTGGGGCCCCTGGTCGAAGGCACGCTGATCAGGCGCTACAAGCGCTTTCTGGCCGATGTGGAGCTCGTCGGGCCTGGGCCCGCTGGCGAACAGCCGGGCACTGCGGTGACCGCCCACTGCCCCAACACCGGGCCCATGACCGGGGTGCTGCACCCAGGCGGCCGCGTGCGCCTGCGCCACGACCCCTCGCCCACGCGCAAGCTGGCCTGGACCTGGGAGCAGGCCGAAAGCACCGGCGCCGATGGCGGGCCGGTGTGGGTTGGGGTCAACACCGCCCTGCCCAATCGCCTGGTGCGCGCCACGATCGAGGCCGGGCTGCTGGAACCCTGGCTGGGGCCGATCGGGGCGATCAGGGCCGAGGTGCCCTATGGGGAGGCCCGACGCAGCCGCATCGACCTGCTGCTGACGCCCGCCCCCGAGGCGGCCGACCAGCGACCCATCTACGTGGAGATCAAAAACACCACCTGGAGCGACGGCGATCTGGCCCTGTTTCCCGACACCGTCACCGAGCGGGGCCAGAAGCACCTGCGCGAGCTGATGGCCCTGCTGCCCGAGGCCCGAGCCGTGCTGGTGCCCTGCCTGAGCCGGGGCGATGTGCGGCGCTTTGCCCCCGGCGATGCGGCCGACCCCACCTATGGAGCGCTGTTGCGCGAGGCGCTGGCGGCGGGGGTCGAGGTGCTGCCCTGCCGTTATGACTTTGCGGCCGACAGCATCGGTTGGCAGGGGCTGGCCGAGGTTGTGGCCCACCAGCCGGGGTACGGCCCATAGATTGGCCGCACCAGCCGCGCCCCCGTGGACACCCGTGCCTTCAAGCGCTCCCTGCACCACTCGGAGCGCTACAACCGCCGCGGCTTTGGCCTGGGTGACCAGGTGGCAGGCACGCTCGAGCAGGCCTACCAGAGCGATCTGGTTGCGGCACTGCGGGCCAACGGCTACGAACTGCGCGAAGGCCGCCTGACGGTACGCCTGGCCGAGGCCTTCGGCTTCTGCTGGGGCGTCGAGCGGGCCGTGGCCATGGCCTACGAAACGCGGCGCCACTATCCGAGTGAGCGCATCTGGATCACCAACGAGATCATCCATAACCCTTCGGTCAACGCCCACCTGCGCGAGATGGACGTGCAGTTCATCCAGGTGGAGCAGGGGGTCAAGGACTTCTCGGAGGTGGCCAGCGGCGATGTGGTGATTCTGCCGGCCTTCGGCGCGACGGTGCAGGAGATGCAGCTGCTCAACGAACGGGGCTGCCACATCGTCGACACCACCTGCCCCTGGGTCTCGAAGGTCTGGAACACCGTCGAGAAGCACAAGAAGCACGCCTTCACCTCGATCATTCACGGCAAGGTGAAACACGAGGAGACCCTGGCCACCAGCAGCTTCGCCGGCACCTACCTGGTGGTGCTCGACCTGGCCGAAGCGCAGATGGTCTGCGATTACATCCTGGCCAGCGAGGGCGGCGCCAGCCCCAGCCCCGAGCAGCGACGGGCCTTCATGGAGCGCTTCGCCAAGGCCTGCTCACCGGGCTTTGACCCCGACCGCGACCTGGTGCGGCTGGGGGTGGCCAACCAGACCACCATGCTCAAGAGCGAGACCGAGGAGATCGGCCGGATGTTCGAGCGCACCATGCTGAGGCGCTACGGCCCGGCCGAGCTGAGCGAGCACTTCCTGGCCTTCAACACGATCTGCGACGCCACCCAGGAGCGCCAGGACGCCATGTTCGCCCTGGTCGACGAACCCCTCGACCTGATGGTGGTGATCGGTGGCTACAACTCCTCCAACACCACGCACCTGCAGGAAATCGCCATCAGCCGCGGCATCCGCTCGTTCCACATCGACACGCCCGAGCGCATCGGCCCCGGCAATCGCATCACCCACAAGCCCCTGGGCGCCGAACTGGAGACGGTGCAGGATTTTCTGCCCGAGGGAGCGATCCGGGTGGGCATCACCTCGGGTGCCTCGACCCCCGACCGGGTCGTCGAGGACGTGATCCGGATGCTGATCGCGCTCAGCAAAGGCTGACAGCACGGCTGCCGGCCCGACGCCCCAGCCCGGCTGGCTTTACATTTGGTTCACAGTTAGCCGACCACCGGCACCCCGGAGCTTCCAGCCGTTGCCATCGCCGTTGCTGACCATGACGAGTCAAAGCGCGGTGGCGGCTGATCAGCACCCCGAAACCGGACCCAGCGCCGGTCCGCAGCTGCTGCGCCACGGCAGCGACCCTCGGGTGCGGCGCTACGGCAGCACCTTTGCCGATCTAATGGAGATGTGTGCTCCCGCCGCCGAGGTGCGCACCTACCTCGACCGGCACGAGGGCTGGTTCAGGCGCTGCGCAGCGCCGATGACGGTGCTGCCCCTGGGGCCGTCGCTCAACGGTTACGTGCTGACCCTGGGACGCTTCGGCAATTTCGGTTTTGAGGTGGAGCCCACCATCGGCCTGGAGTTGCTGCCCCAGGCCGATGGTGTGTACCGCATCGTTACGGTGCCGCTGCCGCCCAGTGACAACCAGGCCTCGCTGCAGCACCTCTATGACGTGGAGTTCAACGCTTCGCTGCAGCTGGTCGAAAGCGACACCCTCACCACCGTGCGCTGGGAGCTTGAGCTTTCGGTGTGGATCACCCTGCCGGGAGTCATCACCATGCTGCCGGCCAACCTTGTGCAGAGCAGCGGTGACCACCTGCTGCGGCAGATCGTGAGGCAGATCTCCAGGCGCCTGACCTGGAAGGTCCAGGAGGACTTCCACGCCAGCCACGGGCTCGAATGCCCGCCGCGGCGACGGGCCCAGTTCTGATCAGGCGGGGCGGTTCTCCCAGATCTTGGCGACGATCTGCATGCCGCTCACGGCCTGCCACAGAAACAGGGTCATGAGCCCCATGTTGAGACCCACATGGGCCTTGCGGGCGATCAGATTGCCCTGCTGAATCAGCGGAATCAGCGCCACCGCCAGGGCCAGCAGGCAGGTCATGCCGATGCCCACAAGCAGGTGGGGCCCCACGAACAGCTTGCCGTTGTTGAGATAGGTGACCGCCATACCCCCGAAGGTGCCCAGCACCATCAGCGCCAGCATCAGCCCACCCACCTGAAAGTGGCGCCTGGCGTAGTTGCCCTTGATCAGGGTCTTGCGGGTCTCGGCGTCAGCCGTGCGGGTCTTCTTGGCCTTGATGCCCAGCCACATGCCATAGCCCGAGAGGGCCAGCAGCGCCCACATCAGCAACGGATGCAGGAAATTGAGGTTGTAGGCGAGGGTCTCAGACATGACCGGGGGCGGGCAATCGGGCTGAACCTAGCGGGCAGGCCCCACTTCAATGCAAAAAGTGGCGGCGGCCGGTCACCACCATCGCCAGACCCAGGGCATTGCAGGCGGCGATCGAGTCGGCATCGCGCACGCTGCCGCCCGGCTGAATCACCGCGGTAATGCCGTGCACGTCTGCCAGCTTGACGGTGTCGTCAAACGGGAAGAACCCATCGCTGGCCAGCACCGCCCCGCGGGCGCGCGGGCCGGCCGCCTCAAGCGCCAGCCGCGCCGCGCCGACGCGGTTCATCTGGCCGGCGCCGATGCCAAGACTCTGGCCACCCCGCGCCACGGCAATGGCGTTGGAGCGCACATGCCGCACCAGCTTCCAGGCGAAGCGCAGGTCGTCGAACTCCGTCGCGCTGGGCTGGCGGTCGCTGACCACCTGCCAGCCGCTCTCGCTGACGGGCTGGTCATCGAGCTGCTGGGCCAGCACGCCGCCGAGCACGCTGCGCAGGTGCTGCCGTGACGCCGGGGTGATCGCAGCACACCCCAGCTCGAGCAGCCGCAGGTTGCCCTTGGCGGCCAGGTGCTGGCGGGCCTCAGCGCCGAAGCCCGGCGCCACCACACACTCCAGAAACAGGCCGGTGAGCAGTTCGGCGGTGGGCAGATCGACCGGAGCGTTGAGGGCCACGATGCCGCCGAAGGCCGAGACCCGATCGGCATCGAGGGCCCGCTGCAGGGCGTCGGCAACGCTCACGCCCGTGGCCAGACCGCAGGGGTTGGTGTGCTTGACCACAGCCGCAGCGCACTGGAAGCGATCGGCGCCGGGCCCCTGCTGGTCGTAGCCGAACTCGCGCACGGTGGCGAGGGCGGCGTCGAGATCGATCAGGTTGTTGTAGCTGAGCTCCTTGCCCTGCAACTGGCTGGCACCACCCCAGCCGGTCTCGCTTTGGCTGTACCAGATGGCGCTCTGGTGCGGATTCTCTCCGTAGCGCAGGCTCTGCTGGGCCGGCAGGGCGAGCTGCAACGGCTCCACGGCTGGTCTCTCGGCCAGGCGACCGGCGATCCAGCCGCTGATCGCCGCGTCATAGGCCGCGGTGTGTTCAAAGGCCGCCAGGGCCAGCTGGCGCCGCAGCTCTCGCGTGACGGCACCGGCAGCCAGGGCCTCGAGGAAGGCGGGGTACTGGCCCGGGCTGGTCAGCACCGCCACATCGGCATGGTTCTTGGCCGCGGCCCGCACCATCGCCGGCCCGCCGATGTCGATGTTCTCGATCGCCGTCTCCCAGCTCACCGCCGGGTCCGCCACGGTCTGGCGGAAAGGGTAGAGATTGACCACCACCACATCGATCGGATCGATGCCCTGGGCATGCAGATCGGCCTGGTGGGAACCGTCGTCGCGCCGGGCCAGGATGCCGCCATGAATGCGGGGGTGGAGGGTCTTGACCCGGCCACCGAGGATTTCGGGGGCGCCGGTGTGCTCGGCCACCTTGGTCACCGGCACGCCAGCGGCCTGCAGCGCAGATGCGGTGCCTCCGCTCGAGAGCAGCCGGTAGCCCGCGGCCAGCAGCCCCTGGGCCAGGGGCACCAGGCCTTGTTTGTCGGAGACACTCAACAGGGCCGTGGCAGCCATGGCATAGGAACAGAATCAACCAGACAACCTAAGCAGGGGTGCCGGGTGAGCAACTCAGAGGCGCTGTGGTCAGGCCCACAGCAGGCCAGCCGGCGGTTGGTGCTGTTGCACGGCTGGGGCGCCGACGCCGATGATCTGCTCGACCTAGGCGAGCTGCTGGTGGGCCCCCACCAGCAGCTGGTGGCCCTGCGGGCGCCCCTGCCCCACCCGGCCGGCACGGGCCGCCAGTGGTACGACCTGCAGCAGGGCGGCTGGCCCCAGCTACCGGGCGCGCTGGTGGATCTGCGCCGTCGCCTGCTGGACCTGCACCAGAGCCTGCCCCTCGACAACACGGTGCTGCTGGGTTTCTCCCAGGGTGCGGCCATGGCGCTGCACAGCGCCGCCGGCGCAGCCCCGGGCGGCGATGGCCCCGCCGCCGAACCCCTGCCGGTGGCCGGCGTGGTGGCCTGCAGCGGCTATCCGCATCCGGGCTGGCATCCGGCAGCCCACGCAGACAGCACCCTGGGCGGCCAACGCAATCTGCAGGTGCTGCTCACCCACGGCGAGCAGGACCCGGTGGTGCCCCATGGGGCCAGCATCGAACTGGAGCGCCTGCTGCTGCAGGCCGGTGCAACCGTGGAACTGCTGAGCTTCAGCGGCGGTCACACGATCGATCCCGACCTGTTTGCGGCGATGCGGGCGTTCATCGAGCGCTGCTGGCGCTGAGAACGCAGACCCGTCCAACTCAGACGAAGGCGTACTCGTACTCCTCCATCTCCTCCCAATCGTCGGCGGCCAGAGCTTCAAGGCCCTCGAACAGCACGTCCTCCCCGATGCGATCGACGATCAGACGCAGCGAGGGGAACAGGAAGTGGTTCTCCTCGGCGTACTGGGCGCTGAACAGCCCTTTCTCGCCCCAGAAGAAGCGGTCGGTGGTGTGCTCGTTGCGGCGCACGTTGAGGATCGCCGGGGGCACCAGGGCCTGCTCGGCGATGTAGCGGCGGGCAGCCGTGACGGGCTTGTGGGAGCCGGTCTCAAGGTTATGGGTGGAGACGTGGGCCAGCACCCGCTGGCCGGCCAGCCGGCGGCGGCTGATCCGCTTGCGCTTCTTGGACATGGGAGAGAGGGAGAGAACGAGGTGAGGCGACCGCCGTCACTGATGGGGAACCCATCGGCGCAGCACGGTCCTTGCGGCTGGCCCCGGCCGGCGAACCGGAGGGACAACAGCGACGCCCAACCATCTGTCGTACGAAGCAGCGGCAACCGGACAATCGGCAACGCTTCAACGGTTGACCTAGGCCAGCTTGGCCCAGGTACGAACAAGACGGCATCTGCAGGCGGTGCTCTCCGTGGAAAGGGCCGCCGAGATACTTCTGTCTCTGCTGTAGCGTGATTGCGGGGAAACCGCAACAACAGCACCGGGGACGGCGCTGCCCCGACTGCCACTTGCCGCCCGCTCGCGGACTGCGAAGTATTGGTCGATACCGAGATCTTAAGACTTTTTCCCGAATTTCGAACACGCCGGCCGGAATTTCTGGCGGTCGGCCTCTCCGTCCCCCGCCAGCCGTGGTGACGGCCGCTTGATTCCGTGACCGTGCACGTCTCCGAGCGCTTTCTCAACCTGCTGCGTTTTCAGCTGGCCCAGTTCGCCGATCGCGACGACCTTCGCTCCCTGGTGGTCTACGTGGCCCAGGCGAGCGACGCCGGGGCACCTTCCCTGGTGCCGGTGGGCACCTGGCCCGGCCAGCAGCCCGTGCTCGAACCGGTGGCCGTGGGCAGCCCCCTGCGGCAGCCCGCCGACGACCGCCGCTGGCTGCCGCTGCGGCACAACCGGGTGCTGCTGGGCGCCCTACAGGTGCAGACCTGGAGCCTGCCCTGGTCCGAACCGCTGAGCCGTCGGCTGCAGGCGGTGGCCCTGTGCCTCACCGAGGCCCTGGTGCAGGACCTGGAGCACCAGCGTCTGCTGCTGCAGGGCCGGCAACAGGCCGAGCAGCTGGAGGTGCTGGTCCACCAGCTGCGCAACCCGCTCACGGCCCTGCGCACCTTCGGCCAGTTGCTGCTGCGCCGTCTTGAGGATGACCCCCGCAACCGCCCCCTGGTCGAAGGGCTGCTGGCCGAGGAGCGCCAGCTGAACCGCTATGTCGATGCGCTCAGCGATCTGGGCGCCCCTGCCGACCAGGTGCTGCCCGACACGGCCGGTCAGCCGCTGCTGCTGCCGCCGCTGCTCAACGGCCCCCAGGGACAGCCCCTGAGCGCGCTGCTGGAGCCCCTGCTGAGCCGAGCGGCTGCCACCGCCGCTCTGCAACACCGCCGCTGGAGCGGACCCGCGCAACTGCCCGCCTGGCGCGGCGACAGCGGCGCGGTGGCCGAGATCATCGCCAACCTGCTCGAGAACGCCTTTCGCTACAGCGGTGAGGGCATCCCCTTGGGGCTGCATGTCAAGCCTGGAGCCCAGGGGGGCCCCCGCCTGTGCATCTGGGATGGGGGTAGCTCCATCGCCCCCGCCGAGCGCGAGGCCATCTTTGGGCGCGGCGTGCGCGGCGAGCGCGGCCAGGCCGTTCCGGGCACCGGGCTGGGGCTGGCCCTGGGCCGCGACCTGGCCCAGGAGCTGGGGGGCAGCCTCGAGCTGGTCTGTCCGCCGGCTGCGCTGGACCCCCAGCTCCCGGGCAGCGGCAACGCCTTCTGCCTCAGCCTGCCGCCATCAGCCCCGCCCGCAGAGCCGGAGCACTGAGCACCAGGGCGCAGAGCAGCAGGCCCACAGCCTGGCTCCATTCGACGCAGGCGCCGTAGCTGTCGCCGCTGTGCCCGCCGAGGCGGCGGCCCAGCCACAGCGGCACCGCCACGGCGGGCAGGGCCGGCAGCAGCAGCGGCAGCAGCAGCGCTGGCAGGGGCGTTGCCCGATCGGCTGGGGCCGGCAGCAGCCTGGCCAACAGCACCAGGGCCACCAACAGCAGCAGCGCCGGCAACAGCTCCCGGCCCAGCCCCCGCTGCCCCTGGCGGTGGAAGCCGGCCGTGCCCCCATCGCGCAGGTAGGGAAAGCGCGCGATCGCCAGCAGCGGGCTGATGCGCCCCCAGATCGCCGTGAGCACCAGCGTCCAGGCCACCAGCAGCGGCGGCGTCAGCGCCGCCAGCGCCAGCAGCCCCGCCGCCCGCAGCAGCAGCAGCAGGACCAGGGCCTGAACCCCGGCGGCGCCGGCGCGGCTGTCGTCCATGGCCTCGAGGGCCCGGGGGCCGGCCGCCAGGCCATCGGCGGTGTCGATCACCCCATCGAGATGGAGTCCGCCGCTGAGGATCAGCCCCAGGGCGATCACCAGGCAGACCTGCACCGGCTGGGGCAGCCAGCCCGCGGTGAGCAACCAGAGCAGCCCCTCAAGCCCGCCGAGCACCAGGCCGATCCAGGGGGCGAAGCGGGCGATGCGCACAAAGCGAGGCGTGCTGCCGGGCCACCCCGGCAGCACGCTGTAGAAGACCCAGGCGCCGGCCAGGTCCTGCAGCCATGCTGGCCAGAGCCGCCGCCGTGCCATCCCCGCTCCCTTGGCCTTCTCATTCGACATCACCGCCCGCTGCCCGGCCACCCGGGCCCGCACCGGTCGTTTTGTGACGCCCCACGGTGTGGTCGAAACACCCCGCTTCATGCCAGTGGGCACGGCCGCCACGGTCAAGGGGCTGAGCACGCCGCAGCTGACCGAGACCGGCGCCCAGATGGTGCTGGCCAACACCTTTCACCTGCACCTGCAGCCGGGTGAAGACGTGGTGGCCGAGGCGGGCGGCCTGCATCGCTTCATGGCCTGGGAGGGGCCTCTACTAACCGACTCGGGCGGCTTTCAGGTGTTCAGCCTGGGGGCGATCAACCGCATCAACGATGACGGCGTCGTGTTTCGCTCGCCGCGGGACGGCAGCCGCATCGAGCTGACCCCCGAGCGGGCCATGGCGATCCAGATGGCCCTGGGGGCCGATGTGGCCATGGCCTTCGACCAGTGCCCGCCCTATCCGGCAAGCGAACACGAGGTGGCCGCGGCCTGCCGCCGCACCCACCACTGGCTCGAACGCTGCGCCGCCAGCCACAGCAAGGGCGACCAGGCCCTGTTCGGCATTGTGCAGGGGGGCTGCTACGCCCATCTGCGGGCCGAATCGGCCCGGGTGGTGGCCGCCATGGACCTGCCCGGGATCGCCGTGGGCGGGGTCAGCGTGGGCGAGCCGCCCGAAGAGATGCACCGCATCGTGCGCCAGCTGGGGCCGCTGCTGCCCGAGACCAGGCCCCACTACCTGATGGGCGTGGGCAGCCTGCGCGAAATGGCGATCGCCGTGGCGCAAGGGTTTGATCTCTTTGACTGCGTGCTGCCGACGCGCCTGGGCCGCCACGGCACCGCCCTGGTGGGTGGCGAGCGCTGGAACCTGCGCAATGCCCGCTTCAAGCGCGACCATGCCCCCCTCGATGCCGGCTGCCCCTGCCTGGCCTGCCGCCAGCACAGCCGCGCCTACCTGCATCACCTCATTCGCAGTGAGGAAATGCTGGGCCGCAGCCTGCTGAGCCTGCACAACATCACGACCCTGCTGCGCTTCAGCCGGGCGCTGGCGCAGGCGATTCGCGAGGGCTGTTTTGCAGAGGATTTCGCTCCCTGGGAACAGGGCTCTGCGGCCGCTCACACGTGGTAGCGTCCGGCACACGAATTGGATTCACGGGGATGGCCTCCTACGCCCTACAGACCCTGGCCCAGCTGCCCGAGGCTTACCAAGCCTTCGGCCCCCTGGTCGACATCCTGCCGATCATTCCGCTGTTCTTCCTGCTGCTGGCCTTTGTGTGGCAAGCCTCGGTGGGTTTCCGCTGATCAACGCCCGCCGTTGTCTGCCGCCTTTGCGCTTCAGCCTCCTTTGAGCACGGCCCAGGCGAAGGCCGGTAGGGCCAGCATGCGGCGCCAGCGCTGGGGCTCCTGCAGCAGCCGGTAGAGCCATTCGATCTGGAGGGCACCCATCCAGCCGGGTGCGCGCCGCTTGAGGCCCGCCCAGACGTCAAAGCTGCCACCCACCCCCATCCACAAACCCTGGCGGCGTCGGCCCAACGCGGCGATCCAGGTCTCCTGGCGGGGCACGCCCAGGGCGACCAGCACCAGGTCGGGCCGGGCCGACAGCAGCTGACGCTCGAGCTCGGGCCAGGCCTCGGCAGGTTGGTAGCCATGGGCGCGAAACACCAGTTGCAGCTGGGGCATGCGGCTGTTGAGGCGGGCGGTGAGCGCCTCCATGGCCGCCGGCGAGGCGCCCACCAGGGCCACCCGCCAGCCCTGCTGCTCGGCGGTCTGCAGCAGCGACCAGGCCAGTTCGATGCCGGGGCTGCGGCGCACCCGCAGGCCCTGGCGCCCCAGGGCCCAGACCACACCGGCGCCGTCGGCGATGACCAGGTCGGCCGCCGCGATGGCCGCGCCCAACGCCGGATCGGCCAAGGCCGCCATGGTCATCTCGGCGTTGAGGGTGACGATCTGGCCACCACCCTGTTGCTGCAGGGCCAGGGCGGCTGCTAGCACGTCGCTGCACACATGCACCGGAACGCCCAGCACATGGGTGCGCCGGAGTGGTGTGGCGGTTGTTGCCATGGTCGGGGGACGGGCGAGAGAGAATCTATGGCTGTCCCGCCCGAAGCCATGACGCCGCCCCCCGGGACCAGCCCAGCCCTTGCCCAGACGACCGACCGGCTGCCCGGCGCCGAAGCCCAGGCAGGGCTGCTGCTGCAGGCGATCGATGCCCAGATCGAGCAGGTGGTGCTGAGCCGCCAGCATCCGATCAGCGGCCTGCTGCCGGCCAGCACCGCCAACACGGTGCACGGCAACTACGGCGATGCCTGGGTGCGCGACTGCGTCTATTCGATCCAGTGCGTCTGGGGCCTGGCCCTGGCCCATCGGCGCCAGCAGGGCGACTGCCGCCGCGCCTTTGAACTGGAGCAGCGGGTGCTGCAGCTGATGCGCGGACTGCTCAGCGCGATGCTGCGCCAGGCCGCCAAGGTGGAGCGCTTCAAGCACAGCCTCGATCGGCTCGATGCGATCCACGCCAAGTTCGACACCAGCAGCGGCGCGCCGGTGGTGCCCGACGACGGCTGGGGCCACCTGCAGCTCGACGCCACCGCCCTGTACCTGCTGCAGCTGGCCCAGCTGACCCGCAGCGGTCTGGTGGTGATCCAGAGCCGCCACGAGCGCGATTTCATTCAGAACCTGGTCTATTACGTGGCCCGCGCCTACCGGGTGGCCGACTACGGCATCTGGGAGCGGGGCGACAAGGGCAACCACGGCCTGCCCGAACGCAACGCCAGCTCGATCGGCCTGGTCAAGGCGGCGCTCGAGGCGCTCGAGGGGCTCGATCTCTATGGCCCCCACGGCGACGGCAGTGCCACCCTGGTGATTCCGCACGACGCGATCGTGAGGCTGCGCCGCGCCCTGCGGGGTCTGCTGCCGCGCGAATCGGCCAGCAAGGAGGTGGACTCTGCCTGCCTGGCGGTGATCGGCTACCCCGCCTGGGCGGTCGAGGATCCGCGGCTGGTCGAACGCACCCGCAGCAAGATCCGCAGCGAACTGGGCGGGGCCTACGGCTACAAGCGCTTCCGGCGCGACGGCCACCAAACCGTGATCGAAGACCACACCCGGCTGCACTATGAGCGCGAAGAGCTGGCCCAGTTCGAGCACATCGAATGCGAATGGCCCCTGTTCTGGGCCTATGAGCTGATCACCGCCTGCTGCGAAGAGCGCTGGGCCGAGGCGCGCCAGTGGCGCCAGCGCCTGGCCGGGGTGAGCGTGATGGCCGGCGGCAACGCCCTGTTGCCCGAGCTCTACCGGGTGCCGCGCGAGGCGATCGCGTCCGAGCGGCGCCAGCCCGGCAGCCAACCGCGCGAGGCCAACGAGAACGTGCCCCTGCTCTGGACCCAGAGCCTGACCTGGCTGGCCGACCTGCTGCTGGCGGGGCTGATCACCCCCGGGGACCTGGACCCCAGCAGCCGGCGCCTGACCGCCAGCCTGGGGGCCAGCGAGGTGCTGGTGGCCCTGGTGCCCGCCAACCCCGAGATCGGTGCCGCCCTGGAAGCCGCTGGTCTGCCGCTGGCCGGCGATGGACTGACGGTGGCCAGTTCAGCCGAGCTGGCCGCCCGCATGGCCCGGGTGGGGGCCAATGGACGGCTTGGGCTGTCGGGGCACCCGCCGGTGCGCATGGAAACCATGGCCACGGCCCGGCTCTACCGCAGTGCCGATGGCCGGCAGACCATGGCGTTTCTGCCGGCCGTGCTCGAGGAGAGCACCTTCTACCTGGCCGACGACGCCGAACAGCTGATCGACAGCGTCAGCGCCGAGCTGCGGCTGCTGCAGCGCCATTGGCGCGGGTCGGGCGCACCGCTGCTGCTGATCCCGGTGGCCGAAGGCGCCTACCGCAGCGATCCCGACGCCTTTGTGCGGCTGGGCCAGGACCTGCGGGGGGGCCTGCTCGACGGGGCGCCGGTGCAGCTGGCCCCGCTGGCCGAGCTGCAGAGCCAGGCCTGCTGGCAGACCCTGCCGCCCGAAGCCTGCGGGGCTGCACCGCTGGGCGAACCGCACGGGGCCTCGCCGCTGCGGGCCAGCACCCAGCGCGCGCCCCTGAGCGCCGAAGAGGAGCTGGAACTGGAAGACAGCTCCATCGGCGATCTGCTGGAGCGCCTGTGGCAGAGCACCTCCCTGCAGGAGCAGGCCGAGGTGCTCGCGCTGCTGAGCCTGCGGCTGGGGCCGGCGGCCCAGCTGCAGGGCCCCCAGCACCAGCACCTGTCGCTCAAGGATCTGCTGGGCGAGGTCTACCGCCGTGCCCTCGAGCAGGGCGACTGGAGCGTGGTGCGGCGCACGGCCGCCGCGCTCGAGCTGGCGCACCCCCAGCTCGAAGACGCCCTCACCGACCTGCTGCTGCGCCAGCGGCAGCTGGTGGTGGGGCGCAACTACACCCACGACTCGCTGATCAGCGAGCCCCTGGGCAGCCGCGCCATTGCCGCCATGATCCGTCGCTTCAGCGGCGACGACGGCCGCGAATGGATGCTGCAGCAGGAGCTGTTGCTGGCCCTCGACTGCCTGGCTCGCCACGAGCCCGATCTGCTGAGCGGCAGTCTCACCCTGCAGCTGGGCCAGCTGCTGCTGCTGCTCACCGGCGAGCTGGCGGCCGAGCAGGAGCGCAGCCCGATCGAGGCCTTCGAGACGCTATGCAGCCTGCCGCCCCACGCCATTCGCCGGCAGCTGCGGGCCGTGCTGGCCGACCTCGAACACGCCCGCGACGCCCTGCAGCGCAAGGAACAGCTGCACCTGAGCGGACGGGTGCGCTGGATCGCCAGCGAACCGCTCGAAGACCATCCCCGCGGTGGCTGCTGGCTGCAGCACCGCGCCCGCCTGGGGGCCCTGGGCCGGGTGCCGCGCGATTTCTACCCCGGCATCTGGGAGCTGCTGCACCACTGCCGCGGCATCGTGATCGGCGACAAGCTCGACAAACGCAACCGACTCGAGAGCAAGCCGCTGCTGCGCGAGAAGACCCCCGGCGAGCGCAACTTCGCCAGCCAGGTGGAGCACCTGCTCAGCAGGATCGAGGCACCCGACTACCGCCAGCTGTGCAGCGAGACCCTGCTGACCCTGATCGCCTTTGTGGCGGCCAACCCCCAGGTGTATCTCGATGACGACCTGGCGCTCGATGTGGTGATCGGCCATGCGGTGCGGGTGGGCTGGCAGCAGCAGCACCCCGGCATCGCGCCGGCCGACTACGGCAGCCACAAGGCCGAAGCCTGGGACAGCTTTTACCGCGCGTCACCGGCCGACTGCCGCCGCTGGCAGCTCGAGGCCCTGCGGCAGCTCACTGAAAGCTAGTTCAAACTGAAAGCTAGTTCGATCGGCAAGCTAGTCAAATCGGCTGGTCCAGGCTCATGCAGAGGCTGGGCTGCTCGACGCACTGCTCGATCAGGTCGGCGAGCTGCAGGGCCCGCGACGCCTGCAGCCCGTCGACCGCCGGAATCTCCTGGCCGCGCACGCAGCGCAGAAAGTGCTCGAGCTCGGCATAGAGGGGCTCGATCGAGGTGGTGCTGACCTCCTCGATGAAGCCGTCGTTGCGGTACACCAGTTCGCCGTGGTCTGCGCTCACCGACTCGTGGGAGCGGCGGTGAATGCGCAGGTTGTGGTTGAGGAAGTCGGTCTCCATCAGGCTGCTGCGGCAGTGGCAGTAGAGCCGGCGGATCTTGCGGTGGGCCATCTTGCTGGCAGTGAGGCTGGCCACCACACCATTGGCGAAGCCCAGGGTGGCGTTGACGTAGTCGATCGGCCCCTCGGCGCTGCGCCCCCCCGCCGCCGCCAGCCGCACCACCGGCGAGGCCGCCAGCTCGAGCACCAGGTCAATGTCGTGGATCATCAGGTCGAGCACCACCGACACATCGTTGGCGCGGTCGGCGTTAGGGCTGTGGCGGCGCGCCTCGAGCACGACCACCTCTTCACCGGCGACCACCTTGACCAGCTCGCGGAAGGCGGGATTGAAGCGCTCGATGTGGCCCACCTGCAACAGGCGCCCGCCGGCCTCGGCGGCACCGATCAGATCGGCCGCCTCCTCCTGGCTGGCGGCGATGGGCTTCTCGATCAGCACATGCACGCCGGCCTGCAGGCTGGCCATGCCGACGCGATGGTGCAGCAGGGTCGGCACGGCGATGCAGACCGCCTCCACCTCGCCGAGCATGGTGTTGTAGTCGGGAAACCAGTTGCAGCCGAACTGCTCGGTGGCGAGGCGGCCGCGGGCCCCGTCGGGATCGGCCACGCCCACCAGCTCGGCATCCTTAAGCAGGCTCAGCACCCGGGCGTGGTGCCAGCCCATGTTGCCGATGCCGATGACACCCACACGCACAGGGTTCATGGCTCGGGCCCCAGCTACGGCCGCATTATCAGCGATTACGCGTCACCGTTGACTCTCTGGATCTGGACCCGCTCGATGCGGGGGCCGTCCATGACCAACACGCGGTACTGATAGCCCTTCCAGCGCAGGCCTTCTCCGGGGGCGGGGATGTGCTGCAGGCGCTCGAGCAGAAAGCCCGCCAGGGTGTGGTGACCCTCGGCCTCCGGCAGCTGCAGCGTCAGCTGGCGGTTGAGCTCGAAGATCTCCAGATCGCCCGCCACCGACCAGCCGCCGCTGCTCAGGGGCTTGAGGTCCTGGGCCGTCTCCAGGGTGGGGTCCTCATCGCCCACGATCTCGCTGGTGAGGTCGGCCACTGTCACGAGGCCCTCGGTGCCGCCGTGCTCGTCGACGACGACCAGCAGGGGCTGGCCCGAACGGATCAGGGGCAGCAGGTCGGCCAGGGAGGTGCTCTCCTGCACCCGGGCCACTGGGGTGATGTAGGGCGACAGGGGGGTGTCGGCCGTCAGCTGGCCGCGGGCGATGGGGTCGGCCAGGCGCCGCAGGTCGAGCAGGCCGCGCACATCGTCAAGGGAGCTGCCGATCACCGGAAAGCGGGCGTGGGCGGTGGCATCGACGGCGCGCATCATGTCGGCGAAGGTCACCTCCAGCGGCAGGGTGACCATGCCCGAGCGGGGCACCATCACCTCGCGCACCAGGGTGTCGCGCAGCGAAAAGACCCCTTCGAGGATGTTGCGCTCATCGGGCCTCAGCCCGGTGACGCTGCCGGTCTCAATCAGGGTTTCGAGCTCACCGGCCGACAGCACCGGCACCAGCTGGTCCCAATTGCGCGGCAGGCCCAGCAGGCGCAGCAGCACGCCCGACAGCCGCTCGATCGCCAGCAGCAGTGGGGCCAGGCTGCGGCTCACCGCCTCGAGCAACGGCGCCATGGCCAGGGCCGACGGCTCGGGCCGATGCAGCACCCAGGCCTTGGGCAGCAGCCCCCCCAGCAGGGTGGCCACCAGCACCAGCGCCACAAACACCGCCGCATCAAGCCACGTCTGGCTCTGCAGCTGCAGGCCCAGCTGGGCCGCCAGGCCGCGGCCGGCCCAGCCCAGGGCGACCAACGCCAGCACCGCCCCCAGCTGGGTGGCCACCAGCACCCGCCGCAGACGCTGCTGCAGCCGCGCCACCGCCTGCGCCCCGGGCACCCTGGCCTCCTGCAGCTGCTGCACCCGCGAGGGCCGCAGCCGGATCAGGGCAAACTCACCAGCGGCAAAAAAGGCCAGCAGCGCGATCAGAACAGCGAGGGCCAGCAGAGCAGACATCGGCGACGGGGGGCGATGGGCTCAACGCAGGGTTCGCACCGCATCGAGACCCTGATTGAAGCGGCTGAACACCAGCTGCAGAATGGTGCGTTGTTGCAGTTTGATCTGGGCCGTGAGGGCCATGCCGGGAAGAAAAGCTTCAGCCACCTTGAGGTGAAGCTCCTAGCAGAGCAATGTTGTTCGCGTGCTGGGCTGAGCGTTCTGGGTTGCGCATGCTGCGGCTTGCATGGCGAGACGATCAAGATGCAGGGACCCAATACTTATGCCTGTGCCCTGCATTCGCGATGGTCAGATGTCCATCGACGAGAAGGGGTTGCCAACCAACGCAGGCATGGGGGTCCCGAGGATCGAACTCGGCTCAGGCGAATTATGAGTTCGCTGCATTCACCAGATTGCTAGACCCCCAAACGGCCCGGCGCGGTGCCGCAACTCCTATCACAGTCAGCGGCGCACCGGGCGTTGCGGCGCGGCCAGGCTGCCGCCAAAGCCGTTGGAGAGGTCGGTGGTGCGCCAGGGCATCGGATCGCTCTGGGATTGCAGCAACACGTCGTAGGTGTGTTGCAGGGCAGTGCCGTCCCAGACGATGGTCTGATCGGGGAAACCAAAGGCCCCGATCGACCAGCCCGGGCTCACCGATCCAGTGGCGATGCCGAACAGGTCGCGCAGCTGGCCGCGGATGCTGACCCCCTCGGCAAACGGGGCGGTGTAGGTGAAGAAACGCTGCTGCACCAGCTCGGGAGTGGTCTGCACCGCACCGCAGCGGCTCACCTCAACAGGCGCGCCGCCGGGTGTGCTGGGGGCTTCGAAGGTGGTGGTGCACAGCACCGGGCCCGCCAGGGCCGGACCGGCCAGCAGCAGGGCTCCTGCCAGCACAAGGCACCCGTTGGGCATCAGGGAGGTCATGGGCGACGCCGAACGGCCACAGACGTGTTGCGCGCAAACTAGACAAGCCAGGCGCTCTGCACCAGTCCATGTCGATCCTGCCCAGCACCAGCGCGGCGATGCGTGAGGCCCTGCTGCCGCTGTTGGCCGGCAAGGCCTACCGCCACGGCCAGTTCACCCTGGCCTCGGGACGCAGCAGCGACCACTACGTCAACTGCAAGCCGGTGAGCCTCAGCGGCATCGGCCTGGCCCTGCTGGGCTCCCTGCTGCTCGACCAGGTCGAAACCGATGCCAGCGCCGTGGCGGGCCTCACCCTGGGGGCCGATCCGCTGGTGAGCGCTGTGGCGCTCCAGGCCGCTCTGGCGGGCCGTGCGCTCGATGCCCTGATCGTGCGCAAAGAGGCCAAGGGGCATGGCACCGGCGCCTGGCTTGAAGGCCCCCTGCCCCCCGATGCCAGCATCATCACCGTGCTTGAAGACGTGGTGACCACCGGCGGTTCGTCGCTCAAGGCGGTCAGCCAGCTGCGCCAAGCCGGCTACCGCGTCAACCGGGTGGTCACCATCGTCGATCGCCAGGAGGGCGGCCTGGAGGCCATGACCGCCGCCGGGCTCGAGCTGCGCAGCCTGTTTCTGCTCGACGAGGTGGCCGCCGCCGCGGGCGCTGCCAAGCCGCCAATTGACGCCTGATGGACGCCGTCAACAGCTGCTGGGCCTGGCAGCCC
>Ga0172372_10002379_pt1 | contig 28579 bp, 26 predicted proteins | sample LakKiv5m_2_FD_114544 | JGI IMG/M metagenome (GOLD analysis project Ga0172372, IMG submission 114544) | Freshwater microbial communities from Kabuno Bay, South-Kivu, Congo - kab_092012_9.5m | ecosystem: Environmental > Aquatic > Freshwater > Lake | place: Democratic Republic of the Congo...
CAGCTCGCCGATGCGCTCGAGGAACGCCGTGCCCATCCCCGGATGGAACCGGGCCGCGTCCGTGCTGCCGAGCGCGAGCAGTCCGTAGCGGCAATCCGCGCCGATCGGTACCAACGCCATCGAGGCGATACCGGCAGCCGCGTCGCCGAGCAGCAGGGTACGGTCCTCTTCGCGCAGCTGGCCGCAGCGCGGCTTGCCCGAGGTCACCAGCGCGCGCACCGCGGGCGGGATGTCGGCGGGCGACAGCAGGCGCGCAGGACGCACATCGAAGTCCTCATGCATCGAGGCCTCGGTCTGCGCGATGACGCCCGCGGCATCGCGCGCATGCAGCAGCCGCAGCGCGAGCGCGTGCACCCGACCGACCAGCGCCTCGTTGTCGCGCGCGTTGCGCACGAGCTCCGCGAGCCGCTGTCGGCTTTCGACCTGCCGGTCCCGCAGCACCTGCACCTGCCGCTCCACCAGCGATACCGCGGGACCGTCGAGGCCATGCGGCACCTGCAGCGTCTCGAGCAGGTCCGGATGTTCGACGAGGAAGTCCGGGTGCTGTTCGAGGAAGGTCTTGATGTCCTGTGGTGAAGGCATGCGCAACGGCTCCGAAGATCAGGCGGTGAAGATCAAGGGATGAAGAGAGCGGGGTCGATCTCGCCGCGGAACGCGACGGCAGCGGGGCCGGTCATCCAGAGCGGTGCATCGCCGCCCGGCCAGTCGATGACGAGATCGCCGCCGCGCAGCGTCAACGTCACCGACGCGTCGAAGAGACCTGCCCGTCGGCCGGCAGCCGCCGCCGCGCAGGCGCCCGTGCCGCAGGCAAGGGTCTCGCCGACACCGCGTTCGAAGACGCGCAGCCGGCCGTGGCTGCGGTCGACCACCTCAAGGAAGCCGACATTGGTGCGCTGCGGGAACAGCGGATGACGCTCGAGCGACGGGCCGAGCGTGGCGACGGGCGCGGTGTCCACCGACGGCACCTGCAGCACGATGTGCGGGTTGCCGATCGAGACCTGGGTGAAGCGCACGGTCGCGCCGTCGACGGTGAGTTCATGTTCGCCGGCGGTAGCGCCCGCAGCGGTGCCCGTCGTGAACCGCGGCACGCCCATGTCGACGGCGACCTGACCTGGCGCCGGGAAGCGCGCGGCGATGATGCCGCCCGCGCTCTCGAGCCGTAGCGCGGCAGCGTTGTCGGCGCCTGCAGCCGCGCCGCTTCCACCCGCGCGGCCCGCGAGCCGCAGCCACTCGGCGACGCAGCGCGCGCCGTTGCCGCACTGCTCGACCTCGCCGCCGTCGGCGTTGAAGATGCGCCAGCACGCATCGGTGCCGGCGCTGCGCGGCGGCAGCACCACGAAAGCCTGGTCGAAGCCGATGCCGGTGTGGCGGTCTGCGAGGCGGCGCCAGAACGCGGCATCCGGAAGCGGCGCATCCGCCGCCGCCTCGAACACGATGAAATCGTTGCCGAGACCGTGCATCTTGGTGAAGTTGCGCGGGAAGGCGTTCATGGAGCGGGCCGTCTCAGGCGCCGAGCGCAGCGCGGTCGCGGTACACGCAGCGGTCCATCACGGTGAAGATGCCGGCCGCGCGCGCGCGGCGCGCAGCGGCCTCGTCCACCACGCCGTCCTGCAGCCACAGCGCCGGCAGCCCGAGCCGGATGCAGTCGTCGACCACGGCGGCGACATGTTCCGGACGACGGAAGACATCGACGAGGTCGACCTGCTCGCCGGGCTTGAGCGCGTCGTCGATCTTGTCGAGCGACGGCACGCAGCGCTCGCCCAGGATCTCCTCGGCGGTGGGCGTGATGGGGATGATGCGGTAGCCGAAGCGCTGCAGCTGGCGTGCGACGCCGTAGCTCGGGCGCGAGGGGTCGCTGCTGAGGCCGACCACGGCGATGGTGCGGATGCGGCGCAGCAGCGCCGCGATCGCCTCGGGCGCGGGGTTCGTGAACGGCGCTTGCTCGAAGAGCTCCCGCTTGAGGCGGTAGATCGACGAGATGTCCTCATCGCCGTGGCCGCGGCGGATGAGCTCGGCGTACTCGCGCAGCACATCGTCGACCACCGGCAGGGCCACGCCGCTCGCGGCGGCCATGTCGCGACAGATGCGCAGGTCCTTCTCATGCAGCCGCACGCGGAAGCCCGCCGGGAAGCTGCCGCGCACCATGAAGGGGGCGCGGTTGACGAAGTACCAGGACGAGCCGGCGCCCTGGCCCAAGGTCTCGACCACCCGCTCAAGCGGCAGATGCTGCGCGCGTGCGAAGGCCATCGCCTCGCCGACCGCGCGGATGATGCCGGCGCACATGATCTGGTTGGTGGCCTTGGTGGCCTGACCCGCACCCTGCGGACCGAACCAGCGCACCGTGCGGCCCATCGCCTCGAGCATCGGCTTGGCGCGCTCGAAGGCCGTCTCTTCGCCGCCGCACATGACGGCGAGCGTGCCCTTCTGGGCGCCCTCGACGCCGCCGCTCACCGGGCAATCAAGGAAGGCCGCGCCGCGCGCGGCGACCAGCGCACCGGCGGCCCGCGCGGTGTCGGCGGACACGGTGGAGCAGTCGATGACGAGCGTCCCCGGCTTCAGGCCGGGCGCGAGCGCGCGGACCGCATCGAGGACATCGGTGTCGGCGGAGACGCAGAGCACCAGTGCGTCGCACTGCGCGGCGAGCGCATCCGGCGTCGCGGCGGCGGTGCAGCCGAGTTCCTGCGCGAGCGCGGCGGCGCGCTCGGCGCTGCGGTTCCAGACGCCTTGCAGCAGGCCGGCCTTGTGCAGGTTGCGCGCCATTGGGGCGCCCATGGCGCCGAGACCGAGGAAGCCGGTTCGCATGCCGTCATCATATCAGCCGGGATGCAGGCGAAAAAAAAGGGCGGCGACCGGAGGTCGCCGCCCGACAGACATCGGGGGATGGTGATGTCTCAGGGGATGATCAGCCGGTGTAGGCGCGCTCGTTGTGTTCGGTGGTGTCGAGGCCTTCGCGTTCGGATTCCTCCGGAACACGCAGTCCGACCACGAGGTCGGCGATCTTGAAGGCGATGAAGGCGGCGACCGCCGACCAGACGATCGTCAGCACGATGCTGCCGGCCTGGATCAGCACCTGACCGCCGACCGTGGCGTCGGCGCCGCCCGGACCGCCCATCGACGCCGGATAGAACACGCCGGTCAGCAGCGCGCCGACGATGCCGCCGACGCCGTGCACGCCGAACACATCGAGCGAATCGTCGGCTTTGAGCAAGCGTTTCAGACCGGTGACGCCCCACAGGCACACGACGCCGGCGACGAGGCCGATGATGAGCGCACCCATCGGACCGACGTTGCCCGCGGCAGGCGTGATGGCGACGAGACCCGCGATCGCGCCCGAGGCCGCGCCCAGCATCGAAGCGTGCTTCTTGAGGATCCACTCGGCGGCGGACCAGGCGACCACGGCGCCGGCCGTCGCCAGCAGCGTGTTGAGGAAGGCCAGCACCGCGGAGTCGTTGGCCTCGAGCGCGGAGCCGGCGTTGAAGCCGAACCATCCCACCCACAGCAGCGATGCGCCGACCATGGTGAGCACGAGGCTGTGCGGCGTCATGGCCTCGCGGCCGAAGCCGACGCGCTGGCCGACCATGTACGCGCCGACCAGACCGGCGACGCCCGCGTTGATGTGCACCACCGTGCCGCCGGCGAAATCGAGCGCGCCCTCTTCGAGCAGCAGGCCGCCAGGGCCCCAGACCATGTGGGCGATCGGGATGTAGCAGATGGTGAACCAGATGACCATGAAGATGAGCACCGCCGAGAAGCGCATGCGCTCGGCGAAGGCGCCCACGATCAGGCAGCAGGTGATGCCGGCGAAGGTGGCCTGGAACGCCACGAACAGCAGTTCGGAGAGCACCACACCATCGGTGAAGGTCGCCGCGGTCGCGAACGACCCTGTGGCGGGGTCGAAGGTGCCGTTCAGGAACAGCCGGTCGAGACCGCCGATGAACGCGTTGCCCTCGGTGAGCGCGAGCGAGTAGCCGTAGATGCACCACAGGACGACGATCAGCGAGAAGCCGACCATCACCTGCATCAGCACCGACAGCACATTCTTGGCGCGGACGAGACCGCCGTAGAAGAGCGCGAGGCCCGGGACCGTCATGAGCACCACGAGCAGCGTGGCGACGAGCATCCAAGCCGTGTCGCCCTTGTCGGGGACCGGCGCGGTCTGTGCGAGGGCGAGCGACGGTGTGAGCGCCGCCAGCAGTGCCGCTGCGCGGCCGGTAAGTCGGGTCCTGGTCATCGTTGCTCTCCCTGTCCTGTGCTGGATGTCGTCTTCAAGCCGCCGCCGTGCCGGTCTCGCCGGTACGGATGCGGATCGCCTGTCCGAGCGGCGCGACGAATATCCTGCCGTCGCCGATCTTGCCGGTACGCGTCACGTTCGCGATCGCCTCGACCACCGGCTCGACGAGCGTCTCGTCGACCGCGATCTGCACCTGCGTGCGGGCGAGGAAGTCGACGCGGTACTCCGCGCCGCGGTACACCTCGAGGTGGCCGTGCTGCCGGCCGTAACCATGCACCTCGATCACCGTCATGCCCTGCACGCCGAGCTGCGCGACCGCGAGCTCGAGGTCGTCGAGCTTGTGGGGCCGGATGACCGCGGTGATCATCTTCATCGCCATCGCGGGTCCTGCCTCGGGCCGTGCATTTCGGGGCGAACGCAGCAGTAATGCCGCTCTCGCGCCAGACCGACATCGCGCTATGCTTCGCGTTGCCGGTCCGGCGTGTCTGGTTTTGCAGAATCCGTGCCACGGTTCCGGCGGCCTGAAACAGGGCTTTTCCGGTCCGAAAGGCGCTGTAGGCCGGTTTCGCTGCACCGTTTTGGACGCGCCGCTTCGGGGTGCTGCGTCATATCGGGGCAGGTCCGGTCGGCAGGCGCGCCCAGCAGATCCATCAAGCAGATCCATCCTAAGGAGACCCGCATCATGGAATCCCGCATCGAAGACCTCGTCCGTCGCCTGATGGAGTCCATCCCGCCGGGCGTGCGTGGCCTGCAGCAGGACCTCGAGTCCAATTTCCGCGCCGTGCTGCGCGCGAACCTCGCGCGTCTCGACCTCGTCGCCCGCGACGAATTCACCGCGCAGACGCGCGTGCTCGAACGCACCCGCGCGCGGCTCGAGGAGCTCGAGCGGCGCATCGCCGAGCTCGAGGCCCGGACGCCGCCTTGACCCTCGCCCGCATCGCCTGCCGCGCACAGGTCGGCCTCTCGGCGCCGCCGGTGCAGGTCGAGGCGCATCTCGGCGCAGGCCTGCCCAGCTTCTCCATCGTCGGGCTCGCCGCCACCGAGGTGAAGGAGAGCAAGGAACGGGTGCGCGCCGCGCTCGTCAACGCCGGCTTCGAGTTCCCGGCAGGCCGCATCACCGTCAACCTCGCGCCGGCCGACCTGCCCAAGGACGGCGGACGCTTCGATCTCGCCGTCGCGGTGGCGATCCTCGTCGCCTCGGGTCAGCTGCGGCCGCGGCATGACCTCAACGGAACGGAATTCCTCGGCGAGCTCGCGCTCGACGGCGCGCTGCGCGGGGTGCGCGGCGCGCTACCTGCGGCCGCAGCGGCGGCGCAGGTCGGGCATGACATCGTGCTGCCGCGCAGTGATGCACAAGGCTTTATGTGGCTCCCCGGCGTGCGCGCCCACGCGGTCGGCAGCCTGCTCGAGGTCTGCGCCCTGCTCGAGGGACGCGAGTGGCAGGAGCCCACGGACCATGGTGAGCTGGCGCATCGCGCGGGCGACGTCGACGCGCGCGATGTCGACAGCAGCGCGCCGTCCGCGCCGCCGCCGCGTCTCGACGATGTCTGTGGTCAGGCGCTCGGCAAGCGTGCGCTCGAGGTCGCCGCGGCAGGCGGGCATAGCCTGCTGTTCGTCGGGCCGCCCGGCTGCGGCAAGAGCATGCTCGCGCAGCGTCTGCCGGTGCTGCTGCCGCCGCTCGCGCCGCAGGAAGCGCTCGAGGTCGCGATGATCGCGTCGATCGCACCGACCGCGTCGACCGTATCGTCGATGGCGAGGTCGGAGGCGGCGTCGGTCACTGCAGATGCATCGTGCGGCCGCGGACTGCCGCGTCCCTTCCGCGCGCCGCACCATACGGCCTCCGCCGGCGCGATCATCGGCGGTGGCAGCGATGCGCGACCGGGGGAGATCACGCTCGCACACCGTGGCGTGCTGTTCCTCGACGAGTTGCCTGAATTCGATCGGCGCGTGCTCGAGGCTTTACGCGAGCCTTTGGAGTCGGGCCGCGTCGCGGTGTCCCGCGCGGGGCAGCAGGCCGAGTATCCGGCGGCGTTCCAGTTGGTCGCCGCCATGAACCCCTGTCCCTGCGGCCGCGCGGGCGGCCCCGGCTGCCGCTGCAAGCCGGCGCAGGTCGAGCGCTACCGCGCACGGCTCTCCGGGCCGCTGCTCGACCGGCTCGACATCCGGGTGACATTGGCGGCGGTGGGGGAGGCCGACCTCGCCGAGCATCGTCGCCGCGTGCCCTGCGACGACTCACCGCTGCGCGCGCGCGTCGCCGCGGCGCGCGAGCGGCAATGGCAGCGGCAGGGCTGCTTGAACGCCGCGTTGCCGGCGGCGGGGCTCGAGGAAAGATTGGGCGTCTCGCCGGGTGCCGAGCGGTTACTGGCCTCGGCCCGCGGCCCGCTCGCGCTCAGTCTGCGCGCGCGCCACCGATGTCTGCGCGTGGCGCGCAGTCTCGCGGATCTGGCCGGTTCAGCGGCGCTCGACGAGACGCATCTCGCCGAAGCGCTCGCGCTGCGGAGGGGGCTGGGGGCGGCGGAGTGAGGAAGGCGCTTACTGCGCCTTCGCCACCATGTGGTCGACGGCCAGCTTCACGAGGTCGTCGGTGAGGTCGACGCGGCCGCCCTTCGGGGGCATGTAGCCGTTCTTGCCCTGGAAGCCCTCGATGGCGTGCTTGTAGAGTGTGGCGTTGCCCTGCGCGAGGCGCGGGGCCCAAGCGGCCTTGTCGTCCGACTTCGGCGCACCGGCGATGCCGTTCAGGTGGCAGGCGCCGCAGACCGTGTCGTACACGCCCGCGCCGTCGGTGGGCAGCGCGGCGGCGACCGCCGCGGCGACACCGGCCAGCGGCTGGATGGCGAGCGCGGCGTTGTCCTGCCCGGCGACCGCGACCTGCGCGGTGGTGACGTTCTTCTCGACCGCGGCGACGTACTTCGGCTCGGTGAGCAGGTGCGCGCGCTGGGTGTTGTCGCCCACCGAATGCGCCAGCGCGAACAGCACCAGCGTGATCACGACGAGGATGCCCAGCACGAGGCTGAAGACGTTGAAGAACTTGCTGTCCTGCTTGCTCACGATGTCGCCCGGTTCGGCCCTTGGGATATCCCGGGATTATACCGTCCCTAGGTGACCGCTGCGCAGTCCCCGGGGTCCGAGGTCCCCCGGGAACCGGCGGCAGGGGGTGACGGTCAGGGCGTGGTCTTCTGCAGCGCCGCCAATTCCGCCAGCACCATCTTGGAGTGGCCGTCGGCCTCCACGTTCTCGAAGCGGCGCGCCACCCGACCCTGCGGGTCGATGATGTAGGTGTCGCGGCGCGCGATGTCGAAGAGCTTGTACGTCGGGTAGCTGGTCAGCGCCCCGTAGGCTTTGGTGACCTGCTTCTCGGCGTCGGAGAGCACCGGGAACGGCAGGTTGTTCTCCGCGGCGAAACCCTTCTTGGAGTCGATGCTGTCGACGCTGACCCCGAGCACCGCGGCGTTGGCGCGGCGGAAGGCGAAGATGTCGTCGCGGATCTCGCAGGCCTGCGTGGTGCAGCCCGGCGTGCCGTCCTTCGGGTAGAAGTAGAGCACCACCCACTTGCCGCGGTAGTCGGCGAGCGAGCGCCACTCGCCGGTCTGGTCCTGCAGCTTGAAGGCGGGCGCGGCCTCGCCGACGGCGGGCGTGGCACGGGCGGCCGGCGAAGCGATGGCGAGCACCAGTGCGGCGCAGAGGCCGGCGATGGCGGCGAGGAGTCTGGGGGCGGTGCGGGTCATGGCGGCAAGTCCTTTTGAGGCGAGGCGGGGAGGGTGCGATGATGGGGCAGCCGCCGACCGCCGGCAAGGGAACTGCCGTATCGGACCGCGGACTAAGGATAGCCATGACCGTCACCGCACCTCGTACCGCCGTCGCCTCTCTGGCGCTCGCCCTCGCTGCGGCCTGGGTGGGTGCGAGCGTGCCGCGTTCGCCCGACCCGGCGCTGACCCTGACCTATGGGCAGGACCCGCGGCAGGTGGTGGTGGTCTACACGGCGACGCGCCCGGTCACCGCCCGCCCGCCGCTCGCCGTCTATGTGCACGGCGGCGCTTGGCGCGCGGGCAGTCCGCTGCGGGTGCGCGCCAAGCCGCAGTGGTTCGGCGAGGCGGGCTGGGTGTTCGCGTCGGTGGGCTACCGGCTGCTGCCCGATGCGCCGGTCGAGGAGCAGGCGCGAGATGTCGCAGCGGGGTTGCGCGCGCTGCGCGCCGATGCGGAGCGGCTCGGCTTCGACCCCGATCGGATATTGTTGATGGGCCACAGCGCCGGTGCGCATCTGGCGGCGCTGGTGGCGAGCGACCAGCGCTATCTCGGGGCCGACGCCGCCGCGGTGCGCGGTGTGATCCTGCTCGACGGCGCCGGCTACGATGTGGCCAATGAATACACCCTGCGCGGTGCGCTCGCCCGCAAGCTCTACGGCGACGCCTTCGGCGACGACCCGGTGCGGCAACGCGAGCTCTCGCCGATCAACCATGTGGACGCGCGCGATCCTCCCGACTGGCTGATCGTGTTCGCCGAGTCGCGCCGCGATGCGCGCGAACAGGCACGGGACTTCGGCGATGCGCTGCAGCGTGCGGGGCTCCGCGTCGAGCGCGTGCCCGATCCCGGCGACCATCTCGAGATCAACCGCGAGTTCGGCACGCCGGACTACCGCGCCAATGCATCGATCCGCGCGCTGATGGCGCGGGTGGCGGGTGGCGAAGGCTAAGAGACCCGCTGCGCGGCGTTCGATGCGAGCGATGGAGTGGCGCGCCCGGCGAGATTCGAACTCACGACCCCTGCCTTCGGAGGGCAGTACTCTATCCAGCTGAGCTACGGGCGCCCGCCGACATTATAGCCGCTGCAGCGCCAAGTCCCCCATCGGCTCGACCGTCCGCCGTTCGGGCCTGGATAAAGGCCATTTCTCACCAGATCGATCGGCTGCGCCTTCCTCTGGATTTCGATACGGTCAGGACCCCGGCAGTCGATGCCCGACTTGCGGCCACTACGTTGTAGGTATATCGTAACTATGTCGGATATCACCTTCGAGTGGGACCCGGCGAAGGACCGGGTCAACAAGGCCAAGCACGCGGTCTCGTTCGACGAAGCCAAGACCGCCTTCTTCGACGACAACGCGCGCGTCATCCCTGATGATGGTCACTCGGTCGGCGAGGAGCGGTTCGTGTTGCTCGGGATGAGCATCGCGTTGCGGGTGCTGGTGGTGTGCCACTGTCATCGCTCGTCCGACGATGTCATCCGTATCATCTCCGCCCGGCGCGCCACCGCAACCGAGCGCCTCGACTACGCGAGGTTCCTGCCATGAAGAGACGCTACGATTTCGCCCGCTCCAAGCCGAATCCTTACGTGAAGAAGGCGAAACGCCAGATCACGATCCGCTTGGACGGATCGACCATCGAGTACTTCAAGGGACTGGCCGAGGAGACCAACATCCCCTACCAGAACCTGATCAACCTATATCTGCGCGCCTGCGCCGCGGAGAAGAAGCGGCTGAAGATGGACTGGGCGGCCTGATCGCAGGCCGCCGGCCGCCGCCTGACGCGCTACAACCACCCCAACCGCTTGAACGCCCACCAGGGCACGACGGCCGACAGCACCATCATCCCCACGGCGGCCCAGAACCCCCAGGGCTGGCTGGAGGTCGGGATCAGGTCGAAGTTCATGCCGAAGATCGCGCCGATCACCGATGGCGGCAGCAGCACGACGGTCGCGACCGAGAAGATCTTGAGGATGTTGTTCTGGTCGATGTTGATCATGCCGAGGGTGGCGTCGAGCTGGAACTGGACCTTGGTCGCGATGAACGCGGCGTGGTCGCTCATCTGGGTGACATCGCGCGACAGGGTGCGCAGCCGCGTGCGCACCTCGTTGGTGATCTGCGGATGCTCGGCCTGCTGCAGGAACGCGAGCAGGCGCGACAGGCTCGAGAGGGTCTCGCGCGCTTTCGAGTCGAGGTCGCCGGCGCGGCCGACGCGCTCGAGGATGGCGCGGTAGTCGCGGGTGCGGCGACGCGCACCGGGTGCCGGTGCGGTGAACACCTCCGACGACAGCGTGTCCATGTCGCCGCCGATGCGTTCGAGCACATCGGCCATGCGGTTGACGAGGGCTTCGAGCAGGCCCGCGAGGATCAGCACCGCGCTCGAGCACTGCGCGGGATGGCGCTCGGCGTAGGCGATGTAGCGGCGGAACGGCAGCGGGTCGATGTAGCGGTTGGTGATGAGCTTGTCGGCGGTGAGGATGAAGGTGATCTGGCTGCTCTCCGGGCGGTCGGTGTCGATCTTGGTGACGACGGTCGCCGTCATGTAGAGCGCGCCGGCCTCGTCGTAGAGGCGGTTCGAGGTCTCGATCTCGCGCATCTCCTCGCGGGTCGGGACATCGATGCCGAGCGCACGTTCGACGCGCAGCTCTTCTTCGGCGGTGGGCTCGAGCAGGTCGATCCAGAGAGCGCCGGCGGGCGGATCGGTGTCCGCCGCGATGGCGTGGCGGTGCAGGCCGTCGTCGTCGGGCAGGAAGCCGCTGATCATGCGCGCAGGGGGAGGGCCGCGCGCCGCGAGGTCAGCGGCGCGACTCCGCGGCGACCAGGGCGTTGATGAGCTCCAGCATCTGCGGCACGCCGCCCGCCATGCTGACATCGGTGGCGTACTTGCCGGCGACCACCATATACGGCGTGCCCTCGGCGCGGTAGCGGCGCACGAGGTCGTCGGCCTGGCGGACCTTCACATCGACGGACATGGAGTTCCAGGTGTTGGTGAACGCCGTCGCGTCGACGCCGTTGGCCTTCGCCCACTCGCGCTGCGCGGCGAACGAAGAGGCGTCGTCGCGGCCGATGAGCACGTTACCGCCGCGGTGGATGGTGTCGAAGACCTTGGTGTGGAGGCGGTCGAGCTGCTTGAGCGACTGCAGCGTGTAATAGAGCTTGGCGTGGCGCTTGGCGTCGTCGTTCCAGGTCACCGGGACGCGCACGAACTCGGCGGCGGCGGGCTTGGTCCGCTTCCAGCTCTCGAGCTGCGGATCGAGGATGTAGCAGGCACCGCAGCCATACCAGAACACCTCGACGACCTCGACCTTGCCGGGCGCGACGCTGGTCGGGACGGCGGGCGAGATCACACGGTAGTGACGACCCGCCTGCCACTTCGCGAGCGGGTTGGCGGCGGGGGCGGCAGCGGGGCGCGCAGCGGTCGCGCCTTGCGCCGCGGACTGCGGGGCGCCGAGCGCGAACGCGACGACGGCGATGAGCGCAGACGCGTTGCGCAGCGCGCGCGCGATCATCAGCGCAGGCCCTGGATGTAGCTGGCGAGCGCGGCCTTGTCCTCGTCGGTGAGGCGCTTCGCGATCGAGGTCATCATGTGGCCGTTGCGCGAACGGGTCCTCTCGCCGGAGTTCACATCGACATAGCGCTGCTCGGCAGCGTAATCATTGAGCGCCTTGACGGTGTAGGTGGCGTGCTGGCCGCGCAGTTTCGGGTAGCCGGCGGTCGTCATGCCGACCCCGTTCGGTCCGTGGCAGGACGCGCAGGACGGGATGTTGCGCGCGCGGTCGCCGCCGCGGTAGAGCGCCTCGCCCGCCTTGACGGTGGCCGGGTCCGCCTCGAGGCCGGTCGGCGTCTGGCGCGAGTAGTAGGCGGCGAGGTCGTGGATGTCGTCGTCGGTGAGCGCGACGGAGAGCGGATACATCACGAGGTTGTTCCGATGGCCCGCGCGGAACAGCTTGAGCTGCTCCTTGATGTATGCGCTGCCCTGACCCGCGAGGTTCGGCCACTCGGGGTTGACGCTGTTGCCGTTGACGCCGTGGCAGGCGGTGCAGACTGCGGCCTTGGCCTCACCGGCGCTGGCGGCGGCGGAGTTGTCGGCGCGGACGGCCGCCGGCGCGAGCGCGAGGGCGCTGGTCGCGAGGACGGCAAGCAGGGCGGCGCGGATCGGGGCGGTCATCGAGCGGACTCCAGACGGACGGATGCGGAGCCGGAAGTTTACACTATGGTCGTGTCCCGCTTCCCAAAGGTCGAGTTCCTCCTGAGCGTCGCTGCTCCGGCCCAGTTCCCGGCCGACGAGGGGGCGGAGGTGGCCTTCGCGGGCCGCTCCAACGCCGGCAAATCGAGCGCCATCAACGCCCTCGCCGAGCGCAAAGCCCTTGCCCGGGCCAGCAAGACCCCCGGCCAGACCCGGCTGTTGAACTACTTCGAGCTCGAGCCCGGCCACCGCATCGTCGACCTGCCGGGCTACGGCTATGCCGAGGCGCCGCCCGCCGAGAAGCGCAAGTGGGTGCCGCTCATCAACGCGCTGCGCCGACGGGACAGCCTGCGGGGCCTGATGCTGATCGTCGACGCCCGGCGCGGCCTGCGGGACGAGGACCTGGCGCTCATCGATTGGGCGGACCCGGCGCGGCGCGGTGTGCATGTGCTGCTGGCCAAGGCGGACAAGCTCAACCAGGCCGAGCGCGCGGCGCTGCTGCGCGAGAGCCGGGCGCTGCTCGGCGATGCGGCGACGGTGCAGGTCTTCTCGGCGCACGCTCGGATGGGCGTGGATGAGGCTCAGCGGCGCTTGGAAGCGCTGTGGCGGGGGTCGCCGGCATAAAAAAACCCCGGCGGCTGCGGGGCAGACGCCGGGGCCAGGGAGCCCGCTCAGGGAGGGAGAAGCGGGGAACGCATCGCGTTCACCGGTTCAGACCGTGGGGCGGGCGATAAGTTCCGGAATCCGCGCTGTTTTTATCCCCAACTCCATCAGGGACTCGCCCCGACACGGGGGCGGGGACGGGACTGTCCATCATTTTTCCTAATGATGCTCGCCGACCGCTTGTATCTGGGGGCTATGGAGGTGCAAAAGAAAGGGGTGGCGACTCGCAGGGGGTGAACATCATGGACCGACGAGAGTTTCTCCGCGCCTCGGCATCCGGCACCGCGGCGCTGACATTGGGGCATTCGGCGGTCGGGTCGGTGGGCGCCGCTCCTGCTGCTGCGAGCGTCGGGGGTGCGCCCTCCCGGATGACGGTCAGCGAGAGCTCATCCACCCGCAGCGAGGTCGCCGGCACGCGGGGTGTCGTCGTGGGCGGCCACATCGACGAGGCGACGGCGGGCATCGCGATGATCGAGGCGGGCGGCAACGCGATCGATGCCTTGGTCGCTGCGGCCTTCGTCGGTTTCGTGGTCGAACCAGCCATGTGCGGCATCGGCGGCTATGGGCGGCTCGCGGTACGACTCGGCCGTGACGGGCGCTTCGTCACCTTCGATCACTATGTCCGCGCGCCCGGCGCGGCGCGGCCCGACATGTTCGAGCTCGATCGCCAGCGTCCGATGAAGTACTACGGCTTCCCCTACACCGTGGGTCTGCGCGCTGAGGAGGGTGCCCTCGCCCCTGCGGTGCCGGGTGCGGTGGCCGGGCTGTGCGATGCACACGCGATGTTCGGGCGGCTCAAGCTGGCGCAGGTGCTCGAGCCGGCGATCGCCGCGGCCGAGGCGGGCATCCCGGTCGATTGGGGTCTGCGGCTGACCATCCTCGACCGTATCGCGACCATCCGCCGCTTGCCTGCCACGGCACAGTGGTTGTTGCGTGACGGGCTGCCGCCGTCGTCAAGCGATCGCCTCGACGGCACCGACCTGGCACGCACGCTGCGTCGCATCGCGGCCGAGGGCAAACGCGGCTTCTATGAAGGCCCGGTCGCCGAAGCGATCGAAAGGACCGTCGTCGGCGCGGGTGGCATCCTCACCGCCAAAGACCTTGCCGGTTACCGCACGCGCATCCTCGAGGAGCGTCCGGGCCGCTACCGCGATGTGAGCTACATCACGGCCTACGACCAGGTGACCTACGAGGCCTTGAACATCCTCGACAACTTCGACCTGAAGCGCTTCGGGCGCGACAGCCTCGCCTTCCGGCATCTGGTCGCCGAGGCCTTGGCCTGCGGCTTCGCCGACAGCATGACCCACTACGGCGACCCCGACTTCGAGAAGAGCCCGGTGGAGGGTCTGGCGAGCGCGGCGTTCGGCCGCGCCCGAGCCGCCGGGTTGTCGCTCGAGCGGACGTTGCCGCGGCCCGTGCGCGCAGCCGACCCTTGGCCTTACGACTCCGCTGCCGAGCGCCCCAAGCGCATCTCGGACGAGCGCGGGATCGCGCGGCTCGAGGGCACGAGTCAGATGGCAGCCGCCGACGGCGAGGGCAATGTCTGTGCGCTGTGCACCAGCCTCACGAGCGGCTTCGGCTCGCTCATGTACGTGCCCGGTGCGGGCGTGATGCTGAACAACTCGATGCAGAACTTCGACCCGCGACCGGACCAACTGAACCGCATCAAGCCCGGCAAGATGCCGATCTTCGGCGTCCCCGCCATGGTCGCCAGCCGGGACGGGCGGCCGCTGTTCGCCGGCTGCGGCTCCGGCGGCTATCGCATCACGACCGGTGTCATGCATGCCTTCCTTCATGCGGTGGACTTCGGCCTCGGGGCCCAAGCGGCCGTCGATGCGCCGCGCGTGCACTGCCAAGGCCAGGAGACCGCCGTCGATCCGCGCATCCCGCGCGAGGTGCGCGAGGGTCTGGCCCGCTTGGGTCATACCGTCGTGGTGGAGGGCGAGTCGCCGCGGGCCAATCCGTACGGTCGTGTGAACGCGATCGTGATCGACAAGGACGGCGTCATGCGCTCCGGCTCAGGCCCCGCGTGGAGCACGGGCGCCGCAGCATGCTGACCGCTCTCGGCATCACGCAGGCTTATCCGCAGGATTAATCTCGTTAATGCGCTTCCCGTCGGGTTGACTCGACCGGAACCGATGGATTAAGAATCGGATGACGAACATGTGACGAGAGCCATGCCGGTCGATGCCAGGCAGGCGTCAAAATAATCACAGCACGCGGAACGCCGCAGAATTAGAAGAGGTGACGACATGAACCGCAAGAATCTCGTAGGCCGGGCAGTGGCGGTGGCATTGGCGTCCAACGCGCCGAACGTCGTCTGGGCACAGTCCTCGACCGACCAGTTGCAGGAGGTGGTGGTCACCGCGACGCGTCGTGAGACGAGCCTGCAGGACGCCCCGATCACGCTGCAGGTCATCGACTCGCAGATGCTCGAGACGATGAACATCGACAGCTTCGCCGATTATCTGCGGTATTCCCCCAACATGCAGGCGGGTGGCGCGCAACCCGGCACGCAGTTCACCGAGATGCGCGGCATCGGCGCTTACGGCGGTAACCTCGCGCAGGCCGGTACCATCGGCGCCAAGGCGTCGGTCGCGACCTACCTGGACGACATCCCGCTGTCAGCCGGTGGTTCGGGCACCCGCAACACCGATCTCTATGTCATGGACATCAACCGGATCGAGGTGCTCGCCGGGCCGCAGGGCACGCTGTTCGGATCCGCCTCGATGTCGGGCGCCATCCGCATGATCACCAACAAGCCGCGGGCGGACGCCTTCGATGCCAGGGTCTCGGTGACGGGAGGGCAGACCCAAGGGTCGGCCGACCTCGACCATACCGTCGAGGTCATGCTCAATGTGCCGCTGATCGACGACCGGCTCGCGGTGCGGCTTGCGGCCTACAACGCCTACCAGGCGGGCTACCTCGACAACACGCCGGCGTCCGAGAGCCTGAGGACCAATGTCCGGGTCATCCAGAACCCGGGCGGGCGGTTCAACAACACCGTCTTCGGCGTGAAGGACAACTTCGGTTTCCAGCCGAAGGACATGAACGATGTCCAGTACCGCGGCGGCAGGCTGATGCTCGGATGGCAGATCTCCGATGACTGGACGGCGAACCTGCAGTACACGCAGCAGAGTCTCGAGACCCACGGCCCGTTCTTCTACCGCGCCGACGTCGGCGATCTCAAGGTCGCCCGATACGAGGAGGAGTTCCTCAAGGATGACACCAAGATGGCCGCGTGGTCGGTCGAGGGGCGGCTGGCCGCGCTCGATGTCGTCTACGCCGGCTCGTTCCTCGAACGCGAGATCGCTCAGGTCAACGATTACTCGCAGTACACCCAGTCAGGCCCGTTCTTCCCGTACTACGCCTGCAACTTCCCGTCGTACACCTTGTGCCAACCGCCCAAGACCGATTGGTCGGTGGACGGCGACTACCGCATCCAGCACCATGAACTGCGCCTCTCCTCCGACCCGGATCGCGACCTGAACTTCATCGCCGGCGTCTACTACCACAAGAACGGCTGCACGCCGAAGTGCGGCACCTCGATCGAGTTCGCCTACTACGGCGCGATCGCCAACGGCTTCGCGCCGAACGCGCCGATGGCGGGCGCCATCTCCTACAACCCGGACCCGCGTCGGCCGGGCGTGATGTTCTTCACGGACATGTCACCGGTCGTCGAGGAGCTGTCCTTCTTCGGTGATGTCACCTACCGCTTCTCCGACCGTTGGAGCGCCTCGGTCGGGGCGCGCAAGTACAAGATCGACCAGTCCGCCACGGGGTCGGTCAACTTCGGCTCCCGTACCAACCCGAACTCGGGCGTCAACTTCAGCAACAACCTCAAGCCGGTGCAGGAGTCGGACACGATCAAGCGCCTGAACATCAACTTCGACCTGACGGACGACACCAAGCTCTACGCCACCTTCTCCGAGGGCTTCTCGACCGGCGGCTACAACCGCAACGGCGGCACGCTCGGCTTCGACGGCAAGACGACGGTCCCGCTGTCGTACGACACCGAGACCACCGAGAACATCGAGTTCGGCTTCAAATCCACCTTCGCCGACCGTCGCGGGCGCATCAACGGCGCGTTCTACCGGATCGATTGGAACGACATCGTGGTGGGCGTCCTCGACCAGACCATCACCAACGCGCTTTTCTTCATCAACGCAGGGCAGGCGCGGGTCAAGGGTTTCGAGGCCGACTTCGCCTACCGCCTCGGAGGGGCGTGGACCGTCTCCGGCGCCGTCGCGTTCACCGACTCGGAGCTGACTGCGCTCGCCCCGGGCGCCCGCAACATCGCCCCGGTGGGCTCGCGTCTCGCCCGTCAACCGAAGTTTGGCGGCAACCTCCGGGTGCGCTACGATTTCGACATGTTCGGCTCGGCCGATGCTTACGCGATGCTCGCTGCGGTCCACCAGGGTAGCCGCTTCAACGGCGTCAATCCCACACGCACCGAGTCGCCGGCCTACACGACCTATGACCTGAACCTCGGCACCGACTTCGGCGACAACTGGACCGCGCAATTGTCCATCAAGAACCTCACCAACGAGCGCTACGAACTCGCCCGATCCGAGGTGCCCAATGTCGGCTTCATCAACAAGACCATCGGGCGGCCGAGGTCTATCGGTCTCACCGTCACCTACAAGGTGAAGTAGCCTGCAGGACGCCGCCCCGGATCAGTCGCCGGTCGATTCGGCCGGATGGGAGGCGCTCGGCGAGGTCTGTCGCAGGCGGGGGGATGAGCAGCGGGCGGTGGACGCGTACCGACGCGCCACGGCCCTCAACCCCGCCCGCCTCGGCAGCTGGCGCGCGCTCGCCGAGTTGCATCGCAAGCGGGGCACGCTCTCTGCGGCGGCCCAAGCCGACCGAGCCGTGCAGGGTCTGTCGCGGTTGCCGCCCCCCCTGCTCCAAGCCGGCATCGACCTGCACGACGGCAGGTTGGCGCGCGCCGAGCAGGCCTGCCGCGAGCATCTGCGCCGGCATCCCCGCGATGTGGAGGGGATGCGCCTGCTGGCCGAGATCGGGCTGAAGCTGGGTGTCCTGGACGATGCCGAGTTCCTGCTGGAGAGCTGTCTTGTCTTCGAGCCCGGGCATCGCGCCGCCAGGTACGAATACATCCGGGTGCTGCACAAGCGCCAGCGCTTCGCCGAAGCGCTCGAGCAGGCGAAGAGACTGCTCGGCAGCGATCCCGGCAACCTTCTCTACCGGTCGGTCCATGCCGCCGAACTGCTCGCGGTCGGCGACTATCAAGCCGCGCTGGACATCTATGACGCGCTGATCGCCGAGGATCCGCACGATCCGATGAAGTTCCTGCATCGCGGCCACGCGCTGAAGACGGTCGGCAGGGCGGAGGAAGCGGTCACGAGCTATCGCGGGGCGGCCGCGATCCGGCCCGACCTCGGCGACGCGTACTGGAGCCTCGCGAATCTGAAGACCTATCGTTTCGAGGCATCCGAGCTGGACCGTATGCTCGAGGCCGAAGCCGCCGCCACCACCACGGCCGAGGACCGGTATCACCTGTGCTTCGCGCTCGGCAAGGCCTTCGAGCAGAGCGGCGACTACGACCGCTCCTTCACGTTCTACGAGCGCGGTAACCGCCTCAAGAGGTCCGAACTGCGTTACCGCAACGACCGCTTGCTGCAGGAGATGCGCTTGCAGCAGGAGGTCTTCACCCATGAGTTCCTCGGGCGCCGTGCAGGGTTCGGCTGTCCGGCGCCGGATCCGATCTTCATCGTCGGATTACCGCGTGCGGGTTCCACGCTCCTCGAGCAGATCCTGGCCTCGCATCCGCAGGTGGACGGGACTTTGGAGCTGCCGAACGTGCTGGCGATCGCCAACCGACTGAACGGTCGCGGCACGGTGCAGGCCGCGCCGCGCTATCCGGCGGTCCTGCGCGACATGCCCGACGAGACCTTCGCGAAACTCGGCCGGGAGTACATCGAAGGGACACGCCTGCATCGCCGCGGCGCGCCCCGCTTCACCGACAAGATGCCCAACAACTTCCGGCACATCGGCTTGATCAGCCTGATGTTGCCGCAGGCCAGGATCATCGACGCGCGCCGCGACCCGATGGCCTGCTGCTTCAGCGCCTTCCAGCAGCTGTTCGCGGAGGGGCAGGAGTTCAGCTACGACCTCGCGGATCTCGGCCAGTACTACCGAGCCTATGTGGAGCTGATGGACCACTGGGACCGGGTGCTGCCCGGCCGCATCCTGCGCGTGAACCATGAAGATGTGGTCGCCGACCTCGAACGCGAGGTCCGCAGGCTGCTCGATTTCTGCGGGCTGCCGTTCGACGAGCGCTGCCTGCGCTTCCACGAGACCGACCGGCCTGTACGCACCGCCAGTTCCGAGCAGGTACGCCAACCGCTGAACAAGCGCGGCGTGGAGCAGTGGCGGCGCTACGCGGCGCACCTCGGACCGCTGCGCGAGGCGCTCGGCGATCTCGCCACGGCGGAGGATGCACTTGCGACGACGGCGCTGGGCGCCGCGTCCTGACGCAGCAGAGGCCATCGACAGGTGGGATCGACGACGGACATCGCCGGATTCATCCACACCACATCTTTCGAGGATCTGCCTCCGGATGTCGTGTCCACCATGCAGCGCTGCTGTCTCGATGTCCTGGGGGTCGCGGTGGCGGGACGCACGACCGACCTGTCGCGCATCATCACCGCGCATGCGCGGCGGTCGTTCGGCACGACGGAGGACCCGGCGGACATCATGTTCACCGGGACCACCGCCAGCGCGGTGGGCGCCGCGCTGGCCGGCGGCATGACCGTGGACGCCTTCGATGCCCATGACGGCCATCGGCTCACCAAGGGGCACGCTGGCGCAGCCGTCGTGCCGGCGGTGTTGGCCGTGATGTCCAGTCTCGAGCGGGCCGGTCGGCGGTCCTCGGGTCGCGATCTGCTCGCCGCGCTCGCGGTCGGATACGAGGTCGCGTTGCGGGCCGGCATCGCACTGCATTCCTCCGTGTCCGATTACCACACCTCGGGTGCCTGGAACGCGCTGGGTGTCGCGGCGGCGGTGGCGCGGTTGCTGCGGCTCGACGCCGAGAAGACCCGGCACGCGCTCGGCATCGCCGAGTACCACGGGCCGCGCAGCCAGATGATGCGCTGCATCGACCATCCCACCATGGTCAAGGACGGGTCCGGTTGGGGCGCGATGGTCGGCGTGAGCAGCGCGCTGTTGGCCGAGTCGGGCTTCACCGGCGCACCGGCCGTCACCGTCGAATCGGAGCGGACGGCGACGCACTGGCAGGGTCTGGGTTCCGGATGGCAGCTGCAGCAGCAGTACTTCAAACCTTACCCCGTATGCCGCTGGGCTCAGCCTGCCGTGCAGGCGGTGAGCGACCTCATGGCGGCTCACCGTCTCTCGGGGGATCGGGTGGCCGGCGTCGAGGTGCTGACCTTCCACGAGGCGACGCGTCTCGCCGGTCACGCACCCCGGACCACCGAGGAGGCCCAATACGCGATCGCATTCCCGGTGGCGGCGATGTTGGTCCGCGGCAGACTGGGTGCGGACGAGGTCGCAACGGCCGCGCTGCAGGACCCCGAGATCCTCGCGCTCAGCCGTCGCGTCGTGCTGCGCGAGTCCGAGCGCTACAACCGCGCGTTCCCTGCCGAGCGTTGGGCCGAGGTGACGCTGACGCTGACCGATGGCAGCGTTCTGCGGTCCGTTCCGACCACGGCGACGGGCGATCCTGAAAACCCCTTGTCCGATCGGGAGGTGCGGCAGAAGTTCGGACGGCTGTGCGCCGACCTGTTGCCGCTGCAGGATGTGGTCGCCCTCGAGGACGCCGTCGACGCGCTGGCCGATGCCGGCGAGCCGGCCGCCCGCCTGCTCGGTCTGCTGCGACGCCCGGTGGCGATCGGCTAGGGCGCGGAGACCCCGCGGTTCAGACGAACGCCTGGGGTGCCGACGAGCCGCCCGTGCGCTGCTCCGGCAGGATGCTGAACTGCTTGGCGAGCCATGGTGCGATGTCCTGCAGCACCGGCGAAAGCTCCTGTTCGCAGATGCCGCGACAGATCTGCGCGAGCCGCCCCGGCAGGTCGCCGAACTCGTTGCGATGGCTCAGCAGGTTGATGAGGCGGGTGTTCCCGGCGGCCAACGGCAGCACGATGGTCCCGCGCAGCAGAGCCGGATGGTGGGCGAGACAGAGCGCCGTGACGATCGACCAACCGTGGCCGGCTTGGACGAACCGGAGGATGGTCTCGGTGTTGTCGAATTCGTAGTGCGTCGCCAGCCTGATCTCGAGCCGCCGTGCCACCAGATCGGCGGTCCTGCCGATCAGGGTCTCGCGGGAGAAGCGCACGAACGGGACGTTCTGCGCCAACCACTTCGGAGGGTCTGCGTCGGCAGGGATCCTGCCCGCCGGGGCGATCACCACGAACGGATCGCGGAGTATCGGGAAACGCTCCAGATCCGGCTGCTCACGCATCGGGTCGCTGGTGATCAGGATATCGAGGTCGCGGTGGAGGAACGCGTCCGAGAGCGGGGCCGCGACGCCCGTCCGCAGCATGACCTTCGCTGTGAGGGGCTTTATGCGCTTGACGAGCGGCTGGCTGATGACGCCGCCCAAAGAATCGATGATCCCGATCGACAGCTCGCTCAGGCGCTGGTTGGCCGCCATCTGCACCTCGGCCATCATCCTTTGGCCGTCCGCCAGCAGCTTCGAGGCGTAGTCGTAGAGTATCTGGCCTGCGGCTGTCAGCCGGACGGGACGGCTGCGCCTCAGGAGGAGCGTCGCACCCGTCTGATCCTCGAGATGCTTGATGGTCTGCGATACCGCCGACTGCGTGACGCCCAGCACCTCCGCCGCTTTCGTGAGGCTCTGGGATTCCGCCACGACCGAGAACACGGTCAACATCCGGAACTCGATGTTGCTTTTCCGGAATCTCATCTCATCGATCGTCGTGGTGACCGGCGTCCGGCATCGAGGGTTGTCCGATAGCCGCCCGGATCGGGCGTCGGACCCGATTCTCATATGAACACCGCGTGGATGTTGTTCCCGTGCGACGACATGTTGTCGATACGCGTCAGCCGGCTCAGACGGCTGCGGTCCCACCCCTGTTCGGGTCGGATGCCGCTGACCAGGAACCGTCCCGGTTCCGCCAGACCGCCGTCGGCAGCGCGATGTGCGGCTCCACGGCCCGCACCGTGTGGCCAAGAGCGACCAGACGGTCCTTGACGCCGTCGTCGATGCGCTCGTCGACATACAGCGTCTCGCCCTGGGTGTGGATGCGCGGATGCTCGACAGCGGCCTGCACGCCCATCCGATGGTCCACGCAGTTCAAGAAGGTGTGGAACAGCGCGGTGGCGATGCGATAGCCGCCGGAGGCGGCCACGCCGCCCACGGGCCGACCGTCGCGGTAGGTGGTCATCAGCGGCGCGAAGTAGGGCGGCATGCGTCCGGGCGCCACGGAGTTCGCGCGTCCCGGCCGAGGATCGAACCACTGCATGGCGTTGCCGAGGTACATACCTGTCCCCGGTACCAACACGAGGGAGCCGAAGCCCGATCCCAGGCTGGTGATGAAGCTGACGAGGTTGCCGTCCTTGTCGCCGACATTGATGGAAGTGGTGCCGGGCAATCCGGTGGGAGCGGATGACAAGCCGATGTCGCTGCGTCGGGCGCGGGTCTCGAACGGCCAGGGGTCTCCCGACGGGTATCGGCCTGAGCCGATGGCGCGTTTCATGTCGATCAGGCGCGCGCGCACCTCGGCATATCGCTTCGAGGCGAGACCCTCGCGCGGCGCGCCCGGGTCGGCGGGGTCCGCGGGATGTGCCATCACGTCCACGAACGCCAGCGCGAGCGCTTCGGTGACGAGATGCCGGTACTCGACGCCGTCAGGGTCGAGAGCGCGGACATCGAAGCGCTCCAGGACGTTCAGGAACTGCGGCCCGTAGATGTCCGAGCAGGTGCTGTAGCTGTGGTCACGGTAGGTCCACAGCGTCTCGTCGAAGATCGCCGGCTTGTAGGCGGCGAGGTCCGCTTCCGAGAGCACCCCATCGTTCGCGCGCATCTCGGCCTCGATCGCGCGGGCGATCGATCCCTGATAGATCGCGGCCGCGCCCTCTTTGGAGATGCGCTTCAGCGTGCGGGCGAGATCCGATGTGTCGAGCCGTGTCCCGCTCCGCTCCCATCCGTCCTTGCCGCGCACCGACTCGTTGGCCACCTGCGGTACCCGGCCACCCTGCAGCAGGTGATCGCGCGCTCTCGGGAACGCGGCGAGATCACCGAGCCGACCGGCGATGGCGCGCGCGGTGTCGTGGTCGATCGGCGGCCCCAGCTCGGCCATCGCGATGGCTTCCTCCATCAGCACCGGGAGCGGCAAGGTCGCGAAGCGCTCATGCGCGGCGCAGACCCCGGCGACGGTGCCGATCACGCCCACGGCGAGATGCCCGGTGTGTGCGATGCGGGAGGTGTCCTGTCCCGATCGTGCCAGGGCGGCCTGGATCGCCTGCGAAGTGGCACCGCGCGGCGCACGGATGTAGTGGTCGATGCCGACGGTCCGGCCGGTCTTGGCCATGTGGACCGAGAGCCGCCCATGTCCACCGATGCCCGCAGAGGCCGGCTCGACGACATAGGCCATGAACGCTGCGGCGATGGCTGCATCCACCGCGTTGCCGCCTTTGGCGAGGATACGCGCGCCGGTGGCGGCGGTGATCGGGTTGCCCGCGCCGATCGCACCGACCATCCCCGCGACCGGTGCGCGGGTGATGCTGCTCGAGCCCGATCGGATGATGGGTGAGTGCGGCGCGGCCGATGGGCCTGCGGGTGTGCTGGCCGCCGAGGCTGCCGAGGCGGTCGCCGGGACGAGCATGCCCGCCGCAGCGGTCGCAGAGACGCCGAGGAAATCCCGTCGGTCCATCGTGGCAACCCCCCGTGAAGATGTCCGGACGATGAGGACATAAGTCGATGGGGCCCTTCAACGGGGTCCCGCCTGTCATCAGCGAAACTAATCTTTCCCCTAACCCAGGGCGAAACCCCGCGTGACCGTCCCCTTGCGCGACGGACGCCGCGGACCGGGGTCAGTGCGCCTCGTCCCAGTTGGCGCCGCGGCCCACATCGACCTTGAGGGGCACACGCAGCGCGCCGCGACCCGCGGCGACCATGCGCTCGCGGACGGCCTCGACGACGCGATCGACCGCGCCCTCGCGCACCTCGAGCACGAGTTCGTCGTGCACCTGCATGATGAGCCGCGCGTCGCCCCGGCCTTCGCCCGCGCACCAGCGGTCGACTTCGATCATGGCGAGCTTGATGAGGTCGGCGGCCGTGCCCTGCATCGGCGCATTGATCGCGCTGCGTTCGGCGTACTGCTGCAGCGCGCGGTTGCGTGAGCGGATGTCGGCGAGATAGAGGCGGCGACCGAACACGGTCTCGACGAAGCCGTCCTCGCGCGCGCACTCGCGCGTGCGGTCCATGTAGGCCTTCACGCCCGGGTAGCGCTCAAAATAAAGGTCGACGTACTGCTGCGCCTCGCCGCGGCCGATGCCGAGCTGGCGCGCGAGCCCGAAGGCCGACATGCCGTAGATGAGCCCGAAGTTGATCGCCTTCGCGCGCCGGCGCTGCTCGGGCGTGACGGCCTCGAGTGCGGTGCCGAACACCTCGGCGGCGGTGGCCTGGTGGATGTCGCGGTCGGCCTCGAACGCGGCGATCAGGCTCGTATCGCCGGAGAGGTGCGCCATGATCCGCAGCTCCACCTGCGAGTAGTCGGCCGCGACGAGCAACTGCCCCGGCGGCGCGATGAAGGCCTGACGGATGCGCCGGCCTTCCGGCGTGCGGATCGGGATGTTCTGCAGGTTGGGGTCGGTCGATGACAGACGCCCGGTCTGCGCCACGGCCTGGTGGTATGAGGTGTGGACGCGGCCGGTGGCCGGGTTGATCTGCGTCGGCAGCTTGTCGGCGTAGGTGCTGCGCAGCTTGGCGATGCCGCGGTACTCGAGGATCAGCTTCGGCAGCTTGTAGGCGTCCGCGAGCTCCTCGAGCACATCCTCGGCGGTCGAGGGCTGGCCGGTCGGGGTCTTGCGTAGCACCGGCAGCTGCATCTTCTCGTAGAGGATCTGCTGCAATTGTTTGGGCGAGTCGACGTTGAACTCGACGCCGGCCTCGGTCTGCGCTTCGGTCTTGAGCTCCTCGGCGCGCTTGGCGAGCTCGACGCCCTGGCGGCGCAGCATCTCGCGGTCGACCAGCACGCCGTGCCGCTCCATGCGCAGCAGCACCGGCACCAGCGGCTGCTCGAAGTCCTCGTACAGGCGCTTGAGCAGCGGTTCACCCTCGATGGCGGGCCACAGCGTACGGTGCAGGCGCAGCGTCACATCGGCGTCCTCGGCGGCGTAGTCGCAGGCGCGGTCGAGCGACACCTGCGAGAACGGGATCTGCTTCGCGCCCTTGCCCGCGACCTCCTCGTAGGTGATGGTCTCGAGGCCGAGGTAGCGCTCCGCCGCGGAGTCCATGTCATGGCGCGTGGCGACGCTGTTCCAGACATAGGACTCGAGCATGCTGTCGTAGGCCATGCCGCCGAGCACGATGCCGTGGTTGGCGAGCACATGCGCGTCGTACTTGAGATGGTGGCCGACCTTGGCCGGGCGGTCGGCTTCGAGCAGCGGCTTGAGCCGCGCGAGCACGGTGTCGCGGTCGAGCTGCGGCGGCGCGTCGATGGCATCGTGCGCCACGGGTACATAGGCCGCGCGCCCCGGCTCGATGCAGAACGACACGCCGACGATGCGCGCCTGCATGTAGTCGAGGCTCGTGGTCTCGGTGTCGAAGGCGAAGAGATCCGCCTTGCCCAAGGCCTCGAGCCAACGCTCGAAGGCCGCTGCATCGAGCACGAGTTCGTAGTCGCGCGGTGCATCACGCACCGCGGGGTCGGCGTGCAGCGCGGTCGCATCGCTGACGGTGGCGCCGCCGCCTGATGCCGCGGTCGCGGGCAGGTCGGGCGCGGCCGTCGCGGCGCCATCTGCGTCCGTGCCGCCGCGCTCGGCGCCACCGCTGTCGCCGCCGCCGAGCCGGGCGAGCAGGTTCTTGAAGCCGAGCCGCGTGTAGAGCTGGCGCAGTGCGGCCTCGTCGGCCGGGCGCCGCGTCAGGTCGGCGGCCTCGGTGGGCAGCTCGAGATCGCAGTGGATGGTGGCGAGCTTGCGCGACAGCTCGAGCGTCGCGAGCCCCGCGCGCAGGTTCTCGCCGGTCTTGCCGGGCACCTCTTCGGCGCGGGCCACGAGCTCATCGAGCGTGCCGAACTGACCGAGCCACTTCGCCGCGGTCTTCGGGCCGACCTTGTCGATGCCCGGGATGCCATCGGAGCTGTCGCCCGCGAGCGCGAGGTAGTCGATGATCTGCTCCGGCCAGACATCGAACTTGGCCTTCACGGCGTCGCGGTCGTAGACGCTGCCCGACATGGTGTTGACGAGCGTGATGTGCGGACCGACGAGCTGCGCCATGTCCTTGTCGCCGGTCGAGATCAGCACGCGCTGCCCGGCATCGGCGGCGCGGCGCGCCAGCGTGCCGATGACGTCGTCGGCCTCGACGCGCGGCACGCGCAGCAGCGGCAGGCCGAGCGCCTGCACCGCCGCCAACAGCGGCTCGACCTGCGAGCGCAGGTCGTCGGGCATCGGCGGGCGGTGCGCCTTGTATTCTTTGAAGAGCTCGTCGCGGAAGCTGCCGCCCGGCGCGTCGAACACCACCGCCAGCCGTGCGTCCGGGAACTCGCGCTCGAGCTTCAGCAGCATGTTGAGCACGCCGAGCACGGCGCCGGTCGGTTCGCCGTGCGGGCCGGTGAGCGGCGGCAGCGCGTGGAACGCGCGGTAGAGGTAGGACGATCCGTCGACGAGGACGAGGTCGGGCGCGTTCATGGATCAGGCGTCACGGTGGAGGACGCCACCAAAGAGAACGGGGCGCCGGACAGCGTGCATCTCGCCGCTGCCCGGAGCCCCGTGCATGAGGTCAGGCGCTGGTCAGGCGACGCCGGGGGCCTGCACCCACACCTTGCACCAGCCCGGGTTCTTCACGAGCTTGCCCGGGAACAGGTTGCACTTGGCGAGCGGCGCCTTGCGGTTCTTGTCGGCCCAGTGCAGGCAGTTGCCGCAGTGCTGGCCGGCCTTGAAGTTCGGGTTGGCTTTCGCGTCGACCTTCTTGGCGTCCTCGATGTACCCGAGCGCCTTGGCGGCGGGCTCGGTGGGGCTGAGGACGGGCAGCGCCGCGCCAGCGGCCGGAGCAGCGGGCTTGGCCTGGGCGAAGGCGGTCTCGACGACCACCGGGATCGCCGGCAGGCCGAGGACGGTGGCGCCGAGCAGCTGACGGCGCGTTAGCTTGTCGTTCTTCATGGCAGGGTCCTTTGCGTGAGTGGGTCGGACGACGGGATGATTATACGCCCGACGGCGGTCCACGCACGGGATGTCCGTTGCGCCACGCCGATGCACCCGACTTGCCCCGTGCAGCGGTCGGTCCGGCCAGCGCTGCGACCAGCAGCGCCGCGACCAGCCAACCACCGACCGTCCTGCCTGCCGAAGCGCCGCAGCCGCCGCTCGCGCAGTGCAGACAGCCGAGTCCGGCCGCCCCGACGTCGGTGGCGGCGCGGTCGCCGGTGATCGGGGAGTCGGGGGGCAGGGGCGCGCCGGGCCGTTCCGTTGCGGGCGATGCGGCGGTGCTGCAGAGGCTGGCGGCGATGAGTGCGCCGATGGTGGCGTCCTGCCGCGCCGCGAGATGCGCGGCGTGGCAGGTGGCGGCGGATTGCCACGCGAGCAGCAGGACCATGCCGATGACGCTCAGCGCCCGGAGCCGCATACGGCGCCCGCCCGCCGTAGGCGGACGCGCGCGACAGACCGGCGCGGAACATGCGGCGAGGGCGGACATCGTCCCGACAGGGTAGGCGTCGGCGCGTTGCAGCGCCGTAGGGGAATACCGAGATGCTCGCCCGTGAGCGGCGAGATCAACCCTTGGGCGGCGGGGGATCTGACGGCGGCGGTAAGGGCGTCGGGGCGGGCGGGCTCGGTGCGGGCGCGCTCGGCGTGGGTGCACTCGGTGTGGGCGCACTCGGCGTGGGCCGAGTCACCACGGTGCCGCTGTCGGGCAGGTAGAGCGGTCCGGTCTGGCCGCAGCCGCCCAAGCCGAGCGCGGTGACCATCGCAAGCATCGCAACTGCGACGCGCGCCGCACCGGTGGGGCGGTCGGCCGAGGTCATGCGCGGTTCGGCGCCGCGCCGTCGCCGACCGGCATGCTGCGGCCCTCGCGCAGCGCGAGCCAACCGCGCGCGACGCGGTAGATGACCCAGATGCCGACGCCGACGAGCGCGAGATAGAAGGTCAGGATGCCGAGCCCGAGCGCGAGCACGAGCGGCGCGGAGAGCACGCCCGCGATCACGATGGCGATGAGCGCGCGCCAGAAGGTCTGGATCTGCCAAGTGAAGTGGGTCCCGAGCCAGGTGCCGGCGACATCGCGCCGACGGACGTAGTTCATCACCACGGCGATGATCGACGGCAGGCCGAAGATGAAGCTGCCGACGATGGTCGCGGGGCCGGTGATGCCGATCAGCACCGACAACGCGTGCAGCGCGTAAACGATGTGCGTGTAGCCGACGAGCGGCGAGTCAGCGGGACGCGGGTCGGTCATCAGGCGGTCCTCCGGGTTGGTCGAGCGAGTGTAGACCAGTCTCGGGCCGATTCGTTCAAGCGCTCGCGGGCGGCCGCGCGATCACCGCGAGCGTGATGCGCGACACGCAGACGAGGCGCTTGCGCGAGTCGACGATCTCGATGCCCCAGACCTGGCTGCGCG
>Ga0172372_10002380_pt1 | contig 28569 bp, 28 predicted proteins | sample LakKiv5m_2_FD_114544 | JGI IMG/M metagenome (GOLD analysis project Ga0172372, IMG submission 114544) | Freshwater microbial communities from Kabuno Bay, South-Kivu, Congo - kab_092012_9.5m | ecosystem: Environmental > Aquatic > Freshwater > Lake | place: Democratic Republic of the Congo...
AAAGAATCAAACTCCTCAAGGGCGCTTTGGGCAAAATGAAGATCAGGTTTTAGATGGGCCAGAATAACGTCCGCCAAAACCCCTGGATCCTCGATCTCCTCAGAGAGCATCAACAGATCCTCAGCCAAGGTCTCGTGCTCAACTAATATCTGTAATTGCTCAATTAATTTTGAAATTCGGGTTTTTGTAGATTTACTGGTCTTCTGCACATCTTCTGGCACAACTGGTCGCACCTCAGAGTACATAACTCCACCTTTAGTCTTAATCTTGGTGGAGACTCCACGTACTATTCCCTGAATTAAAATCTTATATTTCTGGTCGGATAACTTAAGTACTCGAGCAACGTTGGCAACAACTCCAACTCTAAATAGATCATCACTGGTAGGATTCTCAATTTGCTCATTCTTCTGTGAGAGGACAAATATAAAATTTCCCGCCTTCTGAGCTTGCTCAATAGCTTTTACACTGCTCGGACGACCGACATAGAAAGACATCATCACAGAAGGAAATGCCACCAAGTCCCGCGCTGGCAGAACCGGAAGCTCTGACGGAAAGGAGACCTCCTGAATATCGAACACCGCCTCTTCGGTTTCTGTTTCTTCCTCTTTTCTGTTCTTTTTACTCTTAGTCACTGAACCTCTCCATGGCTATGAAATTACCTGTTACCTTTAAGATGCGAGTATAGATTGTATGGTTGGATCTGTTATGAGGAATATTTAGCCAACAATATCAATATGTTAGGCATTTCTACTGGACCTGAAGAGGATTTTGGCTTATCTCAACAAGTCCCTTCTCTCCTAACTGGACCACTGAAAATTGCCGCTCAACAACACCATCAGAACGCACTCTCATCTTTCCAGTTAGCCCTTCATAGTTCTCTATCGCTCTAAAAGCCTCTTCAAAAGAGATGCCTTCGCTTTGCTTCCGGGAGATGGCCGCCAACGCCATGGTGGCAGCATCAAATCCCTGAGCCGCCAAAAAGTCTGGCTCTGCTCCGTAAGAATTTTTGTAAATAGTATTGAATCTCTTAATTATCTCCCTCTGACTCCGAGAGAAGTATGGGCTTACAAATACACAGCCCTCCAGAAGCGTGCGAGCGCTATTTAATTTTGCGATGTTATCCCATGCCGCAGAGCCCAAGACCTTTACCTGCTTTCTAAAGGCTGGAGTAAAATTACCGATCAACACAGTGGCTTTTGTAATCTCATCAGGAAAGAATACTCCGCTCGGAGCTGCTTTCTCAATCTCTTGAGCTATTCCCACAAAGGACTCACCATATTCTGAGCCATATGGAGTTTCATAGACAATCTGCATCCCTAACTCAGCTGCTATCCTTCGAGCCTCTCTTAAAAATTCAAAACCGTTTGAGTCCTGAGGATAAACGATAGCGATGCGATCTATTTTTAAAGTTCCCTGGGCGGTTGTGAATAATGAATGGACCTGACTCTCTGATGTTGCGCCTAACAAGAAAGAGGTAGAGCCATACCCCGGCGTTTGGCGGCGAGAAAACGAGATCTGAGGCACGCCCCGCTCTCTCATTATGGGCAACACAGCTGCTGCCGGTTCTGACAGGAGAGGCCCTAACACCACGTCAGGGTTGGATTCAATTAGCTTATCAGCAGCACTAACTGCGCTGACAGAATCTTCGACCGTATCTTCGGCTATAACTTTCACCGGGAACGGAGTATCTGTGAATGCTAGCTCGATACCACGACTCAAACTCTCACCCAAATTGGAGTACTTACCTGACTTGGGAACTAGCGCACCCACAACTACACTGCCACCTTGAGCGTTTTCTGTATCATTTGAAATCGGGAGAGATAATTCTCTATCGGGGCGTTCAGTGGAATTGCTCAACCAGAAAGGCTGATCCGATGAAACAGCTGAAGCCAATCCGCCCGAGCGCTCCCGGCGAGCCTTTTCATTTCTAATCATGGTAAATATAAAAGGATCTGCTGCCCAACTTCTCTCAAGAGAACCAAGCTCACCATCGGCTCTTGAGCGCAGAAGCAAAGTTGAGCCTATCTGGGCTTCTCTACTGTTACTTGGATTTACTGATGCGGTTGATTCTAGTCTTGAAAACCAAGCTAAACTCTGGTCAATGTCTCCAGTGCGCCCATAACCATAAGCAAAAATCATCGCAAATTCAGGCTTAACACCATCGGTTCCGATGTTGTTCTCTCTAAAAAATTGACTGAGAGTAACCAAAGATTCCTTGGCTTTATCCAAACCAAGTTGCGCGGCTGATATTCTATAAGCGAGTGCTTCTTTAAGAACAAAAGACTGGTTGGCATTAAGCGCCTTGGTGTAGAGATCCAAAGCCCCGGCCCTATCACCTCTCAAAAATGTTTCGTCACCTCTGACAGCAAACGGATCAAGAATATCACCGCCTGCAAGATCTTTACCGCTTCTGAAATTCTCCCATGGGTTTAGCCCCGAGGGTAAGGAGCCAAACTCCTGAGTGGCTGGATAATTAACACCGTTATTGATTACCCGTTTAGATCGAAATCTGTCTGAGAACTCTGAGGAACATCCCAGGGTAAAAACAGTTGATAAAACTAATAAAAAACGAAGAACGCCGGTCAGTCTAATCATCACGAGAACATCCCCTTCATCTTCTCAAAGAAGCTCGCGGTTTCGCTAGATGGCGATGCCTTGCGCAGCTCTTGAAGACGATGAAGGAGCTTCCGCTCTTCTTCGGAAACCTTCTTCGGGACTTCAATCACAACGCGGACATGTTGGTCTCCGCGGCTGTTAGTCCCCAGTACTTTAACCCCTTTATTTTTCAAACGGAATACCTTCCCTGACTCGGTTCCAGCCGGAATCTTCATATTAACCATTCCCTCAAGGGTAGGAACCGATATCTCAGCACCTAAAACAGCGTCTGAATAATTAACAGGCACCTGACACATTATATCGGCACCCTCTCTCTCGAATATCGGGTGGTCTTTTACTGCAATCTGAACATAAAGGTCCCCATTTGGACCACCTTTCATGCCAGCCTCCCCTTCACCCCTTAGCTTAAGGCGTTGTCCGTGTTCGATACCAGCTGGGATCTTTACAGATAATTTACTGCGGGCAGTACTCCGGCCGGCCCCTGCGCACTTCTTACATGGCGAGGTGTGCTTCTCTCCGCTTCCCTCGCAAACATGGCAAGGCCTCTGAATTGTAAAGAATCCCTGCTGCATTCTGACCTGACCATGACCAGCACACTGCTTACAGCGCTCAATCTTTGATCCCGGCTCGGCGCCCGAACCTTTACAGCCCTCACAAGGAACATTTCTAGCGATAGAAATTTCTTTTTCGCCACCAAAAGCCGCTTCTTCAAAAGAAACCTCAAGATCAAATCTTAGATCCCTTCCTGCTCCCCCTCTAGTCCTGCCGCCACCAGCACCACCGAAGGCTCCACCAAAAAATGAGCCAAAGATATCAGAGCCAAAAAGATCGCCGAATAAATCTTCAAATCCACTAAAGTCGCCACCTTGGAATCCACGGAAGCCTGCCCCACCGCCGCCTTGCTCAAACGCAGCGTGTCCGAACTGATCGTATTTAGCCCTACTCGATTCATCAGAAAGGATCGAATATGCCTCTGTAGCCTCTTTAAATTTATCTTCTGCCTCTTTGTTCCCAGGGTTTTTATCGGGATGGAATTGCACAGCCAATTTACGGTAGGCCTTCTTAATTTCATCTTTGGATGCGCCCTTCTGGACTCCTAGAACTTCGTAACAATCCCGCTTGGCCATGTATCACTGAATAATTTTAAAATTCTCTCTTTATAGTAGAGAGGCGCCCGAGACTTGGAAAGCTCCAATTCCCTGGGCGCCTTAGAAGATTAGCAAGCAATACTACTCGCGTACTTCTTCAAAGTCGGCATCAACTACATCATCACCGTCCTTTTTGTCTTTGCTCTCTGAGCTTGCTGAGGCCTTACTTGCGTTACCTTGAGCTCCAGCGGCATCCGCCCCTTGTTGAGCATTAGCAGCGCTAGCTTTCTTGTACATCTCCTCAGACAACTTATGAGAAGCCTTGGTCAGAGCTTCGGCTGCAGCCTTCAGCTCCTCTGCGCTCTCCTTAGAGAGGGCCTTCTTGGCTTCCTCAACTGCGGCACTGATACTCTTGGTATCTTCAGCACTGAGGTTAGACCCGTAATCCTTGAGGGATTTCTCAGTCGCATAAATCAAGCTATCTAGGCCGTTTCTGGCATCAATGGCTTCTCTACGCTTTTTATCTTCATCAGCATGAGCCTCTGCATCCTTAACCATCTTCTTGATCTCTTCTTCAGAGAGACCGGAGCTGGCTGTGATCTTAATAGAGGTCTCTTTACCAGTGCCAAGATCCTTTGCAGATACGTGCACGATACCGTTTGAGTCGATATCGAATGTTACCTCGACTTGAGGCACTCCGCGTGGAGCTGGTGGCAGACCAGTTAATTCAAAACGACCGAGAGTCTTGTTGTCTCCAGCCATTTCGCGCTCACCTTGAAGAACGTGAATCGATACGGCAGGCTGATTATCAGCAGCAGTAGAGAACACCTGACTCTTCTTGGTCGGAATAGTAGTATTCTTCTCGATCAACTTGGTAGAAACACCACCAAGGGTCTCAATACCTAAGCTAAGAGGAGTTACGTCTAAGAGGAGAACGTCTTTAACGTCACCCTTGAGAACGCCACCTTGAACTGCGGCTCCGATAGCCACAGCTTCATCAGGATTTACGCTCTTAGAGGCCTCTTTGCCGAAGATCTTCTTAACAGCGGCTTGAACAGCTGGCATACGGGTCATACCACCGACAAGGATTACCTCATCGATCTCGCTAGTACTTACGCCGGCATCTTTAATCGCAGTCAAACATGGAGCCTCAAGCCGCTGAATCAAATCAGCACAGAGCTGCTCTAGCTTGGCGCGAGTCATCTTCAAATTCATGTGCTTCGGACCAGAAGCATCAGCCGTGATGTAAGGAAGATTAATGTCTGTCTCAGACATTGAAGAAAGCTCATGCTTAGCTTTCTCAGCGGCTTCCTTTAATCTCTGAAGGGCAAGGGTGTCTTTCTTAAGATCAATTCCTTGATCCTTCTTAAACTCCTCTGCCAAGAACTCAACGATCCTGTGGTCAAAGTCCTCACCACCAAGATAGGTATCGCCGTTAGTGGACTTAACTTCGAATACGCCATCGCCTAATTCAAGGATAGAGATATCGAAGGTACCGCCACCAAGGTCAAATACAGCGATAGTTCTATCCCCTTGCTTATCAAGGCCGAAGGCTAGAGCAGCGGCAGTAGGCTCGTTGATGATTCTTTTTACATCGAGACCAGCGATACGGCCGGCATCTTTAGTAGCCTGACGCTGGGCGTCGTTAAAGTAAGCTGGAACTGTGACAACGGCTTCTTTAACCTCTTCACCTAGGTAATCTTCAGCGGTCTGCTTCATCTTTATAAGAATTTGAGCCGAGATCTCTTGAGGGCTCTTATCTTCACCACGAAGCTTTACCCAAGCATCCCCATTCGGAGCCTTTGCTATCTCGTAAGGAAGCACGCCCTTTGCTTTTGAGACCTCAGGGGCGTCAAACTTTCTTCCGATTAGTCTCTTCACTGCGAAGATTGTGTTCTTTGGATTTGTTACAGCTTGACGCTTAGCAACCTGCCCAACCACTCTCTCGCCTGACTCTGTTGCAGCAACAACGGATGGGGTTGTGCGAACGCCCTCGCTGTTGGCGATAACTACTGGGCTTCCACCCTCCATAATAGCAACGCAGGAATTTGTGGTGCCAAGGTCGATTCCAATTATCTTTGACATGATTACATCCTCTCTTTCTTATATCTTTAATGGGCGCTCGAGCTTAATTATATCCTTGAGCACGCCCTGATGATTATTTAAGTAAGCACTCCCTCAGGGGTATTCAAGGTCGAGGAGTACAGAAAATAAAATTTTTGAGCCCTTACTACTCCTGTGTTTTCGAGGGGTTAGCATTTGGACTGGTTGCCACAACCACCTGCCCGACCCTTATTAGCTTATCTTTGATGAAATAAGCCTTCTTTAGCTCTGAACAAACGGTTCCAGCCGCAAAATCCGCTGCAGGGGCTTGTGATATTGCCTGATGAATCTGAGGATCGAATGGTTTACCTATCGAACTCTCGCCTCGCACACCGTGTTTGGATAGAAGGTCCATCAACTGTTTATAAATCATCTCTACCCCTGACTTGATGGAGGCAACATCTCCTCCGTCAGTGGCTAACGCTCTTTCAAAATTATCTACAACTTCAAGGAGATCTGAGGCCATATTCTCGCCCTGATACTTTAAAAGCTCAGAACGCTCCTTAATCGCCCGTTTTTTATAGTTATCAAAATCAGCCAAAGCTCTTAAATATCTCTCATGATTCTCTTTGGTCTCTGCTTGCAGAGCAGCTAACTCCTCTCCGTGATTCACAGAAGTCTCTTCTGAAGGGGTGGCCTCAACTGACTCATCCTTCTTTTCATCGCTATTCATCATGAAACTGTCCAAAATAGTTCAAAAATTGATGTTTCTATACTAACCTCCTGATTCATAACCATGACCGTGACTAAAAGCAACCTCGCAAAACAGAATAAATCCCGTCGGGCACCTCGAGCCGAGTTGGAGGTTAGAGGAGTAGTTTTAAGGGCTTACCCTTATGGCGACTCAAATTTAATCCTGAAAGTACTTACAGCCGAAAGAGGCAAGGTCTCCATAGCTGCTAAATCGGCTCGCTCCAGTAGGAAGAGATTTCAGGGAGGATTTGATCTCTTTGATACCGGATCCTTTCGAGTCAGAGCGGGCAGTGGTGACATTCTGGGAGAGGTCATAGAGTTTATACCAATTAAAAACTTCGCGCCTCTAAGGGAGTCTTTATTAAGAATAGTTGTGGGATCTTTTTTGACGGAATGTTTTGAACTTATCGTGGCAGAAGATGGCCCTGAAGATCCTCACGCTTTTAATACTCTAACCTTAGCACTGGAGGCAGTGTCTCATTCCTCTGAGGTTAAAGAGGCGCTAAAGGCGGCGTTTCTGGCATTGGGCTCACTATTAGAGCATGAGGGAATTCTACCAACAGAGGCACTGGTGCCCACATTTAAAAATCTAAGACATCTCTGCCAATTAATAGAAAATCAGACAAACAGGAGTATCGTATCTAAAGAAGAGGTCTTTAAACTGCTGATACCTTCCGTTGGTAAAGATTCTTCTTCTGTCAGCTAGCCAGAATAGCTTTAGTGGCAGGAACAGCCTCCGCCACAGCCCCCCGAGGAGCCTCCGGATTCTTTTTTGCCCTTCGACTTTTTCTCACTCTTGGTGCTTTTTGTCTCAGTTCCAGCAGTTCCCGATGAACCGTAATCACTCTTATACCACCCTGATCCTACCAGCTGAAATGAAGTTGAGGACATCAGCTTAACGGCTTTCTTGGGGCAATCTTTTGCAGAGCAGTCAGGCTTAGCCTTCAAAGGCTTTTCATTAATCCCCTGCATAACGTCAAACTTACCGCACTTAGGACATTCGTATTCGTAAATAGGCATAAATAACTCTCTTAAATATCTTGGGATCAATAGCCATGCCACCCGCAGGAGTCAAGCCACCCTGGTAGTTTTGATTTTACTGAGTAGCTAACTTCAAAGCATAGAAGCTCAATAATCCAACTAAAAATTCCTGAATAAACAGTAGGGCCAAAATCAGAACTAATGGCGATAGATCAATTCCAGGTCCCACCAAAGGAATATATCGCCGAATCGGCCTCAACATAGGCTCAGTGGTATCAATTAGGAACCTAACCAGTCCATTATTTGGATCGGCGCTAAACCACGATGCCAATGCTCGCCCGATTATCATGAACATAAGAAAACTAACTACTGCCCCTAGAACGGAGGCTATCGCTTTTAATAAGAAAGCTAAAATGGCCACAAGGCTCCTTTTTGAATTTAACAACCAATGATACTATTGAAGATACTAGCAAATTAGGGCCGAATCGGGAATTCCGGATATCTTGATTCAATTAGCTCCCTTTATGTCATAACCTTAGCATATGCCTAAATTAAGACCCGGCTCAGCCAGAAGTGGCAATAAGATAAAATTCCACTACACAGTGAGACTCTCCACTGGTCTGGTAATCAATTCCACCATAAATGGTCCTGCCATCGAGATGGTTCTGGGCAAGGGGCAGGCTGTTCCTGGTCTTGAAAAAGCTCTGAGAGGAATGCTCCCTGGAGAAACTAAGACCGTTAACGTATCTGCCGGTCAAGCTTATGGGGAGAGACAAGAGAAACTAATGTTTCCGATTCCGAGAGCGCAGCTAGGAGATCGTCCTTACGAGCTTGGCGAAAGAGTTGAGTTTCAGCAACCAAATGGACAGGTGGCCAACGGTATCGTTCGTTTGGTGGATGATCTTTTTGTGGTATTCGACCTAAATCATAGATTGGCAGGTCATGATCTTATTTACGATCTGCAGCTTGTGCAGATCCTGGCTTAAGACTTCCTTCTAAGACTCATCCTGATCCCGATACAAGCAGAGACTATCGCAAGGGCTAGGAATAAAACTATCAAGATGTCTCGCGCCTCTCGCCCAATCAGCGGAACAAGAAAGTTCCACTTATGTAGAAAAGAAAAAGAAAGAGCCTCTATCCGCTCGGTCTTTACAAGATGATCCACCACCGACCCTGTAACGGGATCGATAAAAACTCTATCTTTGAGAGGGGTTTTATAATCCAACTGCAACACTGGTAATCTTTTATTCCTGAAATCATAAGTTGGGCCGAAAGATGTAATTACGTCTATTGAATTTAATTTTGAGGGATGGATACCGAGGTGCTTTTCGACATAAAAAACTGCCATTTCTCGCTCTGCAGAATTAGTCCACTCCAGACCGGAATTTAAGAAGATATACCGGGTAGAGCTTTCAAGGGGACGACCATCAAATCGTCCTGCCCTATCCACCTTCTGATCCGGTTGGAGAACGGCAAGACCTACTCTGTAAAACAAAATTCCTTCCGGCCCAGAAATTAAGCTTAAGCCGTTTAGATTACTCCCCTCAAAGCGATCTATCCCATTTAACTCGGTCGGTAATCTTACCCCATCGAGAGAGATCTCAGTTCCTAATCTGAGACCTCTGTGATTCTCTGCATAGGCATGCTGTAGAAGATGGTAAGTGCCACTGGCTGATAACGCAAAGAGCGGAAGCCAGATACAGTATGCAGACCAGCGATGCCAGCGGCGATCAGGATCAGAAATCTTTCTTTTTTTAAATAAAACTATCATCGCAAAACCTGTTATGGTCATGCCCAAGAGAGCCCCTAAAAAAACTGCCATAATAAAAACTCTGGCATTATCGTAGTTATCAAGCCAATTCCAGGTGTGGAGGATCCCGAAGATCTTTTGGAGCGAGAGCTTCCAATCATTAGATATGTTCGCCAGAGCAGACAGCTCTGTATAAACATAAACCTCAAGATTGTCCGGGGAGGCGAATGATACTTTGTAAACTGGCAGTAACCGATTGACCCAGGGATAGGCATCATTAAATTCTGTTTGAAAATATATTCCGGATATAGGGGCATCACTCAGTCCAGTATAATACCGAGCCAGCCATTCGGCCTGTTTCAGATCTTGGCCGGGCAACTCCCCGCCGCTTTTCAGATTAAAATACCGCCGCGGGGCACTCTCGTCCTCGGTTATTTGCAGCAGTGGCCCCTGCTCTGATGGCACTACTTTTATGGCCTTTGCCTGGGTAATTCTATTCTGCTTCAAAACCTTCGGAAGATAACGCACCTCTTCCGCTTTAAGAGTTATTGATGGCGGGAAGAACTTTGCCGCCTGGGGGCCAGTCCAAGCCATGATTGGGTGAGTGGCGCCAGATAGCCCAAATATAAAGAGAGCCATCGCGCCCACTAGACCTAATAAACGATGCCACTTAACCGAGCTTTTAGTAATGCGACTCTTCAAATTATACACGACGACCTTTAGAATTTTAATCTTATTCCCGCATAATAAGTGCGAGGCAATCCTGGTCGATACTCAACCGCAGAAGATCCTACCTGATTACTGGTCTGAGTAGAATATAGCTCATCAGTAATGTTCATTATACGCCCATAAATCTCTAAATCACGGGAATACTGATAAGCCGTCCTAAAGTTTAAAAGATCATGACCGCTATACTCCTGGGTATTGGTCTCATCTGTGTAATAGTCCCCTAAATGCTCCCACTCCAATTCAAGTGTAGTATCAGGAATAAAATTGGGACGATAACGAATGGTGGTATTTCCTAACCGCCGAGGTGCCTGAGCAACTTTGTTCCCGGCATAATTGATCTCTTTGGCAGGGAATCCATAAACAGCTGTGAAGTCGTTGTATTCCTGATTTGTAAACGCCCACGCCAAAGCATAACTCCAAGACTGAAAGATATTCCCGCTCAAACCTATCTCGATCCCTTGATGCTCAGTCTCCCCCGCGTTTGTAACTCTGCGATCCCCTGAGAGGTTGTCTATGTAGGACACGATATCATCCTCGATTATCTGATGATAAACAGTCAGCTCGTAGTTGAGCCAATTTTTAGAAGCGCCTCTTAAACCTATCTCAAAGCTATTGGTTTTTACTGGGCTCAAATCAGCCGAATCAACTGAAGAGCCAGATCTAAAGAGCTGTCCTACTGAGGGAGTCCTAAAAGAGTGACGGTAATTAGCAAAAGCATCATGGCTTAGCCCCAGCTCATAAATTGCACCCAGCTTGGGGCTAAATTGATCATAACTAATAGTCTGGGAATCAGGGCGGAGGTGATTGAACCCGCCAAATCCAAATTGCTGCTCTGGCACATCTGAGCCCAAATTATCTTTATAATCAACCGTAAAGTAATCGTATCTCAATCCGGCATCGAGGCGAACTTTTTTTGCTGCCTGCCAATCGGTATGAATATAAGGAGAGATGGATGTTTGGTCTGCATCAAAGTCATAATTAGTTCGACCCGTAAGGAGATAATCAGTTATTAAACCCTCCGAGTTAGTAATTAACGAAATTCTCTTTTCTAAGTATTGGCTGGGAGAATGATCAATATCTAAACCAGTAATAAACTCTCCATCAATTGAGTCAATTTTCCTCCGATATTTTGCCATCATTCCAAAAGAATGGAACTTTGTGGTGTATAAATTAGGGTCGTAAGGCAACATCCAAAATGGCATCAGATCCATCTGATTATCGCGAACAAAGGGAGTTAGGGTATAAAGATTTGTTGAGTCCGGTTCGTAAGCAAATTCAGTTGAAGCCCTAACCGACTCTACTTCTCGCCTTGCGATATCATTCCGATAAATATTTTTTTGCGGGTTATTCCTATAATCATCCTCTTGGAGAGTGGAGACCCCATTTTGGTCAACTTCAGTTAGAGACAGAATAGTCTTGAATTTGGTTTCACTTGAGATTGCGCCATCAAACCGCAGAGTTCCAGAATATCTGGAATAATCAGAGCTTTCTCTGTATCCATCATTGTCGGTTAAGTTTAAATCCAGCCGAAATCCTGAGTCATCTGTAATCGGGGCCCCTACTGTGCTGAGAAGTCTCTTCCAGCCATAGGAGCCAAATTCAGGATTTAATTCCAGCTCGGCCTCCCTGGGAGCAGGTCTCGTGATTGAGTTAATAACTCCTCCTATTGAGTCACTACCGTAAAGAGCCGAGCCTGGTCCTTTTATCACCTCGAGTCTTTCAGCTTGAGGGACGTTAATCTCATAAAGAGCGTTATGATTAAAAAGTCCGGTAGGACGAGTTGGCACTCCATCCTCAAGATAGAGATACACACCTGAGGTAGTAATAGGTTGGCGAATAGAGGTCATGTGCCCCTCGCCTCCCAGGTTATTAACATGGACCCCGGGTATCCTATTTAGCGCCTCCGATGGATGCGATGGCGATATAAACTCAATCTCTTCTTCCTCAAGCACTCCAACTGTCTCAGAAACCTCACTCTGGGCTTTTGCTTCTCTAGTGGCAGTGACAACAATCCTGACGGGCTCAGATGAATTATTTTTATTGGATAAATCCTGTGCTTTTGCCGCGCCTACGCAAATAGAGCCGGAGATAATTAACTGACAAAATAATTTAAATTGGTTCATAAAATCGGCGAAGCAGACATCAACTAATCGCGCCGCGCGATACTAAGTCTTCTAAATAAAATATCAACGCTACGAAATGTTGCAGATCTAATCAGAGCAAATACTAGTAGGGATTTGGTTTGGCTTTTAATTTGCGCTGAAGAGCTTGACGATGAATTCCAAGCTTTTTAGCGGCATGAGTGATATTCCCTTCACAATCCCGAAGGACTCTTTGTATATGCTCCCATTCTACGGCATCTAGCGAAGGAATCCCTGCTGAACTTCCTGCTGCCACAGGAGTTAAAGGCGGCGCAATCAGAGCTTTCTCTATCTCCCTATATCCGGCAGGTTTGGTTAGGTAATTAACAGCCCCCAATCTAACGGCTTCGAGAGCAGTGGCGACACTGCCATATCCGGTCAACATAAGAACGATGACCCCTTTAGCTTGGAGCTCCGGAATGAGATCCAATCCCGATTCAGCTGCAATTCTTAAATCTACCACGGCGTGGCTTGGCAGCTTATCCTTGATAAAATTTCGTGCCTCAGAAAGATCTTTCGCGGAATCAACTGCGCATCCTCTTTCAGTAAAAGCCTTGGCTAGTCTGTCTCGAAAAGGTGCATCGTCGTCTACCAGAAGAACTCTAGCTAGCATGGGTCACCGGAAAATTTAAAATAGCCTCTGTGCCCACTCCCAGTTCTGACTTAATTCCAAGTGAGCCACCTAGCTTCTCCACAAAAGAGCGCGCTAAGAATACTCCTAATCCCAACCCTCTACCGCCCTCTTTTGTTGTGAAAAATGGCTCGCCAACACGGCCTATGATATCTGGGGCAATCCCACCACCATTATCCTTAATTAGCACTTGTTGAGCTTTAACATTCCTTGTCACTGATAGCTTGACCAAGGCGCCAGGTGCTGACTCTAAGGCATTTTTGGTTAATGCGCATATAGCCTCGATAAGGGGTCTCTTTGGCCCGTGCACACTGAGCTCCAGCGCCGTTTCAGCGACCTTTATCCTCTCCGCTCCCTTACCAGATAATCTAGCGCGCACCTCAGAAACTATCTCCTCGAAGGAAATTTCCTCGCTTACCTGACCCTCTAAATCTCCTGCTTCTTGGCGCAACCTCTTTAAAATCTCACTGCACCTGGTGACTTCTGAGAGAATATAAAAAGCATCTTCTTTTAAAACATTCAGATCTATTTTTTGCTCGAGCTTATCAACGATCTCTTCAGCGGATAACTTGATCCCTGAAAGCGGGGTATTTAATTCGTGAGCGGCACTCGCGGCAAGCGCCGTTACCGCTGCTAAACGTTCACTTCTCTGGGCCTTAAGAGCAAGCTCTCTAAGTTCCGCCTCTCGCTCACTTAAAGCCCTAACTATCTTGGTGAAAAACGCAGCCTGAGTAGCTGCCAGAATGGAGAATGCTAGCCACATCCCTTGAAGGTGAAGAGAAAATGGCTCGTGGCCCGCGTGACCATGGGGGCTCAAGGCCGGCAATTCAACAGAGAAGATAAAAAGAAGCCCATAGCAAAAGCTCGATACAATCGCTAAAAGCCAAGTCCATCTTTCACCAACAAGAATCGCACCCAAACTTACTTGAGTAATAAAGAATAAACTAAAAGGATTATTGGCTCCTCCCGAGAAATAGAGCATCAGAGCCAGAATAATTATGTCTAATAGCAACACCAAACTGATTATTTTTTGATTAAGTAACTTAGATCTAAAAGTGACTACAAAAGTCACGGCTATGGAAACCAGAAGAACCACTCCGAATCCAATTAACGCCATCAAATTTTGAGATAGAAACGTCAGAAGAACAAATATGAGAGCCTGGGTAAGAAGCTCAAGCCACCGAAACTGAACGAACCATCGAATTTGTGCTGAAGATAACATCTTATTCTCTGGCTCCAAATAAGCTGGTTCCTATTCGAATGTGGGTAGCTCCTTCCTCAATCGCCACGTCATAATCCTGCGACATTCCCATACTTAAACAATATGGGGTTTTCTCTCTAAAAATGGCATCTCCTAACCTGCGCATAGCTCTAAAATCATCTCGTGCAGCTTCAGCCGAATCATGTAACTCAGTGATTGTCATGAGCCCTACTATTTTTATATTTTTAAGAGTGGCTCCAAGGTCAAATGCAGCTTTTACATCTGAGGCCAAAAAGCCGGATTTATTGGGGTCTTTTGAAATATTTACCTGCAAAAAAACTGGCATGACCTTGCCAATTGAACCAGCTGCGGTGTCGATTTTTTGAAGCAATTTTAAATCATGCACTGACTCAATTGCCGTAAATAATTTAACAGCATCTTTAACTTTATTAGATTGAAGATGTCCGATGAAGTGAACATCAAAGGGCTTGATTACGGCCTCTTGTTTATCGGCAAATTCCTGAAGATAGTTCTCCCCAAAAATCGGAACTTCTCCAGCTTGATGAATTAGAGAGCTATAAGCATTGATCTTTTCGATGCTCTGCTTTTTCGATACAGCTACTATGGTGACTTTCTGATTACGCGGAGATCTTTTCTGCGCTAGTACGATACGAGAGAGTATCAAATTAAGATTGTCTCTTATCGAATCTGATTTAATGCTCATCACTCCGCCCCAAGCCGAACAAGTTTAGGAATTAACTTTCACAATACCCAGACGTCTCAACGCAGCTAGACATTCTTTTAAGGGGAGACCTACCACATTTGTGTAAGACCCCTCTATCTTATCGACAAAGGAAGCTCCAATACCCTGCGCGCCATAGGCTCCAGCTTTATCCATCGGCTCGCCGGTAGCCACATAAGCATTTATCTCCTGAGGAGTGAGCTTTATGAAGGAGACCTTAGTTTCACACGTCTCTGTTAGCCTCTCACCATCGCTCAAAATAGTGAATCCGCCAATAACCGAGTGAGTTCGACCTTGTAACTTTTGGAGCATCGCTGCCGCATCAGCCTTGTCCTTTGGCTTGCCTAGAATCTCGCCATCTAGCACCACGATAGTATCAGCCCCCAAAACAGCTGCCCCCGGAATGTGGCGAGCAATAGTTGCAGCCTTTTCAAAAGATAGATCTCTTACAAGTCTCTCTGGAGCACGTCCCAGAAAAGAATCCTCGTCAATATCAGCCGCCTTGATATCGAAGGCGAGACCACACATGGAGAGAAGCTCTCTCCTTCGAGGCGATGATGATGCTAGGACTAATTTTTTAGCTGGAGCGACCGATAGCATGAGCAACCTGTTTTACTCTTGATGATAATAACTCAAAATCTTCACAAGAAATTGTCTGCTTTGAATCACTCAGAGCCTTATCAGGCTGCGGGTGGACCTCTATCAGGAGACCATCAGCGCCGGCAGCCACTGCCGCTAGAGACATTGATTCAACATACCGCGCAACTCCTGTACCATGACTAGGATCGATAACAACTGGCAGATCGCTCTTTTCTCTGAGCACCGGGATACTAGCTAAATCAAGACAGAATCGAGTACTTGAATCAAAGCTGCGAATGCCACGCTCGCACAGAATAACATTTGAGTTACCGTGGCTTAATATATACTCAGCAGCACCCAGAAATTCCTCAATTGTTGCCATCATGGCTCGCTTCAACAAGATTGGTTTGGAAATTTTGCCCAACTCCTTCAGAAGCGTATAATTGTACATATTTCGGGTTCCAACCTGAAATATATCAACATGTGGAGCCATCTCTTCTATAAGACGAGGATCCATTATCTCACTTATTACCGGAGTACCTGAATCTCGCACCACATCCAGAACTGAATATCCTGCTCGCCCAATTCCCTGGAATGAATAAGGAGAGGTTCTGGGTTTGTAAATTCCTCCGCGAATAACTGCGGCTCCGTTTTGCTTTACCCTGAAGGCTGTCTTTACATACTGCTCCTCAGATTCAACTGAACATGGCCCTGCCATCAAGATTACTCTGCTTCCACCTATCTCGACTCCGGGAGCTATCTCAATAACTCTCCTGCTAGCATCAGCGTAGCAGCTGCGCTCCCGCGAGCTCTTGTATGCTTCTAAATCAGTGACAAAATTTCTCTTCATTTTTCCTCTTTTAGAGCTACCCTTAGAGCCTCGCAACAGACCATTAGTAGGGACTTGGCCTTAACTACCGTTATATCATCACCGGATTTATTCATCTCCAAATTCCAGCCGCGCTGGTCGGGGCTCTTTATAGCTGACACATCAAAGCCAGACATTACAATCTTTTCGATCAGCTCGTCCGGAGAGAATATCCCAAATAACTTTCCCTTATCTTGATCCACCAACTGGGTAATTGTACCAGTTAACAGGGATTGAAGTCGATTGCCCGGCAAAATGCAGTATTCCTCGAATCCTAGGTCAGCAAACCCTCTCCCGACCCTTGAACCCACCTCAAAGGATGGCCTGAGACCAAGCTCTGACAACTCTTGAAATATAGAGAGCTGATTCTTGGCCAACCACATGACTCTACCTACCCTGAATCTCTATGCGATCAAGATGCTCCAAGGTGGTGGTACCACCCTCTACTAGTGTCATCTCAGATACTCTTGTTAGAACTGCCTCTTTACGGAATTCCTCAAGATTCAGAACTCCCATATTACACATAGTGGCTTTAATCTTGGCTGTAGTGACATCCATCTTATCTGAGAGACTACCGCTGTACGGAACGTAAGCATCAACACCCTCTTCAAATACCAGACCCTCTTTATCCCCCTCTTTGTAGCGCTGCCAGTTACGAGCCCTGTTTGAGCCTTCGCCCCAATATGGCTTATACATCTGCCCCTTATAGGTGATTCTTGGAGTTGGACTCTCCTCTGTCATCGCAAAATATTTGCCCATCATTACAAAGTTAGACCCCATCGCCAGCGCGACAATTAATTGGGTGTCATTATTTAATCCACCATCTGAACAGATCGGAACATAGATGCCCTTCTCTGCAAAATATCTGTCTCGTTCAGCGGCAACATCTAGTACAGCCGATGCCTGCCCGCGCCCAATTCCCTTTTGCTCACGAGTGATACATATAGAACCACCACCGATTCCAACTTTAACAAAATCAAGTCCGGCGTCGGCTAGATAATTAAATCCCTCTGCGGAGACAACATTTCCGCCACCTATTATTAGGCTATCCCCGTACTCTTTACGAAGAAACCTAACTGCATCTGCCTGCCACTCTGAATAGCCATCGGATGAATCTAGACATACAGCATCGGCACCTGCTTCGACTACCGCTTTTGCCCGCTCTTTATAATCATGGGTATTGAGTGCGGCGCCAACAAAAAGCCTCTTTTGCTCATCGGTCAACTCATCTGGATTAGATTTGTGATCAAAATAGTCTCTTCTAAAAACTAGAGATTTTAAATTTCCATCTATATCTACTACAGGAAGGCATTCCTTCTTGTTTTTCCAAAGTTTCTCAGTGGCTTCTTGGAGCGAAATTCCATCATGAGCCATGATTAGGTTTTCAAATTTAGTACAGTAATTCATGACCGACTGACTAAGATCGTCTTTAAATTCCCAAAAGTCCTTGCTGGTTAATAGCCCTAATAACTTGCCATGAGACTTACCGCCTTCTGTTATGGCGATAGTTGAATGTCCTGTTTTATTCCTTAACTTTACGGCATCCATCAAAGTTGAATGTTGCGAGAGATTTGAATCAGACTGAACGAATCCAGCCTTATGCATCTTTACGCCACGAACCATCTCGGCCTGAGACTCAATAGATTGAGAACAATAGATAAAACCGCACCCTCCTTTTCTTGCCAACGCAATCGCAAGATTAGAACCCGTGACTGATTGCATCGCTGCTGAAATCATCGGCACATTTAAAGTTCTCTTCGGTCCGGAGGCCTTGGTCCATCTTTGAATCGAAGCCGATATCTCTACATTACTTGTGACATGCTCCCTCTTGGAAAGTCGGGGGATCAGAAGGTATTCGTTGAACGTTCGGGAGATATCGTCGATGATTTTTGCCATAAAAATTTCCTCCGAGAAGAGTTTTTGTTCCCAGAAACTTAATGGCACCGAAGTATAACAGAAGGAGCATATTAAGGAAGAGGCGTGGTTTGGGGCTCTTTTACCGCCTCTGAAGGAGCTGGAGCAGGAGTCGCCTTAACCTCTGGTCCCGTTAGATCCTCCCTAACCAGGTCCCGCTGAACCACCATCAAACAGCTTCCTGGATCAATCGGATGAAGAATCCCGGCTATTACGATATTCTCTGGACCTTTATCTCCAAAAAATTTGAGAAATACATCAGAGGTGACCTGTTTCGCTCTTCTATGCCCTGCCATCGTCTCTAACTCTATCAGAGAAGAAACACCAGTAGAGAAAGACTCACCAGACCCAAGGGTTACTGTTAGAGCCTCTACCGTGGGCTTACCCGTGTAGCCCAATGTCACAGCTGGGCTAGGCATTTTTGAAACGTCCTCGCTCCTGTCAGGGATTGAGGCAGCGGCACCCACTGAGATCTTTGCTCTAGCTAAGCCGTCAATAGTTCCCGAATTAAACCTCCCTCTTGCCGAGCCGCGAGGCAAATATCTTAGCGATGATATTCTATAATTAGTGTCTCTAAGGGTCGGGATATCATAAGGCGAGGCATCCGCATCCTTGTCTCTGGAGCACAATAAAACTCCCTCGGCCTGTGGGTTAATAAAGGGCGGCACTATCGCCACTACTCCCTGACGATTTCTGCCCTCTATGAATAAACTCTTCTTTTTGTTCTGAACAGGACGAAGCCTGTAGCCTCCTAAGAATTTTTTTAAAAGAGGGTTAGAATGCTTTAAAACTATTCCATCCTCCGTGAATAAAACACTTAGGGTAAAAGGAGGCATTTCGGGGGGATTATTTGAAAATCCGATCTCTAAATCTCCCTGAGCCTCAGCTTCAGCCAAACTTCCATCCCAAAATCTTCTCCACTTTAGCTCTGGAACCGGGAGTTCAACCAACGAAGGTCGCGGTATTTTAGGATCCGTCAACTCAGGAATAAGTCCACCAGTTTTCAGAATGAAATCCTCAATACTTATATCTAGTGGGCTAGGAACATAGGCCACAGATTCCTGTGCCTGACTCACAGAGCAGATAGCTATGGTTAAAATAGTGGCTAAAAAATTTCTCAACATATTCTTACTGGCCGAATTGGTACCTGCGCATACCGATACCTAAGGCGATACCCAAGGCCAGCATACAAACAATCACGGAGGAACCGCCATAACTAAAAAGAGGTAAGGTTATTCCCACCACTGGCAACACCCCTATTACCATCCCTATATTTGTAACAAAGTGAAAGGTAAAAAGGGTAGCTACTCCTATAATCACATAAGCTCCGAAGAGATCTCTAATTTTGGATGCCATATTTAAAAGTTGAAATATAAGGGTGGCATAAAGTCCGACAACCAAAACACATCCCATAAAGCCCCACTCTTCCGCTAAAACCGAGAAGACAAAGTCGGTGGTATGTTCAGGCAAAAATTCAAGTTGAGATTGAGTTCCTTGCAGATATCCTTTCCCTAAAAATTCCCCCGATCCAACTGCAATCTTAGATTGATTCAAGTGATAACCACTTCCCAGAGGATCGGCTCCTGGGTTTATGAGAGTTAAAATTCTATTTCGTTGATAATCATGAAGAGAATACCACACCGGTATGGCTGAAATGGCTGCTACCAGAGCTAGCATGATTAAAGTTCGGAAGTTAACACCTGCGAACAATAGCATGCCTGCACCGGTGGCTCCGACCACCAGAGCCGTCCCAAGATCAGGTTGCTTCATTATCAAAGCCATCGGCAGAAGCAATAACGCGCCTGGCGCAAAAAGATCTCTAAGCTTAAATCCCCCTGGTGGCGGAGATACTCTTGAGAGGTATCTGGCTATTAGAAGAATAATTGCAACTTTTACTAATTCCGAGGGCTGAAATCTTAGACCACCCAAATCAAACCAACGACGGGAGCCATTAACAACTGTCCCGAACAACGCTACCCCGAGTAAAAGAATTATAGCCAATATATATCCCGGAATAGCTAGGCGATGAAGCGAGGTGCTACTTAACAGCATACCGAATAGCATCGCCACCAATCCTGCTCCAAAAAAGGCAAATTGCTTGGCAAAAGCGGCACTTTTAACGTTTATAGAGAAAGCACCCAGCGGAACTCCCGGAGAATCAGGATTATAACCAGCACTATACAGCACCATTAATCCGCAGATGGCTATTAAAGCTGCCACTCCGAGGAGGTGATAATTAAAGTACTTGAAAATTCTTCTATCAATTAGCAGCATCTAGCGACTCCTTGATTCAAAATATTTCTCAAGCACCATTCCGGCTACTGGAGCAGCCGCCGTACCTCCATGGCCTCCGTTTTCAACTAACACCGCTACTGCTACCTCTGGGGCTTCTTCCGGAGCATAAGCAGCGAACCAGGCATGATCCTCAAAATCTTCATGCTTGAGCCTAGCTTCAAGGGCCACAACTTGGGAGGTTCCAGTCTTGCCAGCGACTATCCTGTCTGGAAATTTTTTTAGCTTAGACCTACCACCAGTGCCCCTTGGATCATTTACAACCCCCACCAGAGCCTTACGAACTAGCTTAAGAACATTAGGATCAAAGTCGATCTGAGATAAAACTTCGGGGGTAAAACCTTGCAATAAATTATTGTCCCCCCCGCGGATCTCTCTTACCAATTGGGGTCTTAATAATTTTCCACCATTGGCGATAGCTGCAATCATCTTTGCTATTTGAATTGGGGTAGTTGTTGTGGCGCCCTGTCCAATGACAACCGAAAGAGTCTCTCCAGGATACCAAACTTTATCTTCTGGTTTTTTAAAATATAATCTCTTCCATTCGGTCGAGGGCATCAACCCCCTTGATTCGTGCGCCAAACCTAAACCCGAAGGCGCACCTAATCCTAACCGAGTTGCATAAGAATTAATCACATCGATGCCGAGCTTGGTTGCCAGAGAATAATAGTAAACGTCACAGGACTGGATTAAGGCACTTTCAAAGTCTACATAACCATGCCCTGATTTTTTGTGGCAACGATAATTTCTGCCGGCAAAATGGTAATAGCCCGGGCAATAAACTTTATCTCTAGGTGTCACAACCTTTTCGCTAAGCCCCGCAAGACCTGTTATGACTTTAAACACAGATCCTGGTGGATATGCTGCTTGTAGCACTCTGTTGTTTAACTTTGAGGGACGACCGTTTATTAGATCATTCCACACGTCTGGTTTAACTTCCCCTGTAAAAATATTTGGATCATATGCGGGCATGGATACCATTGTGAGAATCTCACCGGTATTTACATCGAGAGCCACAACTGCCCCCTTTTTGCCTGCTAGACCTTCAACCGCCGCTCTCTGCATCTCAGAATTAATGGTCAGATGAATATCATTCCCCATACGCTCTGACTCAGATGAGAACTCTCCGATTCTCATACCCATGGCGTTTACCTCTATTCTCTTGAGTCCACGCACGCCATGAATCATCTCTTCAAGATGCGATTCCAATCCAAATTGTCCGACCAATTCACCTTGCTGATAGCCAGCATATTTAGAATCAGCTAACTGATCTTTTGTGATCTCTCGGATGTATCCCGTAACATGTGCCCCCAATTCACCCTGCAGATAATCTCGGGTCGGCGTCGCTTCGATTACCACGCCAGGTAGCTCGGCTTTTCTAGCTTCAATTTTTGCGACAACTTCTCTTGAAACGTCCTTCATGATAACCCGAGGCTCAAAGGGGCGGCGCCTTCGTGATAACGGGCTATTAAGACTTAAGGATCCAGCTGGCAACTCAACGATCTCTTCTATTTTTGCTAGAACTTTCTTTTCATCAGGACAGTCTTCTTTAATAAGTTCTACGTTAAAGGCTGGTCTATTACTCGCCCACAATTCCCCTTTTCTATCAAAGATAAGTCCTCGCGGCGCCTGAATATAAACTGAACGAATTCTATTGTTCTCCGAAAGATTTCGAAAATGGGATCCCTTTAGGATCTGGAGGTACCATAGTCTTATGACTAAAAGACTAACCAAAAATACCACAAGTATGGCCGCCCCTTTGATTCTTGGGGAGAGATTGATATTTGGTCTATCTGCAAATGGCATTTTTTATTTCTACTAAGACCAGGACAAACCTCTGGACAATGCCTCTCTAGTTTTACCCATGCCTAATTTCTTGAGGATCAAAAACACCATCCAAGCAAAGATGGCGGATCCTATGGCCTCAAAAGGAGCATGATTCAGCATGATTGAAGCAACAGGGCTGTCATCCTTAAATTGATTATGAACCAAAGAGACTACTAGGGTATTGAACAATGAAGCGCAAAAAACCACAACCAGAAGGGTAACGTCTGATTCCATGTACAGGCGCTTAGAAATTATCGTAATACCTAGATAGACTGCCACCGCTGCGCTTGCATGCGGACCCAGGAGTTCGGCCGCCCCAAATAGATCAACTAACAAGCCGAGCAGAAAAACTAACCAAACAGCCGACTGTCTTTGCCAGAAGAATGCGATATGAACGAGCATTATCAAGGCAAAATTTGGCACCATTCCAAACGGGATTAGACTCCTAAGAATCGAGGTCTGCAGGACTAACCCTGTCAACGTGCCAAAAAGATAAACGTATACTGAAGGCATTACTTGACCTCCGAGGCTGAACCGTTTGCTGGGGAGGATTCTGGGATCTCACCACTCACTTTTGTGACTACCAAGACACTCTCCAGCTTTGAGAGATCTGACGCTGGCTCTATCTCAATCCGCCGAAATAATTTTCTTGAGGGAGGATCTACTTCTGTCACCACCCCAACAAATAAGCCCTTGGGGAAGATTCCATCAAAACCCGAAGTAATCACCCTATCTCCAATCTTCACATCCTCTCGCTCAAGAACATAATTCATCTCCGTAGTTCTCGAGCCATTCCCCGCAACAACGCCCCGCGCTCGAGTGCGTTGTATAATTGCATCCACTGCGCTGGCATGGTCATTCATCAAAATCACCCGCGCAGATGAGCCGGATACTGAACTGATGTGCCCGACAACTCCTTTGCCATCAACAACACTCTGCCCTTTGGCGAGCCCTTGATTTGAGCCTTTGTCGATGACGATACCCTTCATCCAGCTGGTAGGATCGAATCCAATTACATTAGCAGTAACACCCTCGATTGGGGCAGCTTCTTTAAGAGATAATATTCTCTTAAGGCGCTCATTCTCTGCACCAAACTCTAGGAGCTTTGAATTTTCAGTTTCAAGAGCCAAAAGCCGCTCTTTTAGCTGCTTATTCTCGTGAACTAATCCAAAAAGATTTATGTACTGATCCCATAATCCTTCAACGCCATTAGCCACTGCACCCATCCCAGACTGGATTGGAGATGCAATAGTTGCCACCAAAGATTGCCCGCCTCGCGCCACTACCGGATGCTTGGATGATATTGAACCTAAAAGAAGTCCCGCAAAGAAAAGCAAAAGAGAATGTCCTATCAGCCGGGCAGAACTTATGGTTGAAATCGGAGGCATTCAGGCTCGCCAACTAAAATTAATTACTAGAGATAACCTCTCTAAATTGATCCAGCTCATCTAGAACCCTTCCAGAGCCCATAACAACAGCTGCGAGAGGATCATCTGCAACCTGAACTGGCAATCCGGTTTCTTCGGAGATTAACTTATCGAGATTCCTTAATAGGGCACCGCCACCTGCCAGGGTGATTCCCCGATCTAAAATATCTGCGGCCAGCTCGGGAGGGGTCCGCTCTAACGCATTTCTTACCGCCTCTACGATCTGATTAACCGGCTCTAACAATGCTTCGCGCGCTTCTTCTTCAGTTACCACGATGGTCTTAGGAACACCCTGTACAAGATCTCGACCACGAACCTCCATGGTAAGATTCTCACCCGTTGGTCTAGCAGTACCGATTGCAATCTTAATCTGCTCAGCGGTTCTTTCGCCGATAAGAATATTATAGCGGCGCTTTAAATAGTTAACGATGGCCTCGTCCATTTTATCTCCGCCAACCCTTATCGAGCGGGAATAAACTATACCCTTCAGAGAAACTACAGCCACCTCAGTTGTACCGCCACCGATATCAACCACCATGCTTCCGCAAGCCTCGGTAATCGGCAATCCCGCACCGATTGCGGCTGCCATAGGCTCTTCAATCAAATACACCTCTCTGGCACCAGCTGACTCGGCAGAGCTTACCACGGCACGCTTTTCTACCTCAGTAATACCATGAGGCACGCAGATGATGATTCTGGGACGAACCAAAGCTTTTTTGTTGTGCACTTTGCGAATAAAATATCGCAGCATTTCTTTAGTGATCTCAAAGTCTGCAATCACGCCATCCTTCATCGGTCGAATCGCCCTAATGGATCCGGGAGTTCGGCCCAGCATATTCTTGGCCTCAGCACCAACTGCCACCACCTTCTTTCTGCCGCTAGGTGAATCTTGAACCGCCACCACCGAGGGCTCGTTGCAAACTATGCCTTGACCCTTGAAGTATATGAGGGTGTTGGCAGTGCCCAAATCGATAGCCAAGTCGTTAGAAAACAGACCGAGAAAAGAATTAAACACCATAATTATCTTCTTAGATTAAATTTGAGAAAGCGCCTCGCCACGCCCTAAAAAATCTACAGAGCCAGAGCTTAAAAGGCAATAATTTTCAGTGATTTAAACTAAGCAACCTGGGGCAGCTCAACTGGGCGAGCAAGCCTGTGCTGGATCGATTCAGGCAGCCCTTCCGATTCCTGACCGGAGGCCTCAATCTTCAGTTCTGAAATCTTGTCTAACAGGAAGTTAATCTGATCGTCCTGGGGCAGAAGCCTATCCACAAATATTATGGGTGAGTCGTTATGACGGCAAAAACCACTGGTAGCCTTCCAGCCGGGGCCACGCTTTAGCTCTTCGCGACGCACTACCACACCAGCCTTTTCAATTATGCCGGCCAGAGCCTTTAAAACGCCCTCCTTTTTGGGGTCTTTAGGTAAGGCCAAAGAAGGAGCTCGGGAACGTTTCTTTTTAATAATTTGGGTCATAGCAAAACTCTAATAATTTCAAGGCAATAAGAAAAGCCCCTCTTTCTAAAAATAGGCCTAACCGCTTGTATTTTGCCTGACATTTCTGTACCATCCCGGTCTTCACTACACAAGGCAAATGCGCGCCTAACAATTGGAAGCGCGGCCAAAACAGTAGTTAGTAAAGAGGCTTATAAGAGAACTAGGTGATTTATGTCAGCTCGCACTGTTTCGTTGATAAACAAGATAAATGGCGAAGTTAAAAACGCCATTAAAGAAAACATTCCCCAATTCAGAGTTGGAGATACCGTTCGCGTACACGCCAAGATTATTGAAGGCGAAAAGGAGCGTGTGCAGCTATTCGAAGGTCTAGTCGCTCGCAGAACCAACAAGACTTCTGCCAACGCAACCTTCACCGTGCGTAAAGTTTCCTTTAACGTTGGCGTTGAAAGAACCTTCTTTCTATACAGCCCAAGAATTCAAAAGATTGAATTGGTTTCTACCGGTAAAGTTAGAAGATCCAAACTCTTCTACCTCCGTCCGCTACGTGGAAAGGCAGCACGAATCGAATCTCAAAGAGCCGATACTAGCGAAAGCGTTGAGTCCTCTGTTGGCTCATCTGCTAACAGCGAGGCTGCTCAAGCTTCGGCATAGACTAAGAACAAGATTCTTGGAAATAAAAAGGGCGCCCAAAGCGCCCTTTTTTATTGGCTAATTTATCAATCCACACCAAGACTAGGACATCTTACAAGCCCCAGAGAAAGTAGCATCCTTAATGATCAGCTTCTTGGTTGTTATATTAGCAGTAAGAGCCCCGCCCTCAGCTACCTCAATGGTATCTCTCGCTCTTACCTCGCCAGAAACATGTCCATAAATAATCAGGGTCTGAACATCGACCTTGGCGTCGATTTTGCCGGTCTTACCAACTACAAGCACATCAGAAGAGAATACCTCACCGCTTAGCTTGCCATCAATCTTGACTGGGGTATCGAATGTGAGTCTTCCATTAATTACAGTACCCTCAGACAGTACGGATCGGACATTATCTAGCGCTCTAGTAGGAGCCTTTTCAAAAGGCTGCAAAACCGTAGTGCTATCAGTGTTGCAAGTCTTTATAGCGATGGCTTCAGTAGCTGCGCCAGCAGGCTTGGCTCCAACTGGAGCAACGCTCCTCTGGCTATCAATTGTGGACTCTTCAGAATCTCTTTTTTTACCCCAAATCACATTCACCTCTTAGAAATTTTTCTCTAGAATAACCTGGTATGCTCTAGATTATCCAGTATTTCTTCTGGGCTCAAGTAATTTGATATGATTAAATACAAAGAGCTTATGAACCTCCCCAACCAACTACTCGTAACCGTTTTAATTCTGGCAGCCGGATTCGGCAAAAGACTCGGGGAGCTCACTGCAAAAACACCTAAGCCACTAGTCGACATAGGCGGAGCTAAGTTAATAGATGCTACGCTGAAGATGCTTAACCGAGCCGGCTTTAGGCAAGCCGTAATCAATCTTCACTATCTAGGTCAAGAGATAGTCAATTACATCGGCGAGGGTCGAGATGGTCTCACTGTTGAGTATTCCTGGGAGGATCCAATCTTAGAAACCGGGGGCGCTATAAAAAAAGTGCTAAGAGAGAGACCGGACAAGCCAATATTAGTCATCAACAGCGACGCTGTATTTGAGAAAAGCCTGGACCTGCGGGGTTTTATCCTGGACTTTCTAGGGGATCCGCACTCTCCGTCCGCAAAAATGCTACTAGTGCCGCCACCAACTCCTAATCCTTACGGCAAAATTCTTGCTGGAATCGACCAAGGAAAGCTAAGAGTAACCCAGATATTAGATGCTCGAGCTCCCGTTCGTAATTTAAAAGACGAGTCGGAATTTGTTTTTAGTGGGCTCCAAATACTAGCCCCTCGCATAATCGAAGACATGGAGCCGCTAGGTGATGTGTTTTGTTCCATGCGTAATTTCTATCCAGCGCTCTTGAAGCGCGGGGACCTAATCACCGCTGAAGTATTCAAAGGATTTTGGAATGATACTGGCACACCTGAGAGACTTGAAGAGACTAGGCGGGCTTACAGAGAGGGGATGTTGTGAGTGAGGGGCGGCTAGCCGCCCCTCACAAAAGCTAGAGGCTTATATATCTCTTTACAACCTTACTAGAGTCATCAATCGTCCTTTCGTAAGTACTGCCATCAGACCAAGATATTTTAATATTAAATTTATCGCCGTACTCATGCCCCTTCTTGCCAAACCTAGCTCTCTTGGCTCCATTAGAAAGCTGGATATTTACATCGGCCGAAGCAATCACGGAGTTGTCACTGGACGATAATATCTCAACCTTTACAGCTCCCAGTGCCCTGTTTGCTGGTATCTGTATCATCATATTACCATCTGCCGCTGAGACTGGTTGGTAGCCAAACTGATCTGCCAGAAATGTCTGCTCGGATCCATCCGCCACGGGGATTGTAGTTTCAGTCACGTTGGTCGAACCCGTGGTCGTTCCAGTAGCTCCTCCAGGGGTCACAGCGCCTTCGTGTACTACCTTGATCTCCCGATTTTTAAGTGGCGCGTACGTTACGCCTTTTGCATCAAGATCTGCCATTCTTTTCTCAGCAACTTTGAGATCTTCTGCCGAGAACGCCGTGTTGTCAGCTATCTTGGCTAAAATTCGATCCATGTAGGTTGTTCCAGCGGGAACTGACCCTTGATCTTCGAATTTGATCCGACGAGCACTTAGCCATTGAGTCTTACCATCAAGTTGAGCCATACCCATGGCCGTTTTGATCATGTTGGCTCCCTCTTGAGAGGAGATCTTGCCCCGAGCTACAGTGTTATTTATGGCTTTCTCCATGGCGTGAAACAGCGGCCGAATATCTCCCCCCTGCTTTAAAGCCTTGAACTGCTCTTTTAGATCGCTAAGCACCGCCTTAGCTATCTTTGGAGCTTTTTTCTCAAGCTCACCGAAAGCAAACGCTGCAAACAACTGCTCCTCGGTGATCATCCCCTCAGCCATCATTTTATCAGCCTTGGCAGGGTATAGCTCTTTCAATACCTTACTCAGATTCTCCATAATACCTCCAGCGGTATACCCAGCTGGAGCAAGATTGGTAGTAACAATACTATTTACAGAACTCATGACTCACTCCCTAATAGTGACAACTTAAAAATTATCTCGGATCTAAGCGACGAATCAGATTCATGATCAGGTCGTTGGCACTCTTCATCATGTTCTGAAGCATCTCAAACAACTGCTTAGCTTGCTCATAAGCAATCTGCTTCTGTTGAATCTCCGCAGTATTGCCGGTGGTATAAGCTGTTGTTAACTGGCCCTGAGCGGTCTCTAACCTGTTTGCGACATTCATGGCCGCATTGGTCCACTGCTCAGCAGCACTGTTGGCGGGAATAGTTGAGGCATTAAATCCATTTAAATTCAAAGGCATAACATCTCCGTTTATAGTTAAAGTTTTAAAGTCTCCGGGAGCCGTTTTTGGGCTCCGACTATTAATCGCGAAAGAAATTGAGAAGTTGC
>Ga0172372_10002381_pt1 | contig 28567 bp, 29 predicted proteins | sample LakKiv5m_2_FD_114544 | JGI IMG/M metagenome (GOLD analysis project Ga0172372, IMG submission 114544) | Freshwater microbial communities from Kabuno Bay, South-Kivu, Congo - kab_092012_9.5m | ecosystem: Environmental > Aquatic > Freshwater > Lake | place: Democratic Republic of the Congo...
AGCATTACCACCTGCAGCATTTGCTGGAATGACACCACAACAAGCTGGTCAACTTCCACCAACTGCTATGCGGGCATTTGGTGCAAATGATTTAGGTGCAGTAGCACCAGCAGCATTTGCTGGTTTTAATGCCAATCAGGTAAAAGCATTGCCACCAACAGCTATGGCTGGAATGGTTGCAGAGCAATTAAATCAATTGCCACCTGCAGCATTTAAGACATTTGCTCCCAACCAATTGAGAGCGCTGCCTCCAACTGCTTTTGCAGGTGTGACAGCAGATCAATTTGGTCAAATGGCTCCAGCAGCGCTAAAGGCTCTGGCTCCAGATGCTTTATCAGTCATAGCACCAACTGCTCTTGCATCGATAAAGCCAGCACAAGCTAGGAGCTTTACTGCAACACAGTTACGTGCTTTAACCCCAGAGCAAAAAGCAGTAATTCCTCAGAACGTTATTAACGGCTTAAGTACAGCGCAAAAACAAGCGCTTGAAGAGTAGTTAATTAGGAGTTACAAAGCTTAAAAAATCAGCGGTTTCTCTTCGACCCAGCGTAGAGAAACCGCTGATTTTATTTAAAAACACTCAATTTTGGATGACAATCTTTAATCGGTAGACTTCAGGCATTATGGCTAAGAAAAAATCATTATTTAAAAAGCTTCGTAAATCTGAAAACTCTGTAGTGGCAGAACCTGAGGCACCAGTTGATGAGGCGTTGCTTGAAGAAATTGCCAAACCAAAAATTGAAGAGGTAGCAAAGCCAGTAATTGTTAGAAAGCCTTACATTGCACCTCCTAAAACTTATCCTGAGGTTGTTGATATTGAAGTAAATAAAAATGATATTTTCTCGGCCCTTGAGTTAGCAAAGAGTGCAGCAATTGAAGATGCTGGTAAAGCAGAGTTTGTTGGTGAATTTTATTCAGTAGATTCTGATGAAGAGCGAGTTGCAACTTATTTATTTGAAGCAAAGCTACCTGGATATAAAGGTTGGCGCTGGGCGGTAACTGTGGCAAAGGTAGATGACAAATCCACACCAACTATTTGTGATGTGGTTTTATTACCAGGAACTAAAGCATTACTTGCTCCTAATTGGGTGCCATACTCACAGCGAATTCAGCCAGGTGATATTGGTGTTGGCGATGTTGTGCCAACTGCGCCAGATGATGAAAGATTAGTTCCAATACTTAACGCTCTACCTGGTGAAGAGGAATTAGATTTAGCCCAGCTTTATGAGTTTGGATTTGGTAGAGCAAGAGTGTTATCAATTGTTGGTAGAGATGCAGCTAGTAAGAGATGGTATGAAGGTGATCGTGGTCCAAAAGCGCCAATTGCAGCTGCTGCACCAAAACCATGTTCATCATGTGGATTTTTTATTCCAATCGCAGGCTCACTTCGCTCAACTTTTGGTGTGTGCTCAAATGCGATCTCACCTGAGGATGCCCGGGTAGTTTCAGTCGATCATGGCTGTGGTGCTCACTCTGAGGCGTTAATCAAGGCGGAATAAAGCGCTACCAGCATCAACTTGGGTGCGATAAACTAAGCACCTGCCCATCTAAAGATGGCCTAAACGAATACTAAAATTTATAAGGAGACACCAATGCCTAGTGGTCGCGTTAAATGGTTTAGCTTAGAAAAAGGCTTTGGCTTTATCTCTAATGATGAAGGTGAAGATGTTTACTTAGCAGCAGCTGCATTACCAAATGGCGTAACAACTGTTAAGCCTGGAACCAAATTAGAGTTTTCAATTGCCGATGGACGTCGTGGTCCGCAGGCACTTTCAGTTTCAATTGTTGAAGCACCACCATCTATTTCTGGTGGCTCTCGTGGTAAAAATGATGATTTAGCAGCAATGATTGAGGACACAATTAAAATCCTAGATCGCTATAGCAATTCACTTCGTAGTGGTAGATCATCATCTGCAACTGAAGCGGAACGTTTAGCTAAGGTGTTGCGTGGAATTGCATCCCAAATTGAGGGCAATTAAAGCTGTCCGCGTGCGCCTCGTTTAATTGTGTAACGAAGGCCAATTCCACCTAGTACGGCTCCAACTACACAGATCCACAAGATTTTGCTATCTGCATTCATAACAATTGCAAAAACTAGGGCAATAATCCACAGCACAATTCCCATTGCGATAATAAAAATTGCTTCTTTCATTTATTTACCTTAACTTGATAAGCCGCTGACTAATACCATTGCGACCATCCCTAATAAAATTGCAATAGTAACTATTCGTCTAAGCCTTGGACTCATCATTTAGCAAACCTTTCTACTACATACTCGATTGATTTAGTTAGCGCATCAATATCTGATGGCTCAACTGCTGGAAACATTCCAATTCGAAGCTGATTCTTTCCTAGTTTGCGGTAAGGATCAGTATCGACAATACCATTTGCTCTTAGAATTTTTGCTACCTCAAGTGCGTCAATTGAATCATCAAAATTAATTGTGCCCACAACCTTAGATCTCATATTAGGGTCACTTACAAATGGGGTGGTGTAAGAAGTTTTTTCTGCCCAGGAGTAAAGCCGGTTAGCAGAATCTGCGCTACGGGATGCGGCAAATTTTAATCCACCATTTTCATTCATCCACTTAAGTTGTTCAGCTAGCAATATAAATGTAGCAAGTGCTGGTGTGTTGTAAGTCTGATCTAACCTAGAGTTTTCAATTGCAATTGATAGATCAAAAAATGCTGGTACCCATCTACTACTAGATTTAATCTTTTCCACTCTAGCAATAGCAGCTGGACTCATAATTGCAATCCATAATCCACCATCGGAGGCAAATGATTTTTGTGGTGCAAAGTAGTAGCAATCAGATTGGGAAATATCTAGATCTAATCCACCTGCGGCACTTGTAGCATCAACTAGAAGTAATGCGCCATCAGTACCAGCTGGTCGTTTAATTGGCATCATTACGCCAGTGCTAGTTTCATTATGAGTTAGCGCATAAGTATCTACATTGGCCTCAACTTTTACCTCAGGGTGGCTGCCAGGCTCTGCTTTAATTATTGTGGGCTCTGCAATCATTGGCGCCTGTGTCGCACAAAGTGCAAACTTTGACGAAAACTCACCAAAGACTAAGTGTTGAGATTTATTTTCAATTAAACCAAAGGTTGCGATATCCCAAAATGCGGTAGATCCACCATTACCAATTATTACTTCATATCCATCTGGTAGTGAGAATAAAGATTTAAGACCACTTCGAACTAAACCAACTACCTCTTTAACCGGTTTTTGGCGGTGACTAGTTCCTAAAACATTTTGGTAATTAGTAGCTAAATTTGCAATTGAGTTTGGCAATATTTTTGATGGACCGCAACCAAATCTGCCATCAACTGGCTTTAAATTTTCTGGAATCTTAATATCGCTCATATTATTTCTCTCATTAGTAGATATTAGGGGTTAAGCCGTTTGCGGAGCCAATTATTATCCTCACCTCTCACATACTGGATGCGATCATGAAGACGTGAGTATCTACCCTGCCAAAACTCAATTGATGTGGGATAAACAACAAAGCCACCCCAAGTAGGTGGTGTTGGGATAGTTGTGTTATCTGGCCACTTATCTTCAAACTCTTTAAATTTTTTCTCTAACTCTTGCCTTGATGAAATTTCAGATGATTGCTCACTTGCCCAAGCTCCAATTTGAGATGAACGAGGTCTTGTTGCAAAGTATTTTTCACTTTCTGAGCGAGTAATTTTTTTAGCACTGCCAAGAATTATTACCTGTCGCTCCATTGGATACCAAGGGAAAAGCAAACTGACATTGCTGTTATCTTCAATTGCCTTTGCTTTATTTGATCCATAATTGGTAAAGAAGGTAAATCCATCTTGGGTTAAATCCTTTAACAAAACTGTTCGACTACTTGGCAGATCATTAGATACAGTTGATAAGACCATGGCATTTGCCTCCACCACAATCTCATTAGCTGCAGCATCTGCTAGCCAGGTATTAAACAAAGCCAATGGCTCAATTGGCAGATCACTTTCTACCAATCCCACCTCGCCATACTGGCGGCGCATCGCGCTAATATCTTGCCTGCTTGTCATAGCGCTATCCAACCCCATCCTGATCTGATTTGTGGCATTACCGCCTAGGTAGCACAATACGAGCATTGTAAAGAGTGATTAAAAGCTAAGGGAGCATAGAAGTGGCCGATGATTTTAAGCCAGGGCTTGAGGGCGTAATTGCATTTGAATCCCAGATTGCCGAGCCTGATAAGGAAGGTAGTGCTCTTAGATATCGCGGCGTTGATATTGAGGACTTAGTTGGTCGAGTCACCTTTGGAAATGTTTGGGGATTATTAGTAGATAATGAATTTAACCCAGGACTGCCACCAGCTGAACCATTTTTAATTCCAGTTCATACTGGAGATGTGCGTGTAGATGTGCAATCTGCAATTGCAATGTTAACTCCAGCTTGGGGCCTAAAACCATTACTTGATATTTCAGATGAAGAGGCAAGAAGTAATCTAGCTCGTGTATCTGTGATGGTACTTTCTTATGTTGCCCAATCTGCTAGAGGAACAATTGCAACTGCAATTCCACAATCAGAAATTGATAAGGCTCATACCGTAGTTGAGCGAATGATGATTCGCTGGCGCGGTGAACCAGATCCAGTACATGTGCGAGCAATTGATGCCTACTTTGTATCAGCTGCAGAACATGGCATGAATGCATCAACATTTACCGGTCGAGTAATTGCATCAACTGGTGCTGATGTTGCTGCCTCTATCTCTGGTGCAATTGGTGCCATGAGTGGACCATTACATGGTGGTGCACCTGCTCGAGTACTTTCGATGATTGAAGCGGTAGAAAAATCTGGAAATGCTGAAAGCTATGTTAAATCGATTTTAGATAAGGGTGAGCGATTGATGGGATTTGGCCATCGCGTTTATAGAGCAGAGGATCCACGCGCTCGCACATTAAGAAGAACTGCTAAAGAGTTAAATGCGCCACGGTATGAGGTTGCTTTAGCGTTAGAAAAAGCTGCTCTGGCAGAATTAAAATCTCGCCAACCAGATCGCGTGTTAGAAACTAATGTGGAGTTCTGGGCAGCAATTGTTTTGGACTTTGCACAAGTACCAGCAAACTTGTTTACCTCAATGTTTACCGCGGCTAGAACTGCTGGCTGGTCAGCACATATTTTGGAGCAAAAACGCACGGGCAGAATTATTAGACCATCAGCCCGCTATGTAGGTCCTGGTCCGCGTAAGCCAAAGGATGTTAAGGGTTGGGATGAGAGCGTAGAGTCACTTCACTCATAAGATGAGCCTGTGAGTACAAGATCGATCGTTTGGTTTCGAAGAGACTTAAGAATTTCAGATCACCCAGCGCTGGTAGCAGCACTTTCTGAAAGTGATGAAATTGTTCCAGTTTTCATTATAGATTCTAAGTTAATTGAACGCACTGGAAGTAATGGATTGGCTTACTTAGCCCAATCTCTTCAACACTTAGATGCTTCGCTAGATAAAAAACTGCAAGTTATTGCCGGGCAACCAATTGATGTTTTAAAAAAACTACAGGAAAAATACAATGCACAATCTGTTCATATCTCAGCTGAGTACGAGCCAGTAAGTGCTGCTCACGATGTGGAAATCGAGAAAAGCGGAATTAAATTAGTAAGAACTGGCTCTGCTTATGCAGTTGCACCAGGCAGGGTTTTAAAACCAAGTGATCAAACTCCTTATCGGGTTTACACTCCATATTATCGTGGTTGGCTGGCACATGGATGGCGCAAGCCAGAGCAAAAACCTAAAAGCATTACTGCAGTTACACCAGACTCAGATTCAAGGCAGTTTCCAGATTGGAAAGTGCCAACTGGTGTGAGTATCACTGAGGCAGGTGAAGCAGCTGCAAATGAAAGATTTAAGCATTTCCAAAAAAATGGTTTAGATAATTATGATGAAGCTAGAAATCTTGCTGGCATAGATGGCACAAGCAAAATGAGTGCGCATCTAACTTGGGGTGAAATACACCCTAGGACTTTGCTTGCCCCACTTGGCCAAAGCAAGGCGCATGAAGTATTTCGTAAAGAGATTGCTTGGCGAGAGTTTTATGCCGATGTTTTATTTAATAATCCGCACACTGAAACTGATTACTACGCGCCTCAATTCGCAAAGATGAGATATGACAAGCCAGGCAAACAGTTTAAAGCATGGTGTGAAGGAAATACTGGATATCCATTTGTTGATGCTGCAATGCGCCAATTGCTAGCTGAAGGATGGATGCATAACCGAACTAGAATGGTGGTTGCCTCGTTTTTAGTTAAAGATTTACATCTAGAGTGGCAACTAGGAGAGAGATTTTTTAGAGAGCACCTAGTTGATTACGATGTTGCTTCAAATGCCCATGGCTGGCAGTGGACTGCAGGCTGTGGCACAGATGCCTCTCCCTACTACCGCGTCTTTAATCCAGTTGAACAAGGAAAGAGATTTGATGAAAACGGAGATTATGTCCGTAAATATGTTCCAGAGATAGCACACTTAAAAGGAATTGAAATTCATGAACCTTGGGAAGTTTTAGATGGGTATTTAAAAGATTATCCGCAGCCTATTGTTAATCATGCAACTGAAAGATTGGAGTCACTTGCTCGCCTTGATGAGATCAAAGCGAGCAAGCCACTTCCACCAACTAAATAATTAGACTAAGAAGTTACTAAATTGCCAAGGATCTTCTTCATCATATTTTCTATTATTCCAACCCTTAAATAAATCATTACGATGCTTTAGTGGATCCCAGTCAGATGCTTCTGAGTGATAACCGCCCCAATACTTTTCTGCATAAGCTAAAACTTCACGCCATGGCAGATCATCTGGCACACGGTAACCAGCATTTGGATTAGCCATTGCCCAGGCAACAGCGGCATAAACGGCACTAGCAACCTGCACTGTAGTTGCAGATTGTTGTGGAACTAGTTTCCTAGAGTCGTGGATATTTAATAATGATCCAGTCCACCAAGATTTATATGGATGCCCCATAAGCAAGACTCCTAGGCGATCATCGCCATCGATAATCTCTTCATTCATAATTCTTTGATTTGGCGTTAAATCCCATTGCTTCATCTCTAACTCATGCATTGAAGCTACTGCCGCATCTGTTGGACAGTAGGCGTAGTGAACTGTTGGACGATACACAGCTTTGCTGCCATCCCAAACAGTTAAGTGATCACTAATTGTGAATGCCTCACCATGTCGAATAACCATGCCAGTAGTTTCCATATTAGGAACCCAGGATCTAACCCAAGTTTTCGCACCAGGTTGGGCTATGCATATTTGATTTTTTGGACCATCTGGATGTTGATAAGCATTAATAGGCAGAGTTTTCTCATGTGTTCCCCAACCTAATTCAGCAGGTGCTATTCCCTCTTCATAGAAACCTTCAACAGACCAGGTGTTAACAAATTCATTAACCTGCTTTGGTTTATCAGAAATTTGAGTATCTCGCTCTGCAATATGAATAACTTTTACATTTAATTTTTGTGCAAGAGTTGGGAAATTTTCAGCAGTTAGCGCATCCTCTACACCAGTTGCTGCTTTACCATCGTTAATGGCTCTAGTTGCAATATCAAATAGCGCTTTCTTAGTTAAGTGTGAAACTAGACCAGGATTTGCACCATGCTCAACAATTGCAGTTGGCCCTTTGCCACCCCAAGTATCAGTAAGTTTACGAAGCTTCATATGACGCCAGTAAAGTGTTCGCTCAGTTGGATTCCTAGTTGCACCTGCAGCGTATGGATCCCACTCTTCAATCGAAGTATTTAAATAAACAACACCATGATCATGTGCCCAACCAATAATTGCATTTGCATCGATATTCCATGCTAAATCTAATAAAAAATCACCTGTAGATAAGTATTTTGATAAAAATTGATCCATATTTTCGCGGGTCAATTGATCTTGCACATATGTTGCTCCAGCTGCAATTGCATCTGAAACTCGTCCCCGGTTATCACGCATATCCGCTATCGTGATCTGTTTGGCATCTACTAAATGCTCAATTAAAAGTGGTAGTACACATTGCGATACTGAACCTGCACCTAAAACCAGAACTCGATTTTGGAAACGTGCTGCCAATTAGGACCTCCATTTTCTGCGCTAAACCTTTTAGCCTGTGAAGATTAACCTATTTTTTTCCTATCAAGCACGCCATAGCAGGTAGCCACTTTTATTTCGCTTAGCTTCATACATCGCCGAATCTGCTCGCCGCAATGACTCAGCCACATCTGATGCACCAGCAATTGCCGCAAAGCCAATACTGACATCGATTTTCTCTTGATGATGAGCAAGTGAAATCGGGTAGCTAAGTGTGGCTCGAATAGCCAAGGCTAATTCACTGGCCTCTTGCTCAGAGATTTTAGCGATTACGCCGAATTCATCTCCACCTAATCTTGCGATCTGGGCGTTTGTGGGCAGTGCCCTAGCAAATCTAATCGCCACCTGCTTGAGTAGCTGATCACCTGCCTCATGGCCATGTGTGTCATTAATTCTTTTAAATCCATTTAGATCTAGTAGAAAAATATAACCAGAATCTAATTTATTAAGTTCGGATAGAAAATTTCTTCTATTTGATAATCCAGTTAACTCATCAGTTCGTGCCAAAATTCTTTCAGTACCAGCAGTATTAGCCTCAGAGAGTGCAAAACTCATTCTGATAAACGCTAGTGCAATAGTGATGAATCCAGGTAGCAATATAAAGCTAGGAAAGTAACCAGGTTTTAATGCTGCAATTCCAAGTAAGCAACTACTTGCAATTAGCGAAATAGTGGCACTATATGATGATATTTTCTCTGAAAATTTACTTTGTTCGCCATCATAAGATAAGGAAAGAGAAATAAGTAAAAGTCCTGCTATCCAGCCATCATCTGTTATTGATCCAAATGAATAAGTAGCATTTAAAGAGGACCAGATAAAAAATAAATCCGATAATGAAAATAGTAATAATCCACTACAAAGAAGTAAGGACCTAATACCAATTGGACTAAGCAGTGCGTATACGAGTGCAATTGCTAGTATCACAATGTCACCGACTGGGTAAAGAACCGATACAAAAACTGAAAAAGCACTTCCTTCAAATCCAACCATTGCTGGTTTAAGTAAGAAGGCAGTTAATACTCCAGTTAATCCAAAGGTAATGATGGTGGTATCTAACAATTCAAGTGCTTTAATTTTAAATCTTTGAGTAAAGCCTCTAATTACTGCAAAGAAAATCAATGGGTAGAAAATCGAATAAGAAAGTTCAGAAAACCACTTAGGTGTTTGAGATAAAAAGAAAGAGTCCCAGGTAGATAAAAATGAACCAATGGTCCAAATAAGGCCAGCACTTCCCACTGCATCTGCTGAGAATTTATCTGCTAATACCGGGGCATTAAATGCGATAGCTGAGGCGAGTAGGCCAACTAGGTTAAAAAGTATTAAATCAATGAAAACATTTGGGTCAGGAAAGGCTAATCTTAAAATTAGGTGGGAAAAAAGTAGAAAGGTAGTAATCCACTTTAAAATAGAGTATCTTTTTCTAGTATTCACTTTTGAATTTTAAAATAATTCAAGTGCTAAAAGCAGGGGATCGGGAAAATTTAAGTGGACGCACTCACCAGAAGAAGCTTTATCTGCGGTGGTGCCGCCTTGGCCGCTATGGCTACCATGCCAGCGGTTGCAGCAACTGGAGTTAAAACCCTAAAAAATGGTAAAACCACTGTTGACTTAGTTGCAAATAAAGTATTAGCCCAAGTTGGCGGAGTATTGGAACTACCAATTAAAAAGTACGGCAAGGTTGCAGTGGTTAGAACTTCAAAGGGAGTGAAAGGATTTTCAGTAATAAATCTTGCCTGCCCTCACGCCTTTGTTACTGTTAAAAGATCTGGTAATGGCTGGGTATGTAGTCCACCAGGACATGGATCTGAGTTTTTATTAAATGGTAAGTTAAAAGTTCCACCAGCAACTACTGATCTTAAAGCTATTAAATTTACTGCTAACAGCAAACTTTTAACGATTGATTAAAGCTATCTCTGCTTTTTTCTTACACTAATTCCAATTTTTCTAACTAGTGGCCTTGGTGCATATTGAGCAATAATTGCTAAAGTTTTATACTGAAATCCTGGAACTGAAACAGCTTTATTTTTTTGAGCATCACTCCAAGATTTTGCTACTAACTTATTAGCATCTAACCACATAAAATTTGGTAATCCAGTCATGCGCATTTTACCTCGCTGATGAAACTCAGTTCTGGTAAAGCCAGGGCAAAGGGCTGATATTTTAACTTTTGTACCTTTCAATTCATTATTTAGGTACTCTGAAAAAACTGTTAAATAAGATTTAGCCGAGCTATATGTGCCACCGGCAATCCAACTGGCAATACTGCTTACATTTACAATAATTCCACTATTTCTTTTAACCATAAGCGGAAGTACAGCGTGGGTAAGTCTCATAGGGGCAGTTACTAAGACATCTAAGAGCTCTTGCTCTCGTTTAAGATCAGAATCTAAAAAACTATCTTTTATGCCAAAGCCTGCATTATTGATTAAAACTTCAATAGGCTTAGATGCATTAGCTAGACGCTTTTCTACTTTTGCAAGTTGAACGGGCTTAGTTAAATCTGCTTTTATCGTTTCAACCTTAATTTTGTGTGACTTTTTTAGCTTATTTGCAAATGTATTTAATCTAGGTAGATCTCTTGCTACTAAAACTAGATCAAAGCCTGCCTTTGCTAATAATTCTGTATACGCAGCGCCAATACCTGCAGTTGCTCCAGTAACAAGGGCAGTTGCCATTACTTCACAATCCCTGAAGCATCCTCATCTCGAATATGCCATGAGGTTCCATACTCTTCAAGTAAATCTAAAAATGGTTTTGATTCAAACCACTCCGGTCCATTGACCCCTTGTGGCTTCCAAATTCCTTTGTGCACTAACTCAAGTGCAATAACTGGATTAATTGCAGTTTGCCAAACAACGGCTTGATCACCAAACTCTTTCATTGACCAGGCATTATCAACAACATTGTAAATATATACAGCTTTTGGATTACCTTCTTTATCTAAGCCTTTAACTAATGCTCCGGCACAGGTTTTTCCACGCATACGTTCACCCAGCGTTGCTGGATCTGGCAGTGATGCTGTTAGAAGATCTCGCGGTGAAACAGATACACCCTGGACCTCAACAGTTTCTTTTCTATCCATTCCCAACATATTGATTGTCTTTAAAATTGTAATGAACTCAGCACCCAAGCCGTACTTGAAGTTAACTTTTTTGGCATCAATTTTTTGAGGAATTAATACCACCTCTTCGTGTTCAACATTTACACATTCAACCGGACCAATACCCTCTGGGAAATCAAAGATTTCAAGCTCTGAAAATGGCGTAGTCGTATACCAACCGCGGCCATCCTCCCAAACTAGCGGTGGATTTAAGCACTCCTCAATTGTTGTCCAGATAGAAAAAGATGGGGCAAAGTCATAACCTGCAACTCTTAAATTTGAACCATCCAAAATTGTGCAAGAATCAATACGACTAAATAGATGCTCACTTGCATACTTAGCAAAAATATCACTCATCCCAGGCTCTACGCCCATTCCAATCAACGCAAAGATTTTTCTTTCATCCCAGTTAAAATCTCTAGCAAACTGTTCATCACCTAACTTAACTCCAGTTTCGGTATATGGATAGTGTGGGTGTTTACGTGATAATGACATTGCCATATCAACATAATTTGTATTCTCAATTTCACAAGCTAAAAAGATCGGCATTACAAATCTAGGATCCACAGCGTTAATTACTACATCTGGGTCAGCTTTTCGGATTAATTCTCTAACATCTTCTAGCTCGGCAGCATTTACCATTGCAGCAGAAAAACGAGGATCTTTTACGCGCGCCACAGCCTCTTCAGCTCTTGCAAGTGTGCGGTCGGCAATCACCATTGATTCAATAAACGATCTACGTGATGCGATATTAGCTATCGCCCTACCAACTCCACCGGCACCTATAACTAGGGCCTTCATGACATTCAACTCCAAACGAATTATTGTTAGTCTATCGCAGCGTTAATTTAAAGACAAATTACGCACAAATTACGATTAGTTATCAATTATTAATGTATTAACTTACAATTAAGGTAACTTTTTACTTTATAAAATTTAATATTGTCCCCGTAGCTCAGTGGATAGAGCAACCGCCTCCTAAGCGGTAGGTCGCAGGTTCAACTCCCGCCGGGGACGCAAATAATTAGTTAAAAACTATTGTTCTATTTTCTGCTTGAAAAATTCTGTCTTCAGCAAATAATTTAACTGCTTTTGAAAGAACTCTTCGCTCTATATCTCTACCAATTGCTACTAACTCATCTGGTGAGGTTGCATGATTTACATTAGTTACATCCTGCTCAATTATTGGACCCTCATCTAACTCTTTAGTAACAAAATGCGCAGTAGCACCAATGATCTTGACCCCTTTTTGATAAGCCTGGTGATATGGCTTGGCACCTTTAAATCCAGGTAAAAACGAGTGGTGGATATTAATAATTCTGCCATTCATCTCCTCACACAATGAAGGTGAAAGTATTTGCATATATCTAGCTAGAACCACAAAATCAATATCAAACTCCTTAATTCCATCTTGTATCGATCTCTCATCTTTGTTATCAATCAACTCAAAACTTATTCCATGAGAATCTACGAGTGGTTTTAATTCCTCATGATTTGAAATCACTAGTGGAATTTCAATCGGTAATTCACCTAACTCCATTAAATATAGAAGATCACGTAAGCAGTGACTCTCTTTTGATACTAAAACCAGGGCCTTCTTTTTCTTCGTGCTCTCCCTGATTGATATTTTAGGTTCAAACTTTTTCATTTTACTTTCGATAATATCTTTTGCATCTCCAACTAGCTTATTAGTGTCAAATTTTGTTCTCATAACAAATAGATTTGTAATTGGATCTGTAAATTGTTGATTCTCTATAATATTGCCAGTGCAATCTAGAATTGCCGAAGTCATCGCATTAACGATTCCCGGCTGATCTTGACACTGAAGAGTTGCAATTAACTTCATATCAAATCTTAATTGATTTAATGAGATATTGTAAATTTCTTCATTGATTTAGGCGCCCACCAATTTCTTTCGCCAAATAATCGCATCAGGGCAGGAACTAACAAACCTCTTACTAAGGTCGCATCTAGAATAATTGCGAATGCCACACCAAAGCCCAACATTTTTATAGAAGTAACACCACTTAGAACAAAGGAGGCAAACACTATTGCCAGCAATCCTGCCGCTGCAGTAATAATGCGAGCTGATCGCTGTAATCCAATTGCTACAGATTCAATATTTGATTTACCAGCATCGTGCTCTTCCTTAATTCTCGATAATAGGAATAGCTCGTAATCCATTGACAAACCAAATGCTACAACTGCAACTAAAATAATTGATCCAGTATCAACTGCATTTATAACGGTAAAGTCTCCAACAAGCCACCTAAGATTTCCATCAACAAATATCCATGTGATCACACCAAGTGTTGCTCCCAGGGATAAAACATTTAGAATTACCGCTTTTATTGGCAGAATTATTGATCCGGTGAAGACGAACAAAAGGATCAATACGCCAAGAGTGATCCACAGCAATGCCCATGGCATTGTTCGAGCAATTCCGTTTTGAGTATCAGCATAATCTGCGGCTACTCCTCCAATTAATGTGCATTGCGGAGCTGGTAATTTCCTAATATCTTGGATTAATCGCTCAGCATCTGGTGTTCTTGGCCCCATTGAATGAATTGCAGTAACTCGAACATCATCTCCAAAAACTTGAGACTGTCCAATTCGAACTACACCATCAACTTTTGCTATTTCTGTAGTGTATTGATTTATCTGAGTGCCCATCGTTGCACCTTTTGGAATAACGATTTCAATCGGGTTACCTTCTTGGCCTGGAAAACGCTCTGAAATTATTTTGGATGCAGCAGCGGCAGGGTTACTTGCCGGCAATACTCTTGAATCAACTTGAGTAAAGACAATATCTTTAATAGGAGCCGCTAATATTGTTAATAGGATTAAAGAAAGTGTTACAACTGCTACTGGCCTTCTCATAACAAATCTTGCAGTGTGTGCCCATCTTCCATCTTCCTTTGGTGTGATTGCACCCTTTCTAACAACAGCTTTATTGATTCGTGTTCCCAGTATGGCAAGTAGTGCTGGAAGTGCGACCAATGAGCCAAGTACTGCCATGATCACAACCGTTACACCTGCATATCCAAATGATTTTAGGAACATCAAAGGAAACAGCATTAGCGAGGCCAATGTAATAACAATTGTTAGACCAGAATAAAAAACAGTTTTACCAGCAGTACTTACCGTTTTACGAATCGCCTCATCAACTGATTTACCAGCGTGTAACTCTTCCCTGAAGCGGTTAACCATGAGAAGTGAATAATCAATACCTAGTCCTAGCCCTAAGCCAGTGATTAGGTTTAATGCAAAAATACTTACGCCAGTAAATAAAGTAAGTAAGTACATAATTAATAGTGAGCCTAAAATCGCTGAGACTCCTACAAGTAATGGCGTAGCGCTTGCAACTAGACTGCCAAAAACAAATATTAAGAATATAAAAGTGAGTGGTATTGAGATAATCTCAGATAACTTTAAATCATCTGCGATTTTGGTGTTTATTGCATGGGCAAATACACCAGTACCACTTGCGTAAACTTTTAAGCCCTCGTAGTTACCTTCGTATTTTGCTTGCATTCTCTTGCCTAAGTCCTGAACACCATCCCATTCAATACTGTCACTATATATAAAAAGAAATGCAGAATTTCCATCACTACTTTTTAATGATGGGGCTCCACCTGAGCTCCAAAATGAAAGTGTGGACTCAACGCCAGGTTCGGTCTTTATTTGCCCCTCAAGTTTTATAGCTGATGCTGAGGAGGTAGGTGAGATAACACCATCTTTTGTCTCAACAACTAAAACTACTGCTGGGTCTTTAACTTTAAACACATCAGTTAAGTATTCGAATACTTTTGCTGAATCACTCTTTGGGTCTGAGTACCCACCGCTATCTAATTTTCCGAATACAGATGAGCCAATTGCACCAGCTGCCAATATCAAGGCAATAAATAATGAGAAAATGAATTTCTTCCGATTTACAATCAATGTACCTAATTTTTCAAACATTTGTTCCTTAATTACTAATTAATTCGGATTTAGAGTAGAATTATATTCTAATGAATGATCAACAAGATTCTCAAAATAACAGTACTCCAGTTAAGAAGAATACCGGTGAAGTTAGTCACCTCTTACCTAAAATAACCAGTGATGAAATCGATCTAGAAATAGATGTGAATCGGGATACAGAAATTACAGCTGAAAAGCCTCCGCACCACTTTTAGTCAGATTTATTTGTTTTATTCTCAGATTTAGTTTCAGTTTTGGCTTCTGGCTTACTCTCAGTTTTACTAGGCGCGGAAGATCTTGAATCAGTTTTATAAAATCCACTACCCTTAAAAACGACTCCAACATTGTTATAAACCTTACGAACGCCTCCTTGGCATTTAGGGCACTGTTCAATGGCTGGATCGGTGAATGATTGAACCACCTCAAATGCGTGCTCACATTTATTACACAGGTATTCATAGGTAGGCATAAGGGATAATCTTAAGCAAGTGGGAAGATAAGTGCTAACCAGAAAGGTTATTAGACCTATGAAGCGCTTAGTTCAGGTAATTAGCTTGTCTATGTTCGTATTTCTTGGAACAAATATTGCTGCAGCGACTTCAATTGTTTCTACATCCCCAACTGCCGGATCGATTTTAAGTATCTCACCTAGCGCAGTTTCAATAAAAGCTAATTCTGATTTAGTAGAAGGTGCCAACTCAATAGAGGTTACTAATCAAGATGGCGTTCGAGTAGATGATGGTTCAGTTCAAGTACAAGGTTCAGTTTTATTAGTAGGGCTAAAACCATTAGAGACATCTGGAACTTATACCGTCTCATATTCATTAATGGTGATAGATGAAGAATCAGCCTCTGGAACATTTACATTTATCTATAACTCACCGGGTGAAGTAACTATGGCAACACCAGAGCCAACTGTTAGCGAAGATCCACTTTCAACAAATAATCCCAACCGCCTCACAGATTTATTTGTAGTTGCTTTACTGATATTTGCTTTCATTATTCTAGTCTTTTTATCTAGATATGCAAAACAAACTTTTAACACACCAAGCAAATCTAAAGTGCAAAGAAAAAATCCAAGCACAAGTAAGAAATTCTTAAAGTAAATTTTTAGATGATAGAAGTACTTGCTCCCTTATCAAAAGGAATAGTTCAATTACTTGGAGTTCTAAGTATAGGTTTACTGATAGCTATTGCTTTTTTAGATAAAGATATAGAGGGAGCAGTAAGCAACTTAGGGTTAATTAAAAAAATTAAATTATTTCTTATCTTTTGGTTTGTCTCACTTGTACTTTTTATATTAATCCAAATAGCTTATCTACTAGAACAACCCTTATTTACTTCCTTTGATTTAACAGTTGTCAGGTCGTATTTAACTCAAACATCAATTGGGAAAAGCTATCTAATCCAATTCGCTGGAATTTTGCTTCTTTTAGTACTTCCACTACGAAAAATTCTCATTTCATACCTAGCGATATTGATTGCACTTGGATCATTAATCTCTCCCGTTTTCCAAAGCCATGGCAGCGCATCAGGAAATCATGGCCTTGCAATTGGAGCACTAGTTATCCATGTAATTGCTATTAGTTTTTGGGTAGGAGGCCTTTTCGGGCTAACCCAATTAAGTAAAGAACAGAAGATCATTGCACTACCAAGATTTAGTGAGATTGCACTCTGGAGTGCAATTGCTGTAGCACTAAGTGGTGCCGCAACTGCATTTACAAGATTAGATAGTTTTTCAGCTTGGCAGAGCAAGTATGGCGTAGTCACTATTTTAAAGATTTTTTTAACGGTAATTCTTATTGGGTTTGGTGCAATTCATAGGCGATGGATCATTGCCTCAGATCTACCATCTGTTTTCAGATTAATCACAGCAGAAATAGCGATTATGTTTGGAACAATATTTGTTGGTAGTTGGCTTTCAACAATTTCACCACCCGAAAGAGAAATAGTTTTAACACCAGGATTATTAGTAACTGGAATCGAACTGCCTCCAGAGCCAACGCTTTCTAGAATCTTATTCTCTTACGAGATCGATGGGCTAATGCTTGGATTGTTAATTTTTGTAGTTGCCTTATATATAAAGGGTGTAATTATTTTAAGTAGACGTGGCGTTAAGTGGCCAATTGGTAGGACACTTGCATTTGCAGCTGGAATTAGTGCTGTCGATTTTGCAACTAGCGGTGGTTTAGGTTTGTACTCACACTTTTCATTCTCAGCACATATGTCCGCCCATATGGTAATTGGAATGATTGCACCTATCGGAATAGTTTTAGGGGCACCAATTACTTTAGCGCTTAGGACGCTACCAATTGGCCGAGATACCCAAGAGCGAGGAGTTAGAGGCTCATTTATCGCATTACTGCATTCAAAGCTTGGTAGATTTTATACGAACCCAATAGTTGCACTAGCAATATTTGATGGTTCGTTATTTGCACTTTACTTCACACCACTTTTTGGCAACTTAATGCAAGGCCATACTGGTCACTTTGTTATGTCAATACATTTCCTACTTGCTGGAATATTGTTTTTCCAGATTCTTATTGGAATTGACCCAATGCCACAAAAAGTTCCTCATTTAGTCAAGATAATAATTATTTTTGCAGCAATGAGTATTCATGCCTTCTTTTCAATTTCGATAATGTCTGCATCAACTTTGATTGATGGTGGTTACTTTGCCCAGCTTGAGCGACCTTGGGTAACTGATTTATTGGCTGATCAAAAATTAGGTGGATCAATTGGCTGGGCAATGGGTGAGATACCTATTCTCCTTGCGTTACTAGCCACATTTATTCAGTGGAGTCGAGCAGATAAAAAAGAGGCTAATCGGATAGATCGAGCCTCTGATCGCGCTGCGGCTATGGGTGAAGATGATGAACTGGCTCAATACAACAGGTATTTGTCTGAGTTAAATAAAAAAGACTTAAGAGAATAGAATTATCCCATGTCAACTAACTCAGATATGCCTGCATTATTTGGTCAGGAGTATCAGGATCTAAGAGAAAGCGTTGCTTCACTTTCGGCAAAGAAAATTGCACCTCATGCTCAAGATGTTGATGAGAAATCACGTTACCCGCAAGAAGCAGCTGATGCTTTGCAATCTGCTGGTTTAGCAGCAGCTCATGTTCCAACAGAATTTGGTGGACAAGGCGCAGATGCACTGGCAGCAGTAATAATTATTGAAGAGGTAGCTAGAGTTTGTGGTTCATCATCATTAATTCCTGCAGTAAACAAATTGGGTTCAGTGCCATTAATGATTGCTGGAAATAATGAACAGAAAAAGAAGTATTTAACTCAATTAGCATCAGGGAAGGGATTTTCATATTGTTTATCTGAATCAGATGCTGGTTCAGATGCTGCAGCCATGAAGACAAAAGCGGTAAAAGAGGGAAATGATTGGATTTTATCTGGAAGTAAAAAGTGGATTTCAAATGCTGGGGTATCTGAGTTTTACACCGTCTTAGCTAGTACTGATCCAAGTAAGGGTGCGAAAGGTATTTCAGCATTTATTGTTGAAAAATCCGATGTTGGAGTTTCATTTGGAGCTCATGAGAAGAAGATGGGCTTAAGAGGTTCACCAACTAGAGAAGTTTATTTTGATAATGTAAAAATTAGTGACGACCGCAGACTTGGTGAGGTCGGTACTGGATTTTCACTTGCAATGAAAACTCTAGACCACACCAGAATTACCATTGCAGCTCAAGCTCTAGGAATTGCTCAAGGTGCATTTGATGTTGCTAAAAAGTACTCACATGAACGCAAACAATTTGGAAAGCCAATATTTGATTTTCAAGCAATTCAATTCATGCTTGCTGATATGGCTATGCAAATTGAAGCAGCTCGCCAATTAACATACGCTGCGGCGGTAAAAAGCGAAAGAGGTGAGAGCGATTTAACTTTTTTCTCTGCTGCTAGCAAGTGTTTTGCAACTGATGTTGCAATGAAAGTAACAACCGACGCAGTTCAAATTCTGGGCGGATATGGGTATGTGAGCGATTACCCAGTTGAAAGAATGATGCGGGATGCTAAATTAACTCAGATTTATGAAGGTACAAATCAAATTCAAAGAATTGTTATGGCTAGAAACTTAGATAATTTAAGTATTTAAAACCGAACAATAATTTCAGGGGTAGCTGCAGCGCTAACCTTTTGATCGTGCGGTTCAAGTGGTAGCGGTTCATTAGTAATTTCACCGTGGTGCAGTAATGCAATCTTCCAGGCCTTACTTTTTTCCAAGACTCGATCATAAGATCCACCACCTTGGCCTAATCGGTTTCCCTGCCTATCAATATGAAGGGCAGGAACAATGATTACTTCAAAGTTGGTATTTTGTTTAGCAGCACCAGTCGGCTCTTGTATTTTTCCATTCATTCTTAAAGATTCTGGTGAACCATCCCAAATTACCCATTCAATATCGTTATTTTCTTTCAATCTGGGTAGATAAAGGTTTTTACCTAATTCAAGCAGCGCAATATTTATATCGCCAGTCTTAGGTTCATACCCATATGAGAGATAAGTGGCAATGTTTTTTGCGCACTGAATTTCATTAGCTGAAATGATGTGAATCCAACTATCTTCAGTAAATCTATCTACTCGCTCTTTACGAAACCTATTGCGTAGTTGAGATTTATTTTCTCTAATCACCATAGCCCTTACCTTAATTTATACTCAAGGCAAAGTAGGGTTTAGGTATGGATCAGACCGTGCCCGTTGCGCAGATGTATGAACGCTTACTCGAACTAGCCGTGCCACTTGCTCCATTAGATCTACCACTTTTGGATGCACACGGAGCAACTATGGCTAGTGATCTGCTGCTTGATGAGAAGGTAGTCATTAAAAGCGGTGCCAAAATTAATTCAACTCAGATTGCCCTAGCCGCCTCCCTTGGGCTAGGTCGCCTACCTGCTCGACCACACCCACGAGTTGTAATAATTAGTGCAGGTGATGATTTAGTAGAGCCCGGAAGTAAGTTGGCAGATGAAGATGATGAATTTGAAAGTAACTCTTGGTTTTTAACTACCTTTGTTCGCGAGGCTGGTGCTCACGCATTTCGAGTTCATACAATTCCCGAAACAAGCGCAGAGCTTAAATTAATTATTGAAGATCAATTAGTGCGGGCTGATTTAATTGTAATAAGTGGTGAATCCCAAGATGAATCCTTTGAATTGATAAATTCAGTTTTATCACAATTAGGTGATATAACAACTGTAATTCCCAATTTAGCCGAGAGCGGTAAACATAGTTATGGAACTATTGGTCCAGATAAGACTCCGATAGTTACTTTACCCGGTGATCATATTGGTAATTATCTATCTGCTGAAATTTTTATTCGCCCAATGATATTAAAAATGCTCGCAAATAATGAGATAAAAAGACCAAGTAAAAAAGCTAAGCTAAGTAAATCAGTTAATATTGAAGCAGATAAAGCCAACTATATTCGAGGTAGATTAAAAGATGATGGCAGTGTTGAACCTCTAGAAAATCAGGGATCTATTGCAACACTTTCACTAGCAGATTGCTTAATAACTTTAGGAGAAAAGGATAAAAAAGTAAGTTCTGGTGATTTAGTTAATATCATTATGATTGATTAGGAAAATTTGAAAACTTTAATTGACCACGAGCTATTACTAAAGCCCATAAAATTTAGAGATAAGAGCAAGTGGGATGAAGTCAGAGCAATAAATCAAGAGTGGTTATCACCTTGGGAGGCAACTAGGCCATTAATAGATCGTAAATCTCCACTCCCTTCTTACTATGGAATGGTTATGCAACTAAACAAGGAAATGAGAGCGATGCGATCAGTCTCTTTAGGGATTTGGTTAAAAGAGGATAAAAACTTAAAACTAATAGGTCAGATCACATTAGGTGGAATTATTTTTGGCGCTATGCGAGGTGCGCATATTGGTTATTGGATTGATCAGAGATATTCAAATAGAGGGTATACAACCAGAGCTGTTAAGTTACTTACTAAATTTGGATTTGAACAACTAAAGCTTCACCGTATTGAGATTAATTTACGGCCCGAGAATGAACCATCCAAAAAAGTTGCATTAAAAGCTGGATATTTATTAGAGGGCTCTCGTAACAAGTATCTTCATATTGCAGGTGACTGGCGTGATCACATAACTTTTGTTAGAGAGAACCCAGAAGTTAAATAAATATAAATAGGACATACCCACCTAATTGCCATAAAATCCTCAACCTGACATTTATTGTTGTCCTTTATGGGTTCAGGATTTATCTACCTAGTCATTATTGGCATGTGGGCTGCCTATTTCTTGCCGCAATGGATAAGTAGACATGAAGATACCTCAGGAAAAGCAATTGAACGATACAAAAATGCAATGCAGGTAGTTGCTGAAAATAATAAAAGTATTAAGCATGAAGTTAAAATTGAAGAGAAGAATAAGATATTTCTTCGGCGAAGATTAATTTTTAGTTCACTATTTTCTATTTACTTTTTTTCAAATATTTTTGCAGCACTAGGATTATTAGCATTTAGTACAACAACGATCCCGCTAACAGCGATACTTATCTATGTTATAAATGTTCGAAAACAAGTTGTTGCATCACAATTACGAGCTAGAAGATTGGCGGCACTTGAAAAGATAGCAAATACTAAAATACCTTCTATAGATATTATGGAAATAAAGAAAGAAAAAGTATCAACAGAGTATTGGGTGCCATTCTCGGAGCGACCAGAGATAACTGGTGTAATAGTTGTACCAAAAGATCGTAAAGGGTGGCAGCCAACTAAAGTACCTAAACCGGTTTATACGAGTGCACCAAAAGCAATACCAAGTAAAAGAATTATTGATCTTACAACTACGGGTCAGTGGAGTGCAGAACAAGAAAGAGTTAGGGCGTTATCCGGTCGCGATGATGATTTGTTTGATCAGTCTCTGATACCTGAAATAATTGAAGAGGATAGAGCAGTAAACGAGTAGTTAGACCCAGCTTTCAAGCCACATTCTAGATAGCCATTGGGAATAAGGAATACTAATTCCTAGATAAATTGGTAAAAAGTAGATAAAGTTTATAGCTACTAATATTACAAAAGAAGTAATATATTTTTTGTAAATCGCACTATTTAATAGCTGATTAAAGCAATAAATAAGTGCAAGTATTAAAAATGGAAGAATGCTAATTGAATAAAAATAGAATGTTGTTCTACTTTGGATAAAGAACCAAGGCAGATAAGTGCCTGCAAATCCAAGTAAAATTATTGCTGCTGCCCGTTCTAATTTAGTGACTAAAAATCCAAAAGTAATCGCAACTGCAAAAATACTTATCCACCAAAGTAACGGTGTCCCAATAGCCAAGATTTCCTGTACACACTTTTCTGCACCACAATCACTAGAGCTTTCATAATAAAATGAGGTTGGTCTTCCAAGGACCAACCAGCTCCATGGATTTGCCTGGTAAGCATGTTTATCATCTAGGCCTTGGTGAAAATCTAAAATTTGTAAGTGGTAGTTCCAAAGTGAGGCAAAGACATTAGATTCAGAATGCCTGGCCCAACCCTGGCTGCTAAATATCCAACCGCTCCATGATGCAAAATATATTGAAATTGGCAATAGCGTGAACTGAATTATTAACTTATATAAGTTTCTAAAAGTAACTTTGTTATAAATAACTACAAATAGTATGACTAGAGGAATCAAGAAAGCTGCGCTCCACTTAATTGATATGGCTAAACCAATTGCAGATCCACTCAACCAGAGATTATTTGCAATTAAGAAGTAAATAGAGAGTAAAATAAAAAACATAAGAAAAATGTCTAATAAAGCAACTCTTGACATCACAAGATTTAATCCATCAAAAGCCATAAGTAGTGCTGCAGTAATACTTAAAAATTCGGAGTCAAAAAGTTTCTTAACTATTAAATAAATCAATAGAATTGAAAGTGTTCCAAAAATTGCAGAAGCAAATCGCCACCCGAATTCTTCGTTACCAAACAACCTAATTCCAATTGCAATTAGCCACTTACCAAAAGGAGGATGAACTACAAACTCTGCTTGGCCTTGTTCATCTAACTCAACAGCTGATGAAAGTAGTGAGTTAGCATTTTTAGCGTAATAAACTTCATCAAAAATATATCCAGTAGGCAAACTAAGCCGCCAAAGCCTTATCGATAGAGCAAAAGTCAGTATTGCAGCAATCGGCCATGCGCGAAGGAGTCGATCCATACTCATGGGAACAGCCTAGGACCTACTGAAAGCAACTTCGAAAATAACCTGAGAGAATTGTCAGATGTTAATTTTAGCCTGCCTACCTATCGGGGATGCGCGCGATGCATCTGCCCACCTCATACAGGCAATCACAGAGGCGAAAATTATTGCAGCAGAAGATTCACGAAAATTTTCCAGGCTCTGCCAAGAGTTAAACGTTAGGCATAATGCAAAAGTAATTTCTTTTTTTGAAGGTAATGAAAGTGAAAGAATTGACGAACTAACCTTATTACTTAATTCGAACAAAGATGTTCTAGTTGTAACAGATGCTGGGGCACCTGGTATTTCAGATCCGGGTTACAGATTGATTAGAGCAGCTTTAACTTCCAACGTTCAAGTTAAGGTACTACCGGGTCCAAGTGCTGTTACCACTGCGCTCTTGCTATCTGGCTTACCAACTGATCGTTTCTGTTTTGAAGGATTTCCACCTAGAACAAAAGGCGCCAGAAGTAATTGGTTTAAAGATTTAGCAACTGAAGAGCGAACTATTATTTTCTTTGAAGCACCACACAGAATTACTGAATCCCTAGAAGATGCTCAAACCGCATTTGGCTCAGATCGTGATGCTGCAGTCTGTCGTGAGATGAGTAAACATTATGAAGAAGTTGTGCGCGGTAGTATTTCTGAATTAATTGATTGGACAAAATCAAAAGATATTCTTGGTGAGATTACTGTTGTAGTTGAAGGGTTTAATCCTGGAACTAGACAATTTTCAGTTAAGGATTTAGTTAAGTTAGTTATTAAGCAAGAAGAGGCTGGCGAGAGCCGTAAAGAGGCAATTGCTCAGGTTGCAAAGGCAAATAAAGTATCTAAACGGGTAGTTTTTGATGCAATGGTGGCCCATAAGAGTGGCGATAAGATCTGATCATGGCTGATAAATCTTTTTATCTAACTACACCTATTTACTATGTAAATGATGCGCCTCATATTGGCCATGCCTATACAACTGTGGCAGGTGATGTTCTAACCCGTTGGCATAGACAACGTGGTGAATCAGTTTGGTTTCTTACTGGGACAGATGAGCATGGGCAAAAAGTTTTAAACACTGCAGAAAGTAATAACACTGCTCCACAGGATTGGTGTGACAATTTAGTAGAAGCTGCGTGGAAGCCTGTTTGGAAAGATTTGAATATTACAAATGATGACTTTATTAGAACAACTGAAAAAAGACACACACAGCGTGTGCAAAAATTTTTACAAGGACTTAAGGATGCCGGCCATATCTATGCAGGAAAATTTGAAGGCCCATACTGCATTGGATGTGAAGAATTTAAACTACCTGGTGATTTAATCGAAGGTAAGTGCAAGATACATTCCAAGCCAGTAGAGATGCTTAGTGAAGATAATTGGTTCTTTAAACTTTCAGCTTTTCGTCAGCCACTGTTAGATCATTACAAAAACAACCCAAGTGCCTGTGAGCCCGCAAGTGCTAGAAATGAAGTTATTTCATTCCTTGAAGGTGAAGTTCGCGACTTATCTATTTCTAGATCGACATTTGATTGGGGAATACCAGTTCCCTGGGATAAAAAACAAGTAATTTATGTTTGGTTTGATGCATTATTAAATTATGCAACTGCAGTTGGACTTGGTGATGATCCTGCATCTGAAGGTGGTAAAAAGTTTAAAAAGACTTGGCCAGCAGATGTACACCTAGTTGGAAAAGATATTTTACGTTTTCATGCGGTTATCTGGCCAGCTATGTTAATGGCAGCAGGAGTTCCAGTTCCAAAGAAAGTTTTCGCTCATGGCTGGCTACTTGTTGGTGGCGAGAAAATGTCTAAAAGTAAGTTAACCGGTATAGCACCAAGTGATATCACTAAAGATTTTGGTGTAGATGCATTTCGATATTACTTTTTAAGAGCGATTCCATTTGGAACCGACGGGTCATTTTCTTGGGAAGATATGGCAGCTAGATACACCAGCGAACTAGCTAATGACTTTGGAAATTTAGCATCTAGATCAATTGCTATGGTTGAAAAGTATTGTGATAACAAAGTGCCAGCAGTTGCTACAGATAAAGGCTTAGCACAGCTACTTACCGAAACCGTAAAGATTGCTGATGAAAGAATTTGTGCACTTGATTTTCAAGGTGGAATAAATGCAATTATGGATTTTTGTAAGCGAGTAAATGGTTATGTCACCGAAAAACAGCCTTGGGTAGTTGCTAAAGATTCAGCAAATAATGCTGAGCTGGCGGAGATTTTATATAACACTGCTGAATCACTTCGGGCTCTTGCTGTTTTATTGCATCCAGTAATGCCAGAGGTAACTGAAAAACTTTGGCGCAGTCTTGGTGCAGATAAGTCAATTGGGGATATTAAGTCTCAAAAAATTTCTGAAGTTGCAAACTGGGGACAACTACCTGCCGGAAGCACAGTTACTAAAACTGAGGTTCTATTTCCAAGATTAGAAGAGGCTAAATAATTTATGGCAGATCGTCATAATCGCGATCTAGATAGAAAGCCTGGTCCACTTCCAACTCAACTTAATAGTAAAACTGTTGATTCACATGCCCACCTCGAGTTAATTCACAATAGCGAGCCAGATTCACCACTTATAAAAGAAACTTTAGATGAAGCTGCTAGCGTTGGAATAGATCGAGTTGTTCAGGTTGGATATTCAGCAGAGCAATCTATTTGGTCGGTCAAGTGTGCTGAAGCATTTGTAGGAAGAGTTTTGGCTGCAGTAGCACTTCATCCAAATGAAGCACCTGTAGTTGATGATTTAGAGAAAGATTTACAAATAATTCAAGAGTTAGCTAAGAATCCACGAGTTCGAGCAATTGGTGAAACCGGATTAGATTTTTTTAGAACTCCACCAGAGCTACAAGAGAAACAAAAGTACTCATTTCGCCGTCATGTAAAGATTGCCAAAGAAAATGACAAAGCTTTAGTAATTCATGATCGGGATGCACATAGAGCAGTACTTGATTTATTAATGAAAGAACAAGCACCAGATAAAACTATCTTCCACTGCTTTTCAGGAGATCTTGATATGGCGAAAGAGTGTGTATCAAATGGGTATTTTCTCTCCTTTGCTGGCACAGTTACATTTAAAAACGCACCAGAATTAAGGCAAGCAGCAGAATTTATACCAATCGAGTTAATGCTGGTTGAGACAGATTCACCATTTCTTTGCCCGATGCCAAATCGTGGTGCTTTAAATACCCCAGCACAAATTCCAAATACTTTAAGAGTTATTGCAGATGTTAGAGGTATATCCGCTGATTACTTAGCTGCTGCAATCTCTGAAAACTCTGAGCGGATCTTTGGAAAGTTTTAAATGACAAATCTATTAGGTGCAGTTGAGATTAGATCTTTAGCCCAAGCACTTAATCTGAAACCAACAAAAAAATTAGGGCAAAATTTTGTAGTAGATGCTAATACTTGTCGAAAAATAGTTAAGTTAGCCGAAGTTAACTCATCTGATGTTGCTTTAGAAATTGGGCCAGGTTTAGGATCTTTAACATTAGCGCTTTTAGATGAAGCTAAACAGGTGATCGCAATTGAAATTGATGACCGGCTAGCCAATCAGTTGCCAATAACAACTAAAGATCGTGGGTTTAATAGTGATAATTTAATCGTTATAAATCAGGACGCTATGGTGGTTACTGAGCTACCAATTGAGCCAACAGTATTAGTTGCAAATCTTCCTTATAACGTTTCAGTACCAGTCTTATTAAATGTGTTAGAAAATTTCCCATCAATTACTAGAGGGGTTGTGATGGTGCAAAGTGAGGTTGCAGATCGGCTAGCGGCCTCAGCAAATAACAAAGATTATGGATCACCAACGGTCAAGGCTAATTGGTGGGCAACTCTTAAATTAGCTGGAACAGTTAGTAGATCAGTGTTTTGGCCAGTGCCTAATGTTGATTCATCCCTTGTTCGCTTTGATCGACACAAACCACTTGGTAGTCAAACCGAAAAAGAAGCAACCTTCTTAGTTATCGATCAGGCATTTGCAAAGCGACGGAAAATGCTAAGGAGTGCCCTTTCGCAGCTATTGGGATCTAATGCAGAGCAAACTCTAATCTCTGCTGGGATTGACCCAACTGTTCGAGGAGAGGTTTTAACCGTAGAAGAGTTTCTTCAGATTGGTATGCAATTAGTTAACGGCAATTCCACCAAGTAAGTTATTAAAGCAATACGCTTTGGCATCATGAGATCTAGAGGTGTTATTGCCAGAGTGCCTGCAAAGGTAAATCTGCAATTATCTGTTGGCCCACTTGGTAGTGATGGCTACCATGAAGTTATAACAGTATTTCAAGCAATCTCACTTTTTGATGATGTAAGTGTTGCAACTGCCCCAGTTGGAAATGGTTTAACAATTGATATTTCAGGTCAAACTTCTATCGGTGTGCCGGCAGATAGCAGTAACTTAGCTATTCGCGCAGCTGAGCTAATGATTAAAACTTATGACCTACCAACAGATTTAGTAATTAAGTTAAAAAAAGAGATTCCAGTTGCTGGTGGTATGGCGGGTGGAAGTGCAGATGCTGCTGGTGTAATAGTTGGATTAGACTCATTATTTGAATTAGGACTTTCTCGAGATGAAATGGAATCTGTTGGTAGCAAAATTGGTAGCGATGTACCATTTTCAATTTGCGGTGGGGTAGCAATTGGATCAGGCAGAGGAGATCAGATAACTCCAGCACTTGCTAAAGGAAATTATTTTTGGGTACTTGCATTATCCGGTCAAGGATTGGGAACACCATCAGTTTATCAAGAGTGTGATCGATTACGTGAAGGCTTATCAATTGCTACTCCACAAGTTAGTGAGCCATTAATGCAAGCACTTCGAGCAGGTGATGCTAAAGCATTAGGTAAATCTCTAAGTAATGATTTGCAATCAGCGGCATGTTCTTTAAGGCCAGCGCTTAGATTAGTTTTAGATATAGGAGTTGATTACGGAGCACTTGGCGGTATTGTCTCTGGTTCAGGACCTACTGTTGCTTTCTTGGTATCAAGTGATGAGCACGCGATGGATTTAACTGTTGCATTAAGTGCTAGTGGGGTTGTTTCATCAGTTGTAAGAGCAACTGGACCAGTACCTGGCGCACGCATAATTGAAAGTTTTTAATTTATCCAGTTATAAGGGATAATTCAGGTTCCGCCATTGTGTAGTGGCTAGCACATGAGCCTTTGAAGCTCAGGGTCCAGGATCGATACCTGGTGGCGGAGCCAC
>Ga0172372_10002385_pt1 | contig 28536 bp, 23 predicted proteins | sample LakKiv5m_2_FD_114544 | JGI IMG/M metagenome (GOLD analysis project Ga0172372, IMG submission 114544) | Freshwater microbial communities from Kabuno Bay, South-Kivu, Congo - kab_092012_9.5m | ecosystem: Environmental > Aquatic > Freshwater > Lake | place: Democratic Republic of the Congo...
GGCTGAGGCTGAGGCTGAGGACGGTCAGACCTGCGCCGCGTCCTCGACTACGCCAGCCACCAGATCATCCGGCGCTGTGCGGACCACTGCGCGGCCCATCGCCTCCAGCACCACGAAGCGGATCTGCCCGGCCTCAGCCTTCTTGTCGCGGCCCATCCACTCCAGGTAGCGTGCTGCGCCCAGCGCCGGGGCGCGCAGTGGCAGGCCGGCGCGCTGCAGCAGGCGGTGCATGCGCTCGAGCACGGCTGGCGCGACCAGGCCCAGGCGCACCGACAGGTCGGTGGCCATGCGCATGCCGCAGCCCACGGCCTCGCCGTGCAGCCAGGCGCCGTAGCCCAGCCCCGACTCGATGGCGTGGCCGAAGGTGTGGCCGAAGTTCAGGATGGCGCGCAGCGCGTTCTCGCGCTCGTCCTGGCCGACGACCTCGGCCTTGATCTCGCAGGAGCGCCGCACCGCGTGCGTCAGCGCCTGCGGGTCGCGCGCCAGCAGTGCGTCGATGTTCGCCTCGATCCAGCCGAGGAAGGCCTCGTCGGCGATCGGCCCGTACTTGATCACCTCCGCCAGCCCGGCGACGAACTCGCGCTGCGGCAGCGTGTCGAGCGTGGCCAGGTCGCAGATCACGCGCGCGGGCTGGTAGAACAGCCCGATCATGTTCTTGCCCAGCGCATGGTTGATCGCGGTCTTGCCGCCGACCGAGGAATCCACCTGCGCCAGCAGCGTCGTGGGCACCTGCACGAAGGGCACGCCTCGCATGTAGCAGCCGGCGGCAAAGCCCGCCATGTCGCCCACCACGCCGCCGCCGAGCGCGAACAGCACCGTCTTGCGGTCGCAGCCCTGGCCCAGCAGGTGGTCGAAGATCGTGTTCAGCGCCGGCCAGTCCTTGTGCGCCTCGCCGTCGGGCAGCAGGACGGTCGACACGCGCGGGTAGACCGCGCGCAGCGCCGCTTCCAGCCGGTGCGCCCACAGCCGCGCGATCGTGTCGTTGGTCACGATCACCGCGTGGCTGCAGCGCGGCAGGCCCTGCCAGCTGGTAGCCTCGCCGATCAGATGGCGGCCGATCAGGATGCCGTAGCGGTCGTGACCGGTGTCCACCGCGACGCGGCAGGTCAGGGGCTCGGGCGCTGCGGGAGGCGGCGTGGGAGACGGTGTGTCAGGCATGGCAGTGGGTGTGAGTGGTGGGGCAGACGCCGCGTGTCCGTGCGCCGGCAGGCGGCTCGATGCGCCGGCCGTCGCACGCTCAGGCGGCCGCCCCGCCTGGCGCGGCATCCACCGGCGAGGCGACCTGGTCGGCACGCACAAGACCGGCCAGTTCGAGCTGCATCAGGATCATGTTCAACAACGCCTGCACCGACGGCCGCGGGGCCTCGACGGTGTAGTGCGCCGCCTGCCGGTACAGCGGGTCGCGCTCACGGAACAACTCGCGCAGGCGCTTGAGCGGGTCGCCCACCTGCAGCAGGGGGCGGTGGGTGTCGTGGCGCAGCCGGCGGTACAGCTCGTCCGGGGTGGCCCGCAGGTAGACCACCTTGCAGTGCGCGCGCAAGGCCTCGCGGTTGGCCACGCGCAGCACGGCCCCGCCACCCGTGGCGATCACCTGCCCGTCGCGGCGGCAGATCTCCCCGACCACCTGCTGCTCGACGTCGCGGAAGGCCGGCTCGCCCTGGATCTCGAAGTAGGCGCGGATCGGCATGCCGATGTGGGCCTCGATCTCGGTGTCGGCATCGACGAAGCGCGCGTCCAGGTGACGGGCCAGGACCTTGCCGAGGGTGGATTTGCCGCAGCCGGGCATGCCGACGAGGGCGATGTTCAGGGCGGGCAAGTCGTTGCGCGGGACAGGATGGAAACGGGTTGCGAGTATAGGGTGGTGGTCCCGCTGGGCGAGCGCAGCTCGATCTGGACGGTGCCCTGCGAGGCGGTGGCGTCGAACTGGAAGGACACCGCCACCGCCGACGGGTATGCGGTGCTGGGTACCGGAGAGCCCGCCACGCTCACGCTCAGGCCGCGGGTGGCCGAGGTCGCGCTGATCACGGTGCCGGCGGCCATGGGGTTCAGACGGTTCGGGTTGACGTCGGCGACGTACAGCGACAAGGTGCCGCTGTCACCTGCGGCGTGCCAGAGGTTCTCGCCGGTCAAGCGGCGAAAGGTCTGGCTGCTGGAGGGCCCCGTCGGGCGCGATTCCGCGGCGCGGCAGTCCCGGTCCAGCCCCACGGGGCCGCTGCCGGTGCTGGCCCAGATCAACTGCCCTTGCGAGTGCGACAGCACGGTCTCGATGGCGCGGCGCACGCTGACACCTCCCGAGCCGGTCCACATCCCGTCGCACCGGTTGGCCCCTGCCGTCGGGATGGAAGGGTCCAGGCCCAGGGTGGCCAGGTGTTCGGCCGGGACGGCGGCGCAGGCCTGCGTCAGCGCCGTCGGGGCGCGGATCTGCTCGGTGGTCGCCTGGTAGGACCCGTCGAAGTTGAAATCCTCGAACACGTCGCCCAGGTCCTGGAAGGGCTCGCCCGGGTCGTGGACGTTGTTGCCGTTCAGGTCGATGAAGGACTCCTCGCCGAAGGCATAGGCCGTGACCGTGACACGGCCGTCGGCCGGCTTGGGCTGCTGCGAGACGAAGTTGACCGGCGCCACGGCCAGACCGTTCGACAGCGTGATCTGCTTCACGCCCTCGATCTGCCCGCCTTCGGCCACGAAGTTGATCGACGTCCCCGGCGGGGCCGGGTTGCCGCTGCGGTCGGCCGCGCGCACGGTGTAGACATTGGATGTGCCGTCGCGGTCCATGCCCTCGATGTTGATCGTCTGCTGGGCGAGCGAGAAATTGCGTTGCGCCGGCAGGCCCACGGCGATGCCCAGGTTGCTCGACACCGTGGACACCGTCTCGGTGGGCGACAGGGCGATGCTCGCCCGCACGCGCACCGCCGTGGGCACGGTGCCTGAGTTGACCCGCGCGATCACCCGACCATCGGCGCCCGAACGTGCCTGCGTGATCACATCGGCGGGCTGATCGTTGAGCCGCACGCCGCCCGCGCCCGTCTGCAGCGCGAAGTCGACGGTCTCGTTGGCCAGCGGGTTGCCTGAGGCATCGCGGACTTCGAAGACCAGTTCGGCAGATTCCGCGCCCGAGCCCTTCAGGTAGAGCACCTCCGGCCGCGCCTCGATGAACGCCAAGCTCGACACGTTGGGCCGGCTCAGCGACAGGGTCAGCCGGGCGCTCTGTGCCGAGCCGACCACGGCTGCGGTGATCTCGTCGCTGCGTTGCAGCGCGCCGCATCCCTTGTCGCGGTACTGCACCTCCACGCTGGAGGCCGTCGCGGTGAAGCTCGCCGGCGACAGCTCGGCCTTTCCCTGGTCGATGCAGGGGGAGGTGACCGACACTGACACCGGCGCCAGCGTGCTTGCACCGTCCAGGCGCAAGGTGAGCGTCGTTTGGCCATACTCGGCCAGCACGAAGCCCGAAGCCAGCGGCTCGAAGCCGAGGTTCACCGTGGTGGCGTTGACCTGGAAGCCGATCGAGCGCCTGAGCTCGGACAGTCCCACGTTCGTGCGGGCTTCCAGCGTCCCGGCACCGGCGCCGGAGGGGCTCGCCGGGCTCAGGACCACACGGGCCAGTCCCTGCTCATTGCTCAGTGCGGTGGCCACGTTGGTCACGGCCAGGCCGCCAGGGACCGTGAAGCTGACGACCTCCCCGGCGACAGCACGACCTTCGGCGTCCTTCAGCGTGGCCGTCACCTCGCCGGGCAGGGCCGAGCTGATGCTGCTGCGGTCCAGTGTCAGCGTCAGCGTCGGGGCAGCGGTCGCGCTGCCGTTGCCGCCGCCTCCGCCGAACAGGGAATCTCCCGCATCGGCCGCCGACCCACCACCACACCCGCCAAGCGCCAGGGTCAAGCCGACCCAGGCCGCTGCGCAGACCCATGGCTGTAGCCACTGCGCCACCCTCAACATGCTGACATTCTTTCCGCCGCTTCGGCTTGTCGTGTGTGTGTCAGGGGGCTGCGTGGCCGCCGTGTCCGCGTCGGTCGCAGATCGCAATACGGCCCGCCTCACCGCCGCACCCCCGGATCTGTGATGACCTTGGGCGTGAGGAACACCAGCAACTCGGTCTTGGCCACCGAGCGCGCGCGGTTGCGGAACAGCGCTCCCACCACCGGCGCATCGCCGAGCCAGGGCACCTTGTTGGTGTCCTCCTTCTCGGTCTGCGTGTAGATGCCGCCGATCACCACCGTGCCACCGTTGTCCACGAGCACCTGGGTGCGCACATGGCGCGTGTCGATGGCGAAGCCCGCGGGCGTGACGCGGCCGACGCTGTCCTTGCTGACGTCGACGTCCAGGATCACCTGACCCTCCGGCGTGATCTGCGGCGTGACCTCCAGACGCAGGTTGGCCTTCTTGAACTGCACGCTCGTCGCGCCGCTGGAGGTGGCTTGCTGGAAGGGCAGCTCCTCACCCTGTTCGATCAATGCCTTGACTTGGTCGGCTGTGATGACCCGCGGCGAAGAGACGATCTTGCCGCGGCCTTCGGCTTCGAGCGCCGACAGCTCCAGGTTCAGGAAGCGGTTGGCGCTGGGGCTGAACAGCGACAGCGCAAAGGTCGCCGACACGCCACCGGCCAGCCGGCTGGTGTCGGCCGGCAGGTTGACGAAGGCCGAGTCGTTGAAGCCGGGGGCGGTGCCGCCCTGGCGGGTCTGCGCGCCGATCGCGCCGTAGCTGTTGCCGATGGCGACGTTGTTGCCGCCGCCCACGGCGAATCCCGGCACGCCCCCTTGCAGGCCGCGCAGGTCGTTGGCTCCGAGCTTGACGCCCAGGGCTCTGCCGAAGGAGTCGTCGGCCTCGACGATGCGGGCCTCGATCAGCACCTGGCGCACGGGGATGTCCACGCGCGCGATCAGCGCCTGCACCTGCTCCAGGCGGCTGGCGATGTCGGTGACGAAGAGCTGGTTGGTGCGGGCTTCGTGGATCAGGCTGCCGCGTGCGGACAGGATGCGCGTGGCGGCACTGCCGCCGCCCGCCGCGCCCCCCGCAGCCGCACCCGCCCCGCCCGCGCCACTGCCCAGCAGCGCGCGGGCGATGTCCTCGGCCTTGGCGTAGTTCAGCGCGAAGGCCTGCGTGCGCAGCGGCTCCAGCTCGGACAGCTTGCGCCGTGCCTCGAGCGTGGCCTGGTCCTGCGCGTTGAGTTCGTCGCTCGGGGCCACGCGCAGCACGTTGCCGCTGCGCCGCATCGCCAGGCCCTTGCTCTGCAGGATCAGGTCCAGCGCCTCCTCCCACGGCACGTCCTTCAGCCGCAGTGTCAGGTTGCCGCTGACGCTGTCGCTGGCGATGATGTTCAGGTTGGTGAAGTCGGCGATCACCTGGAGCAGGGCACGCACCTCGATGTTCTGGAAGTTCAGCGAGATGCGCTCGCTGGCCGGCCCGCCCACGCGCGCGATCCCCTCGGCCTGGGCCTGCGGCGGGCGGACCTCGAGCACGAAGGCCTCGCGCGTCTGCCAGGCGCTGTGCTCCCAGGCCCCTTCGGCGTCCACGAGCAGCCGCACCAGGTCGCCGGCCTGCATCGCCGTCACCATCCGCACCGGCGTGCCGAAGTCGCTCACGTCGTAGCGTTGCTGCAACGCGCTCGGCAGGCTCGTGCCGCGAAGGTCGATGCGCAGTTGACGCCCCTGGGTGCGCACGTCCACGTCGACCGGGTTGGGCGGCAGGCTCACGATGAGCCGGCCGGCACCCTGCTCGGCACGGCGGAAGTCCAGACCCTGCACGGCGTCGGAGGCCGGTGCTGCAACAGAAGCCGCGACAGGTTTCGAGGCAGGTGCCGAGACAGGTGCGGGGCCGGATGCGCCGGTCCCGGGAGGAACGGCACCCGCAGCGGCGCCTGTCGATGCCCCGCCCGCCGGCGAGGACGTCATCGACGCGCGCTGCGACGGCGCTGCTGTCGCGGCCGATGGGGAGGGTGCGGTCACCGTGGCCATGCGGCCCGGCGCCGGGTCGACGGCCTGGGGTGGCAGCGTCGCCGCCCCGGTGGAGGTGCTCCCGAGGCGGATCTCGATCACCGAGCCGTCCAGCCGGGTCTGCCAGCCCACGGGCTGCCGCAGGCTCAGCACGAGCCGAGTCCGCCCGGGCACCGCGGTGACGCTGACCTGGCGCAGCACGCCGCGCTGGAAGCCCACGGTGTCGCTGCCCAAGGCGCTGGTGGCGCCGGGCAGGTCGATGGCGATCCGCGGCGGGGACTGCAGCGCGAAGCCGGGCGGGAGCGCCGACAGCGGCGCGCTCAGGGCCACGCGCAGTGTCTCGACGCCACCGGAGAGCTCATGCGCCAGCGACAGCACCTCGGCCGGGGTCGCGCGGGATGGCGCCGCGGCGGTCGGGGCGGCAGTCGACACCTGCGCCCGGGCCGGTGGGTCGATCAGGAGCAGGCCTGCCGTCGAGATCGCCAGCGCCATCGCCAGCCGGCCCGATCGGTTCGGGCTCCGCGGGGGCCGGGTGGCGCTCGCGCTGCCGCTGGTGCTGGTGCTGGTGCTGCCGCACGCGGGAAGGTCCGGCTCCTGGCGTGGCGGGCAGGCCGGCTGCGCGGGGCCTCCTGTCGGTCTCATCGTGCCGTCTCCCGCAGGTCGATGCGGTTGTCGCGCTCCTGCCACGTGCCGGCCTCATCCCGTACCCACTCGCGCAACTCGATGTGCCGTTCACCGATGCCGATGACACGGCCCCGGTCCTGGCCGAGGCGGTCGCCGGATCGCACCACGTGCACCCGCCCGTCCACGCGAACCAGCGCCTCGGCCCGGCCCGGCTGGATCAGACTGCCGATCATCGCGATCTGCCCCAGCGGGTAGGCCTCGAGAGCCTGGGGCGCGCGCTCGAGCTCGCGTGCCAGCCGCGGGTCCGTGCGCCCCGGTGCGGCGGGGGCCGGGAGGAGCCGGCTCGGATGGAAAGGGTCGGTCTGCTCGGTTCGCGCATAGGGCACGGCCTCGAAGGCCTGCATCGCAGGCAAGGGTGGGACGGCCACACGCGTCTGTGTCCGCTGCGCCTGCATCCAGGCGTCGATGTCGTCCGCGGGCGCCTCGCATCCGGCCAAGGTGCCCAGACCGAGCGCCAGGGCGGCGATGGCTGGCACGCGACACGACCTGTCCCGCAGACCGATGCCTCGGGCCACGCGACGCGCTGTGTCGGTGGACCCTTCGTCACCGACGGGACGGCGGCCGCGCCCGTCGCGCTGGCTTCCATCCAGGGGGGTCGACCCAGGATGTCTCACTTGCGCGCCCCCTTTGCCTTGGCCTCGGCCGCGGCCCGGATGCGCCGCTGCGTTTCGAGTTCCGAGGCCGACAGCGTGCGGTAGGTCCGCGCCGTGGCCTCCATGGCCAGGAGATGCGCGGGCGTCCGTGGCCGGCCGTCGGGGCTTGCCGGCGGCTCGGGCAGCACGGTGAGCTGGATGTCCTGAATGGAGACGATGCGCGGCAGACGGGCCAGATCGGCTGCGAAGGCCCCGAGGTCATGGTAGCGGCCGGTGACCCGGATCGCGATCGGCATCTCGGCGTGATAGTCCCGCAACTGGACGGGCCCGGGCTTGAAGAGGTCGAAGCTCAGCGTGCGCGCCAGCCCGGCCTGGTTGATGCCGGACAGCAGGGCGTCGATCTCGGCTTGATCGGGCAGTTGCTGCTCCAGCCGGTCGACGCGCTCCTGCACGGCCTGCTTCTGCTGGCGCAGTTCATCGATCTGCATCGCCTGGGACAGCTTGGCGCGGTAGCTGTCCTTCAACGCCGACTCCTTCGCGCGCGCCGCATCGAGGGCCTGCACCGCATCGCCCAGCAGCAGCACCCAGCCCAGCGCGATGGCCAGTGCGAGCGCGCCGGCCCAGGCCGTGAGCCGCGGCGCCAGCGGCCATTGGCCCGGGTCGCGAGCATCCAGGCCGCGGAACTGTGCAGCCAGTTCGCGTTGCCAGGCCTGCAGTCGGCGGGTGGCGGCCACGTCGTTGCGTCCTCGGTACCGGCCTGTCAGCCCCCGGACGTCGCCGGCGAGGTCCCGCCGGCGCCGGCGGCGACGTCGCTGCCGCGCTGCATCAGGCGCAGCGAGAACTCGAACGCGCGCCGGGTGTCGGTCGCGCCGCGTCCCGGTTGCGGGAGCGCCACGGCGCGGATCTCGAGCAGTTCGGCGCGCGTGAAGCGGCTGTCGGCCGAGGCCAGACCGCGCAGCATCTGCGACACCGCCTCGTTGGTCTGGGCCCAGCCCGTCAGCGTGACCTCGGGTCCCGCCTGGCGGATCGAGCGCAGCTGCACCGTCGGCGGCGTGCGGTCGACCAATGCCTGCAGCAGGTGCACGGGCTGGTTGCGGTCGCGCTGCAGGGCTTGCACCGCCTGCTGGCGCGCCAGCAGCGTGGCGATGTCGCGTCGCAGCGAGGCGACGTCGCGCAGTTGCGCCTCCAGACGCACGATGCCCGCCTCGAGCACCGCATTGCGGGCCGACTGTGCCCGGGTGAGCCCGTCCAGGCCCTGCTGCACGGCCAGCACCAGCGCCAGACCCAGGGCGGCGCTGGCGCCCACACCGATGAAGAACCGGTGCCGACGCTCCTGACGAAGCCGCTGGCGGTGCGGCAGCAGGTTGATCAGGATCATGTGAGGTGTCCCCTCATCGCCAGACCACATGCGGTCAGGTGGGCCGGCGCCTCCCGGGCCAGGCGGTCGCGAGACAGGCCGGGGGCGATCTCCATCGCCTCGAAGGGATCGGCCGCCGAGGCCGGGAAGCCCGTGATCGCCGCCACGCGCTGGGCCAGGCCCGGCACGGCTGCGCCACCACCGGCCAGGACGATCCTGTCGACCTCGTGGTGCGGTGTGCTGGTGAAGAAGTACTGCAGGGCCCGGGCGATCTCACGCGCCTGGGTGTCGACGAAGCTCGAAACCGCGTCCTGGAAAGCCGGGGAGGACAGGTCTTCGGAGGTCTTGCGGCGCTCGGCCTCGTCGAAGTCGGTGCCCAGCACCTGCGTGAGCGCCAGCGTCAGCTGTGCGCCGCCGAAGGGCTGGTCGCGGTCGTACAGCGTCTCGTCGCCCTGGAGGATGCGCATGCGCGTCGTGTCGGCGCCCAGGCCCACCAGGGCGATCAGGGCGTCGGTGTCGACAGTGGTGTCCTCGGACAGGCAGCGTCCCAAGGCCCGGGTGGCCGCATATGCATCGACGTCGAGGATCTCGGCCACGAGGCCGGCCGCTTCGGCCACCGCCTGCCGGTCCTCGACCCGATCTCGCCGGGAGGCTGCGACGAAGACCTCCACCTCGTCATCCACGGGGGGCCCCAGGACGCAGAAGTCCAGGCTGAGGTCGTCCAGCGCGAACGGGATGTGGGGCTGCATCTCGAGTTCGACCTGCACCAGCATCTCGTCGTCACGCAGCCCGGCGGGTGCGCGGATGCGGCGCGTGATGACGGCTGAAGCCGGCAAGGCCATGGCGACGCGCCGTGTGCGCGTGCCGCTGCGCGCCACCACGCGGCGCACCGCCTCGGCCACTTCGTCCAGACGCTCGACCTGCCCCTCGCTGATCCAGCCCTTTTCCAGGGGCTCGCTGGCAAGTCGCGCCAGCGACCAGCGACCGCTGCGGTCGCGCTCCAACTCGACGAGCCGGACACGGGTCGAACTCAGGTCCAGGCCGATCAGCGGCACCTGTCGGCGTCCTGCGAGCGCCCCGAACCATCCCACCTTGCCCGTCTCCCTGTGTGCGACCACGACGCGAAAAGCCCGTCGAATCAGTCGTTTCGATGCTATCAGCAAGCGCGGGGCCGCCGCCAGGGGGGTGGTGTGCGCGTGGGCCCTGCCGTGCCGGGCTGAGCGCCGCGCGCGGATCGCCCGGCGACAAAACCCTTATGCTGCGCGGCGATGCCGCGCGAACCGTCCAAACCTCCCGTGAAGTCCACCGCCGAGGCCGCCCCGTCCAGGCCTGCGCCCCGCAGGCGCTCCCTGACCGGATGGGTGCTGCGCATCGTGCTCGCGCTGTTCGGCCTGGGCCTGGCTGCCGGCGTCGCCGGGGTGATGGCGGCTGCCATCGCGCTGGCCGTGGCCTATCCCAACCTGCCCGAGATCGACAGCCTGACCGACTATCGACCCAAGCAGCCGATGCGCGTGTTCTCCGGCGACGGCGTGCTGATGGGCGAGTTCGGCGAGGAGCGTCGGGTCTACACGCCGATCGATCAGATCCCCGAGATCATGCGCGACGCCGTGCTCGCCATCGAGGACGCGAACTTCTACCGCCACAGCGGGGTCGACTACAAGGGCGTCGCGCGGGCGGTGCTGGCGCAGTTCTCCGAGGCCAAGAGCCAGGGCGCATCCACCATCACGATGCAGGTGGCGCGCAACTTCTACCTCAGCACCGAGAAGACCTTCACGCGCAAGCTCTACGAGGTGCTGCTGGCCTTCAAGATCGAGTCGCTGCTGACCAAGGACCAGATCCTCGAGATCTACATGAACCAGATCTTCCTGGGCAACCGCGCCTACGGCTTCGCGGCGGCCAGCGAGGTCTATTTCGGCAAGCCCCTGAAGGACATCACGATTGCCGAGGCGGCCATGCTCGCCGGTCTGCCCAAGGCGCCGTCAGCCTACAACCCGCTGGTCAACCCGCGTCGCGCCCAGATCCGCCAGCGCTACATCATCGAGCGCATGCTCGACACCGGGGCGATCACCGAGAACGAGCACGATGCCGCGCTGCGGCAGGCGCTGCGCTACCGCCGCCCGACCCGTGAGTCGTCGGGGCCCGACCACGTCGTCGAGATGGCGCGCCAACTGGTGTTCGCGCAGTACGGCGCCGAGACCTACTCGCGTGGCCTGCATGTCCACCTGACGATCGACTCGCAGGCGCAGAAGGCTGCGGTGCGGGCGCTGCGCCGGAGTCTGCTCGACCTCGAGCAGCGACAGTTCTACCGCGGGCCGGAGGCCTACGTCGATCTGCCGACGACGAGCGCGGCGGTCGATGCCCGGGTGGCTGAGGCCCTGGCCGATCACCCCGACATCGACGACCTGCGCGCCGCGGTGGTGCTGCGCGTCTCAGCGGCCAGCGTGGAGGTCATGCTGCAGTCCGGGGAGACGGTCACGGTCACCGGCGACGGCCTGAAGCCGGTGGCCTCGGGCCTGACGTCGCAGGCGTCGTCGTCCAAGATCCGGATCCGGCGCGGCGCCGTGGTGCGTGTGCTGCGCGGGGACGACGGCAACTGGGTGATGACCCAGGTGCCCCAGGCCGAAGGCGCTTTCGTGGCCATGGACCCGCGCACCGGTGCCATCAAGGCGCTGGTCGGCGGGTTCGACCAGCGCAAGAGCCAGTTCAACCGCGTGACCCAGGCCTGGCGTCAGCCGGGCTCGAGCTTCAAGCCCTTCATCTACTCGGCGGCACTGGAGCGGGGCTTCGGGCCGGCCACGGTGGTCAACGATGCGCCGCTGTACTTCGACGCCGAGGCCACCGGCAGCGACCCCTGGGAGCCGAAGAACTACGACGGCAAGTTCGACGGCCCGATGACGCTGCGCACCGCGCTGGCGCGGTCGAAGAACATGGTGTCGATCCGCGTGCTGCAGGCCGTCGGCCCGGCCTACGCCCAGGGCTGGCTCACCCGGTTCGGCTTTGACGCCGAGCGGCACCCGCCCTACCTGACGATGGCGCTCGGCGCGGGCTCGGTCACGCCCCTGCAGATGGCCGCCGGATATGCCGTGTTCGCCAACGGCGGCCACCGCGTCGAGCCGATGCTCGTCATGCGTGTGACCGACCCGCGCGGCCGCGCGCTGCTGGAGCGGCCCGAGCCGGTGCTGGACGAGTCGCTGCGCGTGATCGATGAGCGCAATGCCTGGCTCGTCGCATCGATGCTGCAGGAGGTCACGCGCAGCGGCACGGCGGCCAAGGCGCAGGTGCGCCTGCAGCGCCCCGACCTGTACGGTAAGACGGGCACGACCAACGATTCCATGGACGCCTGGTTCGTCGGCTTCCAGCCTTCGCTGGTGGCGGCGGCCTGGGTCGGACACGACGTGCCGCGCAAGCTCGGCAGCAACGAGACCGGCGGCGGCCTGGCCCTGCCGGTGTGGATCGACTTCATGGCCGGTGCGCTGCGCGAGGTGCCGGTGCGCGAACTGCCCGTGCCGGGGGGCCTGATCCGCGGCCCGGGTGACTGGGTCTACGACGAGTTCTCCGCGGGGCGAGGTGTGGCGAGCGTCGGTCTGGACGATCCTGTGCCGGCCGCGCCCGGCGCGGCCGAGCGCAGCAGCATCCTGGATCTGTTCAGACGTTGAGCGTTACCGTCCGGGTCCCGGGCACGGCGCTCGTCCCCGCGTGCAGGGCTGCGGGCGAGCACCTCCCGCAGCCGACGCGCGCTGTCGCCTTCAGTCGGCCGGCGGCGCGTCGAAGCGCAGCGACTGCCCGCCCTGCGCCGTCGCCTCGCGCGACAGGGTCTGGAAGAACTCGGTGCCGTCGCGGGTGTCGAGCCAGCGCCCTTGCACGTGCTTGAAGTGGTAGCCGCCGGCGCGCGAGGCCAGCCACAGTTCATGCAGCGGCGGCTGGGTGTTGACGATGATGCGACTGCGGTCGGGGAAGACCAGTTCCAGCAGCCCGCCGGTGCGCTGGGTGTCGATGTCGATCACGTCGTCCTGCAGCCAGCGGTCGGCACGGGCTTCGATCGCCGACAGCATGGCCGCGCTCAGGCGGTGGTACTCGGCATCCGACAGGGGGGTGGCGGCAGGGGCGGGGGCGTCGGGCATGGTCGATAGAATCGGTCGATGAAGTTCGGATGCAGCTTGCAGAGTGTATCGACGGGCCTGCGGCGCGCGCGGCGGCGCGTCCGCACGACCCCGGGGCGCATCCTGGCTTCGATGCCCGGCCTGTGTCTGGCCGTCGTGCTCGCCGGTTGCGGCCAGAAAGGCCCCTTGACCCTGCCCGTCGCGCCGAAGGCGCCGTCAAGTCCGTCTGCGACCACGACGACACCGTCCACGCGGACGTCCGACGACGGGGCGTCCGGTGCACCCGCCTCCCGCACGGACGCCCGTTCCACCGCTCCTGTCGCGCCCTCGCGATGACATGCCTGGCGCGCGAGGCCAGGGGGCCCCGCCGCGCTGTCGCAGCCACGCCTTGTCCAGTCCTGGAGACCCGCCGATGAACACCGCTGCGCCCCTGCCGGGCGCCCCCTGGCTCGAGCGGCGCGACGGTGCGCTGTGGCTCGATGGCTGCGAACTCGATGCGCTGGTGCGCAAGTTCGGCACACCGCTGTACGTCTACTCGCGCCGCGCGATGCTCGCCGCCCTGGCGGGCTACCAGCGCGCGCTGGCCGGGCGCGAGCACCTGATCTGCTATGCGATGAAGGCGAACTCGTCGCTGGCGGTGCTGCAGACCTTCGCACAGGCCGGGTGCGGTTTCGACATCGTCTCGGTGGGCGAGCTCGAGCGCGTCATCGCTGCCGGGGGCGACCCAGCCAGGACGGTGTTCTCGGGCGTGGGCAAGACGCGCGCCGAGATGCGCCGCGCGCTGCAGGCCGGTGTGCGCTGCTTCAACGTCGAGAGCGAGGCCGAGCTCGAGGTGCTGTCCGCCGTGGCCCAGGCCTGCGGCCGCACCGCGGCGGTGAGCCTGCGCGTCAACCCCGACGTCGACGCCGGCACCCACCCCTACATCTCCACTGGCCTGCGCGGCAACAAGTTCGGCATCGCGCACGAGCGCGCGGTCGACGTCTACCGGCGCGCGGCGGCGCTGCCCGGGCTGCGCGTCGACGGCATCGACTGCCACATCGGCTCTCAGATCACCCAGGTCGAGCCTTATCTCGACGCGCTGGACCGCGTGCTCGACCTGGTCGAGGCGGTCGAGGCCGCGGGCATCCCGCTGCACCATGTGGACCTGGGCGGCGGCCTGGGCATCACCTACACCGACGAGCAGCCGCCCGAGACCGAGGTCTTCGTCGCCCGGCTGCTGCAGCGCATCGACGCGCGCGGCCACAGCCACCGCGTGGTGATGTTCGAGCCCGGGCGCTCGCTCGTGGGCAATGCCGGCGTGCTGCTGGCCGAGGTGCTGTACCTCAAGCCGTCCGCCGGCGAGGGCGGGCGCAACTTCTGCATCGTCGACGCGGCGATGAACGACCTGGTGCGCCCGGCCATGTACGAGGCCTGGATGCGCATCGAACCCTGCCGCCTGCGCGCCGACGCCCCGGCCCAGGACTGGGACGTCGTCGGCCCGGTGTGCGAATCAGGCGACTGGCTGGGCCGAGACCGCACGCTGGCGGTGCAGCCGGGCGACACGCTGGCGGTGCTGTCGGCCGGCGCCTACGGCATGACGATGGCCAGCAACTACAACAGCCGCGGGCGCGCCGCCGAAGTCATGGTCGACGACGGCCGTGCCACCCTGATCCGCGCGCGCGAGGACGAGCGCGCGCTGTTCGCGCTGGAGCGCTTGCTGCCGGCGGGTTGAGAGGGCGCTTGCGGGCGTGCGCTGCGGCTCTTGCGCAGCGTCAGGCCCAGGGATCTCCCCTGTCGTCGCGCTTTTCGCTGCATTCCGCGCCATCGGCTCGACTGCACGGGGCGAGCGCCCAGACCATCGAAGGCCGACGCGAGAAGGCACACCAGGAAGCAACGCTGGCAGCGCCGGACAGACGCCGGGCCTACCTCAACGTCAACCCGCGCCGCACCACCACCGGCTTGCCCCCGTGCTGGCGCTTGCACATCCAGTGGGCCAGCGCGGCGTCGAGGTAGTCGGCGTGGCCGGGGAACCAGTCCACCAGGGCGGCGGCGAAGCCGCGGATCGGCCCGAGTTGTCCCTGCTCGGCCAGCGTCAGCACCTCGTCGGCCGAGCGCAGCACCGCAGCGTGCTCGTCGATGTGGCATTGCCGTGGCGGGAACCCGGTCTCGGTCATCCACGCGTCCTCCTGCGCGAAGTGGACGCGCAGGTGGGCCACCATGCGGCGCAGGGCATCGCACAGGCCGGCGTCGGGCGCGTCGGTCAGCGCGCGTGCGCAGCACACGAAGTCCTCGTGCACGTCGTCCATCGGCGTGTAGCCCAACAGCAGCGCGTCGCTCCAGGTGAGCGCGGTGCCGGCCATGTTGGGGCGGGGGGCGGCGGGATCTTGCAGTGACATGGCAGGTGGGCGCAGGACGGGCGGGGCAGCGAGGCAGCGAGGCAGCGAGGCAGCGAGGCGACAGATTGTCGACCCGCCGTGCGGTAACGTCGGCCCATGAACGTTGCGACTCCGAACGCCCCCGTACCGGGCCCGGTCCCCCCGCCCATCGTCGAGTGTCCACCGCCCGAGCTCGTTGCCGAACTCCAGGCGCTCGGAGCGCCCGGCTGGTACCTCGACGCGGTGACGCAGCCCCAGAGCGCACGGGTCATCACCGCAGCGGACGGCACGCCGTTGCACCTGGCGCAGTGGAACGCGCACGCCGACGACAAGCCCTTGCTGTTGCTGCTGCACGGCTACCGCGCCAACACCCACGCCTGGGATGCCATTGCGCCCTTCCTCACGTCGCGCTTTCGTGTGGCGGCGCTCGACTGGCCCGGCATGGGCAGCAGCGGCCATCGGGGCGCCTACGGTGGCGCCGAGGACGCCGCAGCGGTGGTGCCGGCCGTCGTGGCAGCGCTGGGCGGCGGTCCGGTGATGCTGGTGGCGCACAGCTTCGGGGGCTCGGCTGCGGTGCATGCCGCGCACCGCTGGCCCGGTCTCTTCGATCGTGTGATCGTCGTCGACTCCTTCATCCCCGTGCCGGGTATCGACACCCCGCCTCGGGGACAGGCTGTGGGCCCGCGGCGCGCCTACGCCAGCCGGGAGGCGATCCTGCAGCGGTTCCGTCTCCTGCCCGAGCAGCCTTGTCCGCCCTGGGCGCTGCGCCACATGGCGCACCATTCTGTGGTCGAGGGCCCCGAGGGCTGGGTCTGGCGCTTCGACCCAGCCCTGCCGGCGCGCGTCCTGGGCTACGAGACCTGGCAGGCGTGGCAGGCACTGCAGGTGCCGGCGGAGTTCGTGGTCTGCGCGCACAGCCAGGTGGCGCGGTCTGCCGAGCGCCTTCGTGCACTGGCGCAGGCGCACGGTCGCCAGCAGCCTTGGACCATGGTCGCCGACGCCCACCACCATGCCATGCTGGACCAACCGATCGCCCTGCGCGAGGTGCTGCTGAGTCTGTTGGAATCGGCACCCTGACGGACGTGGCGGCTCAGCCGGCGCATTCGTGCCGCGCGAATGGCTCCTGACGGCCTGCCCTCCGATCCCTCAGCGTCCCAGGAAGCGCGGCGCTCGCTTCTCGTTGAAAGCGGCGATGCCCTCGCGCCGGTCCTGCGTGTCGAGCAGGCGGTGCCAGGTCTCCAGTTCCAGACGGTAGCCGGTGTGCAGGTCGGTCTGCAGCCCGAAGTGGATGGACTTCTTGGCCTGCCGTACCGACAGCGGCGCGCACGCGGCGATGCGCTCGGCGCATGCCAGGGCTTCGGTGAGCACGGTGCCGGGTGCGCACAGGCGGTTGACCAGACCCCATTGCGCCGCCTCCGCCCCGCTGAAGGGCTGGGCCGAGAGGATCAGTTCCTTGGCGCGGCGCTCGCCCACGGCACGCGGCAGGTTCTGCGTGCCCATGCAGCCCGGCATGATGCCGATGCGGCATTCGGTCAGGGCGAAGCGGGCGTCGGCCTCGGCGTAGATGAAGTCGCAGCTCAGCGCGGCCTCCAGGCCGCCGGCGTAGCACACGCCATGGACGGCGGCGATCCAGGGCACGGGCGACTCCACGCGCAGCTCGAAGCTGCGCTCGGCCACGGCGTGCTGGCGCGTCCAGTCGGCCAGGTCCTGGGTGTGGCGCACCTTCAGGTCGGCGCCGGCGCTGAAGGCCCGGCCCGCGCCCGTCAGCACCACCGCGCGCACGGCACCCGGGTCGTCGTGCAGAGCGAGCAGCAGGTCGTGCATCGTGCGGCCCATCTCCGCGTTCATCGCGTTCAGCACCTCCGGCCGGTGCATGGTGACGAGCAGCACGTGCTCGCCTACGGGCTCCACGCGCAGCGCATCGCTCGAAGGCCAGGCATTCATGCCGTCACCTCCTGCGGAGGCGCCGCCTGGTGCGCGGCACCGCTGCCCAGCAGCGCGTCCACCTCGGCGGGGCTGAAGCCGGCCTCGCGCAGGATCTCCCCGGTGTGTTCGCCGAGCCGCGGCGCGGGCCGCCAGTCGGTCCGCGCGCCGCCCGACAGGCGGTTGGGCTGGGCGATGTCGACGAGCCGTCCCTCGCTGGGGTGCTCGCGCTCCTGCAGCAGGCCCACGGCCTGGAGGTGCGGGTCTTCCACCAGGGACTCCAGCGTGTGGTACGGCGCCGCCGGAATGTCCAGGCGTCGACACACGCCGATCCAGTGCGCGGTGGACTGGCGCCGCAGGCCTTCGGCGCGCAGCGCGAAGTAGGCCTGCACGTTGGCGAAGCGCGCTGTCACGGAGTTGAAGCGCGGGTCTTGCCGGAATTCGGCGTGCCCCATCTCCTCCATCAGTGCGAACACCTGCGCGTCGGTGTTGGCGGTGATGCTGATGTAGCCGTCGGCCGTCTTCGAGGGCGCGTAGAAGGCGTTGAGCAGGCGTGGGTCGCCGGCCTCGCCCAGCGGCGGCACGAAGCTGCGGTTGTACAGGTGCTCGGTGAGCACCTGCACCGCCATGTTCTCGAACATCGGCACCTCGATCGACTGGCCGTGGCCGCTACGCTCGCGGTGGAAGAGCGCCATCGCCACCATCTGCACCGCGATCAGCCCGCAGGTGCGGTCCGCCAGCACATAGGGCACGTAGCGCGGCTCGCCGAAGGCCTGCTCGTGCAGGCCGGCCACGCCGGCGGCACCCTGGATGATGGGGTCGTAGGCGGGCACCTGCGCGTAGGGGCCGTCCTGGCCGAAGCCGAACATGCCGCAGTAGACGATGCGCGGGTTGACGCGGCGGACCTCCTCGTAGGACAGGCGCAGCCGCGTCATCGCCGCGGGCCGCACGTTCCAGGTCATCACATCCGCATCCGCGAGCAGGCGCAGCAGCGCCGCGTGGCCGGCCGGGTGCTTCAGGTCCAGGCAGATCGAGCGCTTGTTGCGATTGAGATGCAGGAACTTCGGCCCCATGCCGTGGTGCCGGCCCCGGCCGCTGAGCCAGCGCCCGATGTCGCCTTCAGGACTCTCGACCTTGAGGACTTCGGCGCCATGGTCAGCCAGGATCTGCGTGCACAGTGGCCCGATAACCACCGAGCTCAGGTCGACCACCTTCACGCCTTCGAGCAGGCCGCCAGACATGGACCGATTCCCGTTTCGGATGCGAAGTCGATTCAATCACTGGGCTGGCTTCACGCCACTGAACTCGACGAAGTGAGCCCAACGAGCGATCTCGGTGTCTACGAAACGTCTGGCGTCGTCCACGTTGAGGTCCAGCGCCAAGCCGCCGGTTCGCTGCCGACGTTGCACCGACTCCGGCGACTGCACCGACTTCCGGATCACGCCATTGAGCTTCTCCACCACCGCGGGTGGCGTGCCCGTGGGGGCGAATACCATCGACCAGCCGGTGATCTCGAACCCCGACAGGCCGAGCTCGATGAAGGTCGGAAGGCCGGGAGAGGACGGCAGGCGCTGCGCCGCAGCCACTGCCAGTGGGCGGATCTTGCGGTTGTCCACGAAGGCCTGCGCCGCCGAGGTATCGGAGAAGGCGAACTGCAGCGTGCCGGCGGCCAAATCGGTCAGCGACTGCGGATTCGATTTGTACGGCACCTGTACGGTCTGAATGCCTGCTTGCTTGCGGAACACTTCGCAACCGACCTGTGTCGTGGAGTTGCCGTTGCCGCAGTTCAGGGCCCCCGGCCTTGCCTTTGCCTGCGTCAGCAGGTCGTCCAGCGTGCGCCAGGGTGAGTCTGAGGCCACGTACAGGGCCAATGGGCTCGTGCCGATGCCGCCCACAGGCGTGAACGAAGCAGGCGTGTAGCCGAGCTTGCCCGGAAAGTATGCGTGGTTGGCGGCGTTGGTCGTGGCACTGCCGATGAACAGGGTGTAGCCGTCGGGCTGGGCGCGCGCCACGTGCTGCGCTGCGATGGTGCCAGCAGCACTGGGCTTGTTGTCCACCACCACGGTCACGCCGAGAGAGGCAGCCATGTCGCGTGCGAGCAGCCGTGCGCCGATGTCCGTGCCGCTGCCGGGTGCTGCGCCGACCACCAGGGTGATCGCCCGCTCTGGGAACTCCTGCCCCGCCGATACGGCACTGGCCAGGCCGCCAGCGGCCAAGGCGACCGCGAGCGTCCCCCGGAAAAGCCTATTCCAAGCCATGTCCTGTCTCCTTCGGGTCGTTGTTCGAAAAGGTTCGAACCATTCTAGGAATCCGGTTTTCCGCGAGCCATAAAGGATCCGCGGAACTTTTTCCGCTTCGGAATGGGTCGTGCAGGGTGCACGGGCGTCCCGGCATCGCACCGTCACAATGGGGCGGTTCGCTGCTTTGCGGAGAGCCCTTCTTGGATCTAGACGACCTGCATCTGGCCGTTGTCATTGCGCGCGAGGGCAGCCTGTCGGCTGCTTCGCAGGTGACGGGATTCAGCCAGCCCACACTGAGCAAGGCCGTCGCGCGCCTCGAGCGCGCGACGCGGGTGCGCCTGTTCGAGCGCGTGGCGCGCGGCATGCGGCCCACGGAACTGGGGCGTGCCTTTCTGGCGCGCGCGCAGCAGATCGATCTGGCCGCGGCCGACCTGCATGCGCAGATGCGAGACCTACGGCAGGCGCGCGCAGGCGAATTGCACTTCGGTGTGGGCCTGGGCCTGCCCGATCGCTGGGTCAACCGAGTGATACGCGCACTGGTCGACGAGGGCATATGCGTCCATCTCAGCGGGGGCATGCCCGATGCCTTGCTGCCCCGTGTATCGTTGGGTGAGATGGCTTTCTGCCTGAGCGGACTGAGTGATGCGCCCGGCGGCAACCTCGCCTGGGAGCCGCTGCGGGCCGACCCGATCCAGCCACTGGCGCCGATCGGGCACGAACTGGCCCACTGCAGCTCCGCGCCAAGTTGGGCGCAACTTGCCGAAGCCCGGTGGGTGGTACCTGGACCCGGTACCTCCACTCATGCCGAGTTCGTCCGCAATTTCAATGCCCATGCCCGGCTGCCACGGCAACTTCTGATCTCTCACTCTTCACAGCGCGAACTGGCGCTCGCGTCAACGCTCGAGGCGTTGGTGGTCGTGGCGAGTTCCCGGCTGCAGGACTTGACCGTGCGTGAGCGCTTCGTTGCGGTGAGTCCTCCCGGTGGCTGGCCATCGACACGACAAGTCGCGCTGGTGTGGCGTGAGGCGGGTTACCTCAGTCCGGCGGCCGAGCGTGCCATGGTCTTGCTGCGCGAGACGGTGCGCGCGTTCTGAAGGCCGTTTCTGTGCCAGCGTTGTCCGTTGCCCTCCGGCACTCATTCGTCCGAGGCGCGCGCTACAGCCGCCCTTCCTCCACCGCGTGGCAGGCGATGCGGATGCCGCCGAGCGTCTTCAGCGCCGGGCGTTCGGCCGAGCAGCGTGCGTTGGCGTGCGGGCAGCGCGGGTGGAAGGCGCAGCCCGTGGGGGGGTTCAGCGGGTTGGGCACCTCGCCTTGCACCGGGGTGCGCGCGCGGCCGGTCATGTGGATGTCCGGGATCGCGTCCAGCAGCATCCGTGTATAGGGATGGCGTGGCCGGGCGAACAGCTCGGCCTTCGGTGACAGCTCCACCAGCCGTCCGAGGTACATCACGCCCACCTCGTCGCTGACGTGGCGCACGACGGCCAGGTTGTGCGAGATGAACAGGTAGGTCAGGCCCCGCGTGCGCTGCAGGTCCTTCATGATGTTCAGCACCTGGGCCTGCACCGAGACGTCCAGCGCTGAGGTGGGCTCGTCGCAGACCAGGAATTCGGGTTGCGTGGCCAGGGCGCGCGCGATCGAGATGCGCTGGCGCTGCCCGCCGGAGAACTGGTGCGGGAACTTCTGCGCGTCGGCCGCGGCCAGGCCCACCGACTGCAGCAGCTCGGCCACGCGGGCCAGTTGCGCGTCCTTGTCGGGCAGCAGCGCGTGCTCGCGCAGCGGCTCGGCCACGATGTCCTGCACCTTCCAACGCGGGTTCAGGCTGGCGTACGGATCCTGGAAGATCATCTGCATGCGACGGCGCAGCGCGCGCAATGCCGCACCGTCGCCCAGCGTGGCGGTGTCCTGACCGTCGAAGACGACCCGGCCGCGCGTCGGCGCGTACAGGCCCACCAGCAGCCGCGCCACCGTGCTCTTGCCGCAGCCGGACTCGCCGACCAGCGCAAGCGTGCGTCCGCGTCCGATCTCGAAGCTGACCCCGTCGACTGCATGCACGAAGGCCCGCGGCTTGCGCTCGATCACCCGATTCAACCAGGGGGGAGAGACGTCGAAGGTGCGTGCCAGGTCGTGCACCTCGACCAGCGGGCGGTTGGGCCCGGCCGCCGCGGCCGCGCCCTCGCGGCCCGGTGCCTGGATGGGTGGGTTGGGCGCGCTCAACGGACGCTCCTGCCGGCGGGTCGCGAGGCGCTTGGCGGCCGGGGGCGAGCGGTGCCTGTGGGCAAAGGCGAAAGCGAAAACGAACGTGAAAGCGGTCTCATCGTGCCGCCTCCGATGACGGTGACGCAAGCCAGCAGGCCGCGCGCGTGGCGCCGGCGGCCATCAGGTCGGGCCGCTCGCGGCTGCAGCGCGCCACCGCCTTCGGGCAACGCGGGTGGAAGGCGCAGCCGGGCGGGATCGCGTTGAGCCGCGGCATCGCGCCGTCGATCTGCACCAGACGCTCGCGGTCCTCGTCCATCGCCGGGATCGAGCCCATCAGGCCTGCGGTGTAGGGGTGGGCCGGGGCGTGGATCACGTCGTGCACCGGTCCGATCTCGACGATGCGGCCGGCGTACATGACCGCCACGCGGTCGCAGGTCTCGGCGATCACGCCCATGTCGTGCGTGACCAGCATCACCGCGGCGCCGTGCTCGCGGCACACGCGCTTGAGCAAGGCGATGATCTGCGCCTGTATGGAGACGTCCAGCGCCGTGGTCGGCTCGTCGGCGACGATCAGCCGCGGCTCGGCGGCCAGCGCCAGCGCGATCACCACGCGCTGGCGCATCCCGCCGGAGAACTGGTGCGGGTAGTGGTCGATGCGTTGCTCGGCCGCGGGGATGCCGGTGTCCTGCAGCAGCCGGATGGCGCGCTGGCGCGCTTCTTCGGCGCTGACCGGCAGGTGGGTCTGGATGGTCTCGGTCAGTTGCCGGCCGATCGTGTACAGCGGGTTCAGCGAGGTCAGCGGGTCCTGGAAGATCGCGCCGATGCGCCGGCCGCGAATCTCGCGCATGCGCTCGGCGGGCAGGTGGTCGATGCGCTCACCTTCCAGCAGGATCTCGCCACCGGCGATGCGCCCGGGCGGCTCGAGCAGGCCGATGATGGACGCGCCGGTCAGCGACTTGCCCGCGCCCGACTCGCCCACCACGCCCAGCACCTCGCCCGGGGCGATGTCGAAGGACACGTCGTCCAGCGCCAGCAGCGTGCCGCGCCGCGTGGGGAACTCCACGCGCAGGTGCCGGACGTCCAGCAGCGGTTTCTCGGTCGGCACCGCCATCACCGCAACCTCGGGTTGATCGCGTCACGCAGCCAGTCGCCCAGCAGGTTGACGCTCAGGGCGATCAGCACCAGCATCGCGCCGGGGAAGATCGTGATCCACCACTCGCCGGAGAACAGGAACTCGTTGCCGATGCGGATCAGCGTGCCCAGCGAGGGCGAGGTCGCCGGCACGCCCACGCCCAGGAAGGACAGCGTGGCCTCGGTGAGGATGGCCTGACCGACCTGGATGGTGGCGAGCACCAGCACCGGGCCCATCACGTTGGGCAGCACGTGGCGCGCCATGATGCGCCCCGGTGACACGCCGATCACGCGTGCGGCCTGGACGTAATCCTTGTTGCGCTCGACCATGGTCGAGCCGCGCACCGTGCGCGCGTAGGGCACCCAGCCGCTGAGCGAGATCGCGATGATCAACACGCTGAAGGCCAGGGCCTCGTGGGCGTCGGGGAACAGCGCGCGTCCCACCCCGTCGATCAGCAGTGCCACCAGGATCGACGGGAAGGACAGCATCACGTCGCACACGCGCATCAGGAAGGCGTCGAGCCGGCCGCCGACGAAGCCCGCCAGCAGCCCCAGGCCGACGCCGACCACCACCGACAGCACCACCGACGCCAACCCGACGAGCAGCGAGATCCGCGCGCCGTACATCAGCGCCGACAGGATGTCGCGCCCCTGGTCGTCGGTGCCCAGCAGATAGGTGATCTGCCCGTCGGGCAGCCAGGCCGGCGGCAGCCGGCCGTCGCTGAGGTTCAAGGTGGCCAGGTCGAAGGGGTTGTGCGGCGCCACCCACGGCGCGAACAGGGCGCAGAAGGCACAGACGAAGGCGATCAGCGCCGCCACGATGGCCACGGGCGACGTGCGGAAGCTGTACCAGACGTCGCTGTCGAGCCAGCGCGCCAGGCGGCCAGGGGTGGCGGGCGCAGCGACAGGCGCTGGCGGGGAGCCTTCGGGTGCGCTCATCTCGTGGGGCGGGGCAGGGGGCGCATGGGCGGTCGCATCGTCAATGCCCGGCCGCGGACTTCTCGATCCGCAGCCGCGGGTCGACGGCAAAGTACAACAGGTCGACCGCGAGGTTGATGACGACGAAGATCAGCGCGATCAGGCAGAGGTAGGCCGCCATCACCGGGATGTCGGCGAACTGCACCGCCTGGATGAACAGCAGGCCCATGCCGGGCCACTGGAACACCGTCTCGGTGACGATGGCGAAGGCGATCAGGCCGCCGAGCTGCAGCCCGGTGATCGTGATCACCGGCACCAGCGTGTTCTTCAGCGCGTGGCCGAAGTGCACCGCGCGGTCGTGCAGGCCGCGTGCGCGGGCGAACTTGATGTAGTCGGTCCGCAGCACCTCCAGCATCTCGGCGCGCACCAGGCGCATGATCAACGCGAGCTGGAACACCGCCAGCGTCAGCGCCGGCAGCACCAGGTGCTGCAGGCCGTCCAGCGTCAGCAGGCCGGTGTCCCAGCTGCCCACCTGCACGGTGTCGCCGCGCCCGAAGCTCGGCAACCAGCCGAGGAAGACCGAGAACACCAGGATCAGCAGGATGCCGATCAGGAAGGTGGGCAGCGACACCCCGAGCAGCGACACCATCATCGCCACCTGCGAGCCGAAACTTCCCCGCCTGAGGGCGGCATACACGCCCAGCGGGATGCCGATGGCCAGGGCCATCACGGCCGCCACCACCGACAGCTCCAGCGTGGCCGGCAGGCGGCTGGCGATCAGCGTGGACACGCGCTGGCCCTGCCGCAGGCTGATGCCGAACTCACCCTGCACCGCGTTGCCGACGAAGGCGGCGAACTGCACCGGGAAGGGTTGGTCCAGGCCGAGGTCGCGCCGCAACTGGTCGCGCTGCTCCTGCGTCGCATCCTGCCCGAGCAGGCTCGACACCGGGTCGCCCACATACTGGAACAGCATGAAAGCGAGGAAGGCCACCGTCAGCATCACGACGAGGGCCTGCAGCAGTCGGCGCAGGATGAACACCAGCATGGGGCCGGAAGTATCGCGTCATGCGCGGCGCCTCGAGGCCCTTCTCCGGGAAAGTCCCCTCCCGCATGCCCCTCCCGCATGCCCCTCCTGCATCACGCAGGCCGGTGCCCGCGCTTCTGCTGCGATTCTTTCCGGCCTGGGCAGAGAGCATGCCGAGCGGCGTTGTGCCGACGCGCACGCGGAGTCCCCGGCAGGCGATGGTCGCCGGCGGGTTCGCGGCGACAATCCGGCGCAATGGAATCCCTGCTGACCCTGCGCCGCCCAGACGACTGGCACCTGCACCTGCGCGACGGCGCCGCCATGGCCTCGGTGCTGCCCTGGACGGCGCGGCAGTTCGCCCGCGCCATCGTGATGCCCAACCTGCGCCCGCCGGTGACCACCGCGGCCATGGCGCAGGCCTACCGGCAGCGCATCCTGGCCGCCCTGCCCGAAGGTCTGTCCTTCGAGCCGCTGATGACGCTGTACCTGACCGACAACACGCCGCCCGAGGAGATCGCCCGGGCGCGCGAGGCTGGCGTGGTCGCGCTCAAGCTCTATCCGGCGGGCGCCACGACCAACAGCGACGCCGGCGTCACCGACATCCGCCGCACCTGGCGCACGCTCGAGGCCATGCAGCGCGAGGGCCTGCTGCTGCTGGTGCACGGCGAGGTCACCGACAGCGAGATCGACATCTTCGACCGCGAGGCGGTGTGCATCGACCGGGTGATGACGCCGTTGCGCCGCGATTTCCCGGAACTGAAGATCGTCTTCGAGCACATCACCACGCGCGAGGCGGCCGAGTATGTGTCCGAGGCCGGCCCCTGCACGGCGGCCACGCTGACGGCCCACCACCTGCTGTACAGCCGCAACGCCTTGTTCGTCGGCGGCCTGCGCCCGCACTGGTACTGCCTGCCCGTGCTCAAGCGCGAGGCGCACCGCCAGGCGCTGGTGCGTGCCGCCACCTCGGGCCACCCGCGATTCTTCCTCGGCACCGACAGCGCGCCGCACGCCGCGGCGCTGAAGGAGCAGTCGGTGTGCGGCGCCGGTTGCTACACCGCGCCTGCGGCGCTGGAACTGTACGCCGAGGCCTTCGAAGCAGCGGGCGCGCTCGACCGGTTCGAGGCCTTCGCCAGCCTGAACGGCCCGGCCTTCTACGGCCTGCCGCCCAACGAGGATCGCATCACGCTGCGCCGCGAGGCCTGGACGCTGCCCGAGCGGCTGGCCTTCGGTGAGGCCGAGGTCAAGCCGCTGCGCGGGGGCGAGACGCTGGCCTGGCGTCTGGTCGGGGCCGACACCCCTTGATGTCCCCAGGGCTTGGCGGGGTGTGGCCTTGACAGCGGGCCCCGCGCCCTAACATTCGATCCTGTCGTCAACTCGTGGACCGCCGTGTGGCGGCCCTGACCATGAAACGCATCGTCCTGTTCGTCCTGACCAACCTTGCCGTGATGGTCGTGCTGGGCATCACCGCCAGCCTGCTCGGCGTCAACCGCTTCCTCGACGCCAACGGTCTGAACCTCGGCATGCTGCTGGGCTTCGCCGCGGTGATGGGTTTCGGCGGCGCGATCATCTCGCTGCTGATCAGCAAGCCCATGGCCAAGTGGACCACGGGGGCGGTGATCATCAACGACTCGGCCGACCCGACCCACCGCTGGATCGTCCAGACCGTGCGCCGCTTTTCCGAGAAGGCCGGCATCGGCATGCCCGACGTCGCGCTCTACCAGGGCGAGCCCAACGCGTTCGCCACCGGCGCCTTCAAGAACTCGGCGCTCGTGGCCGTGTCCACCGGGCTGCTGCAGAACATGACGAAGGAGGAGGTTGAGGCGGTCATCGGCCACGAGGTCGCGCACGTCGCCAACGGTGACATGGTGACGATGACGCTGATCCAGGGTGTGATGAACACCTTCGTCGTCTTCCTGTCGCGCGTCATCGGCTACTTCGTCGACCGCGTGATCCTGAAGAACGACCGCGACGGCGTGGGCATCGGCTACTACGTCACCACCATCGTGCTCGACATCGTGCTGGGTGTGCTGGCCGCCGTCGTCGTGGCCTGGTTCTCGCGCCGCCGCGAGTTCCGCGCCGACGCCGACGCTGCGCGCCTGATGGGCCGCAAGCAGCCCATGATCAACGCGCTGGCGCGCCTGGGCGGCCTGGAGCCCGGTGCGCTGCCGCAGGCGGTGCAGAACATGGGCATCTCCAGCAAGCCCAGCGGCCTGATGGCGCTGTTCTCCAGCCACCCGCCGATCGAAGATCGCATCCGGGCGCTCCAGCAGGCGCAGTGAGCCGCGGGGCGAGCGCTTCGCCTGCCATCGCAAGGGCCCTGAGGGGCCCTTTGCTTTTTCCGCGCCCACTTCGGCGCCTCAGGTGCTGAGGTGGGACAATGCCCGCAGTGAAGCAAGCCAGACCGCCGCTGGCGCGATCGGGGAAACCCGGCGCTGGAGGAAGGTCCGGACTGCACAGGGCAGCGCAGGAGCTAACGGCTCTCCACCGCGAGGTGAGGATCAGAGCAACAGAGACGAGTCTGCGCGGAGCCGATGTCCCGTGAAGGGGTGGTCTTTGGTACCGGTGCGCAAGCGCCGGACCCCTCAGCCACCTTGGTGTTCTGTGGGGGCACGACGTCAGTCGTGCTGTCCGCGTCAGCGGACGCCCGGCGCGCAAGCACTGGGCCCCTCAGCCACCTTGGTGTTCTGTGGGGGCACGACGTCAGTCGTGCTGTCCGCGTCAGCGGACGCCCGGCGCGCAAGCGCCGGACCCCTCAGCCACTCTTCGCGGGGCGCAGCCCCGCGAAGAGTGAAACGGGCAATCTCTGCGCGCAGCAACACCAAGTAGGCCGGCGTTGACGTGGTCCCGCGGAGCCGGCGGGTAGGTGGCACCGAGCCGGGTGGGCGACCCCCGGCCCAGAGGAATGGCGGTCACGCGCGGGTGCCGAAAGGCGTCCGCGTGCACAGAATCCGGCCTATCGGCTCGCTTCACTTTCACATCTCTCCCACCGCCTGAAACGCGCAGACCCCACCGATGCACCCTGAGGCGGCCACGCTGTGGAAGGGCCGGCGCTGGACGCTGGCGCTGATGCTCGCCACGCTGAGCATGCTGGCGCCATTCGCCATCGACGCCTATCTGCCGGCCTTCGACGGCATCGCGACCGACCTGGGCGCGTCGGCGCTGCAGATGCAGCAGACGCTGTCGGTCTTCCTGTTCGGCTTCGCGGCGATGAACCTGTTCCACGGCGCGCTGTCCGACAGCCTGGGGCGACGGCCGGTGGTGCTGGTGTCGCTGGCGGTGTTCGCACTCGCCTCGGTGGGCTGCGCGCTGAGCACCGACGCGTCCACGCTGCTGTTCTTCCGCGCCCTGCAGGGGATGTCGGCCGGCGGCGGTCTGGTCGTGGCGCGGGCCATCATCCGCGACCTGTTCCCGCCGTCCGAGGCGCAGCGCGTGATGTCGCAGGTGACGATCTACTTCGGTGTCGCGCCGGCGATCGCGCCGATGATCGGCGGCCTGCTGTACGAGTCCGTCGCCTGGCAGGCGATCTTCTGGATGCTCGCGCTGATCGGCGCCACGCAGTGCCTGCTGATGGCGCGCCGGCTGCCCGAGTCGCTGCCGCCGGCGCAGCGCCAGCCGGTGCGGCTGGGACCGCTGCTGCGCGGCTACTGGCAGATCGGCCGCGATGGGCGCTTCCTGGCGCTGGCCGTGGCGAGCGCGGTGCCCTTCAACGGCATGTTCCTCTACGTGCTGGCGGCCCCCGCCTGGCTGGGCGGGCATCTGCAACTGGCGCCGACGCAGTTCTTCTGGTTCTTCACGCTCAGCGTGTGCGGCATCATGGGCGGGGCCTGGTGGAGCGGCCGCCTGGCAGGGCGGATGTCGCGCGCCGGGCAGACGCGCCTGGGGTTTGCCGTGATGGCGGCGGCCACCGCGGCCAACCTCGTCGGCAACGCCTGGCTCGCCCCTTCGGCGGCCTGGGCGCTGATCCCGGTGTCGGTGTATTCCTTCGGCTGGGCCCTGGTGGTGCCGGTGGTGACGCTGACGCTGCTCGACCTGGTGCCGCAGCGCCGCGGCATGGCGTCCTCGGTGCAGGCTTTCCTGGGGGCGGTGACC